>ERZ857629.2350-NODE-2350-length-18140-cov-19.472657_pt1 | contig 18140 bp, 18 predicted proteins | sample MGYA00519700_ERZ857629 | MGnify/ENA primary metagenome ERZ857629 (study PRJEB31778, sample SAMEA3449351) | human gut metagenome | biome: human gut; feature: human-associated habitat; material: faeces | place: United Kingdom | collected 2010/2012 ...
TGCCAATATTTTTTTTATGCCCAAAAACTTTAAACAAAAGGATTGGGCTTTTTAAAAGAACAAATAATTTTCCCAATAAATTTATACTATTTTTTTACATATTTAACAAATTATTAATGTATAATTAAGTATATATAATTACAATTTACAATTAATATGATATAATTTAAAAGAGGTGAATTATGAGAGTTGTAATAAGTGCTGGTGGCACTGGAGGACACATATATCCAGCAATAGCCATTATTAATAAAATCAAAGAAGAAGAACCTAACAGTAGCTTTTTATATATAGGTACCTCAGATCGTATGGAAAAAGATTTAATCCCTGAATTAGGAATTAAATACGAAGAAATTTCTATAAGCGGTCTAAAAAGAAAAATAACCCTTGATAATATAAAAGTCTTATTTAAATTTCTAAAAGCCAGAAATAAATGTAAAAAAATAATAAAAGAGTTTGATCCGGATGTCGTTATTGGTGCCGGTGGTTACGTAACAGGACCAGTAATTTGGGCGGCAAAGAAACTAGGTAAAAAGACCTTTATTCACGAACAAAATTCAGTTATTGGTTTATCAAATAAATATTTAACTAGGTATGCCGATAAAATTGGTGTTTCGTTTGAATCAACCCTTAATAAATTTCCTAGCGATAAAGTAGTTCTAACCGGTAATCCGTGCAGTGAAAAAGCTTTATCGATGAAAAAAGCCAATAAAGCAGATTATGGTTTATCTAAAGACAAAAAACTAGTCTTAATAGTAATGGGAAGTTTAGGAAGCAATAGTGTTAATGAAAAAATCGTATCATTCTTAAATGACTTTAAAAATAAAGACTATGAAGTAATGTTTGTAACTGGAAACTCTTACTATGAAAAAGTAAAAAAACTAAAACTTCCTGATAACGTAAAGATCGCTCCATTCATATATGAAATGCCATCTTTAATGAAAGTCACAGACTTAATGGTAACAAGAGCCGGAGCCTCTACAATGAGTGAAATTTTAGTTCTCGGAGTTCCATCAATATTTATCCCAAGTCCATATGTAACCAACAACCATCAATACAAAAACGCTATGGATCTCGTTCGAAAAAATGCCGGACTAATACTCGAAGAAAAAGATTTAACAAAAGATAATTTAATTAATTTAATTGATTCAACATTATCTGACAAAGAAAAATACCAAGAAATAAAAAATAACTTAAAAAACATGGGAATAAAAGACAGCGGTGAAAGAATATATGAGATACTAAAAGGGATGATCTTAGATGATAAAAAATTTTTTTGATGAACACAATATTAATTATAAAGAAGAAATATCATTAAAAAACTACAATACATATAAAATAAATACTAATGCCAAATTTTTAGTATATCCAAGTAATGAAAAAGAACTAATATTAATTCTAAAAAAACTAAAAGAAGACAAAATAAAATATTTCATTTTAGGAAATGGTTCAAACATAATATTTTCTATGGACTATTATGATGGTGTAATTATCAAATTAGATAATTTAAATCATGTTGAATATTACGATGACACTGTAACTGTTGGTGCAGGTTGTCTATTAAGCAAAATAGCTCTAGAAACAGTAAAAAAAGGTTATTCTGGACTAATATTTGCCACTGGAATACCTGGTACTGTCGGAGCTTCTACAGCTATGAATGCCGGCGCATATAACAGTGATATGTCAAACGTCGTAAAAAGTGTCAAAGTATTAAATGAAAATAACGAAATAATTACTCTAAATAACAAAGATCTTATGTATACATACCGTGATTCATATCTAAAATCTCATAAAAATTTAATAGTATTATCCACAACCTTTAAACTTACTAAAGATGAAAATATTGAAGATATGAAAAAACAAATTGAAGAAAGATGCAAAAAAAGAATTGCTACCCAGCCTTTGAATGAGCCAAACGCTGGAAGCGTTTTTAGAAATCCGGATAATATGTATGCTGGTGAATTAATAGAAAAAAGTAATCTAAAAGGATATAATATAAATGGCGCCGAAATTTCTACGAAACATGCCAACTTCATCGTTAACAAAGGAGGAGCAACTGGTAAAGATATCATAGAATTAATAAAAAAAGTACAAAAAGAAATAAAAGAAAAATATAATGTAGATCTAAAATTAGAACAAATTATAGTTGAATAGGGTGATTTTATGCCAAAGCAGAAAGTTAAGGTAAAAATAACAAAGAAAAAAATTAATACTAAAAATATAATAATATTCTTAGTAATTACAATTATGTTGTATTTTGCCACTACTTATCTAATAAAATTACCTATTACAAACATCTATATCACTGGTAACAATATAGTAAGTGATAAAGAAATAATTAGTTTGGCCCATCTAGACAACTATCCACCATTTATAAAAACATACTTTAGAAATTTTAAAAAAGAAATAAAACAAAATGAATATATAAAAGAAGTTAAAATAAAAAGAAAATTTTTTGGTAAAATATACCTTGAAATAGAAGAATACACCCCTTTGTGTATTTATCAAGATAAACTTATTTTATCGTCTTCAAAACAAGTGCCAAATACATACAAAATAGACTATGTTCCCTATTTAATCAATAATCCAAGTGATATATATAACAAATTTATTGAAAATTTTTCTAAAATAAACAAAGACACCTTAGTAAAAATATCCCATTTTGAATATGTACCAAATGAAGTGGATAAAGAACGTTTTCTTCTTTATATGGTAGACAAAAATTATGTCTATATTACTCTTGATAAAATTGAGAAAATAAACAAATACAATTCCATTATTCAAGAATTAGAAGGTAAAAAAGGAATTATCTATTTAGATTCTGGGGATTACGTTGAAATTAAAGGTTGACATTCCTAAACACTTATTATATAATTAAATTGTAATAAATAGGTAGGTGGCTTATGAGATTTAAATTAAATAATAAAGGACAAACCTTAGTAGAGTATGTTTTGATTATTTCCTTAATAACCGTTGTTGCCATCGCGGTTGTAAAGATATTTGGTGGCTATTTAAAAGATGCTGTAACCAAAATGGGATGCGAAATGATGGGAAAAGAATACGTTGAAGCAGATAAGATAGGAGAAGCTTACTGCAAAGGCGATGAAAACAAGTTGATCGGAGAATAATGCCAAGGCTGTATAAAGCCTTTTTTTGATGCCCTCAAAAAATCTATAAAGATAAATAAAAAAATAGACATAAATTACAAATAAAAGCATAAAATTTTTAAGAAATTAGCATTTAACTATTGACATTGCTAACAAATGGTAATATAATTAATTTAGCAATTGAAAGATAGTATTGCTAGGGAAGTGATATATTGATAACAAATAGGCAAAAAGACATCCTGAAATTTATTGTTGAAGAATATGTCAAAACAGTAAAGCCTGTAAGTTCAAATGTTATTTGTGAACACTTGAATTGCTCCAGTGCTACTATAAGAAACGAAATGGTTATTTTGGAAGAATTAGGATTTTTGGAAAAAAATCATTATGCTTCAGGACGTCAGCCAAGTGAAGCTGGATACAAATATTATGTAGAAAATTTAATGACTCCCAAAGATTTAACCGGTGAAGATATGTTAAAACTTCAAACAATATTTCATAATCAAACATTAGTATTAAGTGATGCTATTGAAAAAAGTTTGCAATTAATTACAGAGTTAACTAATTATACATCAGTTGTATTAGGAAAAACTTCAAGTGAAAACAGATTAAAAAAAGTTGAAGTTATTTCCCTTGAAGAATATAAAGTATTAACTATGTTAATTACTGATAAAGGCTATGTTGAATACAAAAACTTATACCTTCCAAACACTGATATTGAAGAAGTAATAAAAACAGTTAACCTAATTAATAAAATGATTGCTGGTACTCCAATCAATGAAATTAATGAAAAATTGGAGTATGATGTTAAGCCAATCATCGGTCAATATGTAAAACAACATGAAGTTTTATATAATGCCTTTTACGATGCCTTTGCTAGCTTTACTAACAAAGCAAGTGATATTCATTTTACTGGAAAAAACAATTTCCTTAAACAACCAGAATTTAACAATATTGAAAAAGTAAAAGAATTATTAAATAAATTTGATGATGTCGAAACTATTAGTGAAATGGAAGAACAAAAAAATGGTATCAATATATATATTGGAAAAGAATCTGAATTATCCGATGACGTTTCAGTAATAAAAACAAAATATAATTATGATGGTGAAGAAGGAACTATTGCAATCATTGGACCTAAAAGAATGGAATATGAAAGAGTAGTTAATCTTCTAAATTATATTAAAGAAAATATTGAAGAAAAAATTAACGATTAGAAAAGAGGTAACAATGAGTAAGAAAAATAATGAACAAAACATTCATAAATGTAATTGTCAAGAACATCATTCTAAAGAGGAAGATAATAAAAAAGAAACTTCTTGTGAATGCCAAAAAGAATCATGCGAATGTCAAGAACACGATAAAGAAACAAGCGAGCTTTTATTAAACCGCATTAAAAATTTAGAAGATGCCTTATTAAGAAGCCAAGCAGAGTTATTAAATTATCGTAAAAGAAAAGATGAAGAAACAGCTAGAATCTTAAAATATGCAGAAGAAGATATTTTAAAAGGATTCTTACCAATACTAGATAACTTTGAACGTGCTATTAGAATGGATGATAACAATTTCGGTGACGAAACGTCAAAGTTTCTTGAAGGTTTCCGTATGGTATATAACCAAACAAAAACATTGCTAGAAAAATTTGGAGTTAAGGAAATTGATTCCTTAAACAAAGAATTTGATCCAGCAAGTGCCCAGGCCATTGCTACTGAAAAAGATGAAAGCAAAGAATCAGGCATTGTCTTAAAAGTATATCAAAAAGGATATATGTATAAAGATAAAGTGCTACGTACAGCAATGGTAATAGTTAATGAATAATATAAAGGAGAGGATAAATATGAGTAAAATAATAGGAATTGACTTAGGTACAACAAATAGTTGTGTTGCCGTTTACGAAGGAGGGGAAGCAAAAGTAATTACTAACCCTGAAGGAATGCGTACAACACCATCTGTTGTAGCTTTTAAAAAAGGAGAAATAATTGTCGGACAAAAGGCTAAAAACCAAATGATAACTAATAAAGATACAATTTCTTCTATAAAAAGAAAAATGGGAACAAGTGATAAAGTTCACGCTAATGACAAAGATTATACTCCCGAAGAAATATCAGCAATGATACTTGGTGATTTAAAGAAAACCGCTGAAGCATACCTTGGTGAAAAAGTAACTAAAGCAGTTATAACTGTTCCAGCATACTTTAACGATGCTCAACGTCAAGCAACTAAAAATGCTGGTAAGATTGCTGGCTTGGAAGTAGAAAGAATTATCAACGAACCAACCGCTGCTGCTTTAGCTTATGGCTTGGATAAACAAGATAAAACTCAAACAATTTTAGTATATGACCTAGGTGGAGGAACATTCGATGTATCAATACTAGAACTAGGAGATGGCGTTTTTGAAGTAAAAGCAACAAGTGGCAATAACAAACTTGGTGGAGATGACTTTGATGAAAGAATAATGGACTGGATGGTAAAAGAATTTAAGAAAGAATCAGGAATAGACTTATCATCAGATAAAATGGCTATGCAAAGAGTAAAAGATGCTGCTGAAAAAGCTAAAAAAGATTTAAGTGGTATGACATCTACAGAGATTTCCTTACCATTCATATCTCAAGGAGAAGACGGCCCAATTCATTTAAATATGAGTTTGACTAAAGCAAAATTTGAAGACCTAATTAGTGACTTAGTTGAGTCAACTCTAGAACCAGTAAGAAAAGCTATGAAAGATGCTAAATTAACTAAAAATGATATAGATAAAGTCTTACTAGTAGGAGGTTCAACAAGAATTCCTTGTGTTCAAGAACTAGTTAAAAAAGAATTAGGAAAAGAACCTTCAAAAGAAGTTAACCCAGATGAAGTTGTTGCAATGGGTGCTGCTATTCAAGGCGGTGTCTTAACTGGTGATGTTAATGATATCGTTTTACTAGATGTAACTCCATTATCACTAGGTATTGAAACTCTAGGTGGAGTTATGACTGTCTTAATTCCAAGAAATACTACTATTCCAACAAGTAAAAGTCAAGTATTTTCAACTGCTGCCGATAACCAACCAGCCGTAGATATTCATGTTCTACAAGGTGAAAGAAGTATGGCTAATGACAATAAAACATTAGGCAACTTCCAATTAACAAACATTCCTCCAGCACCACGTGGAGTACCACAAATCGAAGTTACATTCGACATTGATGCTAACGGAATAGTTAATGTTAAAGCTAAAGATTTAGGAACTCAAAAAGAACAATCAATTACTATCACAGCATCAAATACACTATCAGATGAAGAAATAGATAAAATGATGAAAGAAGCTGAGGCTCACAAAGAAGAAGACAACAAGAGAAAAGAAGTTGCTGATACTAAGAATGAAGCTGAACAAGTAATCTTTATGACTGAAAAAGCTATCAAAGATCTTGGTGAAAAAGTAACTGATAAAGATAAAGAAGAAGCCGAAAAGTTAATTGAAAAAACAAAGAAGGCTCTTGAAGGAGAAGATCTTGAAGCAATTAAGAATGCTAAAGAAGAATTATTAAAGAAAGCTAACGAATTAGCCACTAAAGTTTACGAAGAGGCTGCAAAACAAAATCAAGGTCAAACGCAAGAAGCAAAATCAGAAGATTCACAAGAAACTAAAAACAAAGATGACGTCGTAGACGCTGAATACACAGAAAAGTAATCAAGAAAAATATAGGTATATAAGTTCTAGTGAACACTAGAACTTATTACTTATGCAAGGAGGTAAAATGAATAAAAGAGATTATTATGAGGTTCTTGGCGTTGATAAGAATGCTTCCGCTGATGAAATAAAAAGTGCCTTTAGAAAACTAGCCAAGAAATACCATCCCGACGTTTCAAAAGAAGAAAATGCTGCTGAAAAATTTAAAGAAGCTCAAGAAGCTTATGCTGTATTGTCAGACCCAGAAAAAAGAAAACAATATGATCAATTCGGCCATAATGCATTTAACAATAATGGAAGTGGATTCTCTGGATTCGAAGGTTTTGACTTTGGTAATGTATCCGATATTTTTGAAGATTTATTTGGCGGAATGGGATTCTCTACCGGCAGAAGAACACAAAGAGATACAAATAGACCAACTAAAGGAAACGATGTCTTATACCATATGACAATTGATTTTGATGAAGCCGTATATGGTACCAAAAAAGATATAAAAATAGATGTTGAAGAAAACTGCAGTGAATGCGATGGTAAAGGTGGCTTTAATTCCAAGACCTGCTCCGAATGTCACGGTAGCGGTACCATAACCAAAGAACAAAGAACGATGTTAGGAAGTTTCTTATCAAAAACAACCTGTCCATATTGTCAAGGAACAGGCACAGTATATGAAAAAACCTGCTCCGAATGTCACGGCAGGGGTAAAGTAACTAATCGTAAAACCATTACTATTACAATTCCAGCAGGAATAGATTCTGAAAATAGACTACGTCTTGCTGGTAAAGGTGGTGCTGGATCAAACGGTGGCCCTAATGGAGATTTATACATCGAATTTACTGTAAGAGATCATGAATACTATCAAAGAGTAGATGATGATATCTATATTGAATTACCATTAACCATTACTGAAGCCGTTCTTGGTACCAAAAAAGACGTTCCTACAATTTATGGAAAAGTAGAACTAACAATCCCAAGTGGAACCCAAAATGGCGAAAAGATGCGCCTACGTGGTAAAGGAATTGAAAATGTTAACACCAAGAGAAAAGGCGATATGTATGTTATAACAAAAATAATCATTCCTGAAAAAATAACCAAAGAACAAAAAAAATTATTCGAAGAACTAGACTATACTGGTCTTGATAATAGTAAATATTTTAAAACTTACAAAAATTGCATCAAATAGATGCAATTTTTATTATTATTAAAAACTTCACTATTAATAAAAATATATAATAACTATAACCAAAACTTTCATTAATAATAAAAATAGTTAAGTATTTTCCCATAAAACACTCTAAAATAATGCAAAACCCTTAAAAATTTGATATAATTAACTAAAGACAAGTAGTAGGTGATATAATGCAAAGATATTTTGCCAAAGAAAAAATAACTGATGAATTTATCCTATCAGAAAAAGACCTTCATCACATAAAAAATGTTATGCGTGGAAAAATAAATGATAACCTTGAAGTAGTTTATGAAAATAAAGTATATCTATGTAAAATAACTCAATTAACCCCATTGAAATTAACCATCTTAAATACTTACTCTGAAGATCGAGAATCCAACATTAACCTAACTATTGCCGTTTCCTTAGTTTCAGAACAAAAATTTGATTTAATTTTACAAAAGTTAACCGAGTTAGGAGTAAATCAAATAATTCCCGTAAAAACTGAAAGAAGTATTGTTAAAATAGATGATAAAAAAATAGATAAAAAATATCTACGATGGCAAACAATCTGCAAAGAAGCAAGTGAACAATCCCATCGTTTAACCATTCCCAAAGTTCAAGAAATATTAACAATTAAAGAGTTGTGTCAACAGGATAATCAATTAAAAATTCTTTGCTCATTAAATAACAATACCAAACCACTTGCCACTTATTTAACAAACGAACTAACCGACATTCTTTTCTTTGTTGGACCAGAAGGTGGATTTACTCCCAAAGAAGAAGAATATCTCTTAAATAATAACTTCAAACCAGTAACTTTAGGAAAAAGAGTACTACGCGTAGAAACTGCTACATTTTATGTTGCCAGTATAATTAATTATATATATAAAGGATGATATTATGAATTTTATTATTGATTTTTACAAAGAACTAGATACCCTAAATATGATAATCTTTTGGGGAGTAATTATTGTTATTATCTTACTGTTAATTTTTTCTATCCTTCTTATTAACAAAAACAAAAAATTAAAAATGATAATTATGAAAGAGGAGCAAGAAAAGCCTCAAGAAGAGTCTATCCCTATAATCAAAGAAGAAAAAATGCCAGAACAAATTTCTGAAAGTTCAATCACCAATCCTACATCAAAATTACCTACCGAACAAAATTTTTTCACCCCCCAAGAATCTCCTCAAGTAATTAAAGAAGAAGAAAACTTTATTGCTGAAGAACACGTAATGGAATATAACAAAGAATTATTTTCACTATCAAACATAAAAAAAGCCAACGAAAAAGAACCAGAGCCAGCATTATATAGTGAATCATTAAAGAAATCTCTTAGTGAAAATAATTCCTATAAAGTAGAAAATAATCTTCCTAATGCTCCGTATCAGAAAAATGTTTTAAGAGAAATGTCCCTTGGGCAAACATCTCCAATAGGAATTGTAAAACCTAAGAAAAAAGAAATTATCGAAGAAAATAAAGCCAATGAGTTAGCTTCCTCACTTAAAGAAGAAGAGTCAACCATAAATGATAAAACACCTGATTTACCAGTAAACAATCCTTCAATTTTCTCCTCAACTAATCACACCCCAGTACAAAATAATAATTTTCAAAGCAAAGAAATTCTACCTCATAGAGATATTTCTCAAAAAGAAAAAATATCTCAAGAAGAAACCCCAAAAAATAATAAAACTTCTTTCAAAATAGAAGAACCCCCAAAATTAAATAACAACAATTTAATAAACAAAGAACCAAGTTTAGAAAAAAGTATTTCTAAAGAAAAAGAAAATCGCGAAGAATACTTTAAACATCTATCGCAAAAAATGGCTGAAAACGTTAAAGAAGATGACGGTATAGATAGAACATCATATGAATTACAACAAGAAGAAAATGCTATTATTAGTTATGAAGAATTGATGCAAAAAAAAGATACTATTCAAATAGTTGACGAAGAAGATGCCGTAATAAGTATTGAAGAATTAATAGCCAGAAAAAAACAAGAAGAAAAATTATATCATCTTACTGAAGATGAAGGTAACGACACCTTTATTAATGAATTAAAACATTTTAGAAGTGATTTATAATAATCATTTCTTTTCTTATCCCTTATAAAATAAAAGAATCTTTCCCATTGATTTAATTCTAATTATTTGCATTTTCCCACTTATTAGTGTATAATTTCTATAGAGGTGTAAATATGATAGATATAAATTTAATTAGAACGAACCGTAATCTAGTTGAAGAAAACCTTAAAAAGAAATTTCAAGAAGAAAAAATTCCTCTACTAGATAAAATTATTGATTTAGATAAACAAGTTCGTAACTTAAAAGTCGAAGGAGATAATCTTCGTCAAGAAAGAAATAAATCATCAGAACAAATAGGTTTTTTCTTTAAAGAAAAAAATATCTCTGCCGCTAATGAATTAAAGGAAAAAGTAAAAAAAATTAATGATAACTTATTAAATATTGAACAAGAAGAAAATGAACTTTCAATTAAATTAAAAGAATTAATGATGAAAATTCCTAACATTATTGCTGATGATGTCCCTATTGGTAAAGATGATACCGCTAACATCGAGGAACAAAGATTTGGCGAAGCTAAAAAAAGAGCCTACAACATTCCATATCATTCAGAAATAATGGCTAGTTTTAACGGCCTAGATAAAGAATCAGCGGGAAGAGTAAGTGGTAATGGTTTCTATTACTTAATGGGAGACATTGCAAGACTTCATTCAGCAGTCCTATCATATGCTAGAGATTTTATGATAGACAAAGGTTTTACCTATTGCATTCCTCCATATATGATACACAGTGATGCAGTTGATGGAGTTATGTCATTTCAAGAAAAAGAAAATATGATGTATAAAATAGAAGGCGAAGATTTATACCTAATAGGTACCTCAGAACATTCAATGATAGCTAAATACAAAGATCAAATTCTAAAAGAAAGTGAACTTCCAATAACTATGACATCATACTCTCCTTGCTTTAGAAAAGAAGTTGGAGCTCACGGCATTGAGGAAAGAGGAATTTATCGTATCCATCAATTTGAAAAGCAAGAAATGATTGTCTTATGTAAAAAAGAAGATAGTGAAGCTTGGTATGATAAAATGTGGAGATACTCTGTTGAATTATTTAGAAGTCTAGATATTCCCGTACGTAAACTAGTATGCTGTTCTGGAGATCTAGCAGATCTAAAGTATCGCTCTTGTGATATTGAAGCATATTCTCCAAGACAAGATAAATATTTTGAAGTTTGCTCTTGCTCAAACTTAACAGATGCCCAAGCAAGAAGACTAGCTATTCGTTATAAAAAAGAAAATGGTGAAAAAGAGTATGTTCATACCTTAAACAATACCGTAATAGCCCCTCCAAGAATGTTAATAGCATTATTAGAAAACAACTATCAAGAAGATGGTAGTGTAATTATACCTATCCCATTAAGACCATATATGGGCGGAAAAGAAGTAATAAAACCCACTATAAATAAATAAGTAGGTGAGATAATGAATACACAAAAAACAAAAATAGTATTTATGGGAACTCCTTCCTTTGCTGTACCGGTTCTTAAATCCCTAATTGAAAATTATGATGTAGTTTTAGTAGTAAGTCAACCAGATAAAGAAAAAGATCGTAAAGGTAATCTCATACATACCCCAATAAAAAAACTAGCATTAGAAAATAATGTTGAGGTCTATCAACCAGTAAAAATAAGAAAAGAATATCAACCGATATTAGATAAACAACCAGACATTATAGTTACCTGTGCTTATGGACAGATAATCCCCGAAGATATTTTAAACTATCCTCAATATGGCTGCATTAACGTTCACGGCTCTCTCTTACCTAAATTAAGAGGCGGTGCCCCGATTCATCACGCCATAATAAATGGTGATAAATATACCGGTATAACTATAATGTATATGGACAAATCTATGGATTCAGGAGACATTATTAGTCAAGAAACCATTCCAATAGGCCCAGATGACACTCTTGACTATATTTATGAGAAAATGTCTTTACTAGGAGCTAATCTTCTTATAAAAACTCTTCCCAGTATCCTAAATGGTACCAATAAAAGAATAAAACAAGATGAATCTCAAGTAACCTTTGGATACAACATAACCAAAGAAGAAGAAAAGATTGATTTTAATCAAGAATGTCTACAAATTCATAACAAGATAAGAGGATTAAGTAGTATTCCTGGAGCCTATTGCCTCCTAGATGATAAAAGACTAAAAATCTATCAAAGTATTATTACTAATACCAAAAGTTCTAATCCCCCAGGTACAATCTTAAATATAACCAAAGAAGGAATCTATGTAAGTACCAAAGACTTTGATATCATTTTAACTGATATCAAACCAGAAGGCAAAAAAAGATGTCTTGTTAAAGAATACATTAATGGTATAAAAAAAGAAAACTATCTTAGAAAGGTATTAAAATAATGAATAAATTTCTAGAAAAATATCAAAAAGATCAACATTATCGTAATAAAATAAGATTAATCATATATATATCATTTATAATTTTAGTTTCAATTTATGCCCTTGTAATTAATATGAATTCTTCCAACACTTCCCCTGAAAATATCATAAATAATAACCCTGATGAAGAAAATAATCAAACAAATCAAGAACAAATAATTAAAATACCAAATAGTTATACCTATCAAATAACTGTTACCGTAGATGATGAAGAGATAATTTATACTGGAGAAAAAGAGTATAACAAAATTACAATTAATAAAAAGAGTAATGATCTTGAAGAAAATTACCTTTATGAAGATAATAAATATTATCAAGATAATTCAGGAACCTATATCTTAACTTCTAAAGAAAAAATATATGATAAAATTGATTATACTTATTTAAATCTAGATAATATTAATATATATCTAAATAATTCTACTAAAAAAGACAACCAATATCTTGTCTATCTAAAAGATATCATTTTAGGAGATACTAGTAATGATTACTTTGTAGTTACTATAAAAGATAATCGAATTAACATTGATTATACTCCATTAATGAAAAAATTTAATCAAAGTCTTAAAAAAGCTTATGTAAAAATCGAATTAGAAGAAAAAGAATGAAAGAGGTGAATTATGAACGAAAAGAAAGAGAGTAAAAAAGGTCTGATAGCTTTAATAGTATGTGGATTATTAGCTTTGGCTCTAATTATTGCTTGTGTTTTCTTCCCCAAAGAATTTTTTGGACTATTTACAAAATAAAATTAACTTAAAAGAAAGGTGTCAAAAACTTTTCTTTTTTACATTTTTTTACAAAAAAGTAAAAAGATATTGACAATCACCTAAAAGTATAATATAATAGAATTGCTTAGATAAGTAAAGTAGTAAGCCATTAATTATATATATTTGTCATTATGACAGGCCTATAGTTATGGTATACTTCAACAATTATTTTTAAATTCTTGTTTGGAGATACTGTATTATAGATATAAATTAATGAAAGCCGAACATTGAAGCATGAATTCTCCTAAAGAAGAGGAGTCATATCTGCGCTAAGTATAAACAATTGTTATTGAGAAAGAAAACTCAAAAGATATGAAACTTAACTAAATACTGATAATATTTAGGAAAAGTTGTAATATGCAAAAATTAAAACTATTGTATTTAAGTAATTATTTGTTAGTAATAATTATATATTAATTATTCTATAGAGATTTGTTTAATCCATAATTATTAATTAAATAGTTTTTAATAAAAAGCAATTACAACGGTGAAGTTATTCACAAACTCGAATCAATCCGTTTTATCAGAACGATTGATTTTTGTTTTATATGATTATTGAAGTGCAGTGCCTAAGTATTGCACTTATTTTAATAAATAAACATAGAACACCCCTTAAAAATTAAAAAAATCTCTTTTAAGGATTTATCATTTGTTCTATTTGTTATATAATTACAATAGGTGATATGATGAAAAAAAATATAACAGAATATAACTATGTAGGTAAAAAAGTTATTATTAGATGTGATCTAAACGTTCCTATTCTAAATGGAAAAATAACTGATGATACCCGCATAAAAGAGAGCCTACATTCAATTAAATACTTAATCGAAAAAAAAGCTAAAATAATAATTTTATCTCATTTAGGAAAAGTTAAAACTGAAGAAGATAAAAAAGCAAATACTCTTTATCCAGTATATCTAAGATTAAAAGAACTATTAAACACCGAAGTATATTTTAGCAAAGAACTAACAGGAAGAGATTTAGAAACAAAAATAAATAAACTTTATCCAGGACAAGTTCTTCTTTTAGAGAATACCAGATATTTAGATGTTCCTAATAAACTAGAAAGTAATTGCGACGAAGAACTATCAAAATACTGGGCTTCACTTGCTGATATATTTATTGATGATGCCTATGGTACTGCCCACAGAACTCACGCTTCAAATGTTGGCATTGCTAAATATCTTCCCAATGCTCTAGGATTCTTAATGGAAAAAGAAGTAACCAATCTAGAAGAAATCATCGAAGAAAATACCCATCCCTTTGTTGTAGTTTTAGGAGGTAAAAAAATAAGTGATAAAACTCTTGTAATAGATAATTTAATTAAAAAATGTGATTATCTCCTTTTAGGAGGAGGAATGTGCTTTACCTTCTTAAAAGCTCAAAACTATAACGTAGGTTCCTCAATAGTAGAAGACAATAATCTCCCTTACTGTAAAAATCTGCTTCGTGAGTACTCCTCTAAAATTATCTTACCACTAGATATTATGACTAATAATAAACAAGTAAAAGATATTAATGCCTTAGACAACGAAGATATCGGATATGATATTGGCCCAAAAACTATCACCCAGTTTAAGAATATTTTATCTTTGGCTAAAAGAGTTATTATTAATGGACCAATGGGTATTTATGAAGAACCTTCATTTGCCAATGGAACTAAAGAAATTTATGAAATTTTAAAAGAAAAACATATAAAAACCCTAATTGGTGGTGGTGACTCAGCAGCTTCAGTTAATTTATTAGGATACAATAACTGTTTTTATCATATCTCAACCGGTGGCGGAGCAACACTAGAATACTTAAGTGGTAAAAAGTTACCAGGAATTGAAATAATTAATGATAAATAAAGGAGGCCTCTATGAAAATAATAGTCCTAAATCACAAAATGAATCTTCTATATGAAGAATTAGATAATTATTTATCTGAAATAGATAAACTAAAATATAATTTAATTATTGCCCCTTCAAACATATATCTATTAGAGTTTCTTAAGAAAACTCATCATCAAATAGCTAGTCAAGATATCTGTTATCTTGAATACGGTAACTATACTGGAAAAGTATCGTGGAGTCAAATCAAAGCGCTAGGAATTAAATATTCCCTAATAGGACATAGCGAAAAAAACGACAACATCGATAAGATTAATGCCAAATTATTATCTTGCCTAAGTAACAATATAACTCCAATTCTATGCTTTGGAAATCGAACCAAGGAAGAATCAGCCACCACTTCTCTAGATAAAATAAACTACTTTGATGAAAGAATAATTTATGCCTATGAGCCAATATTTAATATAAGTACTAATGAAATAGACATAAAATATCTTGAAGATAAAATAAATCAAATACATAATTATCTACTTGAAAAGGGAATAAAAAAGCCAACAATTCTATACGGTGGTGGCATTAACGAAAAAAATATCACTAACATTTATCACTTTGATAATCTCTCAGGAATAATTCTCGGAGCTATTTCAAGTGATATAGATAAACTAAAAAAAATATTAATGAAATTAGATGAGAAGTAAAAAAAGACTTCTCATTTTATTTAATTCGACATTGTTTGACAATCCAATGGAATATAATAAAATTACAAAGAAAGAAGGAATGAATTATGGAAAAAATTAAAGTTTTAATGATTGATGACAATACTAGTTTAGTAGAAATGGTAAAAGAGTATTTCTCAGATCATAAAAAGATTGCTGTAACCTTAAGTTGTAAAGATGGAGAAGAAGGATTAGAAACAATTCTTAACAAACAAAATGAATATGATATCATTTTATTGGATTTAGTAATGCCTAAAAAAGATGGATTATATGTTCTAGACGAATTAAATAAAAGAGGAATAGAGAAAAATATTATCGTAGAAACATCATACAATGAACCTAAAGTAATTAGAAAAGTATCTGAATACGGCGTTAATTATTACATATTAAAACCCTTCGATTTAACAGATCTGGAAAATCGCATACTTGATATTTCCCAAAACATAACTGGTAAAACTATTGATCTATATCATAGTAACCTTCAAATATCAATTACTAAAATGTTACACGAATTAGGTATGCCATCTCACATAAAAGGATATCAATATATTCGTGAAGGTATCAGTATGATTTATAAAAATCCTTCACTAATTGGTGGAATCACTAAAGAACTATATCCCGAATTAGCCACAAAATTTGATACAACCGTCTCTCGTGTAGAAAGAGCCATACGTCATGCCATTGAAGTAAGTTGGAATAGGGGTAATTGGGACTATATGGAAGAAATATTTGGACATAGTGTTGACATTGATAAAGCTAAACCAACAAACAGCGAATTTATTGTTACCGTCGCTGATAAATTAAGATTAGAAATAGCTAAGCAACCAGCTTAGCTATTTTTTTCTAACAAAAAAGTAGAGTTTAAAACTAAACTCTACTATAGTATTCAACTATTAATGATTCATTGATATCAGCGTTTAATTCACTTCTTTGAGGGTATCTAACATATGTAGCTTGCTTTTTCTTTTCATCATAGTTAATATAATCAACTCTAGATTTAACATTAGCAAGTGCAATTTCAATTCCTTTATGATCTTTTGAATTTTCACGAATTCCTACAACATCACCAGGTTTAACTCTATATGAAGGAATATCAACCTTTTTACCATTTACAGTAATATGTCCGTGATTAACAAGTTGTCTTGAACCTCTTCTAGTACCTGCAAAACCAATTCTATAAACTATATTGTCTAATCTACTTTCAAGTAAAATTAATAAGTTCTCACCGTGAACACCTTTCATTTTAGCAGATTCATTAACTAGTCTCTCGAATTGCTTTTCAGAAATACCATACATAAATCTAACTTTTTGCTTTTCATTTAATTGAACTGCATAGTTAGAAGGTTTTCTCTTTCTATCCTTTCCGTGTTGTCCTGGACCAAAAGGTCTCTTTAAATCCTTGCCATTCTCAAGTATTGAAAATCCTACACGTCTTGCTTGTTTGTTATTTGGGCCTGTATATCTTGCCATTTTATTTCCTCCTTTTCTTTTTTGGAGATATCTAATCTATCTATAGGGTGTTTATCTTGACTTTCCCTTACGCAGCCCATAAGTTACTAATACATAACACATCATAAATATTTAGATATTGCTGCCAAATTCATTAATATTATATACTTAATGATATTACCTGTCAAGAAAAATATGTTTTAAATAACATCAAATTATGTAAAAATATGTAATATTTTTCCAAATACTTCAAAAAATACTACCAATATGATATAATCAATATAGAAAGGATTTGATAAGAATGAAATACAATATACGTGGAGATAAACTCGTTGTAACTGATGCTATAAACAACTATGCTAAATCTAAATTAGATCGTCTTAATAAATATTTTAAAGAAGACGACATACTTGCCAATGTATTACTTAGAGTAAGAGGAAACAGCCAAATTATTGAAGTAACAATTCCTACTGATAAATTTATTTTAAGAAGTGAAGAAGAGGATAAAGATTTATATGCTGCAATTGATCTTGTAACTGATAAATTAGAAAGACAAATAAGAAAAAACAAAACAAGATTAAAAAAGCAAAATATAGACAATAAATATAAAGATTTTAATTTCGACTATGAATTACTAAACGAAGAAGAATCATCCGAAGAGGAAAAAATTGTTAAAAGAAAAAATATTGAAATGAAACCAATGGATGAAGAAGAAGCTATTCTAGAAATGAACTTACTAGGACATGAATTCTTTGTTTATAAAGATATGCACACTAACAATATATGTATCATCTATAAAAGAAAAGATGGTAACTACGGTTTAATAGAAACTAAATAACTAATAAAAAGCAGAAATATCACAAAATAATATTCCTGCTTTTTTGATTGAAAAAACTCTCATTTTATAGTATAATCTTAACAAGATATGGAAGTGGTATTATGTATTTTAATAC
>ERZ857629.2354-NODE-2354-length-18124-cov-3.298190_pt1 | contig 18124 bp, 16 predicted proteins | sample MGYA00519700_ERZ857629 | MGnify/ENA primary metagenome ERZ857629 (study PRJEB31778, sample SAMEA3449351) | human gut metagenome | biome: human gut; feature: human-associated habitat; material: faeces | place: United Kingdom | collected 2010/2012 ...
CCTGTTCGGCACCGACCACTGCCCCGGCTTCGCCTCCGCCGCCAAGTACATCGCCACCTCCTGCATGGAGGTCTATCAGGACGCCCGCGTCTATGACACCGGCATGGTCTGCATCATGGAGATCATGGGCCGTCACGCCGGCTGGCTGGCTGGCGCTGCTGCTCTGGCTACCGCTTACGGCGCAGGTCCCGACCTGGTGTACCTCCCCGAGGTGGACTTCGACATGGACAAGTTCCTGGCCGACGTGGACCGCATCTATAAGGAAAAGGGCAACTGCATGGTGGCCGTTTCCGAGGGTATCCACTATGCTGACGGCACCTTCGTCTCTGAGGCCAAGACCTCTGCCACCGACGGCTTCGGCCACGCTCAGCTGGGCGGTCTGGCTGCTCACCTGGCCTCTGTGGTCAAGGAAAAAACCGGTGCCAAGGTCCGCGGCATCGAGCTGAGCCTGCTGCAGCGCTGCGGCGCACATCTGGCCTCCGAAACCGACATTGAGGAATCCGTCATGAGCGGCAAGGCCGCCGTGGAGAACGCCGTGGCCGGCATCACCGATAAGATGGTCGGTTTCCAGTGCACCCGTGACAACGGTAAGTACGTCTGCAAGACGGAGCTGCTGAACCTCACCGACGTGGCCAACACGGAGAAGAAGGTTCCTCTGGAGTGGATCAACAAGGAGCACAACGGCGTGGAGCAGCCCTTCATCGACTATGTGCTGCCCCTGATCCAGGGTGAGCCCAACCTGCCCAAGGTGGATTCCCTGCCCCGCTTCGCCAAGCTGAAGAAGGTTCTGGTAAAGTAAGTCTCCCCTTTAGAATTGTAAAACGCAGCCGCCTGATGGATACTCCATCAGGCGGCTGATTTGTTGCTTTACTGCTTTCTTTTCATTTTTCCGATTTACTGGTTTCTCTTATAGATGGCCCACAGGCCCTTCATCAGCAGTGTTTTATCGTAAAGGATCTTATTCCGGCAGAATTTCACGATAAAGGGCGCGCTGCCGCCGGTGGCCACGATGTGCAGCTCCTTTCCGGGAAATTCCCCCCGGATGCGGTCGATGATGCCGTCCAGCATGGCGGCGGTGCCGTATACGATGCCGGAGCGCATACAGTCCTCCGTGCTTTTGCCGATCAGGTTTTTCGGGGCCTGAAGGGAAATGGCCGGGAGCTGGGCCGCCCGCCGGGAGAGGGCCTCCAGAGAGACGTTGACCCCCGGCAGCAGAAGGCCGCCCTCATAGGTCCGTCCCTCGGAAATGACACCGATGGTAGTGGCGGTACCCATGTCGATGGTGATGATGGGCGCGGTGAACTGTTCCAGCGCCGACACAGCGTCCGCCACAATGTCCGCCCCCACCTGACTTTGGACCGCCAGGCGGATATTCAGTCCCGTTTTCACGCCGGGGCCCACCACCACAGGCGGCTTGCCCAGCAGACGGGTCAGCGCTTTCTCCATCATAAAGTTCAGCGGCGGCACCACGCTGCACAGAATGGAATCCGTCACATCCTCATAGCGGAAATGGTAAAGCTGAAACAGGTTCATCAGATCCACGCAGATCTGATCCGCCGTCTTTCGGTAGTCCGTATCCAAGGATGCCAAAAAGCGCAGCTCTCCATCCAGCCCAAACAGCCCTGTGGAAATCGTGGAGTTGCCGATATCGACCGCCAACAGCATACAAAGCCGCCTCCCCTCGTATAACAAATGGTTTTCTCCATCATACCACGGAGGGATTTCTCTTGCAAGTGGCACGGGCCCTGTTTATAATAGTATCGAGCCGTCATTCTATGCGTCAGGAGGGACTTTTATGGAGCTGACCCGGTACGCTTCCCCGCTGGGAACTATATTTTTAGCCGCCGACAACGGCGCGCTGGCCGGTCTGTGGCTGGAAGGGCAGAAATATTTTGCCGCCACGCTGGACGAAGCCGCCGTGGAACGGGACGATCTGCCCGTGTTCCGTCAGGCCGCCGCGTGGCTGGACGCCTATTTTGCCAAGCAGCCCCTTCCGGATCTGCCGCCGCTGGCCCCCAAGGGCAGCGATTTCCGTCAGGCGGTGTGGCGGCTGCTGTTGGAGATCCCCTACGGTCAGGTAACTACTTACGGAGCTCTGGCACAGATTCTCCGGAATCGGGGAATTTCCGCTGCGGCCCAGGCGGTCGGCGGCGCGGTGGGGCACAACCCCATTTCTATCCTCATCCCCTGTCACCGGGTAGTAGGAGCGGACGGCAGTCTCACTGGCTACGCCGGAGGCGTGGAGAAAAAGCGCTTTCTGCTGGCATTGGAGGGCGTGGATATGACAAATCTCTACATGCCCAAGCGGGGCACGGCCCTGTGACCGTTCCGGCGTTCTTTATATATGCAGGCAAATGCTCCCGGCGGGAATATTCCCGCCGGGGGCATTTTTATTTACCTTTACAGGATAATGCAGATCAGCCCGCCGCTGCCCTCGTTGATGATGCGGGTCAGGGTCTCCTGCAGCTTTTTCCGGGCATCCTCAGGCATCCGCTTCAGTTTGGTTTGCAGATCGTCGCTGACCACCTCGTGAAAGCTGCGTCCGAAAATGTTGGACTGCCAGATCTTACTGGTGTCCCCTTCAAACTCCTGAAGCAGATAATTCACCATGTCCTCAGACTGCTTCTCATTACCCACGATGGGACTGACCGCCGTCTCAATATCCGCCCGGATCATGTGGATACTGGGGGCGCTGGCCTTCAGGCGGACACCGTACCGCCCTCCCTGCTTCATGATCTCCGGTTCCTCCAGCTTCAATTCGTCGATCCCCGGCACCACGATGCCATAGCCCGTTTCCCGGACATCCCGCAGCGCCCCGGCCACCTTGTCATATTCCGTCTTGACGCCGGCCAGCTTTGTCAGCAGGCTCATGAGGTCACCGTCATCCCCCACATCAAAGCCGGACTGTTCCGAGAGCGTCCGGTAGAACATCTCCCGGGGCAGGCTCACCCGTGCGGCGGCTACGCCGGTGCCAAGGTCGATGGCTGTGATGAGCGCCTCGCTGATGTTCTCGTTTTCTCCCAGTTTCTTCACTGCGCCGTCGATCTCCCGGATGTGGTGCAGCTCCGCCATGCTCTGCCGGATGGCGTCATAGATTCCCGCCTTTACCGGATGCTCTCCCGGCAAAGCGTCCACCCAGGGCGGTAGGAAAATATCCAGTTCCCGCATGGGGAACTCATACAGCACCGCCTTCAGGATCTCCCCTACATCTTCCTCCTCCAGCCGCAAACAGTTCACCGGCACACACTTCACCTGATACCGGCTGGCGATGTCCCCGGCCAAGGCCAGAGTCCGGTCCGATTTGGGGTCCTCGCTGTTCAGCAGGACGATAAACGGCTTTCCCAGCTCCTGCAATTCCCGGGTCACCCGCTCCTCCGGTTCCAGATAATCCTCTCTGGGAATGTCGGAAATGCTGCCGTCTGTGGTGATGACGATGCCAATGGTGGAATGCTCCGCGATGACCTTCCGGGTGCCGATCTCCGCCGCCTCTGTCATGGGGATAGGATGATCGTACCACGGCGTTGTGACCATCCGGGGCTGATCATCCTCCGTCTGGCCCAAGGCCCCCCGGACCATGTAGCCAACGCAGTCGATAAGCCGGACAGAAAAGGCCGCGCCCCCCTCCAGCTGGATCTGGGCCGCCTCCTCCGGCACGAACTTCGGTTCCGCCGTCATCACCGTGCGGCCGGAGCCGCTCTGGGGTAGCTCGTCTCTGGCCCGCTCCCGGCGGTACACGTTGTCAATATTGGGAATGATCTGTGTCTCCATGAACCGCTTGATAAAGGTGGATTTCCCTGTCCGCACCGGCCCTACCACACCGATATAGATGTCGCCCGCAGTGCGGGTGGCAATATTCTGATAGATCGAGGTATTCATAGCATCCCGTCCTTTTTCCGCTTTTATAGTCCATTTCTATGAGACAGCCCGGAAAAGTATGACAGCCCGTCTGCCTTTGTTCATTCCCACCAAATCACCCGCCGCACGTTCGGCGCATTTTGTCGCTTTCACTTCTTTACATTACCAATTTATCATGGTAAACTACTACCATAATAAATCAATCGCTCGAACAATTCTTCAGGAGGAATGGAACATGAAAAAGTTGACTGCATTTGTACTCTCTGCTATGATGGTTCTGTCTCTGGCTGCCTGCGGTGCCAAGACCGAGACCCCCGCTGATACCAGCACCCCCGCCGCCGATGCGACCAAGCCTGCTGAAGTCGCCAAGCTGACCTACGCAGTGGAAGCCGGTTCCGCCGGTGAGGAAGTGGCACTGGCCAACGGCTACAACGTTGTATCCGTAGACTCTCAGGCCAAGGCACTGATGGAAGTGCAGGCCGGCACCGCCGATGCCGCTATCATCGACTCCCTCATGGCCGGTGCCATGGTGGGTGAAGGCACCAGCTATCCCGATCTGACCATCACCGATCAGAAGCTCACCGAGGAGCTGTACGGCGTCGGCTGCCGCAAGGGCAGCGATTTGGCCTCCTTCATCAACTCCGTGATGGCTGACGCTTACGCCGACGGCGTTCTGGAAGCAACCGCTGAGACCTACGGCGTACAGGCCGCTCTGGTGGAGCAGCCCGCATCCGAGTTCACCGCTTCCGAATCCGACAGCGACGTGCAGTACATCAAGGACAAGGGCACGCTGGTCATCGGCATCACCGAGTTTGAGCCCATGGACTATCAGGACGCTGACGGCAACTGGATCGGCTTCGACGCCGACATGGCCAAGCTGGTAGCGGAAAAGCTGGGCGTGGAGCCTGTGTTTACCGTGATCAACTGGGACAACAAGGTCTTTGAGCTGAACGGCAAGGGCATCGATGTGGTCTGGAACGGCATGACCATCACCACCGCCGCCCAGGAATCCATGGAGTGCACCAACGCCTACTGCAACAACGCCCAGGTCATTGTGACCAAGTAACTCCGCAAATCATACAGCAAAGGCAGAGAGCGGTCGCTCTCTGCCTTTGAGCGGCATATTTCCCGCATACGCTTTCCTTCCTCCCCCTTCGTTCCCCCCCATTATCACTACATAGAGGAGAATTCTTTCATGTTCTGGACTGTTACCCTCTCCATCCTGCAAGGCTGTAGTCAGGCGGTCAAGCTGTTTTTCCTGACGCTGCTGTTCGCGCTGCCCCTTGGTCTGGTAGTGGCTTTCGGCTCCATGAGCAAGTGGGCGCCCTTCCGGGCTTTGGCCTACCGGCAGCAGGAAGCGCGGGGCTTTGCCCGCTGGCTCTCCCAGCTCCGGCCCCTGTCTGCCCTGACCAACGTCATCGTCTGGGTTATCCGGGGTACGCCGCTGATCCTCCAGCTCATCATCATTTTCTACGGTCCCGGCACCTGGTTCGGCACAAATCCGTGGAACGCCTTCCGGGACGGACGCATGACCGCCTGTTGCATCGCCTTTATCATCAACTACGCCTGCTATTTCTCCGTGATCTACCGGGGCGGCATTGAGGGCGTCCCGGCAGGTCAGCGGGAAGCCGGTGAGGTGCTGGGCCTGACCAAGCGGCAGATCTTCTTCAAGATCACCCTTTTGCAGATGGTCAAGCGGATCATCCCCCCCATGTCCAATGAGATCATCACGCTGGTGAAGGACACCTCTCTGGCCCGGACCATCGCCATCATTGAGATCACCATGGCCGGTGAAGCTTTTATGAAGTCCAAGGGCATCACCTGGCCGCTGTTCTATACCGGCGTGTTCTATCTGGCCTTTGTGGGTCTTTTGACGCTCCTGTTCAGCTTCATCGAGCGCAAGCTCAGCTATTTTAAGTAAGGGAGGGCTTTGAAATGTCGATCTTAACCGTACAGCATCTGGAAAAGCATTTTGAAAACACAAAGGTCCTCAATGACATCAGCTTCTCTCTGGAGGAGGGACAGGCCCTTTCCATCATCGGCTCCTCCGGCAGCGGCAAAACCACGCTGCTGCGGTGTCTGAATTTTCTGGAAACGCCGGACGCCGGCACCATCACCGTACAGGACAAAGTGCTGTTTGACGCCGACCATCACGCAAACTGCTCCGAAAAGGAGATCCGGAAAAACCGGCTCCACTTCGGCATGGTGTTCCAGTCCTTCAACCTTTTTCCCCAGTATACGGCTTTGGAAAACGTGACCCTCGCCCGGGAACTGATGGCCAAGGACAGCGGCGAGAGTAAGGAAGCCATCCGTGCCGCCGGAATGGAGCTGCTGGACCAGATGGGCCTTGCGGACCGTGCCGAGCACTATCCTCATCAGCTTTCCGGCGGTCAGCAGCAGCGGGTGGCCATCGCCCGGGCACTGGCGCTCCACCCGGATATTCTCTGCTTCGACGAGCCCACCTCTGCGCTGGACCCGGAGCTGACCGGCGAGGTACTGAAGGTCATCCGTGGTCTGGCGGAACAGAAAACCACCATGATCATCGTCACTCACGAGATGGCCTTCGCCCGGGACGTGGCGGATCAGGTGATCTTCATGGACGGCGGCTTTATCGTGGAGCAGGGCGATCCCAAGCAGGTCATCGACCATCCTCAGGAGGAGCGCACCAAGCAGTTTCTGGCCCGCTTCGCGGAAAACAACTGATATGACCAGGCCCCGTGCCTTGAACAGCCCCCATTTGTCGGACGATCCGGCAAATGGGGGCTGTTCTCTATCAAGCTATTTACCGAAACTAACAGGTCTGTACCGTCCCATGTTCCGTTCCTCTAAATCACAAGTCTTATTGGACCGGGTAACTGCATCCGAGCAAAAACACCGCGCTTGCGGGAACGGACGGCAAAGCTGCGCCGGATCTGCAACTCCGCTTTCGCGCTGTACATCAAAAAAAGGGCTTGCCATCTGCGATACGCAGACAGCAAGCCCTTCTGGCTGCTTAAATCGAACAGTCCGACCAAACTTAGTTCTTCTCGTCCTCGTCAGCCTTGGGAGCCTCCACAGTGGGAGTCTCTTCCTTCTTTTCGGCCTTCTTCTCCTTCTTCTCGGCCTCGGGCTGCTCACCGGTCTGAACGCCCACCTGAGACACGGCCCACTTGGTCAGCTCCATGCGGACACGGTCATCGCTGGTCTCAATCACAATGGTGTTGGGGTTCACCATAACGATCTTGCCCACAATGCCGCCGATGGTGGTGATCATATCACCCTTCTTCAGGCTGTCACGCATGTTCTGTGCCTGCTTCTTCCGCTTGTTCTCAGGACGGATCATGAAGAAATACATCACCGCCATGAGGGCAACAATCATAATCATACTTTCCATAGTTCAAGGTTCTCCTTCAGTGTTGAAATCAGAATGTATCTATTATATCAAAGCTGACACTATTTGCAAGCCTTTTCTCAAGAAAGCAGTCGCAATTTCATTTCCGTGGTCTGAAACAACGAACACCGATGTGCATCACCCTCGCGGGGCCAGATAGATCAGGTTTCGGTCCGCGAGGAAATTCGACACACTGTAAAGCACCACGGCGGTATCGATGCCCTGCTCCGCCATGTAGTCCGCCACGGAAGTGTGGTAGTACCGCAGGTCCACCAGATGCACCTCGGAAAAGCGCTGGACCAAAAAGGGCGCCAGCGAATCGGAATAGGAGTCCCGGATCAGCAGCAGCTTGCTGCCGTCGGTGATCGCCGGGTTTTCAAGGACGCACAACGGCTGATTGCCGCCGAGGAAGGAGCTGTATTTATCCTTGTGCTCCAGATAGCTCCGGTCATACAGCCGCCCCGCCGCCTCCTTGCCGGACTTCCAGGACGTGACCCGCAGATCGTCCTCGGGCACCCAATACTCTATGGTATCCGGGGCGAGCCAGTGGATACCGGAGGTGGAGTACAGGGTGCCGTTGAAGTCCGTACTGGCAACTTCCGGTGTAAAGTCAGTTTCCTTTAGCGGTTCCTTTTCCAAGGCATTTAACAGTACGTTGGCTCCGTAGAACGCCCCACAGGTGGTCCAGTGGTGGTCGGTCCGGTAATAGATGGGTTCCCCCGCGTGTTCCGTCAAGGCTCCCAGCAGATCCACCGTGGGCAGGCCCGTTTTCTCCGCCGCACTTTGGATGAATGCAGCCTGATCGAAGCCGGGCGCACCCTGCGGCAGCCTGTCCTTCCAGATCTCTGCCGCCGAGGGGATCAACCCCAAAAGCACCCGGCCATGAGATGCTTCTCCAAACCGCTTCACGTAGTCTAAATTCTTTTCCGCCTGAAGTCTGTCCGGTTCATCCACCTTGGCGATGAGGGTGTCGCCGCAGAGGTAGACGCCGTTGAATTCCCGCTTGCCCAACAACTGCTCACACCGGGCCTTCAGGCCCGTCCAGTCATCCCGCAGAGGGAACTGGTCGGCAAAATAGTCCTCCATCCCCTCGGTAAAACTGCCGTTTTTCAGGGTTTCCCAGGAAAAGTCCGGGAACTGGGCCAGCGTCCGGTTTTCCGTTTCAGAGCGCGCCCGGTCCGGCAGCGCAATGTGCCACACCAGCAATCCTGCCAGAAACAGGCAGAAGATCCCCGTGGTCAGTCGTCCCTTGTTCGCCATGCGGTTCCCTCCCTTCTTGGGTAAAATAAAGAATCAGAATCGGAAATACAGAAACGGGTTGTAGCTGCCGTCTACCAAGTAGGCCGTGCAGATCACCAGACCCGCCGTCATCAGCAGCGGCCCCAGCAGGTCTCTCGTCCGCTCCGGCAACCGGTCCCAGACCTTTCGGGGCAGACGGGTGGAGCCAACCGTTAAAAGCAGCAGCGTCAGGCCATAGGCTATCAGGTAGTAGCCGTCAGCGGCGCTCCACAGCGTTCCGCTGCCGAAGCAGGTTTTGAAATACCTGACGCAGACGGTGAGGTCCTCCATGGCGAACACGCCCCAGCCCACGAACACCACCACAAGCGTGTAGAAATGCCGCAGCCACGATGGCAGCTTTTGGAGGAAGTCCCGCAGCAGATACTTTTCCAGCATGAGCCACACAAAGAAGTGCAGGCCCCAGAGGATGAAGTTCCAGCTCGCCCCGTGCCAGAAGCCGGTGCAGAACCAGACAAGGAAGATATTCCGCACCGTCCGCCATGTCCCCTTCCGGCTGCCGCCCAAGGGGATGTACAGATACTCCCGGAACCATGTGGTCAGGGAAATGTGCCACCGCCGCCAGAACTCCGTCACGGAGGCAGCGGTATAGGGGTAGTTGAAGTTTTCCGGGAAGTGGAAGCCCAGCATCTGCCCCATGCCGATAGCCATGTCGGAATAGCCGGAGAAGTCGAAGTAGATCTGAAATCCGAAGGCCGCGATGCCCAACCAGCCGCCGACGACCGTCAGCGTCCCGGCGGACTGCGCCGCCAGCTCCGCGTCCCACAGTGCACCGATGCTGTTGGCCAGCAGCACTTTTTTCGCAAGGCCCACGGTGAACCGCCGTGCCCCGGCGGCGAACGCCGATGCCGTGTTCGTCCGGTGAATCAGCTCCGCCGCAACATCCTTATAGCGGACGATAGGCCCCGCCACCAGCTGCGGGAACATGGTCACATAGGCGCCGAAGGACACCATGTCCCGCTGGGCGGGCGCGTCCTGCCGGTAGACATCAATGGTATAGCTCATGGTCTGAAAGGTAAAAAAAGAAATGCCGATGGGCAGGGGCAATCCCAGGGTGGGAATGGAAACGCCGGGGATCAGGGAGAGGTTGGCGGCGAAGAAGTCCCAATACTTGAAAAAGCCCAGCAGGCCTAAATTCAGCAGCACGCTCTCCGCCACGAACCACCGGGCCAGCTTGTCCCGGCTGCGGTACTTCTCCACCAGAAGGCCGTGGGTATAGTCGATGAGGATGGACAGCACCATGATACTGATATAGACCGGCTCCCCCCAGCCGTAGAACACCAGGCTGGTCAGCAGCAGCGCCAGGTTCCGCCACCGAAGAGGAACGGCAAAGTAGATCGCCAGTGTGATCGGCAAAAAACCGAACAAAAAGGGTAAGCTGCTGAAACGCATGGGCTGTTCACCTCCTTTTTCTGTAAAGCAATTCTGCTTTAATGACGTTGAAATGCAGCGTTTTTCCGTTTCTACATAGCAAACCAGCCGTGGTGTCACGGCTGGTTGTTCCGCGTCAGACTGTTACGCGCCAAACTGTGCGTTCCAGGCGTCCTCGATCTCCGTCTGGTGCTCGCCGGAGGCGATCATTGCCACATAGGCGCCGTTTTGCAGCACCTTGGCAGCCTTCCACTGGTCAATGGTCTCAGGATAGAAGGCGTCGCCGCCGACCTGGGTGTCGATGCGGGTCTGGAGGATCTCCGCCGCCTTGGCGGCATCGTCCTCGGTTTCACACTGCATGAACACATACTCATTCACAGCGTAGGACATCACCGGGGCCTTGGCCAGAAGCTGCTTGGCGGGGATGTCCCCCAGACCCGGATAGTACATCTCCAGCATTTCACCGTCCAGATCCATCATATCGTCGCCCCAGCCGTATTGCTCCGCCAGAGCATTATAAAATCCGGTCAGATCCACGTCATTGGCAGTTTCTGTTTTGCTGCCGCAGGCGGTCAGCAGGCCGCACAGAGTCAGGGCCACAGCCGCCAGCGCAAACAATTTCTTCATAGTGCCTCCTTATCAACGTCCCTCAAGGGCGTTCATTTTCTTTCTATTGTGTTCTCTGCTTGCTAATATACACGATTTGCATTATAATAGTCAAGAAACAAGCGGTAACAATCCGATTACAGAAAAGAGGTTTTTTTCATGTACAGCTTCCGCAACGATTACAGCGAAGGCGCACATCCCCAGGTTCTTCAGGCTCTGACGGACACCAATCTGGTCCAGACCTGCGGCTACGGCGTGGACCCCATCTGTGAGGAGGCCCGTGACCTGATCCGGACGGTCTGCGCCGCTCCCGAGGCAGACGTTCACTTCCTGGTCGGCGGCACCCAGACCAACCTGACGGTCATCACGGCGCTGCTGGCCTCCTATGAGGCTGTGATCGCCGCCCACACCGGCCACGTCAACTGCCACGAAACCGGCGCCATCGAAGCCACCGGCCACAAGGTCTGCGTGGAGACCTCCCCGGACGGCAAGGTGACTCCCGCTATGGTGGAGGCCGTTCTGGCCCGTCATGACGGCTCGGAGCACATGGTCTCCCCCAAGATGGTCTACATTTCCGATACCACTGAGATCGGCACCGTCTACACCAAGGCGGAGCTGACCGCTCTGCGGCACTGCTGCGACGAGCACGGCCTGCTGCTGTTCCTGGACGGCGCCCGTCTTGGCTCCGCCCTCACCTCCCCGGAAAGCGATCTGACGCTGGCGGATCTGGCGGCGCTGACGGATGTGTTCACCATCGGCGGCACCAAGAACGGCGCGCTGTTTGGCGAGGCCGTGGTGCTGACGGTGCCCTGCCCCCACTTCCGCTGGCACATCAAGCAGCGGGGCGGTATGCTGGCCAAGGGCCGGCTGCTGGGCGTACAGTTCCAGGCGCTGCTGAAGGACGATCTCTACTTCGACATCGGCCGTCACGCCAATGACATGGCTTTCCGTCTGCGGGACGGCTTCAAGGCGCTGGGCTATGAGTTCCCGGTCCCCTCCCCCTCCAACCAGCAGTTCCCGGTCATGAAGATCCAGACCGCCGAAAAGCTGGCCGCCATGGGCTTTGAGTTTCAGGTGGAGCGGGTCATCGACGAGGAGCACATTATGTACCGCTTCGTCACAAGCTGGGCCACTCCCGAAAGCGCTATTGACGATCTGCTGAACGCTCTGGCTCAGTGCCAGTAATCGCGATTTCCGGCAAAACAGCTCATAAATCCCCTGCTCTTTAGAAAAAAGAGCAGGGGATTCTTCTTTTTTCGACATGTTTTTCTTGACACGAACAGTTGTTCGATGTATGATAGAAACAGGTAAAGAACATTTGTTCGATAGGAGGAACGTGTTATGATCGGTTGGAGCTTTTTCTTTATGCTGGTAGGCGTATCCACTTTGGCTTCCCAGGTATTCCGGGTGGTAGACTATATTGAACAGCCCACCCGTCATACCCGCCGCCACGCTGCGGCACGGTGAAGATGGACGTTCTTGCCAAGCTGGAGATCCTGACGGACGCAGCCAAGTATGACGCCGCCTGTACCTCCAGCGGCGTCCGCCGCGGGTTCCGGCAGGGCTATATCGGCAACACCACTTCGTCCATCGCCGGCTGCTGCCACACCTTTTCCGCTGATGGGCGGTGCGTCACGCTGCTGAAGGTGCTGATGAGCAACTGCTGTGTCTATGACTGCGCCTATTGCGTCAACCGGCGGAGCAACGATACCCGGCGGGCGGCGTTTACGCCGCAGGAGCTGGCGGACCTGACCATCAACTTCTACCGGCGGAATTATATTGAGGGGCTGTTCCTCTCCTCCGGGGTACTGCGGAATCCGGACTACACCATGGAGCAGATGATCCGGGCCATCCGCATCCTTCGGGAAGAATACCGCTTCAACGGCTACATCCACGCCAAGGCCATCCCCGGCGCCGCCCCGGAGCTGGTGGAGCAGCTGGGCCTTTTGGCCGACCGGCTGAGCTGCAACATTGAACTGCCCTCGGAGGCAGGACTGCGGACTCTGGCCCCGGAAAAGACGAAGGCTGCTGTACTGGCTCCTATGCGGCAGATCCAAGTCAGAAGTATTCAAAATAAAGAAGAACTGGTCAAGTACCGCCACACACCCAAGTTCGCCCCGGCGGGCCAGAGCACCCAGATGATCGTGGGTGCCACGCCGGACAGCGACCTCCACATTCTGCGGCTGACGCAGGGGCTTTATGACCGGTATCAGCTGAAACGGGTATTTTTCTCCGCCTATGTGCCGGTGGTGGAAAGTGCCCTTCTCCCCTCCAAGGAGACCAAGCCGCCCCTGCTGCGGGAGCATCGGCTCTATCAGGCGGACTGGCTGCTGCGGTTTTACGGGTTCCGTGCGGAGGAGCTGCTGGACGAGCAGGCCCCTTCCTTTGACCCCCGTCTGGACCCCAAATGCTGCTGGGCCTTGCGGCATCCGGATTTTTTCCCCGTAGAGGTGAACCGGGCGGACTACGAAGCACTGCTGCGCGTCCCCGGTCTGGGGGTAGTATCCGCCCGCCGCATCCTGACTGCCCGGCGGGCTGGCCCTCTGCGGCTGGAAAATCTGCCGAAATTAGGTGTGGTCATGAAGCGGGCGCAGTATTTCCTCACCGCCAATGGCCGCATGGCCGACGGTCTGCGCTTCACGCAGGACAGCCTTCTGCGAAACCTCATCGCCGTGGAGCAGTCCCTGCTGCCCCAGCCGGAGATGCGACAGCTTTCTCTGTTCGACGATGCCGTTTAAGTCCGGAGGTGCCCTATGAACGAAATGATCTACACCTATGACGGCAGCTTCGAGGGCTTTCTCTGCTGCATTTTTGACAGCTACGCCAACAAAGAAGTCCTCACCGCCATTACCGACGATGAGGACTCTGCGCCTATTCTGTTTCCCGTCCGGGCGATACAAACCGACAGCGGTCACGCCGGGCGCGTCCTGCGAAAGCTGCACAAGCTCTCCCCCTACGGGGAGGAACTGGTACGCCGGGGGTTTCTCACCTGCATGGAGGACCGTGAGATCCGCCTGTACCGGCTGGTGGTGAAGCTGCTGCGGGAGGGGCCCGGCTTTCTGCGGAACTTTTCCGACGAGACGCTTCATCCGGTAGCGGCAGCCGTCCGGCACCTCAACGGCGAAGCCCACCTTTTAAAAGGCTTTCTCCGCTTCTCCGAACTGGGCGGCATCCTCGGCAGTGAGATCGAACCGAAAAACCGGGTCCTCCCCATTCTGCGGGGCCACTTCTGCGCCCGCTATCAAAACGAGAAATTTTTCATTTATGACCGCACCCACCACGAGGCGCTGTTTTACGCCGCCGGCAAGGCCGTCATCCGCCCCTTGGCGGACTTTCAGATGGCGCCGCCGAATGAAACGGAGGCCGCCTACCGGCTGCTTTGGAAGCGGTTTTACGATACCGTGGCTATTCGGGAGCGGGAAAATCCGAAACTGCGAATGACCCACATGCCAAAGCGTTATTGGTCCACCATGACGGAATTTCAGGATGATCCCTATTTCACTCCGCAAAGCTCTGCCGCAGCCGTTCCAGTCCCCGGCGTTCCAGCCGGGAAACCTGCACTTGGGACACCCCCAGCACCCGGGCGGCCCGCTCCTGCGTCAGCCCCTTGAAATAGCGGAGCAGAATCGTCATGCGCTCCTTTTCCGGCAGTTGATCCACCGCCTCCCGCAGGGCGATGCGCTCCACAAGTCCCTCCTCCGGAGCCTCCGTGCCCAGCAGCCCCTCCAGCGCAAGGCCGTCCGCTGTTTCCCGCTGCAAGGAATCCGGTGCCTCTGTGGCCAGATCCACTTGGGCGATCTCCTCCGGTGTCCATCCGGTCTGATCCGACAACTCGGAGAGGGACGGCTCCCGCCCCAACTCCTGCCGCAGCCGCTCCCGCAGGGCATACAGAGTCAGTGCCTGCTCCCGGATGCTCCGTCCCACCTTGATGGTGCCGTCATCCCGGAGAAACCGCCGGATCTCCCCGGCGATCTTGGGAACGGCATAGGTGGAAAAGCAGGTGCCATAGGAAAAATCAAACCCCCGGATCGCTTTCAGAAACCCAAGACATCCCAGCTGGTACAGGTCGTCCGGCTCCACTCCCCGGCCGTAATACCGGCGGACCACGCTCCAGATCAGGCCGTTGTTTTCCAGCACCGCCTGCTCACAGGCGTCCCGGTCCCCCTCCTGAGCCGCCCGCAGCAGCTCCATGGCGCCATTCATCGCTTGATCCGGGGGGCGATCTTCTTTTTCATCACCACGGTGGTACCCCGACCAGCCACGGACCGCACCTTTAAACTATCCATAAAGCTCTCCATGATGGTGAAGCCCATGCCGCTGCGTTCCTCTCCTCCGGTGGTGAACATGGGCTGCCGGGCCTTTTCCACATCCGGGATGCCCCGGCCGTAGTCCCGCACTGTGATCTCCAGCACCTGTCCGGTACAGATCCGGACCTTCACCGTCACCTTCCCGATCCGGTCCGGGTACGCATGGACGATGGCGTTAGTGGCCGCCTCAGAAACGGCGGTCTTGATATCCTCCAGCTCGTTGAGAGTGGGGTCCATCTGTGCCGCGAAGCAGGCCACCGCGGAGCGGATAAACCCCTCGTTGCTGCTCTGGCTGGGAAACTGCAAAGTGACTTCATTTTCCGTCTTTATTTTCATTATGTAAACCTCCCGTTATTGAATGGAAACCAGCCGCCCGATGCCGGCAGCGTCCAGAACACGGCGGGCCTGCTCCGGCACGTTCCGGAGCACAACGCTGCCCTCCATCAGCTGCATCCGCTGCTGAGACCGAAGGATCAGGGCGATCCCGGAGCTGTCCATAAAGGTCACGCCCGCAAAGTCTAAGATCAGACTTCGGGGAAGGGCCGCATCAATGGCGATCTCCACTTCCTTCAAGGCATTTCTGGCCCCGTGATGGTCCATTTCTCCGCTGAATTCCAGCAACAGCTCCCGGTCTGTGTCCCGCGCTCGTATATCCATAGTATTCCCTCTTTTGTCGAATTTTATCCCCATTTGTCAAATCAGCTCAGAAGGTACTCTGCTCCGATCAGATCTGTTGGGGAACGGCTTGTCTTACGGTGATGGTAGCATATTCGCCGGACAGGTTTCTGTCGAAGCCGGGTGCGACTGTCATATTTTTATGTAAATCTCTGCCGGTTATCTCTCACCTGCCGTATCACGGTCAAAATCGACGGAAAACGTTCCCTTAATGCGCCCATGGCCCTGCCTTCGGGCCCATAATAGCGCACTTGAAATTTGCAGCAAAAAAAGCGGCCCATGCGTAAAACGCATAGGCCGCTTTTTCGTGCAGTCAAAGCAGATTGGATCCAGTTTTCAGAAAACGGTTTTTCCGTTAATACAACGCTTCACCGGTATAGACCAGCTTGGCGTCACCGGTGAGGGTGATCTTCTCGTCGGTGTAATTCACCACCAGATCACCGCCGGCAGCCCGGACGGTCACATCCCGTCCCTTTTCGCACATACCGTTGGCCACGGCCGCCACCACAGCGGCGCAGGCACCGGTGCCGCTGGCCATGATCTCGCCGCTGCCCCGCTCCCAGACCCGCATTTTGATGGTGCTGGGATTCACCACGCGAATAAACTCTGCGTTGATCCGCTCCGGGAAATAGGGAGCCTGCTCAAACCGGGGACCGAGGAACTCCACATCCACATCGTCGATCCGGGGGCAGAAGGCCACGCAATGCGGCTCTCCCACGTCTACGCAGGTGATGTTGAAGGACTGTCCGCCGATATACACCGGGTAATCCACCACCGTCTTTTCCGCGATGGCAAACCGGAAGGCCGCCGCATCCAGAGATGCGCAGCCCATATCCACACAGGCGGAGGTCACAAGACCGTTGGCGGTGTAGAGGTGTACCTCCCGGACGCCGGCACCGGTCTCGATCCGCATATCTTCCTTTTTCACCAGACCGTTGTCATACAGGTACTTGCCCATGCAGCGCAGGGCGTTGCCCGCTGTGGCGCTCTCGCTGCCGTCGGCGTTGAACAGCCGGATCTTCGCGTCGGCAATGTCGGAATGCTCCATCAGGACGATCCCGTCGGCGCCGATGCCGTAGTGCCGGTCACAGAAGGTGACGCACAGGGACTCCGGGCAGGTGATCTCGCCGTGGAAGTTTTCCAGGAAGATGTAATCGTTTCCGCAGGTCTGCAGCTTGGAGAATTTCAGCTTCTGACGCTCGCTGCGGAGGTGGCAGATGTCGATGAGCTCCGTGTTCCGCTGGTTGTAGCGGCTAGCCAGAATATCCGTCAGCGCGTTGGCGGTATCCAGAGAGGTCAGGCACGGGATCCCCAGCTGGACGCAGCGGTGGTTCAGATGGATGAAGTCCCGGATATAGATGGGCTCCGTGGAGCCGGTGAGGATCACATAGTCGATCCGGCCGTTTTCAAGGAGCTGGAACACCCGGTTGTCCTTCCCCAGCTTGCCCACGATCTCCACATCGGTACCCAGACGGGAGATCTCTCTGGCGGTGCCGTCAGTGGCGTAGAGCTTGTAGCCCATTTCGTCCAGCTTCCGGGCGATGTTGACGATCTCCGGCTGATCCCGGTGGTTCACGGAGATCAGCACGCCGCCGCGGGCCTCCTTCTCCACCTTGTATCCGGCAGAGACAAGGCCCTTGAACAGGGCCTCCTGCATATTTTTGCCAAGGCCCAGCACCTCGCCGGTGGATTTCATCTCCGGGGAGAGGGCGGCGTTGGCATCGGTGATCTTCTCAAAGGAGAACACAGGCACCTTCACGGCCACATAGGGGGGCTGGCGGTACAGACCGGTGCCATAGCCCAGAGAGGCCAGAGGCTGACCCACCATGACGCGGGTAGCCAGATCCACCATGGGTACGCCGGTGACTTTGGAGATATAGGGCACCGTGCGGCTGGCGCGGGGATTCACCTCAATGACGTACAGCTCGTTCTGGTAGATCAGATACTGAATATTGATGAGGCCATGGGTTCCCAGAGACAGGGCCAGCTTTTCCGAACAGTCCACGATGACCTTCAGCATCTTATCTCCGATGGAGAAGGGCGGATAGACAGCGATGGAGTCGCCGGAGTGGACGCCGGTGCGCTCGATGTGCTGCATGATGCCGGGGATCAGGACGTCCTTGCCGTCGGAAATGACGTCCACTTCCAGCTCCTTGCCCATGAGGTACTGGTCCACCAGCACCGGGTTTTCGATCTTGCCGGAGAGGATGACCTCCATGTAAGTCCGCACGTCCTCGTCATTGTGAGCGATGACCATGTTCTGGCCGCCGATGACGTAGGAGGGGCGCAGCAGCACGGGATAGCCCAGTTCATGAGCGGCGTCCAGCGCCTCCTGCATACCGGTGATGGCCCGGCCCTGAGGCCGCTTGATAGAGAACCGCTCCAGCAGGGCATCGAACCGTTCCCGGTCCTCTGCCATGTCGATGGACTCGGCGCTGGTACCCAGGATAGGGATGCCGTGGCTGTCCAGGAACTTGGTGAGCTTGATGGCCGTCTGGCCGCCGAAGGCCACCACCACGCCCACGGGCTTCTCCACCTCGATGATGTGCATGACATCCTCGGGGAACAGAGGCTCAAAGTACAGACGGTCAGCGGTATCATAGTCCGTGGAGACGGTCTCGGGGTTGTTGTTGACGATGACTAC
>ERZ857629.2358-NODE-2358-length-18088-cov-10.897521_pt1 | contig 18088 bp, 16 predicted proteins | sample MGYA00519700_ERZ857629 | MGnify/ENA primary metagenome ERZ857629 (study PRJEB31778, sample SAMEA3449351) | human gut metagenome | biome: human gut; feature: human-associated habitat; material: faeces | place: United Kingdom | collected 2010/2012 ...
GAGCGCGGCGTCCGGTATGGCGCAGCCGTGCTCCTCGAGCAGCGCGCGGTTGCCCGCGAGCACCGCCCTGCCCTCGACGGCGGCGGAGACACCGCGTCCGGGGAGCATGGCGAAGTCTTTGGCAGGCGGGAGGGGCGCGTTGTTTTCCTCCTGATAGCGGGCGACCACGGCTTTGCCGAGTGGGTGCTCGGAAAGCTGCTCGGCGGCGGCGATCAGGCGCGCGAGCGCGGACGCATCCAGCGTGTCGGAGACGCTCACGGTGCGCACGGGCACGGGACGGCCATAGGTCAGCGTGCCGGTCTTGTCGAAGGTGATGCGCGTCACGGCGGCGAGGCGCTCGAGCGCGTCGCCCTCGCGCACAAGGAAGCCGTGCTTCGTCGCGTTGCCGATGGCGGCCATGATGGCGGTCGGTGTGGCCAGCACGAGCGCGCAGGGGCAGAACACGACGAGGATCGTCACAGCGCGGATGATCTCGCCGGTGATGAGCCACGTCAGCGCCGCGGCGGTGAGCGCGATGACGACGATCCACGTCGCCCAGCGGTCGGCAAGGCCGACGATCCTGGCTTTGCCCGCGTCGGCGGACTGCACGAGGCGGATCATGCGCTGGATGGAGCTGTCCTCGCCGACCTTCGTTGCCCGCATGTCGAACGCGCCGAAGCGGTTGACCGTGCCGGAGGAGACCTCGTCGCCCACGGTCTTGTCGACGGGCAGCGATTCGCCCGTCATCACCGCCTGATCGACCGAGGTCTGTCCCGCGACGATCACGCCGTCGACGGGGATGGTCTCGCCGGGCAGCACGCGCAGCAGTGCGCCCGCCTCGACAGCCTCCGCGGGAACGACCGTTTCTCCGCCGTCTCGCAGCACGCGCGCGGCCTGCGGCGTCAGGCGGACGAGCTTTTCAATGCCCGCGCGGGCGCGGGCGACCGTCAGCTCCTCGAGCAGCGCGCCGAGCTGCATGATAAAGGCGACCTCGCCGGCGGCGAAGTTCTCGCCGATGCAGACCGAGGCGATCAGCGCCATCGACACGAGCACGTCGGCCTTGATGTCGAACGCCGTGACGAGTCCGATGACAGCCTCTAAAATAATGGGGACGCCGCACAGAACGATCGCAACCCACGCCGCGTCGAACGGCAGGGGGACGAGATCAAAAATGCTGACGAGCAGCGCGATCCCTGAGAGCGCGAGCAGCGCGACGTCCTTTTTCGTGCCGCCAAGCGACAAAAAATGCTCCAGCTTTTCCATTGCCTGTTTCACGGGAAGAAGCTCCTTTCTATACTGGTAGGGGTATGGGCTTATTATACATATGGGGGTATAGGTTGTCAAGAGGACAAAAAGAAAGAAGCGGCGCAAGGCCGCTCCCTGTCCTTTGTGTGCGTTTGCTGAAAAAGCGCCGCAAGAAGGGCGCGCGAAAGGGGAGCGCCCTCTGCGCTCAGCCCATGTTGGAAAAGCGCTCGACCGCCTTGGTAAAGCTCTCGATCGTCTTGTCTGCGTCGCCGTGCTCGATGCCGTCGCGCACGCAATGCCGGATGTGGCCCTCGAGCACCACCTTGCCGCAGCCGTGCAGCGCGGACTTGGCCGCGTTGATCTGCGCGAGCACATCCTCGCAGGGCACATCCTCGTCCACCATGCGGTCGATGGCCTGTACCTGCCCGATGATCTTTTTCAGCCTGCGATGCAGGTTCTCCGCGTCCATGCACTGTCTCATAAGGCACCTCCATACCCGTTGGGGTATTCCTATTGTACGCTTTTTGCACCCGTCTTGTCAAGACGCGCGGCGCGGTCTTGCGCGGCGGGGGGAAATGTGGTAGGATATATTTGAAAAAGTATGACCGGCATTTGAAGCGAGAATGCCGGAGAGCAGAGGTTACACGCATGAAAAAAAGCGACAAGGCACCCAGACAGGCCCACCGCGCCGCAGACCCGAACGTCATGGGCCTGCACGCGGACGTGGTGGAGCAGCATATCACGGACACGCTGGAGGCAAACTACATGCCCTACGCGATGTCCGTCATCGTTTCGCGCGCCATTCCGGAGATCGACGGCTTCAAGCCCTCGCACAGAAAGCTTCTGTACACGATGTATAAGATGGGGCTTCTGACCGGCGCGCGCACGAAGAGCGCGAACATCGTCGGCCAGACGATGCGCCTCAACCCCCACGGCGACGCCGCCATCTATGACACGATGGTGCGCCTTTCCAAAGGCTACGGCGCGCTGCTGCACCCGTTCGTCGACTCGAAGGGCAACTTCGGCAAGGTCTATTCGCGCGATATGGCGTGGGCGGCCAGCCGCTATACGGAAGCCAAGCTCGCGCCCATCTGCGCCGAGCTTTTCCGCGACATCGATTCCGATACCGTCGATTTTGTCGACAACTATGATAACTCGATGAAGGAGCCGGCGCTGCTGCCGACGACCTTTCCCAATATCCTGGTCTCGGCCAATCAGGGCATCGCCGTCGGCATGGCGAGCCAGTTGTGCGGCTTCAATCTGGGCGAGGTGTGCGACACGACGATCGCGTTCCTCAAAAATCCCGAGGCGCGCATCAGCGAGACGCTGCTCGCGCCCGATTTCCCCACCGGCGGCGAGGTGCTGTACGACGCGCGCGCCATCGAGGACATTTACAATACCGGACGCGGCGGCGTAAAGGTGCGCGCCTGCTGGCGCTACGACAAAAAGGACAACCTCATCGAGATCTACGAGATCCCCTATACCACCACGACCGAGGCCATTATGGACAAGGTCGCCGAGCTCATCAAGGCCGGCAAGGTGAAGGAGATCTCCGACATGCGCGACGAGACCGACCTCTCGGGCCTTAAGCTGACGATCGACCTCAAGCGCGGCACCGATCCAGACAAGCTCATGCAGAAGCTTTTCAAGGCCACGACGCTTCAGGACACGGCGTCGTGCAATTTCAACGTGCTCATCGCCGGTATGCCGCGCGTGATGGGCGTGCGCGAGCTTTTGGACGAGTGGTGCGCATGGAGGACCGAGAGCGTCAGGCGCCGCGTGTACTTCGTGCTCAAAAAGCGGCAGGACAAGCTGCATCTGCTCAAGGGCCTCAAGCGCATCCTGCTTGACATCGACAAGGCCATCCAGATCATCCGCGAGACGGAAAAGGAGGCCGACGTCGTGCCGAACCTGATGATCGGCTTCGGCATCGACCAGATCCAGGCGGAATACGTCGCCGAGATCAAGCTGCGCAACATCAACCGCGAGTATATCCTCAAGAGACTGGAGGAGACGGAATCGCTCGAAGCCGAGATCGAGGATCTCGAGGATACGCTCGCGCGCCCGTCCCGCATCCGCAAAATCATCATCACGGAGCTTGAGGACGTGCGCAAAAAGTATGCCGAGCCGCGCCGCACGGGCATCGTCTACGACTTTGCCGAGGACGCGGAGATCGAGGAGGAGCCGGTGGACGACTATCCCGTCACGCTCTTTCTGTCGCGGCACGGCTATTTCAAGAAGATCACGCCCCAGTCGCTGCGCATGTCCGGCGAGCAGAAGTTCAAGGAGGACGACGCGCTCAGCGCGAGCGTGGAGAGCACGAACGCCGCCGAGCTGATGTTCTTCACCGACCGCGCGCAGGTCTATAAGACCCGCGCGAGCGAATTTGCCGACGGCAAGGCGAGCCAGCTCGGCGATTACCTGCCCGCCAAGCTCGGCATGGACGAGGGCGAGAGCGTCGTCGGCATGGTGCTGCCGGGGGATTACAGCGGCTATATGCTCTTTTTCTTTGAAAACGGCAAGGCCGCAAAGGTGGAGCTGTCCGCCTATCGGACGACCTCCAACCGCCGCCGCCTGACCGGCGCCTACAGCGATAAAAGCCCGCTGCGGGGCATACTGTACGTGAAGGAGGACCGCGAGATCGCCGTTTATTCGACCGAGCCGCGCGTGCTCATTGTGAATACCGCGCTGCTGGGCGTGAAGACCACGCGCACGACGCAGGGCGTCGCGCTGCTGACGCTCAAGAAAAAGCACACGCTTGACTGCGTGCGTCTGCCGGAGGAGACCGGCATCGCCGACCTTGCCCGTTACCGCGGCCGCAGCATCCCCGCGGCGGGAGCGCTGCTCAGGACCGAGGACAGCGACGACAAGCAGCTATCGCTCATATGAGGGTGAGAGAGCATATGGGCGGATCCTGAGAGAGCCTTTTTGAGAGAGTTTGTGAGGAGAGAGCTATGAAAAAGAAGACTCTGCGCGCGCAGGCGCGCAGCTACGTGACCGTTACGCTGGCCTGCGTGCTCTACGCGCTGTCGTTCGACTGGTTCTATGCGCCAAACGCCTTTACCGTCGGCGGCTTTACCGGTATCGCGCAGATCATCAACTTCTTTATCCCCGCGCTGCCCGTCGGCATCATGGTCATCGTGCTCAATGTGCCGCTGTTTGCGGTGGGATTGAAGAAGTTCGGCTTCGCGTTTTTGTGCAAGTCGATCTACACGATGGCCGTCAGCTCCATCCTGATCGACGTGATCGCCGCCATCCATGAGTTTGCGCCCATGGATCCGCTGCTCGCCTGCCTGTACGGCGGCGTGACGCTCGGCGTCGCCTCGGGCCTCATCTTCCGCGAGGAGGCTACCACGGGAGGCTCTGAGCTGGGGGCGTGGATCGTGCGCTCGCACGTCGAGCGGCTGTCGATCGGCAACGTGTGCCTGTGCATCGACCTGACGATCATCCTGCTCTACGCGGCGGTGTTCAGGAGTCTCAACAACGCGCTTTACGGCGCGCTGGCGCTCTATATCACGACGAAGGTGCTCGACCTTGTCGTTTACGGGCAGAACACCGCCAAGCTCGCCTATATCATCAGCGATCACTATGAGGAGATCACGCGGGAGATCCTGCGCCGCGACATGGGCGTCACGCTGCTTGACGGCAAGGGCGGCTACACGGGGCAGGAGCGGCCGCTGCTGTTCTGCGCCATCCGCAAAAAAGAGGTGGTGTCCATCAAGCGCTATATCAAGCAGCTCGATCCCGACGCGTTTTTTATTGTATGCGACGCAAGCGAAGTTCTCGGCGAGGGCTTCGGCGAATATAACCCCACGGGACTTTAAGATTTCAGCTTTGGCAAGCAGGAGGTAAGAATATGGACTTTACGGCAGTGAAGAAAAATCTTGAAGCACGCGGCTTTGCCGTGTCGGCCTTTGCGACGGCGGCAGAAGCGGCGGACTATCTCAACGCGCAGATCGACGGCGCGAGCGTTTCCTTCGGCGGCAGCATGACGCTTGCGCAGATGGGGCTTTTTGAAAGTCTCGGCAAGCACAACGCGATCTACAGCCACTGGAACGTGCCGGACGGCATGAACGCTGACGAGGTGCGCGAGAAGGCCGCGGTCTGCGAGCACTATCTGCTCTCGGCCAACGGCCTTGCCGAGACGGGCGAGATCATCAACATCGACGGCACTGGCAACCGCGTGGCGTCGTCGCTGTTCGGGCACAAAAAGGTCTGGTTCGTCGTGGGACGCAACAAGCTCGCGCCGACGTATGACGAGGCGCTCTGGCACGCCCGCAACGTCGCCGCGCCGAAAAACGCACAGCGCCTCGGCGTGAAGACGCCGTGCGCCGTCAGGGGCGACCGCTGCTATGACTGCAAAAGCCCCCAGCGCATCTGCCGCGGCCTTGTCGTGCTGTGGGAGGCGATGCGGAGCTGCGAGACGGAGGTCGTGCTCGTCGACGAGGAGCTGGGCTATTAAGGAAAACCGCCTGAGAGGAGGGGAGCGCCATGAAAAAGCGAATACTGCCGATCCTGACGCTCTGCCTGCTGCTTACGGGCTGCGGCAACGTGGTGCTTGAGCGCAGCTACTCGGTCTCCGCGCCGCACAGCGAGGTCTACTGGGAGAACGAGAACGCGGATACCCTGCGCGCCGACAGCTATCAGGATCTTGTCAACGCGCTGCTGCTGCTGCTTGGAGAGCACAGCGAGGAGGGCGCCGTGCGCATCTACAACAGCGGCGAGGACGCCGCCGCGATGGCGGAGCAGGCCTGCCGCGAGGTGCAGGACGAGACGGCGCTGGGCGCATATCTGCTGGAGTACATCAGCTATACCGGCGCGCAGGAGCACGGCTTTTATGAGATGCAGGTGCGCCTTGGCTACCGCCGCACGGCGGAGGAGCAGGCGGACATCATCACCGCCACGAGCACCGAGGCGCTGCCGGATCTGCTCCGCATTGCGGCGGCGCGGGAGGGCGGCAGCCGCATCGCCATCCGCTTCGGCTACTTTACGACCGGCCGCGACGGCCTGCGCGAGATGGTCGCGGCCGCGCAGCAGGAGCTTGCGCCCGAGAGCGCGGAGCCGTGGCAGGTGTACTTCTATCCCGATACCGACGATGTCGGCATCGTGGAGGTCGTGCTGGACGCCGCGGCGCAGGACTGAAGAATGCATAAAGGAACGGAGGGGACCCTCTCGGGTCCCCTCCGTTCCTTTTATCAGGAAGAGGTCGGAAGCATCAGGAAAGAATGGCACGGTCGCTGGCGAACTCGTCGCCGCTGGCCTTGGTGAACTGCTCGAGCAGGTCGGCCACGGTCAGCTTCCGCTTGTCCTCGCCAGCAATGTCGAGGATGATGCGGCCTTCGTGCAGCATGATGAGGCGGCTGCCGTACTGGATGGCGTCGCGCATGTTGTGCGTGATCATCAGCGTGGTGAGCTGATTTTCGCGCACGATGCGGTCGGTCAGCTCCATGACCTTGGCGGCGGTCTTGGGGTCGAGCGCGGCAGTGTGCTCGTCAAGCAGCAGCAGCTCGGGGCGCTTGAGCGTTGCCATCAGCAGCGTGAGCGCCTGACGCTGGCCGCCGGAGAGCGTGGAGACCTTGGTGGACAGACGGGACTCGAGCCCAAGGCCCAGATCGCCGAGCTTTTTGCGGTATTCCTCGCGCTCCTCCTTCGTCACGCCCCAGGAAAGGCCGCGCCGCTGGCCGCGGCGGGCGGCAAGGGCGAGGTTTTCCTCGATCTGCATCGAGGGGGCGGTGCCCATCATGGGATCCTGAAAGACGCGGCCGATGAATGCCGCGCGCTTGTGCTCGGGGAGATTTGTCACGTCCTTGCCGTCGATGAGGATCCTGCCGGAGTCGACGAGGAACGTGCCTGCCGTCGCGTTGAGCATCGTGGACTTGCCCGCGCCGTTGCCGCCGATGACGGTGACGAAGTCGCCGTCGTGCAGCGTCAGGCTCAGGCCGCGGAGGGCGGTCTTTGCGTTGATGGTGCCGGGGTTGAAGGTTTTATGGAGATCGATCAGCTCAAGCATGTTCGCTGCCCCCTTTCTGCGCCTTGCTGTGGAACATCTTGCCCTTCCAGTAGGGAACGGCGAGGAAGACCGCCACGATCAGCGCCGTGACGAGCTTGAGATCGTTGGTGTTGAGACCGAACTGAAGCGTGATCTGGAGCACGATGTAGTAGATGATCGCGCCGATGGAAACGGCAAACAGCTTGAGTCCGAAGTTGACGAAGAGCTTGCCGAAGATGACCTCGCCGATGATGACGGCGGCAAGGCCGATGACGATGGCGCCGCGGCCCATCTGCACGTCGCTCGAGCCCTGATACTGCGCGAGCAGCGCGCCCGAAAGGGCGACGAGACCGTTGGAGAGCATCAGGCCGAGCACGATATTGGAATCGGTGTTGATGCCCTGTGCGCGGGCCATGTGGGGATTTGCGCCCGTGGCGCGCAGCGAGCTGCCCTTCTCGGTGCCGAAGAACCAGTAGAGCAGCGCGATGACCGCCGCGGTGAAGACCAGCAGCAGCGGCAGCGGGTTTTTGACCAGCAGGTCGCCCACGGGCGAAAACGTGCGCACATAGCGCTGGGAGACGAGCAGGGGGTATTTATCCACGCTGAGCGCCTGATTCGCCTTCCCGCCCATGATGCGCAGGTTGATCGAATAGAGCGACAGCTGCGTCAAAATGCCTGCGAGGATCGCGGGGATGCCGCAGCGCGTGTGAAAAAGGCCGGTGACAAGGCCCGCGAGCATACCGGCGAGCACCGCGCACAAAAGCGCGAGCCACGGGTTCAGCCCCGCGCGGATGAGCATGACGCACACCGCGCCGCCGGTGGCGAGCGAGCCGTCGACCGTCAGATCGGCCACGTCAAGGATGCGGTAGGTGATGTAAACGCCGATGGCCATGATGCCCCACGCAAGCCCCTGCGCAACGGCGCCGGGCAGCGCGTTCATCAGCGATGAAAGAAAACTCATGGTCTCTCTCCTCCAACTATCTCAGGATGGGCGGGGACGGTCACCGTCCCCGCCTGTAGGGGATACGATCAGTCCTCGATGGCGGTGTAGCCGTCCTGCGGGGTGATGCCGAGGGCGTCGCACATGGAGGCGTTGTACTTGGGCGTTGCGTCGGTGTATTCGATGGGCATGGTGGAGATGTCGGCCTCGCCGGTCAGGATCTTCGCGGCCATCTTGCCGGTCGTCACGCCGAGGTCATAGTAGCTGATGGACAGCGTCGCCACGCCGCAGCCCTTGCAGATGCCCTCTTCGCCGGCGATGGCGGGCACGCCCGCGGGGACGAGGACGTTTGCGATGGCCTCAGTGTTGGAGGCGGCGGTGTTATCGGTGGGGATGTAGACAACGTCGGCATAGTCGGCGGCAGACTGCGTGACGGAGGAGACGTCGTTGGTGTCGGTGAAGGCAAATTCCTTGCTTTCAATGCCCTTGGCGGCGAGGTACTTGGCGACCTCCTCGATCTGGTAGCGGGAGTTGGCCTCGCCGGAGCAGAACAGCAGCGCGACCTTCTGCGCCTCGGGGAACCATTCGGTGATCATGTTGGCCTGCGCCTCAAGGTCGGCGAGGTCGCTCGTGCCGGAGATGTTGCCGCCGACGGTGCCGGAGAAGTTTTCAATGTCCAGCGCCACGCCGTAGGCGGTGATGGAGGTGCCGAGAATGGGGATCTCGTCCGTGGCGGAGGCGGCGGCGGTCAGCGACGCCGTGGCGTTCGCCATGATGAGGTCAACGCCGTCGGAGACGAAGCCGTTGACGATCGTGGTGCAGTTTGCGCTGTCGCCGCTGGCGTTCCTGTTCAGGAACTCGACCTGACCGGGCAGCGCCTCGTTCAGCGCGTCGATGAAGCCCTGGGTGGCGGCGTCGAGCGCGTCGTGCTGCACGAGCTGGCAGATGCCGACGACGTATTTGGTCTCGCCGTCAGAGCTGCCGCCCTGCGGATCGTCCTGCGCGGCCTTGTCGCCGCAGGCGGTCAGCCCCAGGCACAGGCTCAGCGCCAGCACGAGGGAGAGGATGACGGATGTGATGGAACGTTTGGTTTTCATGTTCTTTTCCTCCAATTAAAAATTGCTGGTAAAAATAAGACCCGCCGTAAGGACTTGTGGGTCCATACGGCGGGTTTCTTGACAAAAGCTTTTTTGAGAACTTTGAAGAAAGCTTTTTCAGGCAGCCATCCGAATACGGGCATCACAAATCGCTTTTACTTTCAGATAAAAGTAAAAGTAGGAATAATAGTAATAGCGATCCATGCGGCGAATGGCGTTCATCCTTTGCTTTCTCCTTTCCTCAAAAATGATGGTGCTAATATATCACACACAAAATTGACAGTCAATGGCATTTTTATCCAAAAAATGCCGCCCTTGAATAATTATCACAGGTCACAGCGCTGTAAAGTATGCGTTTTCCATTACGAACCTGCATGGGTGTGATCGCAAAGCTCATTGATCTTTGCCTGAAGGGCCTTGAAATCGTCGAAGGCCTCGGGGCGGCGGCGCGGGTCGCGCAGAAGCGCCGCGGGATGGTAGACGGCCATCATCTGGAAGCCGTTTTTCTCGAACCACTGGCCATGCTCGCGCGTGATCTTGAAATCGGGCTTGATGAGACGCATGGCCGAGATGCGGCCGAGGCAGACGATGATCTTTGGCCGCAGCAGCGCGACCTGACGGCGCAGATAGCCGATGCAGGCGTCCTGCTCCACGCCGAGGGGGTCGCGGTTTTCCGGCGGGCGGCACTTGACGATGTTGGCAATATACACATCCTCGCGCGAAAGGCCGATGATCTCGAGCATATCATCGAGCAGGTGTCCCGCTCTTCCGACGAACGGAACGCCCTGCGCGTCCTCGTTCGCGCCGGGGCCTTCGCCGATGAACAGCACTTCGGCGCTCCGGTTGCCGACGCCGAAAACAACGTTTTGACGCGTCTCCCACAGCGAGCATTCGCGGCAGGTTTTACAGTCGTGCTCCAGCGCTTCCCAGGTATCCGGCATCATATCGATCCTCCTGTCGGTTTTTTGCCATTTTACCATGTTCCCCCGCGCTTTGCAACGCATGGCGCGCGCATTTTTTCGCGCGCCGCGGTCATACTGAGGAAAACCGGCGCGGAGGGACTATGGAATATTTGTGGTACGGCATTTTTTACAGTGTGCTCGGCTGGGGGCTTGAAAAGCTCTTCGCCGCGTGTACGCGATCGCGCCACCGGCTGCGGCGGTGCTTCCTTGTGCTGCCGCTCTGCCCCGTTTACGGGCTTGCGATGCTCGCGGTGCTGCTGCTTGGCGCGGAGAGCCTGCCGCGCCCGTGGGAGCAGTTCCTGCTTGGCGTGCTTGCGGCCACGGTGGTGGAGTACGCGGTGCACTGGGCGTATGAGACGCTGCTGGGCGTGCGCTTCTGGGACTATTCGCATACCAAATGCGACGTGAACGGGCGCATCTGCCTGCCGTTTTCGCTCTGCTGGGGTATTCTGGCGATGCTGGCGGTGCGGTATGTGCAGCCGCTGCTCGCGCGCCTTGCCGCCGCGCTGCCGGACGAGGCGGCGGCGCTCGCGCTGTTCTGCATCACGCTCGACGGCATCTTTGCCGTGCGCGTGCTGCTCACGACGCACGACATCGACGCGCTGCGGCTGAGAACGCTTTTTCAAATGAGAAGGAGGCGAGCCGCCTGACGGTTCGCCTCCTTACACTTTATAAATGCTTTTCGATCCAGCTCCAGAGATCGTCATACACCACCGCGCGGCAGTCTTCGTTCAGGATCTCGTGCCGCAGCCCCTCATAGAGCTTCAGCTCCACATCGCGCACGCCGGCGCGGCGGAAGCTCTCATACGCGCGCTTCACGCCCTTGCCCATGTCGCCCACGGGGTCCTTGTCGCCGGAGATGAAGAGGATGGGGGTGTTCAGGTTCATCGAGTCCACGTTTTTCTGCGTGCTGATGAAGCGGATGCCGCCGAGCATCTCATAGAAAAGGCCAATGCTCGTCTTCTGCCCGCAGAGGGGATCGGCGATATAGGCGTCGACATTGTTGTCGCTCACGCTGAGCCAGTCGAGCTCCGTGCGGTTGGGGGCAAACGCCCTGTTGTACGCGCCGAAGGCAAGGCCCTCCACACGCGGGGAGTGCGCTTTGAAGCCGTGGCGCTTTCCCGCCGCCCTGGCCACCGCGCGCCCGCCGGAGACCAGCAGGGGGGATTGCTGCCCCGTTCCCATGATGATGGCGGCGTCCACGGTGCCGGGATAGCGGATGAGGTAGGTGCGCGTCAGAAACGAGCCCATCGAGTGGCCCATAAGGAAATAGGGGACATCGGGGTATTTTTCCTTTGTCCGGCAGCGCAGGGCGTACATATCGTCCACGACGTGCTTCCAGCCGTCGTGCGGGCCGAAGTAGAGCGTGTCCGCGTCCTTTTCCGCGGAAAGGCCGTGGCCGAGATGGTCGTTTGCGACCACGGCGAAGCCGTGACCGGTCAGGAATTCCGCGAACGGCGCGTAGCGCATACCGTATTCGGCGACGCCGTGCGCGATCTGTAAAACGCCGATGATCCTGCCATCCTCCGGCGTCCACTCCGCCGCGTGGATGCGCGAGGAGCCGTCCGACGAGGGAAAGTAAAATTCCTTGCAATTTGCCATGGCGCAAAGACCTCCTGTATGGTATAATAAAAGTGCCTGTTTTTTATAGTATAGCATAAGACGGTGCGATCCAACAAGGGGGTATCTTCATGCAGAGGTATATTTTGGCGCTCGATCAGGGCACGACCAGCTCGCGCGCGATCCTCTTCGGGCAGGACGGCAGCGTTGCCGGTCACGCCCAGCAGACGTTCCGGCAGTATTATCCGCAGCCGGGCTGGGTCGAGCACGATCCGAACGAGATCTGGGAGAGCGAACGCGCCGTCGCCGCGCAGGCGCTGCGCGAGAGCGGGCTTGGCCGCGAGGTCGCGGCCATCGGCATCACGAACCAGCGCGAGACGACGATCCTGTGGGATCGCGCGACCGGCGAGCCGGTCTGCAACGCCATCGTCTGGCAGTGCCGCCGCACGGCGGACATCGCCGACGAGCTGCGCGAACGGCGCGGCGTGAGCGAGCTGGTCGCCGAGAAGACGGGACTCCATATCGACGCCTATTTTTCCGCGACGAAGCTCCGCTGGATGCTCGACCATGTTTCCGGCGCGCGGGAAAGGGCGGAGCGCGGTGAGCTGCTGTTCGGCACGGTGGAGACGTGGCTGATCTGGAAGCTTACGGGCGGCAGGGTCCATGTGACCGATTATTCAAACGCCAGCCGCACGATGCTCTTCAATATCCACACGCTTTCATGGGATGAGGAGCTGTGCGCGCTGCTCGATATCCCCATGAGCATCCTGCCGCGGCCGGCGTCCAATTCCGAGGTCTACGGCACGGTGGCCGAGGGCATCGAGGGACTCGAAGCGCTTGCGGGCGTGCCGATCTGCGGTGCGGCGGGAGACCAGCAGGCGGCGCTGTTCGGACAGGGCTGCTTTGCGCGCGGACAGGCAAAAAACACCTACGGCACGGGCTGCTTTACGCTGATGAACGTGGGGGATACGCCGGTGCGCTCGCGCGCGGGACTTGTGACGACCGTCGGCTGGAGCTTAAACGGCGAGACGACCTACGCGCTCGAGGGCAGCGTATTCAACGCGGGCTCGGCCATCCAGTGGCTGCGCGACGAGATGGGCATTATCCGGACCGCGCGCGAATGCGACATTCTGGCGGAATCCGTCCCCGACGCGGGCGGCATCTACTTAGTCCCCGCCTTTACGGGGCTTGGTGCGCCGTACTGGGATATGTACGCGCGCGGCTGCGTGGTCGGCATCACGCGCGGAACGACGCGGGCGCATTTTGCCCGCGCAGTGCTCGAGTCCATCGCCTTTCAGGTCACGGACCTCATGACCGCCATGCGGCAGGACGCGGGCTGCGAGATCTCGGTGCTGCGCGTCGACGGCGGCGCGAGCGTCAGCGACGTGATGATGCAGCTGCAGGCCGATCTGCTGCGCATTTCTGTCGACCGTCCCGCAATGGTCGAGACGACGGCGTTCGGCGCGGCGTCGCTCGCGGGACTTGCCGCGGGCGTGTGGCGCGATCTTGATGAGCTGCGTGCGCTGCGCCGCAGCGCGCGCGTCTTTACGCCGCAGCGCGAGCAGTACGACTGCGAGGAGGCGTATCGCGGATGGAAGCGCGCCGTCGGCTGCGCGCAGGGCTGGGTCGAGAAAAAGTGAGAGGGTGTTTCATAGAAACTTTACACTTTTTTCGTAAATTATCCATTGAATTGCGTGCCCGAGGCGCATATACTTACAGTCAAGCAAGCCAAAAGATGAAAGGAGAAGGAAATCATGGCATTTTTTGATAATTTGAGCAAGAAGGTACAGGATGTTGCGTTTGCGGCAACGGAGAAGGCGCAGCAGGTCGCGGCGGTCGCCGGCGAGAAGGCCAACGCCGTCGCCGACAAGGCCAAGACCGAGTATGAGATGGCCGCCGAGCGCCGCAGCATCGACAAGAACTACCGCGCCATCGGCGAGTGGTACGTTTCCGCGCTGGATGGCGACGCGCCCGAGGCGGTCGCCGATATCGTCGCGGCGATCAAGGCCTCGCAGGAGAAGCTTGCCGCCTATGAGGCCGCCAAGGCCGAGGCTGCCGCCGCGAAGAAGGCCGAGGGCCCCGTGATCGAGATCACCATCGAAAAGGACGAGCCTGCCGGAGAAGCCCCCGCTGAGGAGACCGCGGGGGAAAAGCCGGAGGAGCCTGTCTCCAACGAATAATGCCCCGTGACTTGCACGGCGGCGCAGCCCTCAGGCTGCGCCGCCGTTTTCCTGTCTTACGGAGCATCTGGTCTGCATATTTTGTTGTATTTTGGACATAGCAATAATACCAATTGGCGGTATAATACACGCAGCAAGAGGTAAAGGAGCGATCCCTATGAACGATAAGAAGATCAGAAAGCTTGTTTTGACCGCGCTGCTGGCAGCGCTCTGCTGCGTCGCCACGATGGTCGTGCAGATCCCCAGCCCCATGCAGGGCTACGTCAACCTCGGCGACTGCTTCGTGCTGCTCTCGGGCTGGCTGCTGGGGCCGTGGTACGGCTTTGCGGCGGGCGGCGTCGGCTCAATGCTGGCGGATATCCTGCTGGGCTATGCGCACTATGCCCCCGGCACGCTCGTCATCAAGGGCCTGATGGCCATGGCCGCCGCGCTGATCCTGAGGAGCATGCACGGCAGTAAGGCCGGTTATCTCGTCGGCGGCGCCGCGGCCGAGTGCATCATGGTGGCTGGCTACTTCGGCTATGCCTCGCTGCTGCTGGGTAAGGGCCTTGCCGCTGCGGCGAGCATTCCGGGCAATCTTTTTCAGGGCGTGGTCGGCCTTGCGGCCGGTCTTGCGCTCGTGACCGTGATGGAGCGCTCCAGACTGACGGCCAAGCTGGTCTGAGCGCGCAGGAGAGGAGAGAGGAAGCTATGGCAGGTACTGTACATGAAGCGGAGGACCGCAGCCTGATCCTCGAGGTCGAGCAGGAGGCGGCGCGCGCCGCGCAGGAGCTGGCGCAGGCGGCGCGGCTGCATCGGGGGCAGATCGTTGTCGTTGGGTGCAGCACGAGCGAGGTCGTGGGACACAAGGTCGGCAGCTGGTCGACGCCCGAGGTGGCTGACGCCATCTTTCGGGGGCTTAACGGCGTGTTCGCGCCCATGGGCGTTTACATCGCCGCCCAGTGCTGCGAGCATCTGAACCGCGCGCTGATCGTGGAGCACGAGGCCGCGCCGAATGCGGAGATCGTCAACGTGCTGCCGCAGCCCAAGGCAGGCAGCTCGTTTGCGACGGCGGCGTACAAGGCATTCCGCCATCCCGTGGCGCTGGAGGAGATCCGCGCGGACGCGGGGCTCGACATCGGCGGCACGCTGATCGGGATGCATCTCAAGAAGGTGGCCGTGCCTGTGCGTCTCGCGCAGAACCATATTGGGCAGGCGATCCTGCTGGCCGCGCGGACGCGCCCCAAGTTCATCGGCGGCGAGCGCGCGATCTACGACGAAACGCTCAAGGACGGCTATCCGTCGTTCGACTGAAAGAAAGCTGCCTGAGAGGGCCTTCTCCCATGCGGGAGAAGGCCCTTTTCTTATGGGAAGGCAAAAGAGGAGCACCCTTGCGGGTGCTCCTCTCGCTGTAAAGGGGAATTACTGCTTATCGTACATGTCGATGAGCTTGGTGAGGTGCTCGTAGCGCTCCTTGGCCGCCTCCTCGTTGCGCTCGAAGAGGCCTTCGGCACGCTCGGGGAACTCGCGGGTCAGGCGGCTGTAGCGCGCCTCGTTCATCAGGAATTCACGATAACCGCCGGCAGGAGCCTTGGAGTCAAGCGTGAACTTCTTGTCGGCCGCGGGATTGAAGCGGAACAGGTTCCAGTAGCCGCACTCGACGGCCTTCTTCATTTCCTTCTGGCAGTTCATCATGCCGCCCTTGATGGAGTGCATCTCGCAGGGGCTGTAGCCGATGATGAGGGACGGGCCGTGATAGGCCTCGGCCTCGGTGATGGCCTTGAGGGTCTGCGCGGGGTTGGCGCCCATGGCGACCTGCGCGACGTAGACGTAGCCGTACTGCATCGCGATCTCGGACAGGCTCTTCTTCTTGGTCTCCTTACCGGCGGCTGCGAACTGAGCGACCTGACCGATGTTGGAAGCCTTGGAGGCCTGACCGCCGGTGTTGGAGTAGACCTCGGTATCAAAGACGAAGATGTTGACGTCCTTGTTCTGGGCGATGACGTGATCGAGACCGCCGTAGCCGATGTCGTAGGCCCAGCCGTCGCCGCCGAAGATCCACACGGACTTCTTGGCGAGGTAATCCTTCTTGTCGAGGATCTCAGCCACGAGCTTGCAGGCGTCGCAGTCGCAGAACTTCTCGCCCTTGGCCTTGAGCTCGGCGGCGTGCTCGGCGAACTGCGGGACAGCGGCCAGCTCGTCGACGGTGGCGATGCTCGCCATCAGCGCCGCGACGTATTCCTTCGCGGCCTCGGCGTTGGCCTTGCCGTCGTCCTTGGTGTCGAGCCACTTCTGGGCGGCTTCCTTGAGGGAGGCCTGCGCCCACTCGATGGCGATGAGCTGCTCGGTCTTGGCGATCAGATCCTCGCGGATCTTGTCCTGACCGACGAACATGCCGAAGCCGTGCTCGGCGTTGTCCTCGAACAGAGAGTTGCACCACGCGGGGCCGTGGCCGTTCTTATCCGTGCAGTACGGAGAGGTAGCGCCCGGGCCGCCCCAGATGGACGAGCAGCCGGTGGCGTTGGAGATGTACATACGGTCGCCGAAGAGCTGGGTGACGAGGCGGGCGTAGCTCGTCTCGGCGCAGCCGGCGCAGGAGCCGGAGAATTCCAGCATGGGCTGCATGAACTGGCTGCCCTTGACGGTGAGATCCTGCATATCCTTCTTGTCGGAGACCTTGGAGACGCAGTAGTTGAAGACGTCCTGCTGGGCAAGCTCGCCCTCCTGGCCGACCATGGTCAGCGCGCCGACCGGGCACTGGCCGATGCAGACGCCGCAGCCCATGCAGTCGAGCGGGGAGATGGCCATGGTGTACTTATAGACGCCCTTGCCCTTGCCGGCCTTGATGTCGACGATCTTGGCGGCTGCGGGAGCGTTCTTGGCCTCCTCTTCGGTGAGGGCGAAGGGGCGGATCGTGGCGTGCGGGCAGACGTAAGCGCAGTTGTTGCACTGGATGCACTTGCTCTCATCCCACGCGGGGACGGAGACGGCGACGCCGCGCTTTTCGTAAGCGGCAGCGCCCAGCTCCCACTGGCCGTCCACATGCGGCATGAAGGCGGAAACGGGCAGGCTGTCGCCATCCATCTTGTCGATGGGATCGAGGATGTCGCGGACCTGCTTGACAAGCTCCGGCTTGCCCTCATAGGAGACGGCCTCGTCGGCATCGACAGCGTTGGCCCAGTCGGCGGGAACGTCGATCTTCTTGTAGGCGGTGGCGCCGAGATCGATGGCCTTGTGGTTCATGTCGACGATGTCCTGACCTTTCTTCAGGTAGGAGTGCGTCGCGGCGTCCTTCATGTACTGGATGGCCTGCTCCTCGGGCATGACCTTGGCAAGAGAGAAGAACGCGGACTGGAGGATGGTGTTGTTGCGCTTGCCCATGCCGATCTCGATGGCGAGGTCGATGGCGTTGATGGTGTAGAGCTGGATGTTGTTCTTGGCGATGTAGCGCTTGGCGTCCGCCTTGAGGTGATGGTTCAGCTCATCGAAATCCCACTGGCAGTTGATCATGAACACGCCGCCGGGTTTGACGTCGTTGACCATCTTGAAGCCCTTGATGATATAGCTGGGGTTGTGGCAGGCGACGAAGTCGGCCTTGTTGATGTAGTAGGGGCTGCGGATGGGCTTGTCGCCGAAGCGCAGGTGGGAGATCGTCACGCCGCCGGTCTTCTTGGAGTCGTACTGGAAGTAGGCCTGGACGTACTTGTCGGTGTGGTCGCCGATGATCTTGATGGAGTTCTTGTTCGCGCCGACGGTGCCGTCGCCGCCGAGACCCCAGAACTTGCACTCGATGGTGCCCTCGGCCGCGGTGTTCGGGCAGTTCTTGTCTTCCTCGAGGGAGAGGCCCGTCACGTCGTCGACGATGCCGATGGTGAACTGGTGCTTGGGGGCATCCTTCTTCAGCTCGTTATACACGGCGAAGACGGACGCGGGCGGGGTATCCTTGGAGCCGAGGCCGTAGCGGCCGCCGATGACGGTCTTGTCGGTGATGCCGGCGTTGGCAAGGGCGGTGACGACGTCGAGATAGAGCGGCTCGCCCTGCGCGCCGGGCTCCTTGGTGCGGTCGAGCACCGCGATCTTTTTGGCGGTGGCGGGGATGGCTTCGATCAGGCGCTCAGCCTTGAACGGGCGGTACAGGCGGACCTTGATGAGACCGA
>ERZ857629.2369-NODE-2369-length-18011-cov-83.442638_pt1 | contig 18011 bp, 19 predicted proteins | sample MGYA00519700_ERZ857629 | MGnify/ENA primary metagenome ERZ857629 (study PRJEB31778, sample SAMEA3449351) | human gut metagenome | biome: human gut; feature: human-associated habitat; material: faeces | place: United Kingdom | collected 2010/2012 ...
ATAAGCAAATATCTCCGTGCATCAGCATGATTGGCAAGGGGAGACACTAAGCCTTCGCGTTCTAAATTTGGCTTTTCTGTGCTGACAAACGGTGGCAGAGTGCCTTTTTCAAGCGCATCGTATATCCTGGCAGAAAGTTCCTTCATGTCATCACGAGATAAACGGGTAAACTCTTTCCGCTGCGAATCATCCGCTTTATTATAGATTCTGGCAAGCGTGGCAGCAAGTCGTTTGAGATATTCATCAGGAATATAGCCGTGACTGATACGCTCTAACAATTCTTTCAGAGTGATAGTTTTTGTGGTCGGTTCATCGCTTGCTGTCGGAATTGTCATTTCATGTTCCGTTACGCCTACAGCATCAACCAAATAAAAACAATCCTTACTGAAAGCATTCGGAGTGACATTGCGTAATTGTTCATCGCCTATTGTACGCACTCCGCGTCCCTTCATCTGAATATACAACGGCAATGATTCCACATCACGCATGAACATTACCACTTCCAACGGCTTTACATCCGTTCCTGTAGCAACCAATGTACAAGTCACAGCTATACGGAAATCCTTGTCATTGCGAAATTGGCGTATCAGTTCGTTGCTGTCACCTGCCGAATAAGTGATTTTCTGAACAAATCTGTCATCAGTCCGCCCAAACACTTCTTTAGCTATTTGTACGATATTTGTGGCATGGGCTTCATTGAGAGCGAATATCAAGGTTTTAGGAAGATAATCCATATTCGGCTCACGCTGTGGGTCATTGAAGAGTTCTGTATAAACCACATCCCGATAAGTCGAAAGAATAAGTTTTATCTGTGCCGGATTGATAATACTCCGATTAAGTTCCTTATTTGTATAGGTTTTGGTTTCCTTACTGCTTACAGTCTTGACCTCACCCGTATATCTTGTTTCTTCTTTAAATTTTTCGCCCTCCAATATAGCTCCGCCTGTTTCCGTGACCTGTGTTTTTATTCTATACACCCGACAATCCACATTCACACCGTCAACGATACTCTTCTCCAATGTATAGTTGACAATGCGGTTGTTGTTGAAAAATGCTATCGTTTCTTCAATAGGTGTTGCAGTCAAACCGACCAATCTTGCCGTATCGAAATACTCCAGCACCTTGCACCAGTTTCCATAAATGGAGCGATGGCATTCGTCTACGATAATCATATCAAAGTAGTCATGTGGCAGATTTGGATTAGGCGGCAACGCTACTTCTTCTGTAGGTTCATTTTCGTCATCATCTTCATTATCCTCAATTGCGTCCCCTTTCAGGAATGAGAACAGTCGTTGTATTGTAGAAATAATCACGTTGCTATCAGATGGAATGAAAGAAGAACGAAGACGATTGACTGTAAAGATGGTGTTGAAAGCCTCTCCGTTTTCTGTCAAGCGGAAAGTCCCGAACTCTCCTTCTGCCTGTTTGCCCAGATTATTCCTGTCAACAAGGAATAACACCCTACGCATAGGAGTATATGACAGCATTCGGTAGGCTGCAAGACAAGCAGTATAAGTCTTTCCTGCACCGGTGGCAAGTACCATTAATGCTCGTTTTTGTCCAGAACGGAAACTCTTTTCCAACTCTGTTATAGCTTCATATTGGCAATCACGCAAACCTTTCTTACGCAAAGTAGGAAGTCCGGCAAAATAATCATTTATCCCTAACTTTTTAACCAATTCGTGAGGCGTCGGGATAGTCATTATTTGTTTAAAACATTGGTCTTGTTCGCGAAAATCACAAAAGTATAATTCTTTTCCGTTGGATGTGAATATAAATGGCAGTGGCCTTTGATATGTCTGATATATATTAGGTACGCTTTTAGCATATAAGGCTGCCTGTTCGCATACTATAGAAGAAAAAGCATCTGTTTCTTCACGCTTGGCTTCAAGTACACCAACAGCCTTTCCGCTTATGAAAAGAAAATAATCTGCTTCGAGATTATCTTTTAGTAGCCCTTCCCTTATAGCGACAGCTGTACTAGTCGGTTCATACTCATCCCTATTGATAACTTCCCAACCAGCATCGGTAAACCACTGATCTATTTTTTGTCTCGCTTTTTCTTCAGGAGTCATGTTCTTGATATTGTATATTATCGGAAGTGTAGTAGCATATCAACAATAGATTCTAAATGAATCTAAAGCAACTCACTATTGTAACCTCTCTTTTTTATCAGTTATTAAATCTTTTAAATCAACTTGTAATATCTCCGCAATCTGTTGCAAGGTCTCCAGATTAGGCTGAATCCGATTGCAAGCATAAGCATTGACCATACTGAAACTCTTATCAAGTTGCTTAGCCAACCATGTCTGAGAGATGCCTTTTTCGGATAAAACAGTCTTTATTCTATTCAGTTTCATTCTTAAATGCAATTTTATTGTGCAAATATAGTGAATTATATTCGATATGCAGTTTCACTATCTTTGCTCACAAAATAACAATCAATGATTGTACTTAGATTAACAACAAGGGCAGAGAAATTTATATAAACAATGGCAAAAGAAACGCACGAATGGAATGAGAATAGCGATCATATAGTCCTTTTTATGGATATTATGGGCTTTAAAGACAGAGTAATGCGAATGGGCATAAAGAACTCCTTGAAAAAATGATTGAGTTCAAAGAGAAAAATGATCGTCTAAAGCCATTGCTTCAAGATAAAAATGGAGAACTATTGCGAATGGTTCAATTTTCAGATTCAATCATCATTGCTTCTCTTGATGACTCAAAATCAGCACTAAATAAAATTGTAAAAGCGGGTGTTGTGCTCATGCAAAATGCCCTAGAAACAGGTTTTGCTCTTAAAGGTGCGATTGCAAAAGGTCCACTAACATTTGATAGTGGCTCAGGGATATATTTTGGCCGTTCCATTATAGATGCATATCTTCTTGAAGAAGAACTCAAATTCTATGGGGTAGTCTTTCATCATTCAGTTGAAGAACTTATTCAACAGTACAAAGACATTCCACCAATTAGAGGAAAGCGTGAACAAAAGATTCCAGTATCAGAATATCAAATTCATCTTAAATCAGGAAGAAGTACTCACTACTGTATATTATATCACAAGCTGACCAAGGTCTTATCAGAGGGGGACTATTCTTCAACATTGGAAAAGCATCTTAAACTTTTTAGCAGGACAGTCTCTGGTAGTCCTAAAATATATATTGATAACACTTTGGATTTTATAAAAAATGCTAATGGTTAATCGAATGATATAGAGAAACGGATCAATAACCACGCTCGCTTCGACAGGCTCAGCGACCGTACCTTTGCGGTCACCGAGCTTGTCGAAATGACCTTCTGACCACAATGAACGTCCAATAAGCCAACGCCGTCAGCACTATTAGCCCGCCTGCGATTCCGATGAACGAAATAGACAGATGCGAGCAGACCAAACCTCCGATCAAGGCTCCCGTCCCGATGCCGAAATTGAATATTCCCGAAAAAATTGACATCGCAACCGAGGTCTGGGCAGCGGGCGTGTCCGTGATGATCTCCGACTGCATCGCCACATTGAATGCCGTCGCCGACATTCCTATTATTGTGCAGACAGCGATTGTGACAGGAACGCTGAATGCGGAAGGCAGCAGGAGCGCAACTCCACCGATCAATCCTATCAGCGTGACATTGATGAATTTGAACCTATATTTAGGGAAATACTTTGAAAACAGCATGCTACCTATGATCCCGGCCCCACCGAAGAGCATCAGCGTCAGCGTGATCTGGTTCTCTGTCATATTCCCTACCTGTTGGAGGAATGGCTCAATGTAGCTGTAAGCCGTGTAATAACCGGTTGCGAAGGCAGCAGTGGTGATGAATATTCCGATGAGAACCTTGTTCTTCAGCATTGCCGGCAGGTCATGTGCGGTCATTCCGCCTCCGCTTGGCACCTTCGGGAGCAATGTGAACAGATAGAGGAACACAACCAGCGCGACAGCACCGATGCTCAGGAATGTCATCCTCCAACCCACGCTGAGTCCGATGACGCGTCCGAGTGGCAGACCGAGAATCATAGCGATTGACGAACCGGTGACAATCATGCTCAAGGCTATGGATTTATGGCTCTCCGGGACAATCCGTACCGCTATGATTGACACAATTGACCAAAAGATTGAATGGGCGCAGGCAACGCCGATTCTGGAAAACATCAGCATACCAAACGACACTGAAAGAAAAGACATCACCTGAAATGAGGTGAAGACCGCCATGACCCCGAGCAGCAGTTTGCGCATCTCCATTCTGGAGGTCATCAACATCAAAGGAAGCGACAAAGCCATCACTACCCAAGCATAGACTGAAATCAGCATTCCGGCTTTCGCTTCTGTCAACCCGAAATCATTGCCGATGTCCGTCAGCAGCGCTATCGGAATGAACTCCGAAGTGTTGAATATGAACGCCGACAGCGTCAGCCCCACCAAGGCCATCCACGTTTTCAAGGAAATCTCAGGCTCCTTGATCTGATCTGTCATTACCATATTAATATTCATTCTAGAAGCTGTTTTGAATTGTTTGTTTGAAGGTTTGAGAGTGAAAAACTTCAGTTTCGACCGCTTCTTCCAAGGAAGATAGCGGTGCTATCTGACTGAAGAAGCGGGAAGAAAATGAATATTTTTCACCTCAAAGAACATTTCAAACAATTCAAAACAGCTTCTAACCGGGCGCAAATTTAGAAAAGAATCCGGATTGTTGTACCTTACTGCATGATATAAAACAATTTACATATTTGTTGAAATGTTTTGTGAGATGAAGATTCCTCTTCCATCTGCGGTTATATTCACTGACATATTCATAAAGCCGGGTTTGCTTGTATGGCAGAATATTCCTATCTTTATGCAGATTAAACTGTTCGTTTTATGACAAAGGATGTTGCATTGGTGCTTTCAAGCGGCGGGCCGAGAGGTTTCGCCTATATTGGTGCTATAGATGAACTTGAAAGAAGGGGCTACAATATCACCTCTGTGACAGGTTGTTCCATCGGCTCGCTCGTCGGGGGAGTCTATGCCGCAGGAGGCCTGGAAGAGTTCAGGAAATGGCTGTTCGGCCTTGACAACTCCAAACTCCTCTCGCTGCTTGACGTTTCGATCAGCAAAAGTTATCTTGTCAAAGGAGACAAGGTCATTTCAGCCATCAAGGAGGTTGTCCCGGATGTGAACATTGAGGATCTTCGCATCCCTTACCGTGCCGTGGCGACCGACCTCTACACCGGTGAGGAAGTCGTATTCAAAGAAGGAAAACTCTTTGATGCGATAAGGGCCTCGATCTCGATCCCTTCATTGTTCCGTCCTGTGAAGTACGGACGACATACCCTGATTGACGGCGGAATAGTCAACACAATGCCGTTGAGCCAGGCAGTCCGCAACGGCCACGACATCCAGGTCGCCTTTGACGTGAACCAGGTTGACTCAAAAAAGATCGCCGACTATCTCAAGAAACTGGAAGATGCCCATGAAGAGGACACCGAACTGATGTCTGATGCCATAGACACAATTGGCGACCTTGCCTCAAAGAAAGGCGTGCCAATCATCGACCGGGTGAAAATGCTCGGCGACGAGGCTCATAAGGCTTACAAAGAAATGCGTGTGATCGGCCGGAAGACCAAAAGGATAGAGCGTGAGGCGCAGGAGCAGAAAGTCCCTCTGGGGGACAACTATTACTCGATCCTCACCCGAACCTTCTCCCTGATGAACCGCACCATTTCGATGCTCTCCGTCCAACTCTACAAGCCGGATGTGCTTGTGAGCATGAACTTTGATGCCTACGGTCCTATCCCTGACTACGCAAAAGGCGAGGAAATAGCCGCCAAAGGCCGTGAACTCATGTCCGCCGCCCTTGATGAATATGAAAGCCGCGCGGAAGGTCATACACCGGAAAAGTAAGCCTCAGCATGGTCGAATCTTATGCCCGGGGAAACGTTCTATTGCCGGAGATTACGGTAGAGAGTAATATTTTCTCCGGTGAAAAGCCTTATCGCCGGACAAACTGACTGAAAACATTGTTTTCTCCGGTGAAAGCCTCTTTTACCGGATGAAATTCCGGAAATATCACTACATTCGTACAAAATTGATTCTATGAATATGGACAAGGCGATGTTGGTGACTTTGCTGATACCATTCGCGGGAACGGTGGTCGGGTCGGCTTTCGTTTTCTTTATGAAAAGAGAGATGCCGGCGCTTTTGCAGAAGGCTTTGCTTGGGTTCGCTTCGGGAGTGATGGTGGCGGCCTCGGTCTGGTCCTTGCTGATCCCTTCGATGGAGATGACTGCCTCAGAGGGCTGGACATCCGTCCTCCCGGCTGCAGTCGGTTTTCTGGCCGGAATATTCTTCCTGCTTGCCATTGATTATCTCACCCCGCATCTTCACATCGGTGAGGACAAGCCGGAAGGCCCGAAATCGAAGATCTCGAAGACAGCCATGCTGGCCTTGGCGGTGACAATACATAATATTCCTGAAGGAATGGCGGTTGGAGTACTGGTCGCGGGAGCGATAAGCGACGGGATGGCGATCGCTCCGGCAGCAGCGATGGCGACCGCGATCGGAATAGCGGTCCAGAACGTACCGGAGGGTGCAATCATCTCGATGCCGATGCGCGCCGCAGGGAACTCACGCTGGAGATCCTTCCTCATCGGCGGCCTGAGCGGAATCGTGGAACCGGTCGGTGCCTTGCTGGTCATCCTGCTCGCCTCATTGATGACTCCGATCCTGCCGTATTTCCTTGCATTCGCCGCCGGCGCGATGATCTATGTGGTTGTGGAAGAACTTATTCCCGAGGCTTCCGAAGGACAGCACTCCAACATCGGAACCATCGGTTTCGCTGTGGGATTCGTCCTGATGATGGTTCTGGATGTAGTGCTTGGATGATCGCCAGGCCGATTTGTAACCAGTTTTGTCAAGGAATGGCTATCTTTGTCTTGACAAAATGAAATGCTCACTTTATGGAATACCTGTCAAAGGAACGATACGACCAGATTGTCGCGGAACTGAATACTCTCACTGATGTTGAATATCCCCGGATAAAGGATGCTCTGGCTGAGGCACGGGCGCAGGGCGACCTGAGCGAGAACGCCCTGTCAAAAGTCAAGGACGAGAAGAGTATGAAACGTGTCGAGAAGTTCCTTCGGCTTGATGTCTGCCCGGATTGTGGCGGCACGAGGCTCTCGGACGCGGCTATCTGACCTTGGGCGAGGAGACCCCGAGCCTATCCGGCGGTGAGGCCCAGCGCCTGAAGCTTGCCAGCGAGATGGGCAGGGGACAGAGTGACTCCGTATTCGTCTTCGACGAGCCGACAATCGGCCTTCATCCGTCCGATGTCCAGACGCTTCTGAAGGTGTTCCAAAGCCTGATTGACCATGGTGCCACGGTCATAGTCATCGAGCATGACCTGGATGTCATCCGAAACGCCGACTATATCATTGACATGGGGCCGGGCGGTGGTTCCGAAGGCGGGCGGATTGTCGCCACCGGCAGCCCGGACCAGATCCGGGAGTCGAAGGACAGCTTGACTGGCCGTTTCCTGTAGGTTATAGTATGATGCGCTGAACATCAGCTTTTAAAACATCGATGTTTATTGTGCTAACAAAAAAGTTATACTACAAAAGGACGTACTGTGCCCAAGTCCGATGATCAATCTGAGGGATTGGGGCAGGATTTCGAACATGTTCAACCGCGACGGCGGTTCGGAACCACCGGTAGGCATCTACGTTCCGCAGACGATGTACGATGACTTTGTAAAGATCTGCGCTCCGATCAAGCGGATCCGTCCAGATTATCCGTTCGAGATAAAGCTCCGCGAACCTCGGAAGCGTCCTACAGAGTACGGTGGAACAGACGCCTCGGTTTTTGCGGTGGAAGGGGTGCCGACAATAGGCTTCATGACCGATGACATCAAGGGCTATGATCTCAGCTACGATGAGATCTGGCATACCGAGCGTGATCTCTACAACAAGAATATTCCTGAATACCAAGAGCATACGGCCACGGTAACCGCTATTGTCGCTCTTGGTGTGGCAAACCTTGACAAGCAACTCTCACGCGAGGGTCTGTACATCAAGGAATAAACCCACCGGAGCCGGCTACCTGATTATTCCGGGAACCGCGCAAAGATCGTCAGGAGTTGAAGATCTTCATGAACTCCTCACCTGTGATGGTCTCTTTTTCAAGAAGATACTCGGCGCACTTGTGCATCTTGTCCAAGTGGGATCCGATGATCTCCGTGGCCTTTTTCTTGGCCTCGGCAATCATCTCGCGGACTTCGGTGTCGATGTCAGCGGCCGTCTCGTCCGAACAGGCGAGCCGGGATGACCCGCCAAGATAGGAGTTGCCTTGTGTCTCAAGAGCCATCATGCCGTACTTGTCGCTCATACCGTAGGTCGTGATCATTGAGCGCGCCATCTGCGTGGCCTTCTCTATGTCGTTCGAGGCACCGGTCGTGCACGTGTGGCAGATCACCTCCTCGGCCACACGCCCTCCGGTCAAGGTGGCGAGTCGATTCAGCAGATAGTCCTTGCTGTAGAGAAACTTCTCGCCTTCATCTACCTGCATTGTGTAGCCAAGGGCTCCGGAAGTCCTCGGAATGATCGTGATCTTCTGGACCGGAGCGGAATTGTTCTGCGCGGCGGCGACCATCGCATGACCTATCTCGTGATAGGCAATGATCCTCTTTTCCTCAGCCGAGATCACAGCGTTCTTTCTCTGCTCGCCGGCCATCACCACCTCGACGCTTTCCTCAAGATCCTCGGTTGTCGCGGCCTTCTTGCCAAGACGCACGGCGCGCAAGGCGGCCTCGTTGACTATGTTGGCGAGTTCGGCTCCGGATGATCCTGCGGTCGCGCGACCGATCAGGTCAAGGTCGATGTCCTCGTGCCGGATGTCTTTCAGGTGCACCTGGAGGATGGCCTTTCTTCCTTGCAGGTCAGGCAGTTCCATCTGTACGCGGCGGTCGAAACGGCCAGGGCGCAAAAGCGCCTTGTCAAGGCTGTCTGGCCTGTTGGTGGCGGCGAGGATGATCACCCCTTTGTTGCCGTCGAAGCCGTCCATCTCGGTAAGTAATTGGTTGAGAGTCTGCTCGCGCTCGTCATTGCCGCTGATGTTGTTCTCACGGCTCTTGCCGATAGCATCGATCTCGTCGATGAACACGATGCACGGAGCCTTGGCCTGTGCCTGGCTGAACAGATCCCTGACTTTCGCGGCACCCATACCGACGAACATCTGCACAAACTCAGAACCTGACATCGAGAAGAAAGGTACCCCGGCCTCGCCAGCCACAGCTCTGGCTATCAGCGTCTTGCCTGTGCCTGGAGGCCCGACCAGCAGCACGCCTTTTGGCAGATGCGCCCCGACTTCATTGTATTTGTCCGGATTGTGCAGGAAATCCACAACCTCCATCAGACCGTCCTTGGCCTCGTCTTGTCCTGCGACATCCGAGAATCGTGTCTTAATGTCATTCTCGGCATAGACTTTCGCGCCACTTTGTCCGAACTGCATGAAGTTGCCCATCCCGGAGCCGCCTTTAGCCATGCCGCCGATCCTCTTGATGGCGGAACTGAACACCCAGTACATCAACATGCCGGGAAGAATCCACCAGAGGATGAAATCCAGGAGGGGAGACCTTTCCTTGTCAAGTTTTTTCACGAAGCGGATCTTGCCGCCTTTGCCGGGACTTTTCGCAGAGGAGAGCCTGCTCACGAAATCAGGGTCGGAGATCGCTCCGGTGATGTAGGTGGTGTCTCTCTGACCTTTCAGTCTTTCCTGATAGGACAGGGGAGCGTTCTTGGAGTACATAACCTTGTCTCCGTCAATCACGACATCGTAGACGCGTCCGCTGTCCACGTCCGAGATGAATGAGCCATAGTCGGTCTCCACGACGCTGTTGCCTTTTCCGCCCGGAAACAGGAAGGTGTTGATCAGCACAAGAAAGGCGAACATCAGTATGATCGTCCAGAACATATTCCCGTTCGGCATCCTTCCGCCTTGAACGTTTCCTTCAGGATCCTTTCCAGGCTCCGTCTTCTTTTCTTCAGGATATTCGACAAATTTCATAATCGCTTTCTTTTTAAGAAGCTGTTTTGAATTGTTTGTTTGAAGATTTTTTCACCTCAAAGAACATTTCAAACAATTCAAAACAGCTTCTAAGAATATTCCGAAGAAGCGATATCCTCAAAAATCAGGCAAATTCATCCTGACTGACAATTTGACGAAAAAAAATGGTCTATGGATATTCTTGGAATATTACTGAATCCCGCCGTCAAGGTAGTCGGTGTAGAGGATGCCGTCGAGGTGGTCGCACTCGTGCTGGAAGATGACGGCGGTGAATCCGATGATGCTTTCGGTTGTGTCGCGTAAGGACCTGAGGGACGTGTAGGTGATGTCGATGTCACGGTAACGGGCCACTTCGCCGCGCCTTCCCGGAATGCTGAGACATCCTTCGGGACCGGGTTCCCTTTCGCCCCGGCGGGCGGTGATCCTGATGTTAGGATAGACCTCGAACGGCTCTCCGGCCTTGTCGAAACGCTGTACCGCGACGATGCGGCGGGATATTCCCACCTGTGGTCCGGCGATGCCGACACCGTCCTCCTCCGGCGAGGTCACGGTTGCCACCATCTTGTCAGCAAGGGATTGATATTCATGGCTTTTTAATTCTTTCTCGCTGATTGTCCCGCATTCTTTCCTCAGCACCAGGGAATCGGCGGCATCATAGACCGTCAGCACCCTCATTGTAGCTCCGTCGCAACAGATTAGTTCCTTCTCGGCTGCGCTCCAGCCGCTCTGCCCGCAGCAAGTGATGGCCGCCACCGCAGCCATCGTTGTAAGAATATTCCAGATTGTCTTCATGTTGTCAATATTTTCCTCAAAAATACATTATTTCCATCAATTCCTTACCTGTTAGTGTAATGATTACTATCTTTGCCTGCAAAAATAAGGAATATGTCAAAGGTTGATGAATATGCCGCGCTGATTCCGCGGATACAGTCTGTCCTTTCAGGCGAGACGGATGAGATCGCCAGAATGTCGAACATCGCCGCGCTGCTTCACGGTGGGTTAGGCTTTTGGTGGACGGGATTCTACCGTGTCGCATCGGCGGAGGAACTGGTGCTCGGACCGTTCCAGGGGCCTGTCGCCTGCACGAGGATCAGACTTGGCAGGGGAGTGTGCGGCACTTCCTGGAGCGAGGGACGCACGGTCATTGTACCTGATGTCGAGCGGTTTCCGGGCCACATCGCCTGTTCAAGCGAAAGCCGGAGCGAGATTGTCGTTCCTTGCCGGAAACGTGGCCGGATCGTGGCGGTACTTGACATTGACAGCCGGGAACCGGACACTTTCGACGAGGTGGACAAACAATATCTTGAACAGATCGCCTCGATGCTCTATGGCGGCGAAAGGGACATCTGGTTCGCCGCCGGCTGCTTCTGGGGAGCACAGAAATTCTTCAAACTCGTTGACGGCGTGGTGTCCACCGAGGTGGGATTCGCCAACGGCTGGGAAGCGGATCCGACCTACAAGCGGGTGTACACTGACCAGACAGGCCATGCCGAATGTGTCCACGTGAGATATGATCCGGAAAAAGTCTCCTTGAAGCGCCTGGTCGGACTATTCATGAACATCATCGATCCGTTCAGCGTCAACCGGCAGGGCGGGGATGAAGGCACAAGGTACCGCACAGGTGTCTATTTCGAGGATGAGAACGATCTCGGCGAGATCAAGGAGGTGATCGGCTCCTTTGAGCGGCAGGCCGGAAGGCCGTCGGCGGTCGAGATCGAACCGCTCAGTCGCTTCTACAAGGCCGAAGAGTACCACCAGGACTATCTCGACAAGACTCCCGGCGGCTACTGCCACCTTTCCCCTAAGGTCTTTGAGCTTGCGAGGAAGAAATGAGATGTCAAGATTTACTTTGTAGTCGATAATTTCATGCAATGAATCAGGAGATGAAGACAATAGAAGTAGTGGCAGCTGTCATATTCAAGGATGACAAGGTGTTCGCGACCCAGCGGGGGCATGGGAACTTCAAGGACGAGCATGAGGCAGCAAAATGGCTCTCTGCCGACAGGCTTGATTCCGTTGACTGGCTCCCGGCGGATGTCACCATTATCCCCAGAATCGCCGGACTGCTCAAGGCCTCCGCGCTATGACGTACGTGACTCTGATGATTGTCGGCGATGGCATAGAAGTCGGCAAAGTCCTTTGCCTATTCCCTGATCCGTGAGTCAATGACGATCGTCACTGGACCGTCGTTGACGAGGGTGACTTGCATCTCGGCTCCGAATATTCCCTTGCCGACATGCTTGCCCAGCGCCGCCGAGACCTCCTCGCAGTACTTTTCATAGAGCGGGACGGCTAGGTCGTGTCCCGCGGCGCGTATGTAGGAAGGACGGTTTCCCTTCCTGGTCGAGGCCGTCAGGGTGAATTGCGACACGGCCAGAATCTCGCCGCCGATGTCGGCGACGCTCCGGTTCATCACTCCGTTCTCATCATCGAATATCCTCATTCCCACTGTCTTGCCCACAAGCCAGCGCATGTCCTCTTCCGTGTCGCCGTTCTCCACGCCGACAAGGATCAGAAGGCCGTTTCCGATCTCCGACACCGTCTTGCCTTCAACGACCACGTTTGCGCGCGACACTCTCTGGATTACCAATCTCATTGTTTTACAATTGTTTAGTTGATTTCATCCGGATTCCTTTCACGGTCTGTGCCGCCAGAAGGGAGTCCTTTATGACCATTCAGGGCGTAAAGTTATGAAAAACTTGATGAGATTGAGGAATATTGCTTGGGGAACATGCGGAATATACCCTCATTATTTGTAACTTCGCATCCTTTTTTGAACTGAGATATGCGAAGGGACGCGATAGATTTCGGCTCGGACAACATTCCGAAGCTATTCGGCAAGATGCTCATGCCGACACTTCTCGGCATGCTGTGCATGTCCGTCATGACAGTCATAGACGGTGTTTTCATCGGACATGGGGTAGGAAGCGACGCGCTGGCGGCAGTGAACATATTCTCGCCTTTCTGGCTCCTGATGACGGCCATCGGAATGATGCTTGGCATAGGCTGTTCGGTCGTGTCGTCGATTCACCTGTCCCAGGACAATGTCAAGGCCGCGAGAATCAGCATGACCCAGACATTGATCTTCGGGGTGACATTGGCCTTGATCATCACCATACTTGTCGGGGCTTTCAGCACCCAATCCGCCCGCCTGCTCGGATCTTCGGACAGACTGCTTCCGTATGTTCTTGATTATCAACGATGGCTGTCGTTGGCCTTCTGCGCCATGTTCCTCCAGTCAGTCGGACTCCTTATCATCCGTCTCGACGGATCCCCGACCTATGCGATGCTCACCTCGTCCATTCCGGCCATACTCAACATCATACTCGACTATGTGTTCCTTTTCGTCCTGGACAAAGGTCTGGAGGGTGTCGCATTCGCCACGTTCATAGGCTTATGGTTCGGTGGCGGCATGGTGATCTTCTATATTCTTTTCCTGTCCAAGTCAATGAGGCTGTACAGGCTGAAGTGGTCGCTAAAGAGTCTTTGCCTGTTCGCGAGAAACATCGGCTACCAGTTCCGTCTAGGTTTTTCGGCATTTCTCGGCGAATGCAGCATAGCGGTCCTGATGTTCACCGGCAACTTCATATTCATGAAATATTTAGGCGAGGATGGTGTGGCCGCATTTTCAATTGCCTGCTACATAATGCCTTTCATATTCATGACAGGCAATGCCATCTCTCAGTCCGCACAGCCGATAATCAGCTACAACCATGGTGCCGGCAAGAGGGGCAGGGTGGTGGAGGCCCGCAAGGTCGCTTTGGCCACGGCGACCGGCGCCGGTGTCCTCTTGTCGTTGGCGCTGGCTTTCGGGGTGAAATATGTCGCCGCGCTCTTCCTTGACAGCGACGCTGGCGCCTACCGCATCGCTTCCGCCGGCATACCGCTGATGGCGACCGGATTTGTGCTCTACATCGTCAATGTCACGATAATCGGCTATTTCCAGAGTGTCGAGAGAGTGCTGCCGGCGACGACATATTCATTGGCCCGCGGCCTTGTCTTTCTTGTGCCGTCCTTTATCCTCATGCCCCATCTGGCAGGAACGTCCGGCATCTGGCTAGCCCTCCCCGTCTCGGAAGCCATGACCTTCGCCCTGATCGCCGTAGCCCGTCTGACGGCAATTACCGCATCAAGATGATAAAAGTCCACTTTCTCTGCTTGAAACCATACGTATGGCCTCAATACAAAGGTAGCGAATTTTATGGACTCAACTGTTATCCGATGTGCTTCCGATGGGACATTTTTACGTCATCGGTGCGGTATTTACGTTTTCCGGTTGATATCCGTTTAGTGATTCCGCTGATATCCGTTCACTCTGGGGTTGATTTCAGATGTGTTTTTGAAAGCAAGTATTTGATTTTCTCTATTGATTTGGAAAACTTCACATAACAACAACGGAGACTCAATGAAAAGGACGAATTTAAAATAACTTAGAATGTGTAAACGAGAATGGAATGAACGCACCAGTGCATTAGTGTTTACCGGTCCGAATGGGAATTCTATATCATTCCATTGCAAAAGCAACAATAAGACGTACTGGCTCAATGCATATGAACAGGGAGACACACAATTTAGTCAATGCTTTCACATAGGTCCTGAAGGGCATTTTTATGTCAATGATAAAGACTCATCATCTGCGATATTCGTTAGACTTGTCAAATAAATAGTTGCGACATCTTATTAGCTGTATTCCAACAACTAGGTGCACGTCAAGATATTGGCGCAAATAAAAGTTCGTCTTCTTTGTTCAACGCAGAAATTCTATTTTCCGTTTATTTGTTTTCTCGACTTGAGCGAAAGAAGGAATCGCGCAAAGAATTGCGAGCGATACAATTAATAATGATTTGAAAGAAGCGTTTCATACGTAAATAAAACATCTTATGAACGCAATTCATGAAAAATTTAGGCAAAAAGTATTAAATGAGATATATTTGGAGAAATAATAGTTCATGAAGATCGAAGAGGCTATATTGTATGTGCTTGCAGAACGGAACGGTGGTTTGCGGACGGAACAGATTGCAGAAATCATAAATAAGAGACGACTTCATGTCCGGAAGGATGGACAGCCTGTGACTTCAGCCCAGGTTTATGCGGTAGTGATGCACTATCCGGACACATTCGTTAAGGCCGAAGGGCGAATTATGCTGATGATATGACGTTGTTATTTTGTCAGTATATAGCGCAACGCTTCCATAGGGTGGTGGAATATCATCCGAGGTCCGCTGAACCGCATGACTTCGCGTATCTTTTCCCTCATGTCTGGACGGTAGCAATGGACATTGCACTTATGGCATTTGGTCTTTCTTTCACCGAACTTGCATCGGTCGAGTCTGGCCGTTGCATACGTCAGTAATTCTCTGCACTCCACACAGAGTTCCTTTTTGCCATGCTTTTTTCTGCACCACAGTTCGATCATGTGCCGTACTGTGGTCTTCTCCCACTCTATTCGGTTCATTATGTGTTTGTATTATTCTGCTTGCAAAGTCGAAGGTACGACTTAATCTGATAATATCAATCATTGCGGGAGACTTTTCTCCGTTTTTCAGTCAGTTTGACTGAGGCTGACTGATGAATTCGATGGAGATTATTGGATACTGACTGCAAAAAAAAATTGTACTTTGATAAAAGTTTGCTATATTCGCAAAAGATGAAAGAGGGTTCTCCTCTTCGATTAATTTCCTTTTATTAACATACCGGCAGCGGGAACAAACCTTACGGGCTGCCAGCGCGCGAGGCAGCAAGATGGATTTTGTGACCGCACAGGTAACAAAACGACTAAGCGTATGCTTTACGATTTATTAGCGGATTTCTACGAGAAGTCCAGCGACCGCCATCCAAAGTACATTGTATTGATGGGAACTTATAATGAAAATACTTTCGATGAAATGAAAATACTTGGATTCCAAGAAGATTCGGAGGCAAATGCCAGTTTTCAGGACTATGTTATGGATGATGCTGATGAAAATTTCCTTCAAGGATACACTAAAGACGGTTATCAAAGCGAAATGCTTGATGTCTTATACTCGGATACAAATTATGAAAAGATACGAGTCCGAGCCTTGGCTGACGAGGCGTTGGATGATGAAGGGCGTCATGCACCTCGCGGAGTGGTGATGGGGGATATGTTTGTCCATTTTACGGAGTCAGATCCGATGACTCCCGTCTGGTTCGTAAAACTGTATCTGGAGGTTAGAAAAAGACAGATTATTTTAGCAACCCGTCTTGAAGTTCTTCCGATAGAATTCGTGATTATTGCTGAATGTTATTGAATAACCGTTCCAATCAGTAGCCTTATAAGTAGTTACATATCTGGTCGGCACATTGAGATAGAGTCAACGAACAAGCAAAACGGGTATCTTCCATTATGAAAATACCCGTTGTTTCTAAGGATTGCCACGATGGCAATTCTGTTTCTTTCTTTACTCTTGAATTGTTTCTACTGACTGGAAATACCCTCCCCATGCTTGTTGGTAAATTGTCAACGATTCGGCTGGGACTTTCAGTACGCAATTTTTGTTTATCTGATAGAACGGACGCCAGCTGTTATTAAATTCGTCTGTTTGAGGAGTCTGTGGAACAGACAGAGCCCGACAAATAACCTCGTTCATTGATTCCCATTTGAATGCAGTTGCATGAAGCGAAACCAACGTGGCGGGAAAGTCAATGTTGTCAATTGAGTTATGGGCAAACGCAGCATTTCCGATTGACTCTACTTTATTCGGGATGGTCAGTTGGGTGATGCCATTATTGGAAAAAGCTCTTGCCCCAATTGTTTTTAATGAGGACGGCAAAGTAAGCGAAGAAATTTTGCATCCGCAGAATGCATCATCTCCAATGGCGGTAATTCCTTCGGGCAATGACAGGGATGTAAGCTTCGTTTGTAAATAGAAACAGCATTCCGGTATTTCAGTTATATTAGCTTCGATAATAACTGATTGTAATGTCGGATTGTTGTTTTCGCATCCGAATGCCCATTTCCCTATTGATGTAACGGATGAAGGTATAACCACTTCAGTGAGTTTTGCATCTTGAAACGCCCAATTTCCGATTGTCTTTACAGATGGGGGAATGTTGATGGTGGTAATGGCACTCCCATAGAAGCAACTTGCAGGAATTTCAGTCACCCCTTGGGGAATCGTGAAAGAGGTCACCTTGGTATTTTCGAGTATCCAACGTCCGAGAGTGTTAACAGTAGAGGGAACATTGAGTTTCTCAAGAGCGGTGCAGTGTGCGAAAGCTGCCTCTTCAATGGAGATAAGTCCTTCCGGCAGGATTACTTCTTTCAGCGTTGTATTTTCACCGTTATAAAAAGCCAAAGCCCTATTCGGGAATACAGTCATATTCGTACCGGAGAGGTCGAGAACTTCTAAGGCAGTAAGATTTTCACGGATATATTTAAAGTCGGTTTCATTTAAAGTACCGGTCACTTTAAGCGCATTAATATTTGTGAGAGTGATACCACTCAAGACATTACTTAGTTCTCCTGCCGATATGTCCACTATTACACCGTTGAAATATTCCAGCACTCTCGAAGCGGAGATTTCCTTTCCTCTGTTGTCGATAAGCGTAATTTTAAGGATAGCCTTATCGCCGGTGTTCGCTCCCGTGGCTGTCACAGTTACTTTTGCATTATTTTGATATTTCCCATTCGTAAATGTCGGTTTAGTCAATTTTACCTGCCAAGGCGATGAAGCCGCACGGGTTTGAAAATCCATACCCACTCCCGCTTCGTTCTTCACTTCTGCTACGAGAGCGGTATAATCTTCTTCTTTCAACGTTTCCGGCAGGACGATATCGATAACATTCGTGGTCAGGGTTAGCATGAATGTTTCATAGCTTTCGAAGCCCACCGTCAGTGCAGAGGTACGTGGCAAGGTTATCTTAGTGCCATCAACCAATGTGAAGATTACATTATCAAGGTCACTCGTATAATCAATGCCATCTTTTGCAAAAATTGCATCGCCCTGCGGCCCTTGT
>ERZ857629.2370-NODE-2370-length-18001-cov-4.386604_pt1 | contig 18001 bp, 17 predicted proteins | sample MGYA00519700_ERZ857629 | MGnify/ENA primary metagenome ERZ857629 (study PRJEB31778, sample SAMEA3449351) | human gut metagenome | biome: human gut; feature: human-associated habitat; material: faeces | place: United Kingdom | collected 2010/2012 ...
TTGAGTTTGCATACGCCTATTCCTCCATCCCGGGGATCGAAAGTCTCAAGGATTTTCCAGAGGAAACCACCTGCCATATCTAGTAGCAATTTCAATTATAAATGTCCAATGTGAAAAAGACATTAACTCTCAATACTTTTTGAAAAACTTAAAATTAACCTATGATGATGTTGAATAACGTCTTTTGCGGTGCAAAGGTGAAATATAACTTAAAAACATAAATTCTGCTTTATATAAAGTGTATGCTGCGAGCATACATTTTTGTTTTTTATATAGAAATTTATAGGAAACGGCTTTCATAAGTGATATAATGCATATAACATAATCACTTTATGGAGGGTATTGAAATGGATAATAAGTATGTATTAGGCCTGGATATTGGAATTACGTCAATAGGTTGGTCAATAATTGATGTAGTTAGGGGAAAACTATTAGATATGGGAGTTCATATGTTTGAACAGGCAATCCCTGCTCAAGAAGCAAGATTAAATCGTTCGGCAAGAAGAACATTGAGAAGAAGAAATTGGAGAAAGAAACAATTAAAGAATGCGTTTGTAGAATTTGGATTGATTTCAAAAGAGGAATTAAATCAAAGAGACTATTTGAGTTATACTGCAAATTCAGATACATTTTCTCGTCCTGAAGAGGATACGGTTTACCATTTAAGATTGAAAGCGTTGAAGGAACAAGTATCTTTAAGAGAACTTTTGTTGTGTCTATATAATATTTGTGGGACTCGTGGACATTTTTTGATGGAGAATATTAATTTTGCTTCTAGTGAACCAATTACTTTTGAATTCTTTGTTGAACAGTTTTATGAGTTTACTCATGCATATGTTAATTTTGAAGGAGATACAAAAGAATTTGAGCAGACAATACTAAAACCAATCTTTGAAAAAGGGAAAGTAAAGTCTAATGAATTAAAATCTTTGTTAAAGGATGAATATACAGTAGAAGCTGAGGATAATGATGCATTACTGGAAATTTTAAAATTGATTTGTGGATTTAAATGTGATTTGAAGAAAATTAGTGAGTCTGTTGTACTTGTTCAAGAGGATAAGACAAAAGATTCTGTAAAATTAGACGAGTTGTTGAAATTGGATAATCTAAATGAATTCTTAAACAATGCGGTGGAGCTTCATGATGTGATTGCAGTTTCTCAGATTTTAAAGGATCATAATTATATTTGTGAAGTGGCTGTAGAAAAATTAAATGAAGTTCTTAAAGTTCAAAAATTAGAACATTCGGATCCAGATAAATATAAAGAAGAAAAGAAGATAATTCAGAGTAAAATGAGTAAGGCGATTGGAGAACGTTTACGTGTTGTAAAGAATATGGAGAATAAATATCCAAATGGCTTGTATGTAAAAGAAGCTAGTGATATTTTGCATAAACAACAACAATTTTATCCCGATTTGATTACTGATAATTTCATTGAAGCATGCATTTCAACGATTAAAGCACGTATTCCTTACTATATTGGACCTTTGTCTTCACAAGCTAAAAATAGTTGGATCAATCGAAAAGATGGAACTTTTAAGTATGGATATGAGTATTGTAAGGATGCTTTAGTTAATGAAGAAGAGAGCATTCAAAATTGGAAATTAAATATGATTTCGCATTGTACATATTTACCTGAAGAATATGCACTTCCAAAAGGATCGTTTATTGCAGAGACATTTAGCTTATTAAACGAATTGAATATTCTTACTGCAATTGATAAGGATGAAAACCGATATTATTTAACTCGTAAAGATAAATTAAAAGTATTTGATGAATTATTCTTGAAGCGTACAGATTATGTTTCGCATAAAGAAGTTGCACAACTATTAGATTTAAAATCTTTTGGTCCTAAAGATTCTCATAAGGCTGGTAAGTTTAAAAATAGATATACTTTATATCAGAATATAATTAGTGTATTTCCTCAATTTGAATTGCATTCTATTATTGATTTATTTGATGAGAATGAGAAAGAAAAAGTTAACAAAATTGAAGATATTATTTTGAATTTAAACTTATTTGATGAAGAACAATCAAAAGTAAATTATTTTACTAAGAAGTTGAATTTGGATAATGAAGACGCGAAGAAATTAGCTAGATGTAAATCAAATGGATTTTATGCGTTCTCTAAACAATTTATTATGGAAACTAAGATGAATGTGGATGGAGAAACATTGCTTGAGGAAATGTTTAGGGATAATACGGAAAATCAAAAGAATGAACAGATGACTTTGATTACTGAAGCAACGGACTTGGATGGAAATCGAATTAATTTTGATTCTAACAAGTATATGACTTTATTAAGGGATACGAAGAAGTTGTCTATTGATTTATTGATACAAGATGGTAAACCATTTATTCCAATTGCTAGACCTGTAATAAGAGCTTTAAATGAATGTTTTAAGCTATATGAAGAAGTTGTTAATACTTATGGAGTTCCTGATCGAGTTGTGATTGAAACGGCAAGAGATTTGAAAGATAGTGCTCATGATGGTGATGAACCAGCCAAGCATTTTGATCAAATGAAAAATTTGTATGATTACTTAACTAAACAAATGAAGGAGCAGAAGAAAAAAGCTAAGCTTTCAAAACAATATATGGAAGACTGGGATGTTATTGAGCCTTATTTAGAAAAGAATAAACGTAAAGTTGAACTATATATTCGTCAAAATGGTCGTGACATGGTTACTGGTGATGAGATCGATATTCAAAAATTAGAAAATTATGAAATGGATCATATTTTACCTCGTGGCTTTGGTGATAATTCCATGGATAACTTGATGTTGATAAAAAAAGAAATCAATGGAAAAAAGGCAGATAGACTTCCATTGGAATATATCGAAGCTGAAACTGTAACGAACAAAGCTGGTAAGCGTATTATTTCGAGTGATTTTAAACGAAGATGTTATGAGTTGAATGAAATGAAATTGATTTCAGATAAAAAATTAAAACGTTTATTACTAGCAACTACAGATGAAGCTATGGGATTTATTAATCGTAATTTAGTGGATACTCGTTATATTATTCGTGAATTGATGGCTATTTTAAGAGCTTATAATCAAGTGAATAATTATGATACTCATATTGTTTCTTTACGTTCTTCATTTACAACTGTTTATAGAAATGCGTTTAACATGAAGAAAAATCGTAATATTGGGGATCAACACCATGCTCATGATGCTTCAATTGTTGCGATTGCAGATATGGTCTTATCAACATATTATCCAAATTATGATGAACGTGGTAATAATAAGTATTATCAAGAATTCTTGAAGAGAATGAAGGAAACACAAGAACCGGATAGTGATAAATCAGAAAATCAGAAACTATATAATTTCATAAGATATGCCTATAACAAACGTTTTGCCAACTTCCCAAATGATAATGATTCATTGGTTTCTCAAGTAAAGGCTACAGTACCTTTATATTCTTTAAAAGCAGAGAAAAACTACAAAGGTGCATTCTTTGATGCAACAATTTATCCACAGAAAGATAAAAAGAAGAATATTGCTAGAGAAAAAGGTGTGTTGGGTCTTTTAGGTGTGAATAATGATAAACGTATCTATAGTTCGATTAACTGTGTTGCAGTAGATTTCTATAAATATGTGAAGAAGAATGGAAGAAAAGCATATGTTGGTATACAAATCCCTAAACTTATTGTAAATAACAATGGTGAAATTAATAAAGAACAATATGTTAAGTTAATAAAAGATTACTATAAAGTGCCTGAATTATTAGATGAGAATGGAAATGTGAAGGAATATTATTTCCGTATGCGTGTATTTAAAAATGATTTATTTTATGAGACAGAGTCTAATACAATTTTAAAATTCGGTATAGGTACAATAACTAGAAAGATTTTAGAGCCTAGCCATGTGTATTGTTTTAGTTATAATGATATCTATAAAGATTTAAATTATTTGAAGAGAGAATTAGCGGATAAATTTGATTTTAAAGAATATATAGTGAATCCAACTGGGCATCACAAATTTACTGATTATACAATCGATGAACTGTTGGAATTTTGCTTAGATAATTATTTGGATTTTGATAATCCAGAAAAACAAACGAAATTAGTGGTTAATAAATTTATGGAGATGATGAATAAGCAAAAATCTAAAGAAGGAAAAATTGGTTATCAATGGTTTTTAGAAACTATTGTTTATTTGAATTTGATTGTTAATAGAGAATGTTCTCCATTAGATCGATATAGACCTGGTACAGATATTGTGAAAAAGAAGAATAATGAAGATGCACAATATATCAAAATTAAATCAAGTATTCTAGGTATTCGTTACACATATAATGAAAACGGTAAGTTATTAATATCAGGTCCTAGAAAGGCTCCTGGAAAGTATTCTAAGATTAAAAAGGAAAAGTTTTCTTGGAAAATTTGTAGCGACGTGCTACAATAGGTGTGTCAAATAATACAAATGAATTTAGTCTGGAAGAATAAGATTTAAATTCGAAAACTATTAGAGATAGCTAATTGTGGCTATCTCATTTTATTATAGTTTTTTAATATGGGCTGGAAAACAGTAGTAATTGGAACTGAGTGTACAGTGTCATTAACATTAAATCGAATGAAAATTACAATAGGAAATGAATATCAAAATATACCATTATGTGATTTGGATACAGTGATTTTTTCACATGATCGAATTACAATGACAATTCCTATGTTGTCAAAATTGGTAGAGAATAATATTAATGTAATAATTTGTGATTCAAAGAATGATCCAATTGGTATATTTCAACCGTTTAACAATCATTCTTTGGTGTTTAAGCAATTGAATAAACAAATTAATTGGAAAATAACTCGTAAGAAGAAATTATGGAAATTTATAGTAGAACAAAAAATACAATCTGAAATAGATGTGTTGGATTTGATTTACGAGGATTGTGATGAATTAGAAACTTTAATTGGCTATAAGAATTCAGTTTATAACGATGATCAAACAAATCGAGAAGCGGTGAGTGCAAAGTGTTATTTTGGAAAGATGTTTGGAACAAAGTTTTATAGAGATGATAAGAATGATGTAAGAAATTTTGCGCTGAATTATGGATATAAGATTCTAGCTAGCTATATTTCAAAATGTATAACAGCTAGAGGATTATTAACTCAGTTAGGAATTCATCATATTGGCGAATCGAATGCTTTTAATTTAACGTATGATTTTATAGAGCCATTACGAGTAATAGTAGATGTATGGGTTGAAGAAAATATTAAAGATAGTTTCAGCGTAGCACAAAAACAAGAATTGATTGAATTGTTAGAAACGAAAATTTATATAGATAAAAAATGGATGCGGTTAAAAGATGCGGTTGAAGATTTAATTGATTCTTATATTGGTTTCTTGAATGAAAAATCAGATGATATTTTGAAGATTGATTATTCAAAAGGAATTCGTTATGGAGGGGAGTAGTAGATTTGTGCGATTAGTATTATTCTTTGATCTACCCCAAGAAACGAAAACAGATCAAAGACATTACAGACAATTTGTAAAATATTTAAAAACTGAAGGATTTATACGAATCCAATATTCAGTTTATGCAAAATTATGCATAAATAATGACTCGGCTAAAACGATTCAAAAAAGACTGAAAAACAATGTTCCTGATAATGGGGATATACGATATTTAATAATAACTGAGAGGCAATATCAAAACATTGTGAATATGAATAGTAATTATACTTTACAAGAAAATATTACGACCACAGATCGTACTTTAATTATAGGAGGACTAAATAGTGAAAATAATACATGAGGAATCTGTCTACTTGATTCCAGAAGATAATAATATAGTAGTATTAGCAGGTGCTAAACAAAAAGATATAATAGATTGTTTTACAAATCAATTCGTTAAAAAGAAAAGAAATTATTGTAAAGTATTAGATTCTGAAAATCAGCCAGTTAAACCAACAGAACTTAATTTCATTTATTATCCATATGGTAGTGATATTAATTCTAATTTTGAATTTGGAGCAAAATCTATATTCAATATTGAAACTACAAATCTCATACAAGAAAATGAAAATGATTTTAAAGCATTTGAATTGATTAGAGAAGGACTTAGAAGCTTAACAACTGATCATGGCATGTATAAATTGAGAGAAATATTAACAAGAAATATGCAATGTAATATCGATTTTGAAATGTCTGATTTTAATATTTCTAAGTTTATATCAATGCTAGATATAAATGTAGATGATATTTCAGCAGATAAACAATACATTATGGTTTACAACTTGTTATTGTTTGTGAGTAGAAATCAATATAATGTTGTATATATTGATTTTCCAATTACACAAACCGTATTAAAATGGATGAAATCGTTTGATCAAGATAATATGATGTTTCTCTTGAATAATGATTATATGGCATGTGATTCTTATCAAGAATTAGAAAAATTTGCCATGTTGATTGTTTCTAATAAAGATTACATTGAAAAATATGAATATGATTTAAACCAATTTAATAACATTTCCTATATACAAAATCCTTATACTATGCTTCATAAGCAACAACAAACAGAAAAAAATATTCGATTAATGGAACAATTTGAAGATAAAAATACAACTTTTTATCTAACTTTTAATGATACATATACTCAAGATATACTGTAAATAAAGCACAATTATGCTATAATAAGGCCGACAGTTCTTGAGGATTGAATTTATTTGTATTATTTGAACATCAATCAAGTATATTACGCAAGATTCCAGTTCTTGAGGATTGAATTTATTTGTATTATTTGAACTGGTGGTAAATGTGTGCGAAGAAAGAAAGGGTTCTTGAGGATTGAATTTATTTGTATTATTTGAACTGACAAGAGTTGCGAATGCACTTGAGAAGGTTCTTGAGGATTGAATTTATTTGTATTATTTGAACAATGAATAAATTTACAAGTGCTATTGTACGTTCTTGAGGATTGAATTTATTTGTATTATTTGAACCGGAATCGGAAGCAGGTAAAGCAACATACGGTTCTTGAGGATTGAATTTATTTGTATTATTTGAACCTACATACAATATATGTTGGCTTTGGTACGTTCTTGAGGATTGAATTTATTTGTATTATTTGAACGCATTCTGATTTTTGTTTTGCGCTACCGCGGTTCTTGAGGATTGAATTTATTTGTATTATTTGAACTGCTAAGACTGAATTATTACGTGGATGGTCGTTCTTGAGGATTGAATTTATTTGTATTATTTGAACAAGAGCCTTTTAGACTCTTTCTTAATATTCGTTCTTGAGGATTGAATTTATTTGTATTATTTGAACTAAAAAAGATGAGATTTCTATTCTCATCTTGTTCTTGAGGATTGAATTTATTTGTATTATTTGAACGTTCTCTAGTATGGAGCGAAGGCGATGCCAGTTCTTGAGGATTGAATTTATTTGTATTATTTGAACTTGAACTAAATTTTTAATCGAATCAATGAGTTCTTGAGGATTGAATTTATTTGTATTATTTGAACGTGTTATCATCGAAATATAAACATTTTTAGGTTCTTGAGGATTGAATTTATTTGTATTATTTGAACAAAATACGCCCCAATGAGATATTAGACCAGTTCTTGAGGATTGAATTTATTTGTATTATTTGAACGGTGTAAGTGCAATATAAATTGACGGGGGGTTCTTGAGGATTGAATTTATTTGTATTATTTGAACATTGCTTGGCTATAGAGACATCATGGAACGTTCTTGAGGATTGAATTTATTTGTATTATTTGAACAAGTAGAGTGATAAAGGCCTAAGCTCTCTGTTCTTGAGGATTGAATTTATTTGTATTATTTGAACTTATTTTCTGAACAACATTCAAGGATATAGTTCTTGAGGATTGAATTTATTTGTATTATTTGAACTGACACCCAATCAATTGTCAAACAGATTGGGTTCTTGAGGATTGAATTTATTTGTATTATTTGAACATCTGATTCTTTATTTTTGGACAATCAGCGTTCTTGAGGATTGAATTTATTTGTATTATTTGAACCTAGAGGGGCGCCAAAAGGACCTGTATTACGTTCTTGAGGATTGAATTTATTTGTATTATTTGAACTTTGATTCATATTTTGATGTTTAGAAAAGGTTCTTGAGGATTGAATTTATTTGTATTATTTGAACTCAAGGAATAAACCAGGGTTTTCGAGTGAGTTCTTGAGGATTGAATTTATTTGTATTATTTGAACTAAAGATGAAAAACAAGAAGTGCTGGTACGTTCTTGAGGATTGAATTTATTTGTATTATTTGAACGTCAGGAATCGTTTCAACTTCAAGTTTTAGTTCTTGAGGATTGAATTTATTTGTATTATTTGAACTTCCTTTTGAATTAACTGGATACTTAGTGCGTTTTTGAGGATTAGACAATAAAAAGAAATATTGCTACTTCTTAGGTGTTACATTAACTACCACATACTCACATATACCCTCTGTTCTTATTGGAAACCCCCAGCCAACAAGGCCTGAACTTATGATTTTTTTAGTGCTTGAATGTTTCTTTGCCGTAATTACCCGCAAAATCGGGTTGTAAATGGTAAGAATAAGAGAGTGGAAACATTTGTCCGTTATGAGTATGTCCACTGAGTTGAAGGTCAACGTTGTTTTTAATGTTTTCTTTTGTTCTTTGTGGTTGATGGTCTAGGACGATGTTGTAGGTTTTGTTTGTAAGGTTGTAGTTCTTTGTTTTCTTTCGGTTTTTGTTTGTGTAGTCTTTTCTTCCAATAAGGATAATGTTATTTAAATGTACTTCTTGATCATTTAGAATGGTAATGTTGTTTTTTGTGATTACTTGATTGAGCTTGGTTCTTGTGAATTTTGTCTTGTTTTCGTGATTACCATATACAAAATAAACAGGGGCTACTTTAGTAAGTCTTCCGAGTTGTTTAAATAGGATTTCCATATCTTCTTTGGATGTGGATTCATCCACGAAGTCTCCACCAAGTAGATAGAAATTTGGTTTTACTTTTAATAATGTATTTGTGATTTTTTTTTAATCTTTCTGGATTATTCGCATTGGGATAGTGGACATCCAAAATGAAACAAATCTTAGTTGGAGTTATGTTTTTTTCTGTTTTTAGATTATATGTGGTTTGATGGGTCGTATACATATTGACATAGCCAAATGTTACGATGGATGTGGATATGATAGCTGAAAGGATTATGCAGATGATTGGTTTTCTTTTTTGAATACGATTACTAATACTAGTAAACAGAATAATGTATGTATAGCCCACATGGCTTGATACGTACGCATATTTCAACAATTTAATAGTAATGCGATACAGATGGCGTATCGTATTTTTTGTTGAGTTTATTCTTTAACAGTTGATTTAATAGGATGCATAACACTATTTCTAAAGTGAGGATTCCCATTTGAAGATAGATTATACTATCACTTCCTTTTGTTCTTATCTTACAGCATTGTTAGAAAGATTTCCTGGCTTATGCAGTATAATAAAATGGGTGAGATTATGTATAAAGTATTGATTGTAGAAGATGATGAACTCATCTCAAAAAAGTTAGAATCGTTTCTTGAATCTTGGAATTATTCAGTTTGTCGAGTTACTGATTTTTATAATGTGATGGATGCATTTCATTCCTTTAATCCAGACTTAGTATTAATGGATATAACACTGCCTTATTTGAATGGATATTTGTGGACGGAAAAGATTCGTGAAGAATCAAAGGTGCCAATTATTTTTATTTCAAGTGCTACAGACAATATGAGTATTGTGATGGCCATCTCAAAAGGCGCGGATGATTTTGTGTGCAAGCCATTTGATTTAAATGTTCTAGCTGCTAAAATCACAGCTATATTAAGACGTAGCTATGACTTTGTATCCAATCATAATATTCTTGAATATCAAGGTGTACGCTTTAATTTAGATGATAATACAGTAAGTTTTCAATCTTCTCAAATGGAACTGAGTAAGAATGAGGCGAAGATACTTCGTTTACTTATGGAGAAGAAGGGAACGATTGTATCTCGAGATCGTTTAATGGAATATTTGTGGAAGACGGATTTTTATGTGGATGAAAATGCATTAAGTGTGAATGTGAATCGTTTGCGCAAGAAGTTAGAGAGTATTGGTATTGTGGATTTTATCCAAACAAAAAAGGGATTGGGATATAAGATATGAAATTATTTATTCATTATTTAAAAGATCGATGTTTGTTTATAGTTATATATACTTTTAGTCTTTTGACATGCTATGTTGTATTTAAACTCTATAATCTAGAACTTGAAGCTTTTACATATGCATTCATGATTTTATGTGTTTTGTTGGTGGTATGTTTCTTTTGGGATTACCACAAATATTATAAGAAACACCAAACCTTAGTAACACTTCAATCCAATAGTAATGTTTCTTTGTCTTGTGATCTTCAAGATTCTTCATTGATGGGAGAGGATTATCATAAAATCTTAGTGGCTATGAAAGACTATCATGATGAATATGTTATTTCTTCAGAAAGTAAAATGCATGATCTAGAAGATTATTTTACGATGTGGGTACATCAGGCTAAGCTTCCCATTGCTGCTATGAAATTGTTGCTTGAAGATGAGAATTTGAGTCGTAGTGAAATTAAGCTGCAGTTATTACGCATGGATCAATATACAGATATGGTTTTAGCATATCTACGCTTGAATAGTACGCATACTGATTTTTTATTTAAAGAGTTGGATTTGGATGATTTGATTCGCCAATCCATTCGTCGCTTTTCCACAGAATTTATTCGTAAACACATTCAGTTGAATTTTAAAGAAACTGGGGATGTTATATTGAGTGATGAAAAGTGGCTTGTGTTTGTGTTGGAACAGATTCTTTCGAATAGTCTTAAATATACAAATGAAAATGGTTTGATATCCATTTATATGAAGTCGAAACATGTCTTAGTTATTGAAGATACTGGTATTGGTATTAGTGCAAGTGATCTAAATCGTGTATTTGAAAAGGGATATACAGGCACGAATGGACGTAGTGATAAAACAGCAAGTGGTCTAGGTCTATATTTATGTAAAAATATTTTAGATATGTTGAATCATAAAATAACGATTGAATCAAGTGTAGGAAAAGGGACTCGTGTATTCCTTGATCTTACGCATTTTGAAGGAAGAATCGAGTAATCTTACAATCTTGTAAGATGAGTGTTAGCTGAATCGATGGCTGCATTTTTGAATTCTTTGTAGAATTTTGGTGTACATGGAGGTAATGAATATGGCATTATTAGAAGTAAAAAATTTAAAAAAAGTATATACAACAAGATTTACACAGAATCAAGTACAGGCATTGACCAACGTAAACTTTAGTGTGAATAAAGGTGAATATGTCGCTATTATGGGAGAGTCTGGATCAGGTAAGACAACACTATTAAATATCTTGGCTGCTTTAGATAAACCAACAAGTGGACAAGTCTTATTACATGGTAAAGATATTACGCATATTTCAGAAAAGGAAATTGCGAACTTTCGAAGAGAACATTTAGGCTTTGTATTTCAAGATTTTAGCTTATTAGATAATTTTAATAATCGCGATAATATTTTCTTGCCTTTGGTTTTAAGTAAGAAGAAATATCCAGAAATGAAAAAACGATTGGAACCCATCGCAAAACAACTAGGTATTGAGAGTATTTTAGATAAGTTTCCATATGAAATTAGTGGGGGTCAAAAACAGCGTGTAGCTGTAGCTCGTGCCATTATCACAAATCCAGATCTAATTCTGGCTGATGAGCCAACGGGGGCTTTGGATTCAAAAAGTACAGAGGAACTTTTACATCTATTTGGAACCATCAATGCGAATCAACAAACGATCGTGATGGTAACTCATTCGACAAAGGCGGCTAGCCATGCTTCTCGCGTCTTATTTATTAAGGATGGAAAGATCTTCCATGAAATTTATAAGGGAAATAAAAATTTAGATCAGATGTACCAATGTATTAGTGATACGTTGACATTATTAGCTACAGGTGGTGTGCATCATGAGTAGAGCTTTCTATTTAAATTTAGCTGTAGATAATTTGAAGAAGAATGCGCGCACCATCATTCCTTATATATTAACGAGTGTCTTAACGACAATGATGTTGTATATGGTCGTTTCTTTGGCAAACAATCCGAATCTAAATGAGATGTTAGGTGCAAGTACATTAACACAGATGTTAGGCTTTGGCACTGTGATTATTGAAATCTTTGCGTTTATCTTCTTGTTCTATACACATAGCTTTTTAATTAAAAGAAGACAAAAAGAATTCGCATTATTCTCTATATTGGGAATGGAAAAGAAACACTTAGCTCGTGTCTTATTTTATGAAACTGCGATTACTTTATTTGTATCATTAGCTTTAGGTATTGGTTTAGGTATCTTATTTGATAAAGCGATGTTCTTAATAATCGCAAAAATGATTGGTGCAGATATTGTACTCGGCTTCTACTTTTCTTTTTTTGGCATGAGACAATGCGCTCTTGTGATTGGATTGATTTATGTATTGATCTATTTCTATTCTATGATTCGTATTCATATTTCAAGTCCGATTGAATTACTTCATTCCAATCATATGGGCGAAAAAGAGCCTAAGGCCAAATGGTTTCTTTCCATTGTTGGTATTCTTTGTCTAGGTATTGGATACTATTTATCAATTACGACTAAAAATCCTTTAAGCGCACTCTACGTCTTTTTTGTGGCTGTAGTACTTGTCATTATTGGAACCTATTTATTATTTACATCGATTTCGGTCACTTTCTTAAAATTAATGAAGAAAAACAAGAATTACTATTATAAGACGAATCACTTTATTAGTATTTCTGGCATGATGTATCGTATGAAACAAAATGCGGTAGGACTAGCCAATATCTGTATTCTTTCAACGATGGTCTTAGTCATGTTGTCTACGACACTTAGTATGTGGTCAAGTATTGATAGTATTGTGGATTCACAATATCCTAGAAGTGTAATGGGAAATGGATATGGGGATGCTTCCAATATTGATTTTGATGAAATGAATGAAGAATTGATTCGTATGGGCATTGTTCCCAAGAATCTTCTTGCGTATAAGAGATTGGATTATGCTGGATATTTAAAGAATGGAACTTTGATTACGGATTATAGTAATGAGGGCATGAATGCCGTAAATGAGATTCAAGAATTTTATTGCCTTCCACTAAAGGATATTCAGGATTATGAAAATATGAAGGGGTCTTTAAAGCCAAATGAAATCTATGTGTATTCCAACGTAGAGACAATCAAAGAAAAGACTTTATCTTTATTTGGAAAAGAATATGTTGTGAAGAAACAATTGGATCATTTAAAGATGGATGAGAGTAATCCGAATGTGACAGAACATTATTATATTATTGTGGATTCAGAAAAGACTTTAGAGAAGATGCAAGAAGATCAGGCAAATGTGTATGGCGACAATGCGAGTACAATATATGCGAGTTATTCATTTGATTGTGATGCAAATGAGCGTGAAGTTATTAAAAAGTTAGGCCAGAATGAGAATATAAATGATTTTATTTGGTTAAGTAAATCGGATCTGAAACAAGGATTGATTGAATTATATGCAGGTTTCTTATTTATTGGAATCTTCTTAAGCTTCTTATTTATTATGGCAACCATTCTAATTATGTACTACAAACAAATTACAGAAGGCTATGAAGATAAGGATCGTTTTGAAATTATGCAAAAAGTGGGTCTTGAACAAAGTGATGTAAAGAAGGCTATTCACTCGCAAGTATTAACCGTATTCTTTATGCCTTTACTTGTGGCAGGGCTTCATGTTTGTTTTGCGTATCCAATGATTGAAAAGCTACTTCATTTGTTGTTTGTGAGTGATGCATGGCTTTATATTCGTACGACAATATTCTGCTTTGTGGCTTTTGCGCTAGTCTACATTGTGATTTATGTATTAACTTCAAAAGTTTATTATGGAATTGTAAAGAGAAATGCTTAATTGGATATTAGGATTTATCTTGATTGGGTTATGTATCTATATATATAATGTAAATCATCATGTAATGTAAATCATCATGGAAAATAGTACTCGAATAGAGTACTATTTTTCTTAGGTGATACTTATGTTTATAAATGGATTTGACATCTTGTGGGATGAAATTGATGATTATGTGGCAGATATTAAAAGTATTCGAAGTGTGGATCAATTCATGTTTAATAAGCCTGTGACTTTCTTTTGTGGGGAAAATGGAAGTGGAAAATCCACTTTATTAGAGGCTCTTGCGATAAAAAATGGATTGAATCCAGAAGGTGGAACAAAGAACTATGATTTTTCTACTTATGATTCGTATTCTAGTTTGCATAAACATATGCGTTTATGGCGTAATAGAAAACCGGATTGGATGTATTTTTTGCGTGCAGAAAGCTTCTATAATGTCGCAACAAAAGAAATGGAATATCGTGGTGTTTTTTCTTAAAGATACCATGATCAATCGCATGGTCAAAGTTTCTTTTCTGTATTGATGAAACAAACAAATAAAAATGGACTTTACTTTTTGGATGAACCAGAGGCAGCTTTGTCTTGTCAGAATCAATTGGCATTATTATACTTGATTGAGGAATGTGTGAAACAAAATTGTCAATTTATCATTGCGACACATTCACCTATATTATTGGGTTTTCCCAATGCACAAATCTTATCATTTGATGAAGATAAGGTAGAAGAAGTGGATTATAAATCTACGTCTAGCTATCAAACAATGAAATTATTTTTGGATCGGTATGATTATTTTGTGAAAGATATCCAAGAGAATAATGATGGAGGGGTATTGTGATTAAATTAATTGCGATTGGAAAGAATAAGGATAAGGCGTTACAGTCTTTAGAGAAAGAATATATCAAGCGTTTGTCGGCTTTTTGTAAGTTTACTGAAATGGAAGTCAAGGATGAAGCAAATGAGCATGTTTCTAGAGAAGCCGAGGTTTTATTGGTGAAAGAAAAAGAGGGAAATCGTGTTCTAGAAAAATTATCAGATCAAGATTTTGTGGTATTGCTAGATCTTCATGGCAAGATGATTGATTCTGAAACGTTTGCGAAGAATTTAGATACTTGGCAAATGAAGTATTCAAATATTGTTTTTGTGATTGCGGGAAGTCTAGGACCGAGTGAAAAATTAGTTTCTAGAGCGAATTATCGTTGGAAATTATCGGACCTTACTTTTACGCATTTAATGACGCGTGTCTTGATGTTGGAACAGATTTATCGTGGTTTTATGATCAATAATGGTCGTAATTACCACAAGTAAGTGATGTAAGCGCTTTTTGTGAAATATTTTACTTGTGAAAAACTAGTCAATCAATTTATGTAGTGATATAATGGATGTGCAAAAAAAATGACAGTAGGAGGAATATACATGACAAAGAGAACTGTTAAAGACCTTGATGTAGCTGGAAAAAAGGTCATCGTACGTTGTGATTTTAACGTGCCAAGAAAAGATGGTGTTATCACTGATGATAACCGTATCGTAATGGCTTTACCTACAATTAAATATTTAGTAGAAAACAAAGCTAAAGTTATTTTGATGTCTCACTTAGGAAAAGTTAAGACTGAAGAAGACAAAGCTAAAAACAACTTGGAATGCGTAGCCGTACGTTTACAAGAATTGTTACCAGACGTAAAAGTATCTTTCTGCCCAGTAACTCGTGGTGAAGAATTAGAAAACGCTGTTAATGCATTAGCTGATGGAGAAATCGTATTAATGCAAAATACTCGTTACGAAAAAGGCGAAAGCAAAAATGATCCTGAATTAGGTGCATATTGGGCTAGCTTAGGTGAAGTATTCGTTGAAGATGCATTCGGATCTGTTCACCGTGCTCACGCTTCTACTGTAGGTATCCCTACAAATATTAAAGAAAATGGATTAGGATTCTTAGTAGAAAAAGAAGTTACAATGTTAGGAAAAGCTGTTGATGAACCAGCTCACCCATTCGTAGCTATCATCGGTGGATCTAAAGTATCTAGTAAAATCGATGTTGTTGACAACTTGTTGAAAAAAGCTGATAAAGTTATCATCGGTGGTGGAATGGCTTATACATTCTCTAAAGCTGTTGGTGGTTCAATCGGTACTTCATTAGTTGAAGATGACAAATTAGATTTAGCTAAGGAATATTTAGAAAAAGCTGGAGACAAATTAGTTCTTCCTGTAGATAACGTAATCGCTGATGCTTTCAGTGAAGAAGCTAACACTTCTGTTGCTGATGCTGGACAAATTCCTGATGGATGGATGGGATTAGATATTGGTCCTAAATCTGTTGAATTGTTCAGAAAAACTTTAGCTGGTGCTAAAACTGTAGTATGGAATGGACCTATGGGTGTATTCGAAATGCCTAAATTCGCTAAAGGTACTGAAGAAGTATGTAAAGCAATCTCTGAATTACCAGATGCTATTACAGTAATCGGTGGTGGAGATTCTGCTGCTGCTGCAAAACAATTAGGATATGCAGACAAGTTCTCTCACGTTTCAACTGGTGGTGGAGCTAGTTTGGAATATATGGAAGGTAAAACATTACCTGGTATCGCTATTATCAGCGAAAAGTAATAAGGAGATGTATTTAAAATGAGAAAACCTATTATCGTTGGAAACTGGAAAATGAATAAAAACAACGCTGAAACAAAAGCTTTCTTTGAAGCTGTTGATGGTGTTGCTGCTAGCGAAAATGCTACTTATGGAATTGGATGTCCATTTACTGATTTAAGAACTGCATTGGATTACGCTAAAAACTTAGTTGTAGCTGCTGAAAACTGCCACTTTGAAGACAATGGTGCTTTCACTGGTGAAGTTAGTGTTCCTATGTTAGAAGAAATGGGAGTTAAATACTGCATTATCGGTCACTCTGAACGTCGTGAAATGTTTGGTGATACTGATGAAACAGTTAACAAAAAAGCAAAACGTTTAATTAAAGCTGGAATCACTCCAATCTTATGTGTTGGTGAAACTGAAGCTGATTATGATGCTGGAAACTCAGAAAAAGTAATTCGTGAAGAATTGGCTGGTTCTTTAGCTGATTTATGTCCAAAATGTGTTGGTGAAATGGTTATTGCCTACGAACCAATCTGGGCTATCGGAACAGGAAAATCTGCTTCTGTAGAAATCGCTGAAAACTGCTGTAAAATTGTACGTGACCAAGTTAAGGTTATGTATGGTGAAGAAGCTGCTGAAAAAGTACGTATCCAATATGGTGGAAGTGTTAAACCTAACAACATCGTTGAATATATGGCTCAACCAGATATCGATGGTGCGTTAATTGGTGGTGCTAGTTTAAAAGAAGATAGCTTCACAGAAATCATTGAAAAAACTAAATAGTTGATGATAAATCAGGCCTCTTTTGAGGCCTTTTATTTTTAGTTAAATCTAACCGAAAATAAAATTTAGGGTTGTTTGTGAGTTTGTTTCGTGGTAAACTAATCATGAACTATTTTAAATAGGGGGTAGAATATAATGAACTTTGTAGAAAATAATGGTAAAAAAGTCGCGGCGATTCTTTGTGTAGCATCTGCATTCCCTGTTGTAGCAACAGTTGTTGCAGCTAAGGAAGAACCAGGATGGCACGGTGATCGTTACGTGAATGAAGATAAAACTGTAGCTAAAGGATGGCAAGAAATTGAAGGAAAATCATATTATTTTTCAGAAAATGGAACAGTTAATTCTTCAAAGACTGAAAAAGCAACTACAGCTAGCGTTTCAAGTAACATTACAGGGGAAGTGAAAGAAACAGTAGCTACAGCTAGTCAAGAAGCAGTAAAAGAAGTAGTGGAAGAAAAAGCAGCAGAAGTTGTCGAAACTCCAGCTGAAACAACAGAAGCTCCAGCTGAAACACTTGCTCCAGAACAAACTGAAACTCCAGCACCTGAGCAAACTGTAACACCTGCTCCAGAACAAACTGAAACTCCAGCACCTGAACAGACTGTAACACCTGCAGCTAGTACTTTAGGACAAAGAATTTCTGCTGAAGCACAGAAATTAGTAGGTGTAACTGATGGATT
>ERZ857629.2372-NODE-2372-length-17990-cov-3.542515_pt1 | contig 17990 bp, 10 predicted proteins | sample MGYA00519700_ERZ857629 | MGnify/ENA primary metagenome ERZ857629 (study PRJEB31778, sample SAMEA3449351) | human gut metagenome | biome: human gut; feature: human-associated habitat; material: faeces | place: United Kingdom | collected 2010/2012 ...
ATCTTAAATATTTTCTTTCTTTGAGGCGGCATTTTCTCTATTGACATAACGATGAGCAGTTCCAGGTCTTCAGCATGTATTTTCTCCTCGATCAAATCCTCATAATCTTGTTTGTTCTTCTCGATCTCGATATAGTTTTCTTTAACCAGCAAATGGGAATAATGATTGTATACGGCATTTTTCGCCATACGGAACAGGTAAGACTTAAACGAATCGATCTGGGCAATCGTTTCACGATTACTCCATATCTTATAAAATATGTCTTGTGTTATATCCTCCGCTTCAAGATCGTTTTTAAGCAAGCCACGCAAAAAATACTCGACACGGGGAGCGTACGTCATATAAAGTACTTCAAAGGCTTTACGACTGCCTCCTGCAAGTTCTTTCAAATATTTTTCTTCAATCTCTACATTCATTCCCATAATCACAGATCTCATACCTAAGGCAGTAATAAATATCCCGTCTCTCTAAATAAAGTTCTTTACAAACATAGGGATTTTTTTTTGTTTATAATGTTAAGGGCTCAAATTTTGTTTCTATACTATAGAATAAGTAAAGGGGAAAATCGTTGTCTTCCCCTTTACAGTTCTCATTATTATGTCCGGCAAGTCAATAACCATTTATGATCTTATTCGCTTCTGATATAACCGCCGAAGCGGGAACACTTTCCAATGTATTTTCATCAAACAGGCTCAAAGCCTTATCTATTTTAGCTTTTGCCTGTCGATTTCCTGACAAATTGAATTCCTCTCTCAAAATCCTGATTTTCTCAAATGCCTGAATACCGACAATCAGACGCTCAAAACGCATGGAGGTTCTTGCACCCGGATAGATAAAATAAGTATCTCCTCCCGGCCAGGTATAGAAGCGGCTGTCAAGCAACGGTTCGATTACCCAGCTGTTCAATGCCCAGCGGGAATAACCATCCAGATTTTCTTTCGCCGCATACCAACTGAACCATTCACATTCGGCAGGCGGATTAAAGGTAAATGTATTCGGACGAGGTTCTTCACAACTGGTATAAAAGGTAGTGACTTTACCCTCAGCCCTACGTTTAGCCTTCATCTCTTCTGAATATTTCATCCGCAATGCCACACAGAAATCATCCAGTTCGTCAGACAATTCTTCATGTAAAGCACCGGCTAAAGAAACCTTGAAGTCCGGATCGGCCTTATGTATCACTTTCAATGTTTCCTGCATAACCGCCATAGGACGTTCATCCATAGAAATATGGGTAATATCGAACCAGCCTTTTTCTTTCAAATGAGCAGCAAACGATCTCAGCATAGTTTCCCATATATCTTCATACTCCAGATCACCGGGTTTCATCTCTATAAACTTCAGACTATTGGTTGCCTGGTCGAAATACTGAAAAGATAACCTCCAGGGAACCATCGAATAACAGTTTATTTCCTGCGTTACACCGACACTCATCATAAACTCTATCCACCGGTCGAAAACAGTGTAATCAAAAGACCAGCTGCCGTCTGCCTTCTTCATCCAGGTAATCATCGTTTCAAAATAATCGTACGTTTGCCCATTCCAGGGTTTATGCATGATGGAGGCAGTTATGACCTTTCCTCCTGCCTGGCGATACATCTCCATATAGGGACGCATACAATCAAAATGAGCCTTACTCCAGGGTTCAACCTGATGATAACGTGCTATTGCGAACGGATTTTGCCATAAGTCAAGATGATAAGTCCACTCGGACGGCATAGGTAAGATGCGATCTTTCACATTGATTTTTAAAATAAGTTCCCCGAGTGTTTTATCCCCGTCTTTCAAAATCACTTTGCCCTCATAAATACCAGCCGGACTATCTTGAGGAACCCATACGCGCACCCATCCTCCCTGAGTAGTACGCTCCGGTAAAGAAAGAACTTTTGTCAGGTGATCTATCGGATCGGCAACCAATGACGAATCAAATGCAGCAGCATCCGGACGGGAGCCACATCCCCCCGTTCCATCCTTATTCAGTTCGTCTGTCATTACATAACGAACAAAACCTGACAGCAACCGATCCTGACCAATCTTGCTTTTCTTATTTTTATGAACCAGTTCCGTTACAGAAAAGGATAGACTATGTAAAGGTTGATCACCCCATACAACCCACTGGGAAGCAACACGTTCTCCCTTCCATGCCGTCAGTTCGATCTCTTTACTTATCCGACTGACAGGGGCCGGTTCTTCTTTTTTATACCGTATATCGGTAGAACCCCAACTTACGCTTGTCCCTTTTACATTTTTCCATAATGCCGGATCCGTTGTTGCCGGATTAGGCAATTCTGCATATGTATCTACGGGAAAAGGTGTTTGCCCGGTAGATTGGCCGGAATGAGTGACACCTACCGTCGATTGCGCCTGTCCCTGTATACTAAAACTGATACTTAAAAATATAGCAACTATTATTTTATTCGATTTCATACAAATATGTTTTTACGTTGTTATCAGAGACAAATAAGGCCGTTGCCAGACGGTAACGGCCTTATCCTGTCAACTTATTCCATTCAATTACCAGTCACCATTCTGAGTACACAACAAGTTGGTTTGTATCTCTTTAGCCGGTATGGGCAAATAATAATGACGTTTCTGGAAGCTGGCAAAACGGATTGGGTCCTGCGCTTTCAACTCCTGTTCAAGCAACCCCCAACGGCGAAGGTCATAGAAACGTTCCCCTTCTTTAAAGAACTCGATAGCACGCTGATGGATCAGTTCTTCCTTAACCGATGCAGCATCTGTCTTGCCGGAATAAGAAAGCAAGTTACCTCCACGTGTACGTATCTGGTCTATGTAACCGATTGCCTGTGCCGTATTATTCAGATTCAGTTCACACTCAGCCAATAACAAGATCACATCGGCAAAACGCATGGCACGTTCGTTGATATAGGAAGGAATTGTTTCCACTTCCTGTTCACGGGTTTTGGAATTCTGATATTTAAGAATCCAGTAAGAAGCCAGGTCTTCACCGGATAATACTTCCTGAATAGGCTTCATATAATACATACAGCCGGGATAATCCCAGGCAACAGATGTCAATGTACGATAATCATACTCTCCGTTTGCCGCTCTTTCTTTCCTGAAAATATCCATCATCTTCTGGGTCGGTTTTGCCTCAAACCATCCGCCAACAGCACCTGCCGCATATTCAACAGCAATGGTGGTCGACTGGGCAGAATTGGCTGTTTCACCATTATCCCACTGGTCCGATCCGCCTACCGGCTCATAGAGGATCTCAAAAATACTTTCTGCATTGTTTTCATGCTCCTCATCGAAATTCCAGGTAAAATCATCTACCAGTTTATACGTATACGGAGCTTTAGTCAATGGTTCCAGGGTATTTTTAGCATCCTGCCATTTTTCCATATACACATACAATTTACCTAAATAAGCATACGAAGTTCCCCGTGTCGGCTTCCCTTTATCATTTGCCAAAGGCAGCAGAGAAGCTGACTCGATAAAGTCTTTTTCGGCTTGCCCGTACACTTCTGCCTGGCTCGATTTAGCCAACTGGAAAGTAGCCGGGTCCTGAGAAGCTGTTAACCGCAGAGGAACATCACCAAACTCCTTTGCCAACTGAAAATAATACATGCCGCGGATAAAAAGAGCTTCACCACGAATCTGGTCGATGAACTCTTCTGTAAAATCTTTACCGTCTATTTCTTGCAAAATAGAATTAGCCCTGTAAATAGCATTGTAGAACTGATAAAAGATATTATTTGCCACTGCATTGTTCGGATCATTCGTGAAACGATGCATTGAATATATTTCCTGAATATCATTACGGAACTCAATATCATCCGCACGTGAAATGCGAGTCATCAGTCCACGGGTTCCATAATATCCGCCATTCCAGTTTTTTAGCGGTGTATAACAAGAGGCCATAGCCTGTCTGAAGTCGGCTTCCGTCTTCCAGAAAGTTTCTCCGGTCGGCTTATTCGGATTAGTCAGATCCAGTTTGCCTTCACAACCATTAAGTGTAATGGCAATAAAAACGAATATGATTAATTTTAATGTTTTCATAATGACATGATTTTTTTAGAATGTAAGATTAAGTCCCAACATGAATACTCTGTTTGTCGGATAAACAAAGTTATCGAAACCACGGGACGTTGCATTGTCTGCATTATTGATATCAGGAGTGTAACCACTATATCCTGTGATTGTAAACAAATTTTCCGCATTCACATATACACGCAGTTTTTGTATTTTATCCTGGAACCAACGATTCGGGAATGTATATCCTAACTGGACATTACGCAGACGGAAGAATGAACCGTTTTCAAGGAAACGATCACTCTGAGGCCGGGTGTTCTGGTTCGGATCATCCCAAACTAAACGAGGATGCGATGCACCGGGATTGTCCGGAGTCCAGTAATCGAGCGTAGAAGCCAGGAAGTTCGTTCCTTTATTTACACCTTCCAACTCTAAACGGGTTCCATTATACACTTTATTGCCAAAAACACCCTGCATGCCCAATAAAAGGTCAAATCCCTTGTAGCTTGCATTCAGATTTAATCCCATAGTCAGTGTCGGGAACGGACTGCCGCAATAGACACGATCGTCATCCGTAATTTTTCCGTCACCATTAGAATCCTTGAAACGGATATCTCCGGGTTTTGCATTCGGCTGAATCAAATTACCATCCTTTACATATGCATCTATCTCCGCCTGGTTCTGGAACAGACCTTCTGTTGGGATCAACCAGAAACCACCGATCGGATAGCCGGCCAACGTACGGGTTGTAGCTACATTGGTACGGTTTTTACCACCTTCAATCACCTGGTTGGCATCTCCCATTTCTACTACTTCATTTTTCATCGCATTACCGGTCCAGGTAATTCCATAAGAAAAATCTTTTGAAGGGGCATCATTCCAACCCACAGTCCATTCCACACCTGTATTTTTAATTTTACCGGCATTACGGACGGGGTCGTTTGCACCACCTGTCGAAATAGGAATAGGCACTGTCAACAATATATCTTTAGTATTCTTACGATACCAGTCACCCGTGATCATCAACCGTGAGTTCATAAAAGCCATATCTACACCGATATTGGTCATTTCCGTTTCTTCCCATTTAATTGCCGGATTCGCAAAATCTTTCGGGAATGCACCACTGATCAAACCGCCGTTACCATCCGGATAATTAATATTGGATGTAATAACACTGGTGTACATATAGTCGTCAATTTCCTGATTACCCAGGATACCATATCCCGCTCTCAACTTCAACTGGTCCATCCAGCTCTTCGACTGTTCCATAAAATGTTCTTCCGCGATATTCCAACCGACCGAAACGGAGGGGAAATGTCCGTATCGATTCTCTTTGGCAAATTTGGAAGAACCGTCCCGGCGATAAGTCGCTGTAATCAAATAACGATTATCATATGAATAGAATACACGGGAAATGATTGAGGTCAACGCGCTCTCTTTCGACCATGTATCATTCATACGGTCCTGTGTAGCAGCACCTACTTCAGTTATTCCTTCAGGCAACCCCTTACCGGAAGCCAGTATATAACGGGTATGATAATTCTGATAAGAATATCCCAACAAAGCACTGATCTTATGTTTGCCGAATGTCTGATCAAACGTCAACAGATTTTCAATCAGGAAATTATTCTTTTGATAACGATATTCGGTCATATTGGATACAGCGTTATTGCGCAAACCGAAATCATAGATATTTTCATAAGATGTATTCCGTTCAAAGGAGAGATCAGGAGTTGCATTCAGACGGTATTTAAATCCTAAAGGCAATTTAACCTCTGCATACAGGTTGATATAAGCATTATATGCATTCCATGTCCTACGCGTCAGGTTTTCATCCAGGATACCCAGCGGATTAGGAATATCGGTTGCATCACCATACACTTTACCATAGCCTCCCTTTTCGTTGGTCGGATCATATTTTTGAAGAGTCGGGATAGACTGAAGGATAATACCCAGATAACCACCGCGCGCAAAACCGTACAAAGGATTATTCTGTTGTGAACTGAACACGACATTGTTTCCAAAAGTAAACCAACCACGCTTATATTCCGATTTAAACTGGGCATTATAGCGTTGATAATTCGTACCTTTTATTGTTCCGTCCTGATTGACATAACCAAGACCTGTATAATAAGTAAAATACTTTGTGCCGCCTCTGACCGTCAGGTTATAATTCTGCATCAAGGCAGGTCCCATCATTTCATCCTGCCAGTCATTACTTTCTTTCATATCGGTTGCCATTTCAAGCGGACTGGCACCGATAGCCTGACGGGAAACAGTTGTCAGGCGCGCCCAATCTTCCGCTCCCAGCATATCCAGATATTTGGACGGAGTTTGCACACCGACATTCACCGAAGCATCGATAATCGGTTTTCCTTCCGTATTAGAACCGGATTTTGTGGTAACAATAATAACGCCATTGGCAGCACGTGAACCGTAGATGGCAGCAGAAGAGGCATCTTTCAGTACATCTATACTTTCAATATCGTTCGGATTCAGATGGTCCATGCTGCTCATATACATTCCATCCACAATATACAGCGGACTGGCATTGTTCAAGGTACCGATACCACGAACCATGATACGGCTGCTCTGTCCCGGAGCGCCACCTTGGGATACGATATCGACCCCGGCAATTTTACCCTGAAGGGCCTGCCCGATATTCACATTACTCTGTGTACTCAACTTCTCGGTACTAATATTTGCTACGGAACCGGTAAGGTCGGCTTTTTTCTGTGTACCATATCCGATTACGACCACTTCATCCAGAGTCTTGGTATCTTCCACCAATATAACACGAAGCGTATTCTGATTGGTAATTGTAATTTCTTTTGTCAGATAACCGATATAAGAAACTTCCAAAACTGAGCCGGATTGGGCCTCGATGGAAAATTCTCCATTGATATCTGTCACGGTACCGTTAGTCGTACCTTTAATTATCACATTCGCCCCGATAACCGGTTCGCCGTTTGAATCGAGTATCGCTCCATCGATTTTTCTTACCTGTTGCTGGATTTCAGCATCCGTTTTTCCTGTTACTTTGGTAAGTACGATATGCGTACCTTCCATATCAAAATCGATTTCCGAATCCTTCAGGATGTTTTTAAGGACTGCCGATACCGGCTCATTTTTAACTTTGACAGAGACCTTGCGGTTCACATCGACCTGATTATTATAGATAAACAGATAATCGGTCTGTTTTTCGATTTCGCCTAATACTTCGTCCAGCTGGGCATTACGTTTACTAATACTCACCCGGGCATTTTGTGAATGCGTATTTTCTGCGAAAGAGCAGAACACACATACTAAAAGTAGGAACGTGGTGATTCGCATAATTCTAAAGATTTGTTTAAGTTTCGGGCTTTTAGGATAATACCTACCCGACAAAGAGTTTTTTTTCATACCTTTGTTGATGATTTGAAGTTAATACAGTTTTTAATTGAATTGTGTTGATTGAATGCCGGTAATTGCCCCCCAGCGTTTGCCGGCATTTTTCAGCTAGTGATCATGTATATTATTCATAAGCATTCTTTTAAAGTTAATAATATCATTAATTACAATCTTATTCTATATAAATTATCTGGTTCTCGTCATCCCGCTGATAAGTAAACTTTATATCCTTCTGCAATACCCTCAGCGCATAATCGATACCGTCTGTCTGTCGGAATTTACCCGTGTAAACGTATTTAAAGACATTCTTGTTTTTTACCTGAATTGTTAATCCATAGTATTTTTCAAAATCTTTCATAATGGATGTAAATGTTTCATTCTTAAAGCAAATCAAGCCTTCCTTCCAGCGGTAAGGATTATAGTCGTCCACAGCGGTTACATGCAATTTACCGTCTTGCAGAAAAACCTTATTGTTCGGTTTCAGAGTTATTTTTTGCGTGGAGTCGCTTGCTGAAGCTACCTTTACGCTACCCGACATTAACGTTGTTTCAAACTCGCCTGTTTCTGAATAGGCATTTACATCAAATTGGGTACCCAATACCTCTACGTTATAATTATCCGTTTGCACGATGAACGGTTTGCTTTTATCTTTTGTCACATCGAAATAGGCTTCGCCATCCAAGACCACCTGGCGATTATTTTTACCGAATTTCACCGGATATGACAGTGAAGTCCTGGCATTTAGCCAGACATTTGTGCCATCGACCAATGTGATATTGATACGTTGGCCTGCCGGGACAGTGATTGTCTGCATCGCCATCAATTCTTTTTCCAACGAAGACTGATAATAAAAATAACTTCCTCCCAAAGTGATTGCGACAACTGCGGCTATTTTGATTAACTCAGTTCTAAGAGAACTAAGGTTTATAGAAAATCTTTTCTTACCGTTCTTAATTATTTCTTCATTCCCCAAAAGCAACATGGCATCAAACAATTTCCGTTCTTTCAAAAAGGCCAGGCGGTTCTCAGCAGACTCTTCCATCCACTGTTTTACAGCCGCTTCCTCCTCAAATGATGCGTTGCCTTCAAAAAATTTATATAATATATCTTTGTTCATTTTATATCGTTTAGGATTACCCTTCTATACTAATAGCAGTTCAGACTTGCATATCCCTAGTAAAAATATAAAAAAAATATTACAAACTCAATTTTTCCTTTATATGATATTGTCTCCAGTGGTGTCAATAAAGAGAGAGAGACAGCTCTGATTTTATCAAATTTGTTTGTGAAGTCTAACTCTCACCCCATTGCAGTGGGTATTTTTCCCCATTGCTGTGGGGATTATTCCCCTTTGTAATGGGGAAAATTCCCCACATTAACAAAAACAGTGGGGAATTTTAGCGAAAGAAACATTCTGCGGTAGAAATCCGATCCGCCCAATAGAGCTGAAATAAAATGATACTTTACATTTTATTTCTTTTTTTATCCTGCCGGGCCTGTTTTTGAATCCTTCCAAAGAAATATTAAAACTCTTTCTAGAGAAATAGATAAACCTTAGTTCTCTTAGAACTGAGTTAATCAAAATAGCCGCAGTCATCGCCCTTACGCTTGGCGGGAGTTTTATCTACCGGCAAATGCAAACGGAACAGACTCCGATAGCATTGCAAACAATCACTGTCCCGGCAGGACAACGCATCAATATTACATTAGCTGACGGAACAAATGTCTGGCTGAACGCACGGACTACCATTCAATACCCAATCACCTTTAACGAAAAGGAACGTCTGGTCAAACTGGACGGCGAAGCCTATTTCGATGTGACAAAAGATAAAAGCAAACCGTTCATCGTGCAAACAAATAATTATAACGTAGAGGTATTGGGAACTAAATTCGATGTCGACTCTTATTCGGAAACAGAAATATTTGAAACAACCCTGATGGAAGGAAGTGTGAGAATTTCTTCCCTGACCGATGCAAACGAAAGCCTGATGCTCACACCACACAATAAAGCCTATCTGCATGATGGCAAACTGCGGGTGAAACCGGTAGACGATTATACGCCTTACCGCTGGCGGGAAGGCCTGATCTGTTTCAAAAACGAGACATTTGCATCGATCATGAAAGATTTTGAGAAATACTATGGGATAAACATCTATATCACAAACAAACAAGTACAAAAATACTTGTATACAGGAAAGTTCAGACAAACCGACGGTGTTGATTATGCATTGAGGGTTTTACAAAAAGATATAAAGTTTGCCTATGAACGGGATGACGACAATCACATTATTTATATCAAATGATTTTAACAATATGTTTCACCTAAATTAAAATGCTTATGGGATAAAAAATTTGTTAACCGTAATGCCGGTGAAAGCTGGGGGGCAATAGCCGGCAGACATCCAATTAACACAAACTAAATTATTAATTTATTAATTTCAAATCACAACAAAGTATGAAAGAAAACACTTTGTCGAGGTGTAATTATCGGGCACCGCGACCCTTAAAAATTTTCAGAATTATGAGAATCACGACATTCCTGCTCTTAGTATGTGTGTTCTGCACTTTTGCAGAAAATACACATTCACAAAATGCGAGGGTCAGTATTAACAAGAAAAATGTTCAACTGGAAACAGTACTGAACGAGATAGAACACCAGACTGATTACCTGTTTATCTACAACAACCAGGTAAACGTAAACAAGAAGGTGTCGCTAAAGGCTAAAAACCAGCCTGTCTCCAAAGTACTGGAAGAATTGTTGGCTGATTCGGGTATCACATATTCTGTAGAAGGAAACCATATCGTACTTGGCAAACAGACTATGGCTGCCGCTCCGCAACAAAGTAGTACAATCAGAGGTAAAGTAATCGACACCAATGGAGACCCCGTTATCGGTGCCAACATTGTCGAAAAAGGGACAACCAACGGAACTACAACGGACGTAGAAGGGAATTTCTCTATTAACGCAAAATCAGGCTCTACACTGGTAATCACTTTCATCGGCTATGTCAGAGAAGAAGTGAAAGCTAACGCCGGAAGAAGAATGGAAATCATCTTACAGGAAGACTCCGAGACATTGGAAGAAGTCGTTGTCGTAGGATACGGTACCATGAAAAAAGCAGACTTGACAGGTTCTGTGGCAACTGTCGGTTCGGAAGTGATCGAAGACCGCCCGTTGACCAACCTGGGAGCCGGTTTGCAGGGCGCAATCGCCAACTTGAATATCACTTCTTCCAGCGGTGCGCCGGGAACAGGTTCTTCCTTCAATATTCGTGGTACGACAAACTTATCCGGCGGAGGTCCGCTGGTACTGGTGGACGGTATCGAAATGGACCCGAACCTGATTAACCCGCAGGATGTGAAGGATGTAACCGTACTGAAAGATGCGGCTTCCGCGTCTATCTATGGCGCACGTGCCGCTTTCGGTGTAATCCTGATCACCACTAAGACAGGTTTCGTATCACAAAAACCGGTCGTTTCACTGAGCGCAAACTATTCCATCAACGTTCCGACCGTTCATGCCAATTATATGAACTCCATGGAATATACACAATGGATGAATGATGCCAACACAACAAGCAACGGTAGTAACTATTTCGATGACATCACCATGGAGCATGTCAGAAATTATTACAACGATCCGGTCAATAATCTTCCGGTATTCCATCATCCGGACGATGCAGCCAGCAAATACCGTTATTGCGGCAATACCGACTGGTATGAAGCCTTGAATAAGAAAAGTTATCCGATGCAACAGTACAACATCAGTGTACAAGGCGGTAGCGAAACAGCCAAATATATGACATCGGCCGGTATGTTCCAGCAGGACGGTATCTCTAAATGGACAGACGAAGATTACAAACGTTTCAATGTATTGCAACACGTAAACTACAAGGTGAACAACTGGTTGCAGGTTGGCTTGAGAGCAACTCTGTCAATGGTAAAAATGAATACCGGTCCACAAAATAAATATGGTAGCAACTCTTTGGGAGCTACGATTCCGGGCGACAGCCGTCCCTTGATGCCGGTTTACCATCCGGACGGACATTTTGCCGGTTACTGTGGTGACGGTTACTTTACGAACCAGGCTGCCTGGTTATCACAAGGAGGTTCTGCCGAAATGAGAAACAATAATATGTATGCAACGGCATTCGCTAAACTGAACCCGTTCGAAGGATTGGAAATCAACTTCGATTATACATATAACTACTATAACTATTCTTTCAAGAACCATGTACGTGAATACATCGACTATGATGCCGACGGAAATCAGGGTTCAATCTTCCCGCATACTTCTCCGAATCAGGTCTCTTATAACAAAAGAGAATCGCAGTACGACGTATTCAATGCATATGCTACCTATAAGAAGAAAATCAACAAAGTACATGCTTTGGAAGGCATGATCGGTTTCAACCAGGAAAATGCGACTTATAAAGGTGTGGGTCTGAGTAGAAACAATCTGATCGCCAACGATATTCCATTTCTGAACTTGGCAACCGGCGACCGTTCGACCAGTGATTATATGAACCAGTGGGCCATCCGTGGTGCTTTCTTCCGTCTGTTCTACGCTTACGACGACAAATATCTGGTACAGGTAAATGGCCGTTACGACGGTTCTTCACGTTTCCCGAAAGATGACCGTTTTGCATTCTTCCCGACATTCTCATTGGGTTGGAGACTTTCACAGGAAAAATTCTGGAAACCGATCGCCCATATCGTAAATGACTTCAAGATCAGAGGTTCTTACGGGGCTTTAGGAAACCAGGTACTACTGCAAGGTGGTAATGACATGTATTATCCCTATATTTCTACCTATACCACAGGTGAAGTAGGTTACCTGTTTAGCGGTGAAAAACAGATGGGAGTATATGCTCCGGGATTGGTAAGCGACCAGCTAACCTGGGAAACAGTTAAACAATGGGACTTAGGTTTTAACTTCTCAATGTTTGACAGCAAACTGACCGGAGAATTCGACTATTACGTTCGAACAACAGAAGACATGTTGACAAAATCAAAAACATTACCTTCCATTTTAGGTGTTTCTGAACCTCAGATGAATGCTGCCGATTTGAGAACCAGTGGATGGGAAGTAGCTTTAACCTGGAAATCGGCCTTACAGAATGGTTTCGCCTATAGTGCAACACTATCTTTATCAGACTATCAGGCTGAAATCACCAAATATGATAATCCGACAAAGAACTTGTCAGACAATTATTATGAAGGCAAGAAGTTGGGTGAAATCTGGGGATTCGTAACAGATGGTTTATTCCAGTCCGACGAAGAAGCCTCTTCATGGAACCAGTCAAAAATAGTCGGTTATACGCAATATGCCGGTGATATCAAATTTGCCGACCTGAATGGTGACGGAGAAGTTACAAGAGGTGAAAACACGGTCAACAACTCTGGTGACCTAAAGATCATCGGTAATGAAACACCGCGTTATAACTTCGGTATCCGTGGTACAGCCGAGTATAAAGGCTTCGATTTCACGTTATTCTTCCAGGGTACTATGAAACGTGATATTATACCGTCAAAGACATTCTATCTGTCTCATTATACATCTGAGTGGTCTGTTCCCCAAAAGATGAATTATGACTATTGGAGAGAAGATAACCGCGATGCGTTCTTTCCACGTGCCCGTATGAACGGTTCTGCTGTAAATGAAAACCAGACCCGTTTCATGTTGAATGGTGCTTATATCCGTTGTAAACAGCTCGCTCTTGGTTATACTATTCCTAAATATATCACGGAAAAGGCTAAAATCTCCAAGCTGAGAGTTTACTTCAATGCAGACAACTTGTTTGAATTCTCCGGAATGCCTGACACTTTCGATCCTGAATTGGCTACAGTAAATGCTTATCCATTTATCCGGTCATTCTCTTTTGGTGCTAACCTGACATTCTAAGATGAAACATTGTAGAATAATTAAAATTAAAAACAGAATGAAAAAAGTATATTATATAGCGAGCTTGTCTTTATTACTCGGATTTTCCGCATGTAATAACGACTTTATGGACTTGTATCCGGAAGATAAAATCAACGACGAGACTTATTGGAAGACAGAAAGCGACTTGAAAAACTTTGCCAACCAGTTCTATACAACACTGGATAATACCGGTATATATAACAGTGACAATGCCTCAGACAATCAGGCACCTCAATCTAAGGATGACTTTGTTTGGAGTGATTACACCATCCCTACAGCCGGAGGGGGTTGGGCTAAAGGCGATTGGGCTAATATCAGAAGTTGTAATTATTTTTTGAGCCGTTATCATACCGTTGAGGGGAATGCTGAAAAGATCAACCAGTATGTAGGGGAGATTTACTTCTTTAAAGCCAAGTTCTATTACGAAAAAGTTCTTCGATTCGGTGATGTACCCTGGTTGACAACAGACCTGACTACTTCTTCCGAAGAACTATACAATCCACGTAATGATCGCGGAGCTGTTATCGACTCTATCTGTGCTTGCCTGGACAAAGCCAGCGAATGGTTGCCGGAAACAATGCAAGACTCACGTCTAAGTAAATATGCTGCATTGACTCTGAAATCCAGGGTATGTCTGTTTGAAGGAACCTGGAGAAAATACAGAAATCTTGAAAATGCAGATAAGTATCTACGTATTAGTGTAGATGCTGCCGAAAAAATTATCAATAGTGGTAATTTTACTGTTTACTCTACCGGTAATATTGAAGATGACTATCATGCACTGTTCAACCAACAAGATTATTCAAACAATAAGGAAGCAATCTTTTTTGCTGCCTATGTGACAGATAAACGCATGAATAACAGACCTCGTACAGTCCGTGAAGCAAAAACTGGTATGACCAAGGACTTTGTAGAATCATTCTTATGCGATGATGGTAAACCTATTGCTCTAAGCGACCGGTATAAAGGTGACGTAAAATTCACTGATGAGTTTGAAAATCGTGACCCGCGTTTGAAACAATGCATATATACACCAGAACGTCCTATCGCTATATTGGCAGATGGTTCTGAAGAATATGAAAATTCTCCGGTATTCAGTAATCTCTCAAATACAGGCTACCGCTTATACAAAATGTATTCTCCGTTAGCGGAAGATAACGAATTTATTAAATGTACGCTGGATGACCTGATCTACCGATACGGTGAAGTTCTTCTGAATTATGCTGAAGCAAAAGCCGAATTGGGTGAATGCGACCAGGCGGTTCTGGACAAAACGATCAATAAACTGCGTGACCGTGTAGGCATGAAACATCTGACAACAGATGTAGGATTTACCGATCCGAACTGGCCGAACTGGGAAGTTCCCATCTCTCCGCTATTAAACGAAATTCGTCGCGAACGTCGTGTAGAACTGGCTTGCGAAGGCCTCCGTTGGAACGATTTGTGCAGATGGAAAGCAGGGAAGTTACTGGAAAACATAAAAACTTATTTAGGTCCGCGCGATCCGGCAACAGGTGAATATCGTGTTGTTTATCCGGGTATGACCCGCACATGGTACGATCGTTTATACCTGTATCCGATCCCGACAGACGAGTTTACTTACAATCCTAATCTGTTACCGCAGAATCCGGGTTGGACAAACTAATAATGTGCCAATGAGCTAATGTGCCAATATGCCAATAAGGCAATATGCTAATGTACCAGTTTTAAGAATTTTAGATCCACGGTATTTTATTGGCATATTGACACATTAGCATATTGGCATATTATTTTTCACTATACTTGCATCTGAAATATAATCTGACTCAATCATGAAAAAAACATTTGTAGGATTACTGGCAGCCTTGTCAGTTCTTGTTTCCTGTTCATCCAACGAACCGACGAACGTTGTCACCCCAAACGCACGGCAACTGGCCTGGGCCGATGCCGAAGTTGGCGTATTGATCCATTTTGATATGCCTGTTTACCAACCGGACTACAATTTCAGGAAATGGGGAACGCATCCGGACGCATCCATTTTCAACCCGACAGAATTGAATACTGACCAATGGCTGGAAACCGCGCACAAACTGGGAGCCCAATATGCCGTACTGGTAGCCAAGCATTGCAGCGGCTTCAGCCTGTGGCCAACGGAAGCACATGATTACAGTATCAAACAATCCCCCTGGAAAAACGGCGAAGGTGATATTGTTGCCGATTTTATCGCTTCCTGCAAAAAGTATAACATCAAACCGGGAATCTACGCCAGCACAACAGCAAACGGTTATCTGTATGTAGACAATCCCGGCGTTGTCCAGGAAGGCGGTCCGGTCACTCAGGAAGAATACAACAAAATCGTAACGCAGCAATTGACCGAGTTATGGAGCAATTACGGGGAATTATTTGAAATATGGTTTGACGGCGGCGTGCTCTCCAAAGACCAGGGCGGTGCAGACGTACTATCCCTGGTACAGAAACTACAACCCAATGCCATCGCTTTCCAGGGCCCGTACGGTCATCCAAACCTGATCAGATGGGTAGGCAATGAGGAAGGTGTCGCCCCTTATCCGTGTTGGTCTACTGCCGATTCGACAACCAATGCCGACGGCACGCGTGTTATAAATGGCTTGAACGGCGATCCTTTCGCCCCGTTCTGGTGTCCGGGGGAATCAGATTTCACCCTGCGCTGGAACCGTTCATTCCAGGGAGGCTGGTTCTGGACGGCCGGACAGGATAGCATGATGTTCACTCTCCCCGAACTACTAACAAAATATGAGACCAGTGTAGGAAGAAACACGAATATGCTGCTGGGATTAGTTATCGACGACAGGGGACTTATTCCGGATGCCGACGTCCGCCAGGTGGAAGCGCTGGGCAAAGAGATTGCACGCCAATATGGTAGTCCGCTGCAACAAACATCGGGCACCGGATCGGAATTTGTCATATCTTTCGACAAGCCGGTCAGCATCAACCGTGTCATCTTGCAGGAAGATATCTCAAAAGGAGAACGGGTTCTGAAATATACCCTGAAAGGTAAAAAGAATAATGAATGGATTGACCTTTCTTCTGGTACCTGCATCGGCCATAAACATATAAACAGGTTTGAGGCACAAACGCTCGATGCAATCAAGTTAGTTGTAGACGAATCAAAAGCTGATCCCCTGATCATGAACTTTTCAGTTTTTGAAACTATTTAAATAATATCTCCGAAAGAGACAGTACATTTTTTTTTTGCTTTATCGAAATGTTTTCCCAAAAGAGGTAGGTGTAATTGATATCAGAGGTAGGTCTAAATCAATTTACACCTACCTCTAAATTTGTTTAGACCTACCTCTGTCAGACATAAGCATCGAATGATTTTTATAAAAGAACTGCAGCAATCCCTTACTTCAAGGTTTTATTTTACTTTATTTGTTCTATATTTGCGAAACAAATCACCAATATGCAAGAAGATGAAAGTAAAATAAAGTGGTGTCAGTTTATCGCTGGAGACAAAGAAGCCTACAGCTGGATATATAAAGTATATATACAAATGCTTTTCCAATATGGTAAACGTTTCACTTCGGATACTGAGCTAATAAAAGACTGTATCCAAGAAGTTTTCACCAAATTATATAACAACAGAAAACACCTTGTCATTCCAGACAATATTAAACTATATCTGCTCATATCACTAAAAAATTGTCTGATCAACACAATCTGTCAGGAATCCCACTACGAGCGTTATAATAGTGAAACGATCTCTTTTTCATTAGAACTGACCGTTGAAGAGCAGTATGTAAACAATGAACATTACCAAAATCAATTAAAAAGAATACGAGAGATCCTCGCCCTGTTAACCCCGCGTCAGAAAGAGATCATTTATTACCGGTATATCCAGGAACTCAGTTTCGATGAAATCTGTGTCATCATGGATATCAATTACCAATCTGCTCAAAATCTCATCCAGCGTTCTCTGAAAAAGATCAGGGATACATACGGATCGGTAGAAGTATTTCTTCTTCTTTTATCTATTTCAGTACGATAAAAACAATTCATACAAAAAAACTCTTTTTTAGTGAGTAGAAAAAAAGGACTGCCATGTCCTCTTTATAAAATATACTCACTGAATGGATAAAGATTATACAAAATATACAGCCGATCAACTGCTGAACGATGATTTCTTTTTGCTGTCAGAATCACATCCGACAAAAGAAAATCAATTTTTTGGCAGAATCTTATGACTAAAAACAAATCGTTAGCAGCCGAGATCGAAACAGCTCGTCTTTTTCTGAATGCGATCCGAGCAAATATCGATAAAACATTACTACCTGATAATGAAAACAAAATTTTATGGCAACAGATTGAACAGAAAAACCAATGGACCGATAAAAAGAAAAGGCAGAAAAAACTACTCCTTTCTGTAGCAGGAATTGCAGCATCCATTTGTATTCTACTTTCATTGGGGAAATATATATCCTACCAACCCAATAAACAGGAAACAAATTATCTGGCAATAATAGAAGCCATACCAGAACCCGACAGTTCCTCACAAAAAGTACAGCTCGTACTAGCAAACAACGAAAAACTGACTATCGACGGAGAAGAAAGCCAACTTGAATATAAGCCGGGAGGAACAATCAACGTAAACTCACAAAAAGTAGAACAAACCGATAGGGAGGAACAGAAAACAACATTTAACCAACTGATCGTTCCTGTC
>ERZ857629.2376-NODE-2376-length-17970-cov-13.444767_pt1 | contig 17970 bp, 18 predicted proteins | sample MGYA00519700_ERZ857629 | MGnify/ENA primary metagenome ERZ857629 (study PRJEB31778, sample SAMEA3449351) | human gut metagenome | biome: human gut; feature: human-associated habitat; material: faeces | place: United Kingdom | collected 2010/2012 ...
GAACCGGTGACACTGCGGGTATGAACCGCATGCTCTAGCCAACTGAGCTACGCCGCCATGTCGTCCTCGACAGGCACGAGTTACTATACCATATCCCGACGCCCTTTGTCAACAGGTTTTTTGCAAAACCGGAAGAAAAAACGGTGCGGCGGCGTATGCCGCCGCACCGTGCCGAGATCGAGGCTTAGACCGCCTCCCAACGCGAAGTGCCGGAGCGGAGCGCGCCCGTTTCTTAATACATGCCCATGCCGCCCATGTCGGGTGCGGCGGGAGCCGGAGTGGGGGGCTGGGGCTTGTCGGCCACCAGAGATTCGGTGGTCAGCACCATGCCGGACACGCTGGCGGCGTTCTCCAGCGCGCTGCGGGTCACCTTGGCGGGATCCACGATGCCGCTGGCGATCATGTCGCAATACTCCTCCTTGTAGGCGTCGAAGCCGAAGCCGTTCTTGCCGGAGCTGCGAACCTTCTCCAGCACCACGGAGCCGTCGATACCGGCGTTGGCAGCGATCTGGCGGATAGGAGCCTCCAGAGCCTTCGCCACCAGCTGCACGCCCACGCGCTCGTCGCCCTCGGTGCTGTTCAGCAGTGCGGTGACGGCGGGGATCACGTTCACGTAGATGGTGCCGCCGCCAGCCACGATGCCCTCCTCAACGGCGGCCTTGGTGGCGTTCAGCGCGTCCTCGATACGCAGCTTCTTCTCCTTCATCTCCGTCTCGGTGGCGGCACCGACCTTGATGACCGCTACGCCGCCGGCGAGCTTGGCGAGACGCTCCTGGAGCTTCTCCTTGTCGTACTCGCTGGTGGTCACGCCGATCTGGGCGCGGATCTGGGAAACACGATCCTTGATGGCGTTCTGGTCGCCCATGCCGTCCACGATGATGGTGTTCTCCTTGGTGACCTTGATCTGACGGGCACGACCCAGCATATCAACGGTGGCATCCTTCAGCGTCAGACCCAGCTCCTCGCTGATGACCTGACCGCCGGTGAGGATGGCAATATCCTGCAGCATCTCCTTGCGGCGATCACCGAAGCCGGGAGCCTTGACGCACACCACGTTCAGAACGCCCTTCAGGCGGTTCACCAGCAGGGTGCTGAGAGCCTCGCCCTCCACGTCCTCGGCGATGATGAACAGCTTCTTGCCGCTCTGGAGCATCTGCTCCAGCAGGGGCAGGATGTCGCTGATGACGGAGATCTTCTTATCGGTGATGAGGATGTAGGGATCATCCACCACAGCCTCCATCTTCTCCATGTCGGTGGCCATGTAGGGGGTGATGTAGCCGCGGTCGAACATCATGCCCTCCACGACCTCGGAATAGGTCTCGGCGGTCTTGGACTCCTCGATGGTGATAACACCGTCGGCGGAGACCTTCTCCATGGCCTCGGCGATGAGCTTGCCGATGGTCTCGTCACTGGAGGACACGGTGCCCACGCGGGCGATGTCGTCGGTGCCGTTGACCTTCTGGCTCTGCTCCTTGATGGCACTGACGGCGGCATCCACGGCCTTCGCCATGCCCTTCTTCATAACGATGGGGTTGGCACCGGCCGCCAGATTCCGCAGACCCTCGTGGATCATGGCCTGTGCCAGCAGGGTGGCGGTGGTGGTGCCGTCGCCTGCCACGTCGTTGGTCTTGGTGGACACCTCGCGCACCAGCTGCGCGCCCATGTTCTCAAACGGATCGTCCAGCTCGATCTCCTTGGCGATGGACACGCCGTCGTTGGTGATCAGGGGCGTACCGAACTTCTTATCCAGCACCACGTTGCGGCCCTTGGGGCCCAGCGTGACCTTAACGGTATCAGCCAGCTGGTTGACGCCGGCTTCCAGTGCTTTGCGGGCGTCGTCGCCGCGCTTAATGATCTTTGCCATATCTAAATGCCTCCAAATTCGATTGATTTACCGGGAAACACGCAAAATCAAATTATTTTTGCCGCGGCGTGTACGTGGCAAAAATACGTTGACCCAGCCGCCTTGGGCGGCGTCCGCCAGTGACCGGCGTCAACTGGCGAGGGGATACACAAGGGGGACACCATCCCCCTTGTAAGAGTCACTCCACGATGGCCAGAATGTCGCCCTGCTTGACGATGATGTACTCCTCGTCCTCCAGCGTTACCTTGGTGCCGGCGTACTTGTCGGTGATGACCTTGTCGCCGGGCTTCACGGACATGACCACGGTCTTTCCGTCCACGGTGCCGCCGGGTCCCACGGAGATCACCTCCGCCACAGAGGGTTTCTCCTTGGCGGAGCCGGTCAGGATAATGCCGCCCTTGGTGGTCTCCTCCGGCTCGGTCATCTTCAGCACCACGCGGTCAGCAAGCGGTGTCAGCTTCATAGTTGGTTCCTCCTTGTATTTCTATTTTTTTGATAAAACGAATCAGCGTTAGCACTCGTTTCTCTTGAGTGCTAACGCTGATTATAATACCACACTATACGGGATTTGCAAGGGGGAAAACGGTGAAATTTTGAAAAATTCACAAATTGTTCAAGGGAGGCGCAGTCACCGGGCGGTGCGGTTGCAGGAACAGCCCTCCGGGCCGAAGAAGTTCAGCTTCTTGTCGTGCAGCTTGATGGTCACGTCGCTGTTGGTGATGCACTCGCCGTCCAGACAGGTGACGATGTCGTTGTGCTCCGATTGGATGCGGATGACCTTGGGCGTGGCGCAGTGGGCATACTGGGGGAACGCCGAGTAGCCCCCCTTGGAGTAGGGGCCGACGAACCGCAGGAACGTGCCGCGGGACACCTTCTTGACCACCAGCGTGTTCAGCACGCCGTCGTCCATCCGCGCCTCCGCCACGGGCATGAAGCCGCCGCCGTAGTACCGCCCGTTGCACACCGCCACCAGCGACCAGTCGCCCTCCGTCGCCACATCGTCCAGCGTCACCGTCCAGTGGGAGCCGATGCCTTTGAACAGGAAGTTCACCGCCAGAGAGTAGACGTAGCTGCCTTTCCCGTCCAGCAGGGGGCTTTCGCTGTACTTATGTACGTCCTGCGCCACCCGAGCGTCGATGCCGGAGCAGGCGATGGTCAGTGCCACCCGCCCGTTCACGTCGATGGCGTCCATGGGGAACTGGGGGCCGTCCCACAGATTCTCCGCGTCCTTGAATTTCTCGGCGTCGTCGCCGAAGTTCTTGAGAAAATCGTTGCCGGTGCCCACGGGGATCACGGTCATGGCGGCGTTGTCGTAGCCAATGATGCCGTTGGCGACCTCGTTGGCGGTGCCGTCGCCGCCGCAGGCGTAGAACCGCAGCTCCTCGCCGCTCTCGCAGAGCTTCCGCGCCAGCTCCGTGGCGTGCCCCTGCTTTTTCGTCAGGATACACTGCACGTCCAGCCCGTGATTCTGCCGCAGGGACTCCGCCATGCCGTATATTGTCTGCCGGCTGTCGGATTTCCCCGCTGTGGGGTTAATGATGAAAATATGCTTCACCGAGGCTCTCCTCCTCATCACATATAGAAAATTACAGAGGTAATTGTAACATCTTTCCACAAAAGAAAGTGAACAAATTGAAAATAAAGTCCCGTGCCGGGGCCTTACGGCAGCCGTGCCCCCAGTGCGGCGCGGGTGCTCCGCCCGTCAGACGTTGCCGTACATAAACACGTCGCACTTGATCATGCCGTTGTACAGCTTCCGTTTCCTGTCCGCCTGCTTGCCGAAGCACCGCTCGAACTCCGTGTGACTGCTGAGCACCAGCGTCCGCCATCCCTCCGGCAGCGTCCGCCATGCCTGTCCGAAGGCGCGGTACAACGCCTCCGCCTCCTGCCGCTCCAAAAGCCGCTCGCCGTAGGGCGGGTTCGTCACCAGCTGCCCGTACTGGCTGTCCCGGTGGAATTTGGCGGCGTCCGCCACCTCGAAGCGGATGCAGTCGTCCACGCCGGCCTTCCGGGCGTTGTCCCTGGCGATGACCACCGCCTTGGGGTCAACGTCGCCGCCCCAGATGTCGTACTGCCCGTGAAATTCCCTGTCCTGCGCCTCGTCCGCCGCGTCCATCCACGCCTCGGTGGGCAGGAACGCCCAGTGCTGGGCGTCGAACCGCCGGTCAAGACCGGGCGCGCGGTTTTTGGCGATCAGTGCCGCCTCGATGGGGATAGTGCCGCTGCCGCAGAAGGGGTCGCAGAACGGGTCCCGCCCCCGGTACCGGCTCAGCGTCACCAACGCCGCCGCCAGCGTCTCCCGGAGGGGAGCCTCCACGCCCACGGCGCGGTAGCCCCGCTTGTACAGTCCCTCGCCGCTGCTGTCCAGCCCCACGCTGACCTGATCCTTGAACACGGCGAAGCGGATCTGGTACTTGGTGCCCGTCTCCGGGAACTGCGCCACGCCGTAGTGGGACTTCATCCGCTCCACCACCGCCTTTTTGATGATGCTCTGGCAGGCGGGGACGGAGTGCAGCTGGGAGGAGATGGAATACCCCTTCACCGGGAACGATGCCTCAAGGGGCAGGTACTCCTCCCACGGAATGGCGCGCACACCCTGAAACAGCTCCTCGAAGCTCCGCGCCGGGAACTGCCCCAGCAGGGCGACGACCCGCGCGCCGCAGCGCAGGTTGATGTTCAGCCTCGCGCAGTCCGCCCAGCTGCCCCGGCAGAGCACCCGCCCGTTCTCGGCGCGTACCTCCTGCAAGCCCAGACGTTTACTCTCGTCAGCCACCAGCTTTTCCAACCCCAGCAGACAGGGGATCTCGTATGTCACCATAGTCGGCGTACCTCGCTCGTTCAAATTCGTACCTTTCAGTATACCGGACTTTTCGCCGCTGTGCAACCCGCTTCCCCGGAAAAAACCTGTGGCTTTTCCGTTGGTTTTCCGGTATAATAGTGGTAATACGAAAAAGACGCTGTAAACTTCAGGTTGCGCCGGACAAACGAAAAAATTTTCCCAATGCAACTTGAGGATGATAGACAATTCCCCCTGTGCCGTGTATACTGACGCCACAGGAAGCAAAGGAGGGCGCGTATGGCATTTGGTGAGCAGCTGGCGGCGGTGCGCCGCAGCCACGGGCTGACACAGGAGCGATTCGCCGAGGAGCTGCAGGTCTCCCGTCAGGCGGTCAGTAAATGGGAGAGCGGCAGGGGCTACCCGGAGATCGAGAAAATACTCTATATCTGCAACCGCTACCACGTGTCTATGGCGGAGCTGTTTGCGGAGGAGGCACCGGTGTCCGCCGCCCCGGCGGAGAGCTGTCCCGCTCCGGCGGATGCCGCGCCGCTGCCCCGCGCCACGCTCCGCAGTGCCGTGGGCGCGTTCCTGACCAATCTCTCCCCGAAAAACAAATGGCTGGCAGCCGCTGTCCTGGTGGGCATCGGCGCGCTGGCAGGCGTTATCGGGCTTATTCTGAAAGGAGGAAACGCAGACATGGCAACAACCATCTGGATCGCCGCCATCATCATCTTCGGCGTGGCGGAGGCGGCAACCGCCGGACTGACGTCCATCTGGTTCGTGCTGGGCAGCGTGGCGGGACTGATCGCCGCCGTGTGCAGCGCACCGATCTGGCTGCAGGTGGTGCTGTTCTTCGTGGTGTCGATCGCCGCGCTGGCGTTCACCCGCCCGCTGGTGGTCAAGCTGATGAAAAAGAACATCAAGCCCACCAACGCCGACATGGTGCTGGGCGGCACCGCCCGCGTCACGGAGCGTATCGACAACGCCCTGCCCTCCGGTGCCGTTTACATAGACGGCAAAACGTGGACGGCGCGCAGCGACGACGGCTCTATCATCGAGCCGGACACCGCCGTGCGTATCCTGCGTATGGAGGGCGTGAAGCTCATCGTGCAGAAGGAAGCGTAAGCTATCCGTATCAACAACCAACAGGAGTAATAAGGAGGAAACATTATGCCTACACCCGGAACCATCGCCATTATCATTCTGATCGTGCTTATCCTCGTCGTAGTGGTAAGCTGCATCCAGATCGTCCAGCAGTCCAAAGCCTACGTGGTGGAGCGTCTCGGCGCGTTCCACAGCGTCTGGGGCGTGGGTATGCACTTCCGGCTGCCCTTTATCGAGCGCGTGGTGAAGAAGGTCAGCCTCAAGGAGCAGGTGGCGGACTTCGATCCCCAGCCCGTTATCACCAAGGATAACGTCACCATGCAGATCGACACGGTCATCTACTTCCAGATCACCGACCCGAAGCTGTATACCTACGGCGTGGAGTATCCCATGTCCGCCATCGAGAACCTGACCGCCACCACCCTGCGTAACATCATCGGCGAGCTGGAGCTGGACCAGTCCCTCACCAGCCGCGACACCATCAACGCCAAGATGCGCTCCATTCTGGACGAGGCCACCGACCCGTGGGGCATCAAGGTCAACCGCGTGGAGCTGAAAAACATCCTGCCGCCCCGCGAGATCCAGAACGCCATGGAAAAGCAGATGAAGGCGGAGCGCGAACGCCGCGAGTCCATCCTGCAGGCGGAGGGCGAAAAGGCGAGTAAGGTGCTGATCGCCGAGGGTGAGAAGCAGTCCACGCTCCTCCGCGCCGATGCTGCCAAGCAGGCGAAGATCATGGCGGCGGAGGCGGAGGCGGCGTCTATCCTGAAGGTGCAGCAGGCTATGGCGGACTCCATGCGTCTGCTGAACGAGAACGCCCCCAACGACCAGGTCATCAAGCTGAAGGCTCTGGAGGCACTGGAGAAGGTGGCGGACGGCAAGGCGACCAAGCTCATTATCCCCAGCGAGATCCAGGGTCTGGCGGGTCTGGCGGCCAGCGCGAAAATGCTGGTGGAGAACGACGCGCCTGCCGCAGAGTAAGCCTATGGCAAAGACAGGACGCTTTGAAAAGGTGTACGGACAGGGCGTTTTCAACGGAAATGAGATCTGGGTGGACACCGAGACCGGCGTGCAGTATCTCTATCACTCTGCGGGCAATTCCGGCGGGCTGACAGTGCTGGTGGACGCCGAGGGCAAGCCCTTGCTGTACCGCAAGACCCCCGACACACCGGAGTTCTGACGGAGAAAGGAGCGAAGCGATGGGCTTTGATGCGAAGCTGTGCCCCCTGTGCGGGGCGGAAATGACGCCGCCCCGCTGCGCCAGCTATCTGACCACGGTGGATGACCCGACCCTGCCCCTTATGGAGCAGCACATGAAGGTGCTGTTCTATATCTGCCCCCGGTGCCGGTACGTCGCCATGTTTGCGCCGCCGTCACCGTTGGAGGAATTTGATAAGCAGCAGGCGGAGGAACGTGCCATCGCCGACCCGGTGGAGAAGTTCATGTATAGATTCCGGAACTATTCCGACGTAAAGCTCCAGAGAGTCATTGACGGAAAAGATTACGTGCCGGAGGCGAAGCGGGCGGCAAAACGGCTGCTGTACCGCCGCAAATACGGCGAATGACCGCGAATCGACCGCAAAAAAAGAACCGCCAAGGGCGGTTCTTTTTTTGCATTTTTTTACGATTCCTCCTGCGCCGGCTGGAACACCGCCGCGGCGGTCTCCGTCAGCACGTCCTCCGACGCGCCGCTGTCCACCGTCAAGCTGTATACAAGCCCCGGTGCCACGTCCTTCCAGCGTATGCACCCTGCGCCGCCCTCGTCCCAGCGGAGCAGCGCGGGACACCAGCGCACGGTGGACTGCGCCTGCAATCTGCCGCCGCTGTACCCCGAAATGTCGGGTATCGTCTCCGACACGTCATAGGTTGCCGCCATGCGGTAGTGCCACGTGCGGCTCTCCAGTGCGAACGTCACCTCCGTGACGGTGGTGCCGTCCGACTCCAACAGGTCGTACCCCAGCGTCTCCGCGCCTGCGGGCGCGGTGGGCACGGTGTAGGACTGGGCGTCCATCATGGCGAAGGCGGTGACCAGCGGCTGCCCGCCGTCCCACGCCACGCAGTACCACTGGATGCCCGCGCCGCTGTCGTACCAGCCCACGCTGCCGTCCTCGTACAGCAGCAGCGTCAGACCGCCCACCTGCCACGCAGTCTCCGGCAGCTTGCCGTCCGGCGCGGGCAGCACCTCGGCGGTGTACACCGCCGTATAGTCGTAGTCATAGCCGTCCAGCAGCACGGTGCACTTGGCGGAGGACGCGTCCTCCGTGACGCTGTCCGTCAGCTCCGCACCCTCCGGCAGCACCAGCGTGGCGCGGAGCGGCTGCGCGCCGGAGGCACCGTCGGAGAACACCTGCCCGCCGCCGTCTGCCTTGGTGCCGCTCCACGGCTGCCACAGAGATAGCACCAGCGCGGCCGCGCAGAGACACGCTGCCGCCGCGCCCCAGCGGCGCATTGATGTCCCTCCGACCGGAGGACGCTGCGCCTCCTCCAGCAATTTCTCATCCACGGCGTCCATCCAACGCCGCATTCGGTTCCCGTTCACAGCATCCCCTCCTTTTCCAGCACCGCCCGCAGCCGCTGGCGTGTGCGGAACAGGGAGGACTTTACCTTTTCCTCTCCCGCGCTGCACGCCTCTGCGATCTCCCGGATGCTCTCGCCGTACCAGTAGCGGCGGAGGAAATACGTCCGGCTCTGCCGCGTCAGCTCCCGCAGGAAGCCGTTGAGCACCCGCCGGAAATCCTCCTGCTCCAGTGCGCGCACCGCGCTGTCCTCTGAGGACAGGCAGCTCTCCAGCTCCTCGAAGGCGACGGTCAGGTCGCTGCGCCGCTGGGCGGCTCTGTTATAGTCGCACCGATCCAACGCCACCCGCCGGGTGACGGTGGTGATGTACGCCGCCAGCGAGCGGGGACGCTCCGGCGGTATGGCGTTCCACAGCCGCAGCCACACGTCGCTGACGCACTCCTCCGCATCCCGCGCGTCGGGCAGGATGTGCCCGGCGGCGGTCAGACAACGCCGCCCGTATTTTTCCTGTACGGCGGTGATCGCCTCCGGGTCGCGGCGGAAAAAGCCGTCAATGATCTGGGAATCCTCCACAGGACATCCCCCTTTCTGTATCTGTCCGCAGGGTCATCATAGCACACAGAGCGGGGAAAATCCAGACAGACGTGACGGCGGCTCAGAACTTCGCCAGAAACGCGTCGGGTACGGTGCAGCCCTCCGGCAGCACCTCCAGCACCACGTAATTGCCGTTGACGGACACGGTGGCGCAGTTCTTCCACATACCCGCCTCCTCCGGATAGGCGGTGTCGTTTGCCATTTCGTCCACACGGGACTGGAAGCTCTGGCGGACGAGCTCCGCGTCGGCGGCACTGGCGGCCTCCACCATGGACACCTCGCAGTAGGTAGCGGTGGGGGAGAGGAAGAACACGGACTGCTTGATCTGCGCCTTTTCCAAGCCGGGGTAGTAGCTGTTCAGCAGCTCCACCGCCGTTTCCTCCAGCAGCACCGGCGCGTCGTCGCCCAGCTCCTCCTGCACCTGCTTCATGCCGGCTTCATAGGCGGCGCGGAGGTCAACGGACTGTCCCTCGCCGGACGGCTCCTTCTCGCCGCAGGCGACCAGCGCGGCGGCCATCACCAGTCCCAGCAGCAGTGCAAATACTTTTTTCATAGTGAAACACTCCTTTCGGGCGGCTGAAACGCCGCCTCTGCCCCTTTTGACGGCAGAGCGCGGCGTTTCGTTGTGCTTTTCTGTTTATCTCTCGTGGGGACGCGGCGCGTTCCACCCCTCCGGGAAGTTCTCCAGCACCCACCGGCGCACGTGGTCAATGAACACCTGCGTGGAGTGGGACAGGGCGTTCTTGTCCTTGACGCAAATGCCGATGTCCCGGTGGAACGGCTTGGGCAGCACGCAGGAGGCGAGGGGATAGGCGCACTTATAGAGCATCAGCTCCTCCATGATGCTGATGCCCAGCCCGCCGGACACCATCGCCAAAATGGTCTGATCCTGCTGCACGGTGTACTGGATCTTGGGCTGTACCTTGTAGTGGTCGAAGATGGCCTGTATCTCGTAATCGTCGCCCTCGTCCAGCAGAATGAGCGGATACTGCTCCAGCACCTCCGGCGGCAAAGGCTCCCGCCCCGCCATGGGGTGGTCGCAGGGCATGATGACCTTCCACTGGTCCCGCTGCAAAAGCCAGCAGTCCAGATACTTCTCCGCCGGCATGGGCAGGGAGATGAACCCGCAGTCCGCCTGCCCGTGGAGCACCCAGTCGGAGATCTCGTTGTTGAAGTTGGAGGGCAGCAGCTCGAACTCGATCCGGGGGTACTTGGCTTGGAACGTCTTGAGTATCCCCGGCAGCCACTTCTCCGACACGCTGGTGAACGTCGCCACCCGCACCAGACCGGTATCCAGACCACGCAGGTCGGCGGCGTGCTGCTCCATCCGGTGCTGCGTGGCGCACATCTCCTGAAAATACGGCGTCAGAGCCCGCCCGTCCGCCGTAGGCGTCACGCCGCCGTGACTGCGTACCAGCAGCGTCACGCCCAGCTCCTCCTCCAGCGAGCCGATGGCGTGGCTGATGCCGGACTGGGTGAAGTTCAGCTCCCGCGCCGCTGCGGTGAAGCTGCCCAGCTCCACGGTCTTGAGGAAAATACGGTATTTGCTGAGGCTCATGGCGGAACACTTCCTTTCCCCGCCATTATAGCACACCCGCCGTCCCTTGCCAACTATTTTTCATGGTTTCAATGAAATTCATGCGTTTTACAAATCCGCACTTCCGTGCTATATTAAAGATACGTTAAGGAAACCTTCAAAAACTATCAGAAAGGAGACGCTAAACATGTCATTGAATATTCTGCTGATCGGTCTGGCGGTTCTGCTGGTGGTCGTAGGTATCGTCAGCAAGGTGTCAAGCGCAAAGTAAAGTTTTCTCATTTCCCTCTCTCCCTCCCCCTCCCCATCAATTGGAAAGTGCGGCGCGCCTCCCAACGCGCCGCAGCCCCGGAAAAGCACCGCCGCCGCGGTGCTTTTCCTTGCCTTTCCCCCGGCGATATGGTATGATACCGGCGTTATACAGAAAGAGGTACTCCCTATGAACGAAAAGAAACTGCACATTCTCTCGCTGCTGGCGGCACTGATGTCCGCCGTGATCTTCGGCATGAGCTTTATGTTCTCCAAGCTGGCATTGGCGGTGGCGCGTCCCACGGTGCTGCTGGCGTTCCGCTTCGCCGTGGCGGTGGCGGCCATGACGCTGGTGATCCTGCTCAACGCGCTGGTGGGCAGGGTGCGCGGCAGGAAGCTGTTCGCCTTCTCTCTCCGCGGCAAGCCGGTGTACAAGCTCCTCCTGCTGGGTATGGTGCAGCCGGTGGCGTACTTTATCTTTGAAAACTACGGTATCCTCTACACGTCCTCCGCCGTGGCGGGCACCATCATCGCCGTGGTGCCCGTGTGCTGCATCCTCATGGACGTGCTGGTGCTCCACGAAAAGGTCACCCGCCGGCAGGTGCTCTGCGCGCTGGGCGCGGTGGGCGGCGTGGCTCTGATCTCCGTGGGCGGCGCGGTGATGATCTCCGCGCTGGGGCTGCTCTTTTTGCTGCTGACCATGCTCAGCGACACCGTGTATTACGGCATCAGCCACAGTGCCGCCAAGGTGTTCACCCCCTTTGAGATGACCTACATCATGTTCGTGGTGGGCATGGCAGTGTTTATCCCCGTGGCACTGGTACAGGCGGGCGGCTTCACCGGCGAGCTGATCACCGTCCCGGCGCAAAGCGGCGACTTCTGGCTGGCGGTGCTGTATCTGGGCGTGCTGTCCTCCGGCGTGGCGTATGGGCTGCTGAACTTCGCCAACAGCCACCTGACCGTCTCCGAATCGTCCCTGTTCTCCAACGTGACCACGGTGGTGTCCGTGCTGGCGGGCGTGGTGCTGCTGAAGGAGCCCTTCTCCCTCTGGCAGATCATGGGCGTGGTCATTATCCTCGCCTGCGTCTTTATCGCCAACGTTTCGGCTCCGTCCCACGAATAAGCGCAGCCCCCGGCTTGTGCAGTCCTTCCGCATTACAGGGGGAGCTCGAGGGGGCAAAGCCCGCCTCGAATCGGATCAAATGCCGCGCTAAGCCTTGCTCTGCAAGGCGTGCGTGGAGCGAAGCGAATATTTTCGTGCCGCTTCGCGGCACGAAAATAACGGCATTATTGCAGGCTGTCGAGAAAAGCCGACGGCTTTTTCGACAGCCTGAAGCCCCCGGCTTGAGCCGGGGGCTGTTTTTTCTATCTTCGAATGGCTCCGTCACGAGTGCTCCGCGCCCCGCTCCTGCCGCCCCGTCCACAGGGGCAGGGAGATGATGAACCGCGTCATGCCGCTGCTGCTCTCGCAGCGCAGGGTGCCCCGGTGGGCGTCGATAATCGCCTTGGCGATGGGCAGCCCCAGACCGAAGCTGTCCCCGTCTGTCCGGGCGTCGTCCGCCCGGTAGAACCGGTCAAATATCCGCTCCCGCTTGTCCGCCGGAATGTCCGGCCCCTCGTTGGCAACGGTGAGCACGGCGCGGCTGCCCTGCCGCGCCGCGTCCAGATGGATGGCGGTGCCGGGCGCGGCGTACTTCACGGCGTTGTCCAGCAGCACCGCCAACGCCTGCCCCAGCTTGGCACTGTCGCCCCGCACCGGCAGGGACGGAGCGATGTCATAGTCCAGCACGTGCCCCGCCTCAAAGGCGACAGGCTCGAACCGCAACGCCTCCGTCACCGCCACCTCCGCGCCGTCGGCGGTGGTGTCGGGCAGCTTCCCGGCGTTTTTCTGCGCCCGGAACAGCGTCAGCATATCCTCCACCAGCGACTTCATGCGGCGGCCCTCCGCCTGTATGTTGTCCACGTAGACGGACTGCTCCTGCGTCGCGCTGCGCTCCAGCAGCTCCGCCGAGGACAGTATCACCGTCAGCGGCGTTTTCAGCTCGTGGCTGGCGTCGGAGAGAAACTGCTCCTGCTGCGTCCACGCCGCCCCGATCGGCTTCGCCACCACGCCGGAGAGGAGGTAGCTGCACACGAACAGCACCACCAGCGCGCCGCAGCCCACCATGGAGCAGGCGGCCAGCAGCGTCCGCAGGGACGTATACTCCAAATAGGTATCCGTAAAGGCGATAGCCGTGGTGGTGTACCCCGCCCGGCGCAGATAGCGCAGGTGGAACTCATCCAGCGTCCCGGAGTCGCTGTCTTGCCGCAGGGCGGCGGTAACGATCTCCGTCATCTTCGTCTCGTCGCTGAGATCGTAGTAGCTGTTGCCCGCCACCCGGACGGTGCCGCTGCCGTAGACCTCCGCCACAAAGCAGGGTATGCTGTCCATGCCGGGCTGGTTGATGCCGTAGTCCCCCTGCTCCAACGCCTGGTTCAGCTGCTGCTGCACGTTTTTGCGATAGTTCCCCCGGGAGATAAAAAACACGGCGGCGAACATGATAAGCAGCACCAGCGAGAGCAGCAGCATATTGGTGGCGACCACCTTCCAGCGGAGATGCCGGATCATGCCTCCACCTCCAGACAGTAGCCCACCATCCGCAGCGTCTTGATCTTCACCTTGGATTGCAGGTGCGTCAGCTTCCGCCGCAGGAAGGAGATATACACCTCCACGTTGTTGTCCTCGGCGGCGGAGTCATAGCCCCACACCTTCAATATCAGCTGCTCCTTGGAGACGATCTGGCTGCCGTTTTTCATCAGCAGCTCCATCAGGTCGTACTCCCGGCGGCTCAGGCGCACGCTGTGGCTTCCGCACACCAGCAGGAACGTCCCCATGTGCAGCGTCAGATCGCCGAAGGATGTTACCTCCGGGTCGGCGGCAGCGTCCTCGCCGCCCCGCCGCAGCAGGGAACGGATACAGGCGAGAAGCTCCTCCGGCTCGAAGGGCTTCGTCAGATAATAGTCCGCCCCGGCGTCCAGACCCCGCACCCGGTCGGTCAGCTCACTGCGGGCGGTGAGCATCAGCACCGGCAGGCGGCTCCCGCCCTGCCGCAGCTCCCGCAGCAGCGTAAAGCCGTCCAGACCCGGCAGCATACCGTCCAGCACCAGCAGGTCGTAGATGTCGCTGCGGGCGTTGTCCAGCCCGGAGATCCCGTCATAGCACACGTCGGCGGTGTAGCCGTGCCGCCGCAGCAGCTCCTGCAGCGTTCCCGCCAGCCGCTTCTCGTCCTCCACAATGAGTATACGCATCCGCCGTGCCTCCTCTCGCTTTGCCTTACAGCCCCGTCTCCGCCAGCGTCAGCACCTGCGCCAGAGACGATTCCTCCATGCGGTAGATGGTGCTGTCGTCGTCTATGCTCACGTACCGCCCGCCGTCGCCGGTGGGCAGTCCCACATACACCGTCAGCACCCGCTCGCTGCCGTTGTCGGCGGTGTACTCCACCTCCAGCGTCACCTCCGGTGCCGTCAGCCCGCAAACCTCCGCCGCGCCCTCCGCCGGGTCATAGTCCACGCAGGAGCTCAGCGTCAGCCCGCACAATTCCTTTATCAAGGCGTCGGTTTTCGCCGTCACGTCCCGGCTGCCGCTGCGCCGTGTGCCGTCCTCCCCGGTGCGGAAGGACACCGTGCCCCCCTCGTCGTTGGTCAGCGTCACCTTGCGGACCCGTTCCTCGGACAGCGCAGGCAGTCCCGGCAGCACCGCCATGCTGTAAATGCTGCGGCTGAGGAGCTGCTTGTTCTCGTCGGAGGTAAACCGCACCGTCCCAGCGGGGGTCAGCACGTACCAGCGTCCGTCCGTGGCCTGCTCTCCGATGTAGTACGTCACGTCCGTGCCGTCGGAGGTAACGGTGATGTACTTCGTGGGGCTTGCCAGTCCGTAGATGGACAGATCCTCCGCGTTGGGCACCACCTCGCCGCCCTCCAGCGCGGTGGGCAGCGACAGTAGCTCCTCCAACGCCGTCTGCTCCAGCGGGAATTGGGGGTCGTCCTGCCATACCCACGCGGCGTTCTCGACCTTTTCGAACCGCAGCGTCACATCGCCGTCGCACAGCGTCAGCGCGGTCACGCCCTCCGCCGGCGGCGCGGTCTGCACGCCCACATCTGCCGTCTCCACCGTTTTATGATCGCCGCAGGCGGACAGCAGCAGCGTCAGCCCCAGCACCCACGCCGTCAGGCGTACCAGTCGTCTCATGGGAAAGTCTCCTTTTCGTGTAGTCCCTGTCAGTATAACAACTTTTCCCCTAAAAGAAAAGTACATTCCGTGAATTATCGCCCCAACAACAAACGGACACCCGCCGGGTGCCCGTTTCTTCGTGTCGATAAACCCCTGCCGTGTGTGCAGTCTTTCCTCCACACAGGGGGAGCTCGAGGGGGCGAAGCCCGCCTCGAATCGGATCAAATGCCGCGCTAAGCCTTGCTCTGCAAGGCGTGCGTGGAGCGAGGCGAGTATTTTCGTGCCGCGAAGCGGCACGAAAATACCGGCATTATTTGTACGCTTACGCGCCCTCGCCCTCCCTCGCCCCGGTGCGGACGCCCTTCGGTATCCGCACCGTCAGACAGATCTCCTCCTCTGTGTCCTGCCGCGCCACCTTCGCCCCCACGCCCGCGCCCCGCATAAGCCGTATGCCACGCTCCACGCTGTTGAGAAACAGCCGCACATCCTTGATGACATACGTGCTCCTGCGCTTGGGCGGCGTGGTCTGGCTCCGGGCGATGAGCTGCTCTATGTACGCCTCCGCCGCCGCCACGTTCATGCCCCGCTTCCCCATGTGCTCCGCGGCGGCGGGGAGCCGCTGCTCCCCGTCCTCCAGCCGCAGCAGCGCGCGGGCGTGCCGCTCCGTCAGACCGTACCGGCGCAGCGCGTCTACCACCGGCTCCTCCAGCCGCAGGAGCCGCAGCTTGTTAGCAACGGCGGACTGGCTGCGCCCCAGCTTTTCCGCCGCCTGCTGCTGGCTCAGCCCGTACCGCCGCAGCAGCCGCGCGATCGCCGACGCCTCCTCCATGTAGTCCAGATCACGCCGCTGTAGGTTTTCGATGAGTGCCAGCAGTGCTGCGTCCTCCTCGTCCACCCGCGCCAGCAAACACGGCACCTGCCGCAGCCCCGCCATCCGCGCCGCCCGCCACCGCCGCTCCCCGGCGACCAGCTCATACCCTCCGTTCTGCGCCCGGACGGTGAGGGGCTGCAAAATGCCGTAGGCGGCGATGCTCTCCGACAGCTCCCGCAGACCGTCCTGGTCGAACCGCCGCCGGGGCTGCTGCGGGTTCGGACGGATGTCGTTGATGGGTATGTACCGCACGCGGCTGGACAAAAACTCCGTTTTCTGCTCTTTTCTCATGGTATTTCCCCCTCCTTTCCCCCATTGTACGACGCCCCGCCTGTCAGAAACTGCCGCAATTTGCCGGGAAATAAAATTCTCCGTAACGGTTTTGTAACCCTTTTCTCCGAAAACCGTGCTACAATACAACCATCGACGAAAAAAAGGAGGGACACCATGAGAGAAGAAACGATCGTGTCCTCTGCCCCGTCGGAGACCCCCACCCCTCCGGCAGCGTCCGGCAAGCGGGTGGCAGCGTCCGACACAAAGGCGAAGCCCCCCATGTCTCCCGGCAAAAAGACCGGCTTGATCGTGGGGATCATTCTGGCGGTGCTGGTGCTGACCTACGCAGGGATCTGCGTGTTGGCAAACGCCTTGTATTCCCACGCCGCCTTCCCCGGCACCTCCGTTCTGGGTATGGACGTCTCCCGTATGTCCACCCAGCAGGTGGAGAAGCTGTGGGCAGAGCAGGGAGGTGCCCTGCTGGATAACACCGCCATATCGCTGACACGCGGCGGGGAGGAGCTGCACAGCAGCCCCCTGTCCGACTTTGGCGTGACCGCCCAGCCGATATACATCTCCAACGCCGCCGGCTGCGATGTGCATACGCGGAACTGGGGCAGCAGTGTGGAGGCATTCCTCCGCGGCGGCTGGCGTTACATCGAGAGCTGGTATAAGACCGTGGACGTCACGCCCCAGCTGGACGTGGACGAGGCGAAGCTCACCGCCGCCTGCGAGGAGCTGTCCGACACCGTGGCGTGTACCGTGGTGGACGGCTCCTACCGTCTTGTCGAAGGCGAGGGGCTCTACATCACCAAGCCCCGCGACGGCGAAAAGCTGTCCGCCGCCGCGCTGGAGGAGGCTCTCCGCGAGCGCATCGAAAACCGCGATCTGTCCGCTGCGGCGCGGCGGGTGGAGTGCGTCTTTGCGCCCCAGACCGCCCGGACGCTGGACATTCAGCAGCTCCACGACGAGATCTCCGGTGCCATGGCAGCCGCCACCTATGACCGCGCCACCGGCAAGCCCACCCAGTCCCGCGTCGGCGTGCAGTTCGATGTGGAGACGGTGCAGCACCAGCTGGACGCCGCCGCTCCCGGCGAGGAGTTCTTAGCGGAGGCGGAGGTGCAGTTCCCGCCCGCCTCCACCGAGGAGATGGAGACCGCCATGTTCCGCGACGTGCTGGGCACCTGCACCACCACCTGCGCCGGCCCTTGGGGACGGCGGCAGAACATCAAGCTGGCGTCCGCCGCCATTGATGGACGTATCTACAACCCCGGCGAGGAGTTCTGGTACAACGCCACCGTGGGGCAGCGCACCGAGGCGCGGGGCTTCCAGCCCGCCGCCGCCTACTCCGGCGGCAAGACCGTCACCTCCATCGGCGGCGGCATCTGCCAGGTGTCCTCCACCCTGTACTACGCCGCATTGATGGCGGATCTGAAGATCGTCCTGCGGTACGCCCATATGTTCGATCCGGGCTATATGCCCGTCACCGGCTGTGACGCCACCGTCAGCTGGGGCGGCCCCGACTTCGCCTTCCGCAACAGCACCCCCTACCCCATCAAGATCACCACCGCCTATAATAACGACAGCAACCAGCTGACCGTCACCCTCTGGGGCACCAAGACCGACGACACCTACGTGACCATGACCAACCGGTTCCTCTCCTATTCCGAGAGCCAGGTCGTCTATCAGGAGTCCGAGAGCGTCGCCCCCGGCACCACGCAGGTGGAGCAGTACGGTCATAACGGCTACGCCGTCCGCACGTACCGCAACGTCTACTCCGGTGACGGCACGCTCCTCCGCAGCACGGAGGAGGCATACAGCGACTACGACCGCGCCGACAAGATCATTCTTGTGGCACCGGGCGAGCTTCCCCAGTGACCCGCCATCCCCCGCCGCGGGCGGGGGAAACCTTTTCCCGGCGGCTTCCGTCTAAACAGACGAGAGCCTTTTGAAAGGAGACGGACCCTATGAC
>ERZ857629.2382-NODE-2382-length-17941-cov-3.093649_pt1 | contig 17941 bp, 15 predicted proteins | sample MGYA00519700_ERZ857629 | MGnify/ENA primary metagenome ERZ857629 (study PRJEB31778, sample SAMEA3449351) | human gut metagenome | biome: human gut; feature: human-associated habitat; material: faeces | place: United Kingdom | collected 2010/2012 ...
TGGCATATGAAGTGATTATACTGGGTCATCTTCATATGCCATTGTATTTTATAGGAATATTTACTGAATATCCCTATGTAGTTAACGAATACTAAGGTATATTTATTTGAACAAGAGCCACATTTACTCATGCTTCGGAACAAAACTTGGTGCAAAATAGATATAGTCGAGTGCCTTCCCCTCTTCAGTTGGTTTGAACTTTACCTTTGCCTTTAGTTCCAACTCTATTTTTCTGTAAACAGAGACAGGTATTTTAGCGTATGGACTTCTGTAATAGAAACTGAAATATGCCTCTTCCAACTTTCCCGTCTCGCTATTAAGTCCCATTATTATGGTAAATCTGTAATCTTTCACCATCTCTATCTGTTCCGTAGTGAAGGCTTTGTTTACAACAGATCGTATAGTCCCACTCATATTTGGATCATAAAAAAATGTATTTGTTCCAAACTCTAAGGATCTTCCCGTCTTTTTATTGACAGGACATGTCTCAACCCATTTGTTCTCTTTGTTGTAAAGATTTACATAACCTCCTGCCTGAGGATCACAAATGTATGTGTATCCATCCCCATTAAAGACTTTATACTCCTCGTATAAGAATCCTTGCCCGTACGCAAATGATGCGCACAGCACAAATATTAAAGAAACAATTGTTTTTTTCATAAAAGATAATGTTTATTAATAATTAGCAGTCTTTTGCGAGCTCTTGGAAATTCTTAAAGTTCATTCCGCCAACTCTGGATGCATCAAACGGATATTTCTCCTCGTTGTATACCCCGTTGCTGTGATTCCTGAAAGCATCTACCATTCTGACTGATATATGTTCCTTGTACTTCTTTTCCGATTCTCCATCTTTCAAATATCCGTGTTTATCCAAAAATTTGCTGAGATCATCTACACTTCTTCCCATAGGATGCTTTATATATTCTTCGTAGTACTTCGATTCATAAAACCCCGGGGTGGTATTTTCCATATACCTGAACTGGGCCAGATAAACCTCAAACTCAAGATTCAGACCGGCAGCCTTATATGATTCCGGCACCTCTCCGTACGCCTGACATATATGGAACATTTCATGGAAAAGGTTTTCAGATCGTTTATCAGGGTTAAATGTAAGAATGGAGTACTCTCCGTTAAACGTGAAGTTCCCGCTGGCATTCTCATCAAATCTTACTACTATCCTTTTGTTGTCTCCAAGTTTTTCCGTCAGTTTGCGGTACAGGTTGGCTCCCATGCAATCCTCCAGAATCTCTTCAATCTTGGACTCAAGCATCTTCCATTGGGTTGAGGTCAGGGTACTGTTCTTGAATATTTTCCTGGACATGGGAGCACCGCTGCCGTTGTCGGTATCATTTCGGCCGTCTCCTCTACCGCTACCGCCTCCGCCACTCATATCTCCCCTGTCTTGCGGATCGGGGTGGCTGTCATGTCCTGTAGCATATCTTCCGAAGTCTCCTCCAACACCTCCCCAGTGGTCTATCAACACATTGTCGTTTTCATAAGAGCCACGATTTATGTGTTTGCCGTCTTTTGGCCTGACAATAATTTCCGGTAAATCATATATTACTTCATCTTCTGCTTTCGTTATCGGGTTGTTGTTTATTCGGTAGACGGATATCCCCTCTATATAAGAGAATGCCAGTTCATTGTTCTTTTCTATATCGGTGAAGACAGGATCAAATATATAGACACCGTCACAATATTCACCGTTTTCGTACCGGCTTACACGAATCAGCTCGCCTGTTTCCGGAATGGTATAGACGGCAAGTCCGCAATAATCACCTTTGCGGCCTACGTTTGTAAAGCTGTCCAGAACAGCCCTGCAATATCGGCCCTTGCTGTAGTTTATGTCGGGAATAAGACTCAGCAGATATTTGGCGGTTACACCACTGTCCTCCTCCTTTACCACTATGAGTTTCTGGAGGATTCTTACCGCATAGAAAACGATACTGTCCTCTTCGGTGTAATAGTAGCTCATTGCAACATATCTGTTGGTTGCATCTATGGGAATGTCGACACATCCGAGTCCTGCCCGTTGGCCTTCTACGGCATTGCTCCAATCGGGTGTATATTCTCCCGGAATAAACGGATAATATCCGTTCCCGTCCGGGATGTCTTCTACCCCGGATCTTGTGGTTGGCTGTGACGGACAGGAGCTTTCAACGAACTCTTTGGCTTGGGAAACTGTAATGATCTTTTTGTCGTCAGATGTGTCACGCATATGTTTGTTGTCATCGCACTCTTTGGTGCATCGTACAATAGGGACGGTCAGCATTGCCGCCAAAAGGGGCAATAGAAATTTTAAATGTTTCATTTTTGCTCTTTTTTAAGTAAGACAATAAATGTGGAGCACACAGCTGTTGACTGTCGGGATGCAATATACTCAATTTTTTGACAAAAACAAATAAAATAATCACAAAGCACCCGTTATTCGGTATGTCAAATGAGCAGAGCCAAGCTTGCTTGAGCTATGCCATGGCGGGAAAAAGTTGCGCGGGAGCGGCAAAAAAAGGGGGCAGCCGAATATAACATCGGTTACCCCGTTTTTTAGTGGCTGTGGTGTAGTTAATCTTTGTACTCTATTACTGTGTCAGGGTGGATATATTTATCGGATCTGTTATAGTTTATTCTATTGATACTCCTGCTGGTTTTCAGATACAAAGTCTTTAATGTGGACATATTGCAGGACAACGTTGTCAGAGCGGTATTCTTGCTTACATCAAGGGTGTTAAGCTCATTACCATCACACCCCAAAAACTCCAATGCCTTATTATTGCTTACATCAAGACTGATGAGCTGATTACTACCACATTTCAGAGTATCCAAAGCGATATTCTTGCTTACATCAAGAGCTTTTAGCTGATTACCGGTGCAGAACAAAGATGTCAAAGCAGTGTTATTGCTTAAATCAAGTTCGGTAAGCTGATTGCCGGAGCAGTCCAATCTCTTCAGGGCTGTACAGTTGCACACATCAAGGGTAGTGAGATTTTTATTTGAACAGTCCAACTTTGTCAACTCAGGATTGTTGCTTAAATCAAGAGCGGTGAGATTGTTGTATGAACAATCCAGCTCTTTTAAGGTGGTGTTCTTGGTTATGTCAAGTTCGGTGAGTCCGCTGCCTGTCTGTGAGGCTGTAGAAGCATCCTTTGTACGCACATTGCCGCTTGTGGCTGGTGTACCTGCACAATTCAATGAAGTCAGGGCTGTGAAATGCTCTATTCCTTTGAGTGAGGTTATATTCTTGTTCCTTACATCGAATGCTTTATCGCGTGACGACTCGTTCCATGCCTGTGCATCCTGTAAGGTGAGAATGCCATCATTTTCCATGTCTGCCTTCTCCAACAGATAGGCTCTGAATGCAGGGTCGGGGACATTAAGCCGGGCATTTTCACGGGTAAAGGTCAGGGCTGCCATAGGGGTTACCATAGACCTGGCTATTGTAAGTTAGCTCGTGGTGGATTTTGTGACTATACACCCGTCTCCCAACTCCACTGTCACAGATATACCGTTGCTGAATGTTACTGGTGGTAGTGCAATCCAGAATGATGTCGCGCTCTCCTCATTGATTGCCACACCATCTGCACAATCCAATTTTACGTAATCGTAGACATCGCTCTCTCCAAAAGAGACTGTAGGGGCTTCCGTGTTGGAACAGCCTACTGTTGCCTTGCCGCTAAGTTTCTCTCCGTTGTTCCCCTTTATGGTTATGCCGGTTATCCTGTCTACACCATCCGAACCTTTCAGCTGTAGCTTTATCAGACCGAACAGGTTCTTGAAGCTCAGATTATTATCATCTTTCGATGCCGTAACTGCAACCATCGGGAGTGCCCCCTTTCCAAATGAGCTTTGTGCATACGCCTGCACATTTGGTACAGTCACCTCCAAAGAGTGATCGCTTCCATTACCTGTATAGTTTACTGTTCCGTAAGGGTTGTAGGCTATGTTTGCCGCAAATGTGGCATCAGAACCTGCTGGGGAATCGCTGTCGGTGACCTTTACCAACATGGTAGATGCTTTTCCGCCATCGCCCTCTTGTACCCTGTATTTTTCATTTACATTCTTACCGTTGAAGAGAGAGACCGTATCCCCCTCATTCCAGATTACGCTCTTACCGTCTGCGGTGCTCGTCTTGCTCTCCACAGGTTCCTCTACGGTTGGCATCATTGCCGTGAATATTTTGCCGCCTTTGGGATTGTCTATTACCAATCCATCCTCTCTTTTCTCGCATGAACTGAGCAGCAGCATACAGCCGCCCATTATCGCCAAGGTCGATAGTATATTTTTCTGCATAATTTGTTTTTGTTTATTTTTTAGTCTGATTGTGTGTTGTGTGTGGATTTATCCCATGAAACCTTTATTTCTTATTCCCAATCCTGCTCAGGGTTTGTCCCGATTGGTTCTGTTGACGTTGCAAATCCCTTCTCTATTGTCATTTCGTACATTATGACAACGGGCTTTTCATAAAAATCATAAAAAACTTTTTCCATAGTCTTTTTGTCTGCTCTTTGAGCCTCTTTGGAGCGTTTTTAATATTTATCAACAAAGAAAGTGTGAGGCTGCATTCCGCCCGTCAAGAGCGGCAACACTTTCCGTATATACTTGTATATCACTATGATATTCGCATGAACAACATGATACATAACCAAGTATCTCTTTGTAAGAGAGGAGCATGTTGAGTAAAACACTGGTTTATAGTTTGTTATAAAAACACATCTTGACCATGACAGGTATTTTTAACAGGTTTAATGGGGATATTGATTTTTGCAATCTGTCTAAAAAACAGTAACTTCGCGGTGCTTTTAGTATCTCTTACAAAGAGAGGATATGTTGCCATGGCAAGGAAAAGCTGCACGATAGTATTTAAAATGATTTTTGTCGGGAAGCAGAATACAAAGAAAAAAAAGTATCTTTGCATACAAATCCCAATTAGCTAAAGATGGCAACTGATAAAAAATTAGTCATTATCCCTACTTACAACGAGAAAGAGAACATTGAAAAGATAATTGCAGCTGTTCTTAGTTTACCACAAGGATTTGATATACTTATCATTGATGACGGTTCGCCAGACGGTACCGCTGATATTGTAAAGAATCTTATGAAGGTGAACGAGTCGCGGCTGTTCATTTTGGAAAGGAGCGGTAAACTGGGACTTGGAACTGCCTACCTTACAGGTTTCCAATGGGCCATAGACAACGGCTACGACTATGTAACCGAGATGGATGCAGACTTTTCCCATAATCCCAACGATCTGCCCAAACTTTACGAGGCCTGCGCAAAAGGGGGTGCAGATGTGGCAATCGGGTCAAGGTACTGCAACGGCATTAGCGTAATCAACTGGCCTATAGGAAGAGTGATAATGTCATATTATGCATCGGCATACGTTAGGACCGTGCTTAGGATGAAGGTGTATGACTGCACTGCAGGGTTTGTATGTTACAGCAGAAAAGTATTGGAAACCATAGATTTGTCTAACGTAAAGATGAAGGGTTACGGTTTTCAGATTGAGATGAAATACACGGCATACAAGCTTGGATTCAAGATTAAAGAGGTCCCTATTATATTTGCAGACAGAACAGAGGGTACGTCAAAGATGAGTTCTGGAATTTTTGGAGAGGCCTTTTGGGGGGTGCTTAAGATGAGGTTTAGGAAGTTCAGGCCGCGCAAGACTGTAAGCAGTGCTGCAAATCAATAGATAAAATTTTGATAGTATGAGTAATCTGTTAATCAAAGGGGGCACAATAGTTACCCCCAAGCGGCAGTTCAAAGGTGATATAAAGGTTGAAGATGGCAGGATTAAGAGTATTACAGATTATTCTAATCTTCCCGACAAAAATTCAAATTTGGATATCCCCAATGGCTTTGAGGTAATAGATGCCACCGGACTACACATATTTCCGGGCGTGATAGATGACCAAGTCCATTTTAGAGAGCCGGGCGCAATAGCAAAAGCCACAATATACTCAGAGAGCAGGGCTGCGGTATTGGGCGGAGTCACATCCTTTATGGATATGCCCAATAATAATCCGCCGGCCACATCCAATGATGCCATAGAGCATAAGTTAAAGATAGCGGAAAAAGATTCCTATGCCAATTATTCATTTTACCTTGGCGCCACAAACGACAATTTAAATGAAATACTCGCAGTTGATAAAAAACGCATCTGCGGGGTAAAGGTTTTTATGGGTTCGTCAACCGGTAATATGCTTGTAGATAATGACATAGCCTTGGAAGAGATATTTGCAAAGTCTCCGGTTTTAGTTGCCACCCACTGTGAAGACGAGGCTATAATTAAAGCCAACTTGCAATATTACAAAGAGTTATACACAGGTAAAGAGATACCGTTCTCTGCACATCCTTTAATAAGAAGCAGGGAAGCATGTATAAAAAGCACGTCAAAAGCCATTGAATTGGCAAAAAGATTTGGAACCAGACTTCACATACTGCACATAAGCACAGCCGAGGAGATAAAAATGATAACAGATACCATATCAGATGGTTACAAGAATATAACAGGAGAGATATGCGTCCATTACCTCTATTTTAACAGCAAAGATTACGAGAAGATGGGCAGCAAGATAAAATGCAATCCTGCAATAAAGGATGAACCGGATATGCTGGCTCTTAGAGAGGCTGTAAAGGATGGTATCATAAAGGTTGTGGCAACAGACCACGCCCCTCACCTATTAATGGAAAAAGAGCATGATTACCTTAATACCCCAAGCGGGTTGCCTTTGGTACAACACTCGTTCCAACTGATGATGGAGCTTGTAAAGCAGGGTATCTTTAAGATTGAGGATATTCCTGCAGTAATGAGCCGGGGACCGGCAGAAAATTTTGGAATAAGTAGGAGAGGTGCAATAAAGGAGGGCTACTTTGCAGACCTTTTAATTGCAGATATTAATCTTCCCGACAAAACCTCTACCAAATATCCGGCCTACAAGTGCGGATGGTCTCCTTTTGCTGATATAAACTTCTCCACAAGTATTAAATATACAATTGTAAACGGAGTGGTTGCTGCTAAAGATGGAAAGATTACCGGATGCTGCAATGCAATGCCGTTGGAATTTAACAGAATTTAAACTGAACTATGAACCACACTACTAACAATAAGACTGTTGGAAAATACCCGAGTGCAATAATAGCAATAATTCTATGGGGTCTCTCATTTGTATGGACAAAAGAGATAATCAATGAAAACATTCCTGTCTTTACATTTCTATTTATAAGGCTGTTTACGGCAACTGTCATTCTATACATCTTCTGTTCGCTTGCCGGCAAGCTGCAAAAAGTAAAAAAACAGGATATCAAATGGTTAATCCTAATGGCGTTCTTTGAGCCGTTCATCTATTTTATTGGTGAATCATATGGTATGATTGCAACTAACTCAGCAACTATAAGCGCAGTAATTATTGCCACCATACCTGTTTTCTGCATAATCTCCGAGAGAATTTTCTATAAAATACCGTTCACTCTGTATAAGATTGCCGGTATAATAATAACACTCCCCGGAATAGCTTTGGTTGCTTTTGAAAAAGGAGATATATCTGTAGATCATCTTTATGGGCTTGCCCTTCTGTTTGTGGCGGTAATAGGAGCTACCGGTTACGGCACAGTTGTAAAGAGGGTTGCAGACAGTTACAACAACTATACAATAGCAACATGGCAGTTTGGAGTAGGAGCTGCTTTCTTTCTTCCGCTGTTCCTTTTTGCAGGAGGTATAGAGGGGTTAGGTGGTAACTTTTTCTCATTTAAAGTTTTTTACCCGCTTCTATCTCTTGCTGTTTTGTGTTCATGCGTTGCTTTTGTGCTATGGATAAATGCAATCAGAGGTTTGGGTATTACAAAAGCAAACATCTTCTCTACTCTCATCCCCGGCATCTCTGCATTGGCAGCAGCGGCTATTGGGCAGGAGAGTATCACGTGGCACAGGATAGCAGGAATCGCTGTGGTTATTATAGGTGTTGCTCTTGCACAATACTCACCCAAAAGCCATACAATATAATCTGCTTTTGCTTTGGCCTTAGCTTTAGCTAATTTAATTTTGAAAGCCAATCCTCTCTCTGCTTCTATAAATAGCCAACGCTAACGCCAACGCCAAAGCCTTTATTTGTACAGCATATAAGGGGCACGTTGTTTCTTGAATTTTTCAACGTCATCCTTCCACATTGCCTTTATCTCATCTGCAGATTTTCCCTCCTTTATCATCTTTCTTACGTAAGACTGTCCAATCTCAAGTTCAAAGAATGGGCTGAAGAAATGGTCATCTAAGTTGAGGTTCTTGTATGCGTCTATAATATATGAAAGATCTATCCCTTTTGTGTTTATCTCATCTATAGATGGGGTTGTACGCAGGTCTACTCCGTGGCATACTTTATTAAGTTGCGGAGGTGTTTTGGCTCCCGGGATGCTCCTTGGTATGAAAGAGAATTTATAGCCCAACATATTGGGATGGCCGTACATCTCAAATGCCTTGTCTGTACCGCGGCCAAGGCTTACCGGGGTTGCTTCAAAGTAGCAGACAGAGGGGTAGAGATAGATGGCATGCATGTCGGGAAGATTAGGGGAAGGCTTAACAGGCAGACGGTAGAGCATGGAGTGCTCGTAGTTCCTGTTCTTTATAACAGTGAGCTTAACTTTTTTGCCGTCTGCTGCGGCAGATGAGTATTTGAGCCAGTTCTCTCCGTTTATCATCTGTGCCAGTTCTCCCATTGTCATTCCATATACGATTGGGATTGGCAAACCGCCAACGCCGGATTTATATTTCATATCCAGGATAGGACCGTCTGTATAGAAGCCAACAGGGTTTGGCCTGTCCAATACTATAAATTCCTTATTATCCTCTGCGCAGGCTGCCATCATATTTGCCATGGTAATGTAGTATGTGTAGAAACGTACACCTACATCTTGAAGGTCAAATACCAAAACATCAAAACTATCCATCACCTCCTTTGCGGGTTTCTTGCTGTTGCCCTCGTAAAGAGATTTGATAGGAATGCCTGTTTTTGGATCTTTTGAGCTGCTTACATGCTCGCCTGCATCTGCATCTCCACGGAAACCGTGTTCGGGAGACATTATGCAGGTTACGTTAACTCCAAGGCTTAGGAGTGTGTCCAATACATGAACTCCGGGCTTTATTATTCCGGTCTGATTGGAAAGGATACATACTTTTTTTCCTTTAAGAAGTGGAAGGTAGCTGTTGATATCTGTAGCTCCGGGTAGTATGTTTGTGGCATATTTTACATTCTCTTCTCCGGGGAAGGTGCCTAATACGTGTGATATTTTTGATGATGAATTTATTACAGGTGCTCCAAAACTGCCCTGTCTGTTCACATCTAAAATGCTCTTGCAACTGCACTTTTTATTGGCATCTTTACCGTGATTTCTGTTGCAACAGCTCTCTTTTTTTTGTGCCTCTTTATTGCATGTGTTTTTTCCTTTGCAGCTCTCTTTTGAGGAATGGTTTTGGGCGAAACAGAGTGTGCCGCCCAAAACCACCAATGCTGCCAATAATAAAATTTTTTTCATCTTTACGTTTTACTCTATAAACTCTCTTTACCTTCTTTACTTTCTCTACTCTCTATACTCAAAAAGCCAACGCCAACGTCAACGCTAATCATTGTGCATCTGAGGAATATCCACAGTGTCCTGGTAATCTCCAATCAGATATTTGCTAAAATGGTCTACCATCCTCCAGAAGAAGTACTCCTGCATATCTCCAAAACCGTGGCGTTGCCCCGGAAGTACCAGCATATCAAATCTCTTATTGGCTCTTATAAGGGCGTCTACAACCCTCAATGTGTTGCCAGGGTGTACATTATTGTCTATATCTCCTGTTATGAGAAGCAGATTACCCCTTAGATTGGAAGCCAACTCCTGATTGGTTGCAATGCTGTAACGGAAGGTTGTATCCCCTTTTGAGGACAGCTCCTCTATTATTCCGTGGTGTTGCTCGCTCCACCATCTGTTGTAGATAGAATTGTCGTGGTTGCCGGCACATGATACGGCTGCCTTAAAGAAGTGAGGGTATTTTAGGATTGCAGCTGTAGACATGAATCCTCCGCCTGAATGGCCATGTATACCAACGCGGTTTCCATCTATGAATTTATGTCGGGAAGCTAATTGCTGTACTGCAACCTTCTTATCCTCTAAGCCGTAGTCTCTTAGGTTGCCGTAGCCATAGTTGTGGTACCATTTAGAGCGGTTAGGGTGTCCGCCGCGGTTGCCAACGGTTATTACAATGAATCCAACCTGAGCTAACCTGTCTATTCTGTCCATGCTGTAGCTCCAAAGGCTGTTGTTCGCCTCTGTCTGAGGTCCCGGGTACACATACTCTATTATAGGGTATGTTTTGGTTGAATCAAAGTCGTATGGCTTGTACATTACTCCGTATAGATCTGTAATTCCGTCACCTGCCTTTACCGTAAAGATCTCGGGGAACTTGTATCCTGCTGCAAATAGGAGCGAAAGGTCTGCCTTCTCAATATCTGCAATCTTTCGGCCCGTGTTGTCATATATAGCTGTTGCAGGGGCGCAATCAACTTTGGAGTAGTTACTTACAAATACCTTTGCATCATCGGACGCAACAACCTCGCAGTCAAAATCTCCCGGGTTGAGGTTTTTTAATGTGCAGCTGCCGTCCAATGGCGCAGAATAGATATGTTTGTAGTATGGATTCTCCTTTTTGTCAACTCCGCAGGCTGTAAAGAAGACAACTCTGCGTGCCTCGTCAACGCCGAGGATCTCCTCTACATGCATCTCACCCTTTGTTAATCTGTGTTTTAGGTTTCCATCCTTGTCGTACAGGTAAAGGTGTGCCCATCCGTCCCTTTCTGACCAATGGATCATCTCTCCGGTGTTTCTTACAATCTTTAAATTGCGAGTCTCAACGTATGTGTTAAGTCTCTCTGCTATAAGCATTTTTGCAGAATCTGCGGTAAGGTCTACGCGGCAGATGTCAACTCTCTTAATATCTCTGCTTGTGCGTGTCATAAGGAAGCTGTTGTTGTCTCCCTCCCAGACCATTGGAATGTATTTGTCGTATCTCTGCTTGTTGGTAAACTCCTTAAGCTCAATGTCTATTGTCTGATCTTTAAAGGCATCTACCTTTATTGTACGCCCTTTGAAATTTCCATTGCCGTCGTTGTCAAAAACATAGAGATATGCTTTTGGACTTGGTTCTCCCGGCATCTGATATTTGTATGCCTCCAATTTAGGTCTTGGATTTGCCAAAACATCTATAACCCAAAGGCTCTTTATATTGGAAACATCATTTCTCTCTATTGCAAAATGCTTTGAATCGGGGCTCCAGACAGCGGATGCTCCACCTCTTTTGTTAAGATCCTCTTTGGTTGCGTAAGGATCGTTGTTCCCCCTTCCGTATGGAAAATCCTTTGTGCCGTCTGTGGTAATCTGATGCTCTACAATTGTAGAATCCTTTTCATCCTCCATAGCCTTTTTAAGGTTCTCCATATCCATATACCAAAGGTTAAACTCCTTTGAATAAAGTACATATTTGCCATCGGGAGATATGTTTGCCCATCTTGGGTAATCCTTCTCCTTCTCTATATCTGATATATCCGTAAGTTTGCCGCTGTTAATGTCGTAGCTGAAACGGAATAATCTTTTCTCCTTTGCTGCAGGCTTTGAATCTTTTTTCTCATCTTTCTTGTCTGCGTCTGTCTTTTTGGATTTCTCCTTTTTTGGCACCATCTCGGATGTTCTCAGTTCAAATTCAAAGTATCTGTCATCCTTGAGTTTAAGGTCTTGTAAAGGGAGGTGTTGGGCATCATAAGGCTCTTTGGTTATCTCAGTAATCTGAGCGGCCAGATCTGCCATATTCCATATCTCTTTTTTGCTTCCCGACAAAGGATCTACTATGTAGTACTTTGTACCGTCCAAGTCTTTATACTGATACCAGAACTTGTTGGAGTTCTTAAAGAAGTTAGGACGGATTTTAGTTGTTGGAACCATTTTGGAAACTTTTTTCTGGGAAAAACGCTCCGCAAGGTCGTAGTTTGCTCTTTGTACCGGAGTTGTCTCCTGAGCCTCAGCTCTCTGATGGCCCGCCGCCATTACAATAGAGACTAAAACTACCTGAGCAGCTAAAATCAAATGTTTCATAAGTGTGTGTATTAGTGTTTATGTTTTATTAACGTTAAAATACTCTGTTCTTTTTATCGGCCTCCCATACCTCCATATCCAACATTCTGCCCTCCTCTATCTTAAACCTTAGAGCTGTGCGTATGGTATGAAACCCAAAGGTGCCTGCTGCTCCCGGGTTAAGAACCATCATGTCTCTTTTCTTGTCATTCATCACCTTAAGTATGTGAGAGTGTCCGCAGACAAAGATATTGGGTCTGTGTGCCTCTATAAGCAGGGATGCTTTGTAGTCGTACCTGCCTGGGTAACCTCCAATGTGCATCATAAGCACCTTCATTCCTTCAATGGTAAATACCTGGGTATAAGGTACGTCTAATCTTACTTTAGCATCATCGCAGTTTCCGTAAACACCTGTCAACGGTTTAAAATTCCGTATAGCGTCTACGGTCTCTATATTGCCAAAGTCGCCGGCATGCCATATAACATCCACGGGACTAAGAAACTCCTTTAGCGGGGCGTCAAACAGCCCGTGAGTGTCCGATATCAATCCAATATATGCCATATCAGTTAATAGTTTATAGTTTATAGCTTTGGCTTTGGCTAATTTAATTTGAGAGCCAACGCTAACGCCAATTTTACAATTTAATTATGATGCGCTTGCGGTACAATACCATAGCCATTGCCGTAAACACAACAACATAACAAAGGGCGAACATCAACGAAGATGCCTGATTGTTCTCACCTACTATTGCAACGCATACATTCTTGTAGAACCATGAAAGGCAGCTGTAAGATGAGCCGTCTGCAGCTGTCCATTTGATTATCCTTCCAAGAATCTTGGCAAACAGACCTGCCATAACAAAGGCAAACAGTGGGTTCATGCCTAAGGCCTTGAATGGGGTAAAGACTTTTTCTTTTCCCTTTACGTCTATGAAATAGATGAAGAATGCCAACATTATTGTAGACCATCCACCTGCATAGAGTACGTATGAGCCTGTCCACAAAGCCTTTATAATAGGTAGCCAGTTGCCCCATACATAACCTGCCGCAACAGATATAAGACCAATGGTGTATAATTTTGTAACAACTTCTATTTTGTTCTCGTGGGTTCTTATAAGATTGCCAAGCAGAAAACCCATTAGCAGTGTGCAACTTCCGCTCAACATTCCAAGCAATCCCTCAGGGTCAAATGGTATTCCAAAACCGTGGTAGATATGGTTCTCACCGGCTATGGCAATGTCAATTGCACCGGCTCCCTGCCCTGCAAGGGAGAGCGCTCCTTTAGCTCCGTTGACCATCTCTGCCGATGGGTCTCCTATAAGCAGCAGTATCATCCAGTGGATTACCATGAGGAATGCCATTGCGGGAATAATCTTCTTTGGCTTTTGTAGCCATAGAGCAATCAGACCGCCAAGAATATAGCACATAGCAATTCTCTGCAACACTCCAAATATTCTTACATGTATCCAATACTCGGCAAGATTCTCCCCATAAGAAAGATTTGGATTGAGATTTGTCGGGAGGAAAGGGAAAGCATTCAAAGCTAATCCTACCAAGAAGATAAGAACGCCTCTCTTTAAAAGTTTCTTTGTGCTTGCAGCAGTTAAAGACTCGTTGTACTTGGCAAATGAAAAGGCCATTGCTGCTCCAACTACAAACAGAAAGAATGGAAAAACAAGGTCTGTGGGGGTGCATCCTGCCCATTTGGCATGCTCAAGAGGGGCGAAAATATGGCTCCACGACCCCGGATTGTTAACCAAGATCATTCCGGCTACAGTCATTCCGCGCAGAACATCAAGAGCAACATACCTTTGCGATTTAATAGTATTCATTATGTTGTTTTTTAGATACTTTGTGAGGCTATTCACAGGCCGTATGGTTTACTGTTATATCCAACCGCGCCGCCGTAGGCCTGTAGCATTTGCAAAGGTAACCATTTACCGAAAAGACAATTAAAGATTACCAAGTTATTTTTTTAAGATTACTAAATTTGCGGTCACAACAGAAAATATATGGAACTTTTTTACGCGAATATAGAAGAAATCCCTGTGGCCGGTGCAACGGTTTTGTTGGATGAGGCAGAGAGCGCTCATTGCATCAATGTTATGAGACATAGAACCGGGGATAATGTAAATCTTATAGATGGTAATGGCAATCTCCTTAAATGCAGGATTTTAGATGAGGGTGCTCCGCTTCCCGACAAAAAACAGAAAAGAAAAGGTAGGGGAACTGTTCCGCAGGTTAAGTTAGAGGTGCTCTCTGTTGATGGGGGCTTTGGGGAGCATGGTTATGAACTTACAATGGCTGTATGCCCTACTAAAAACATGGAGAGGTATGAATGGTTTGTGGAGAAAGCGGTTGAGGTTGGGCTGGATAGTATAGTTCCTGTTATAGGTGAGCATTCCGAAAGAAAGGTTGTGAATGAAGAACGTTTGAACAAGATAATTGTCTCTGCCGTAAAACAGTCATTAAAAGGGAAGATGCCGGAACTGCAAAGTTGTATCTCTGTAAAAGAGTTCTGCAGTAAGTGTAATGCGGAGTTAAAGTTAATCTGTTATTGTGGAAATGAGGTGAAAAGAGTGTATATTTGTAGTGAGTTGGAGAGATTCAAGATGAGACATGGCGCAGGCGGCAGGGTTGAGCGAGAGGAGAAGCCTTCTGTTGCCGTTTTGATTGGTCCTGAGGGTGATTTCTCTAAGAATGAGGTTGAAGCGGCGCTTGAGAACGGTTTTACGGCCGTACATCTTGGCGCGTCGAGGCTTAGAACGGAGACAGCAGCACTTGTAGCAACAGTGTTGGCAGCATCTGCATTTGAAAAAGACAGATAATTTGTCGGGAAGAAAAATACTTTTAAAAAATAAAAAACTATTGAAATATGAGAAAATTAACGTTTACAGTTTTGTGCTTGTTTGCGGTTGGAAGCCTCAATGCACAGAATAAGAATCTTAAACCTTTGGGACAAAAAGAGTTACAGGAGATTCAGAACAGTTTTGTTATGGATGCTCAGGCTACTGCTGCTCAGAATGTTCTAACAAATGACAAGGATATTAAGAATCATGTACTTAACCATAATCTGCAGGGTAAGATAGACCACTTCTTTAAGTACAGGGTTAATGTAAAGGGAATTACAGACCAGAAGAGCAGTGGCCGTTGCTGGATGTTCACCTCTATGAACGTGCTAAGACCTTCTGTTATGGAGAAATTTAATGTTTCATCTTTTGATTTCTCCCACAACTACAACTATTTCTGGGATATGTTTGAGAAGAGCAATCTGTTCCTTGAGAATATTATTGCTACGGCAGACAGGGATGGCGATGATAGAGAGGTGGTTACATATCTTCAGTCTCCTGTTGGGGATGGAGGTGTATGGAATCTTTTCTATAATCTTGGCGAGAAGTACGGTGTTGTACCTGCAGAGGTGATGCCTGAGACAGAGCATTCTAACAATACATCGCAGATGGTATCTCTTATTAACGAGCGTCTGAGGGGTGCTGCATACAACATTAGGGAGATTGCGGTAAAGAAGGGTAAGGCTGCAGATATGGAGCAGGAGAAGATGGCTGCTCTTAAGGATGTTTACAGGGTGCTTGCTCTCTGCCTTGGTGTTCCTCCAACAGAGTTTGCATGGAGATATAAAGATATGGATGGTGAGGTTAAGGTACTTAAAACTACCCCTAAGGAGTTTTATTCTTCCATTGTTCCTGCGGATTATTCTCCCGACAATTACATTATGATTATGAACGACCCTACCCGTGAGTATTATAAGGTTTATGATATTGCCAACTATAGAAATACTGTTGAGGGTATAAACTGGGTATATCTTAACCTTCCGAATGACGAGATCAAGAAAGCTGCTCTTGCTTCTATAAAAAATAATGAGGCTATGTATGCTTCTTGTGACGTGGGGAAGCAGAGCAACAGAAAAGAGGGTGTTATGGATCCTAAGATGTATGATTATCAGTCTCTGTTTGGAATAACTCTAAACATGGACAAGAAGGCAAGGATTCTAACTCGTCAGAGCGGTTCTTCTCATGCAATGGCTGTTGTTGCAGTTGATGTGGATGAGAATGAGAATCCGGTAAAATGGCAGTTTGAAAACAGCTGGGGAGCCGGTTCGGGCCATAACGGTTATCTTACATTTACAGATGATTGGTTTGACGAGTATATGTTCCGTATTGTAATAAACAAGAGGTACTTGAGTGAGAAGGCTGTTAAGGCTTTGAGCGGAAAGGTTATCTCTCTTCCGGTATGGGATTATATGTTTTAAATGATTAAATGGGGAACAGGTCTTGTCCTTGCATTCTTATTCACATTGTATGTATCCCTATTACAGGTACATCTGTAAACCCTGAATGAAGTATAGGCCCTGCTCTGTTTGAGGGTGGTGCAGCTCTAAGCCAACTTTGGGTATTTATTGTAATCCCTCTTATAGGTGGAGCGATTGCGGCTTTAGTGTTGAAGGTGATAAGCAACGAAAAGTAACATTATATGTGCAGAGTATAATGTTACTAAAAAGAATAGGGCAGCTTTATTGTTGCCCTATTCCCATTTAATGAGAGCAATACTACTTTACAGGATACAAAAAAAGACAGCTAATCGCTGTCTTCCTTTTTCCCTTGTAGCGCGGCCCAGGATTGTGCGCGGCACGGTGTGCCTGTGCATTCCTTTGGCCGAATTGCTTTGTCCTCAAGGAAAAAAATTTTGTGTTAAACAAAAGGTAGCCGTGCTTCGCACTGCCTTCTTTTTGTACCTGTTTTGCTTCGCTCAAACAAGTTTGGCTCGCATTACAGGATACAAAAAAAGACAGCTAATCGCTGTCTTCCTTTTTCCCTTGTAGCGCGGCCCAGGATTGAACTGGGGACCTCATGATTATGAATCATGCGCTCTAACCAGCTGAGCTACCGCGCCATCATTCAGTTGAGATACCAAGACTCGAACTCGGACCAAGAGAGCCAGAATCTCTTGTGCTACCATTACACCATATCTCAATAAGTGCGCTCGTTTCGGGAGTGCAAATGTATGAATAATTAAATAACCTGCAAAATTTTTTTTAACAAAACGTGAACTATAATGTAAAAATATATTTTTACAGCCACATAGAACAGCCGTAATTTACCTGTTATGTATCGTCGTTATATCTTTGCAGCGATGAAAACATACAAAAGCGGTTTAATTTAACATAATAAAAAAATCTATAAAGTCATCTTTGCATGTATATTGTGCGTAATAATGGCAGCGTGCTCAAAAGACAACAATGATAATAAACTAAATACCCCATCACCAAAAGAGCAGTGGAGCAAGACCATGAAGGGCAACGGAGAGCTTGTAAACCTTTTTGTTTGGGATAGCGAGAAGATGAATATAGACAGAGAGCCAATAGACCATGTAATCAATCCTGAAAAGCAGTTGGCACATAAAGCCCTTAAAGAGTACGGGCCATTTGGCGAAAAGATAAGCACAGAGCAGCTCCTTGCTCTATCAAAGATAGAGTAGAAGCTGATGATTCCAGTTTGTTGTAGCGATAAGGTAGTGACTAAAAAACATAATCATTACCTCTATTTTTTATATGGTATGCAGAATTTACCCTTTTAGACAGCTTCTTGTTATCCCTTGCAACAAAGGACAGTGGCGTATGCAGCTATGGCCTCCTCCCTTCCAACGGCATCTGCCCCCTCTGTGGTTGTGGCCTTTATAGAAATTTGGCTCAACTCGCACCCTAAAACAGAGGCTAATGTCTCCCTCATCTGAGGAATATAACGTGCAATCTTAGGCTTCTGCAAAAGGATGGTGCAGTCTGCATTTACAAGCCTGTACCCCTGCTCTTTAACCAAATTGTAACTGCGCT
>ERZ857629.2385-NODE-2385-length-17915-cov-10.510974_pt1 | contig 17915 bp, 12 predicted proteins | sample MGYA00519700_ERZ857629 | MGnify/ENA primary metagenome ERZ857629 (study PRJEB31778, sample SAMEA3449351) | human gut metagenome | biome: human gut; feature: human-associated habitat; material: faeces | place: United Kingdom | collected 2010/2012 ...
CGAACGGTTTCAGGTTCTCTTTCACTCCCCTGTTCGGGGTTCTTCCCACCTTTCCCTCACGGTACTGGTTCACTATCGGTCTTCCGGATGTATTTAGCCTTGCGGGATGGTCCCCGCGGATTCGGACAGGATTCCTCGTGCCCCGCCCTACTCAGGTGGCTCCCCTGTAACGTCCTCGTTGCCTGTACGTGCGTGTCACACTCTGCGCGGCGCCTTTCCATGCGCTTCCAGTTCCTTGACGTCATCCCTTGGGAGCTCCTACGACCCCGCACAGCCCTTGAGCTGCACGGTTTAGGCTCCGACCCTTTCGATCGCCTCTACTCAGGTCATCGATCTTTCTTTCTTCTCCTGGGGGTACTGAGATGTTTCAGTTCCCCCCGTTCGCCCCATCCTAAGATGGTGACAGGCCTTCAGCCTGCCGGGTTGCCCCATTCGGACACTCACGGATCACTTCCTGTTTGCGAATCCCCGTGAATTTTCGCAGCTTACCGCGTCCTTCTTCGCCTCCGGATAGCCTAGGCATCCCCCGTTCGCCCTTCTCCTCTTTCTCTCGTGAATTACAGTCCCTCAATATGGTTACTCGCCATATTCAGCGACTCTCTTCTTGTCTCGTTTTTGCCTATGAAATTGCAGTCCCTAATTCGCAACTCGAAAAAACTCTCGAATTATTTACAAATTACAAACTGATTTTCTTTTCTATCTTTACCTCTTATTCTCTCTCAATGTTGTCAATGAACTTGGCCGTTTGAACGTGTTTCTGAAGCTTTTCAGCATCGTTGTTTCTCAAACGGACTGCAAAGATACGCACTTTTTCATTACCTCCAAATTTTTTCCGACTTTTTTTATCATTTTTTTCATAAAAAACATTTTATACACCATTTTCACCCCCAAAACCTGTCGAAATAAATGGATTTTGCTTAAGTTTGTATGACGCGGCCGGAAGAGTCGCAAGGATTGCTAAAACACATAGACAGATAAGCAAATGGAAGAAAAAAGAACGACTCTGCCTGAGAACGCGCAGAGAGAACTTAAACCGGGCGAAAAGTACGAACCGCTTCTGAGCCCTCAGAAAAACTATCCTGAAGTCACACCTTATTCAGTATGCGTCGGCCTGATCATGGTCATCATCTTCTCGGCCGCTGCCGCATACCTCGGACTGAAGGTCGGCCAGGTATTCGAAGCGGCCATTCCGATCGCCATCATTGCAGTAGGCCTTACAAGCGCATTGGGCAAGAAAGGCGGCCTCGGACAGAATGTCATCATACAGTCCATAGGCGGATGCTCCGGCTCAGTGGTTGCCGGCGCCATCTTCACTCTACCTGCCATATATATATTAGGTGTAGAGGTAAACTTTATGCAGATGTTCCTGTCCTCCCTTCTCGGCGGCATTCTCGGCATCCTCTTCCTGATTCCGTTCAGAAAATACTTCGTAAAGGAGATGCACGGCAAGTATCCTTTCCCTGAAGCCACAGCCACGACACAGGTCCTGATTAGCGGCGAAGGCGGAGGAAACAATGCCAAGACATTGATACTCAGCGGTCTCGTGGGCGGACTCTACGATTTCATCATCGCCACTTTCGGCGCATGGAGCGAAACGGTATCCACCACAGTCACCACCATCGGCCAGCACATCGCAGACAAAGCCAAAGTCGTACTCAAGCTGAACACCGGCGCTGCAGTACTCGGACTCGGCTACATTGTCGGTCTCAAATACGCGTTCATAATCTGCTGCGGCAGCTTCCTGGTGTGGCTGGTGATCATCCCGCTGATGAATCTCATCTGGGGCGGCCAAGTCATTGACCTTATGAACAGCGGCATCACGCAGACCATCGGAGACATGTCCGCTGACCAGATCTTCAAGGAATACGCGCGCCACATCGGCATCGGCGGCATTGCCACAGCCGGCATCATCGGCATCATCAAGTCTTTCGGAGTCATCAAATCGGCCGTAGGACTTGCCGCAAGCGAGTTCACGAAAAAGCCGGGCACAAAAGCCGAAGCCACCGAGCGCACAGATGAAGACATGCCGATGAAGACGATTGTTTTCGGCATTGTCATAGCCCTTCTGGCGATTTTCGCATTCTTCGCATTGGGCGGAGTCGTGGAAAACATCTGGCAGGCATTGGTCGGCGTGCTGATCGTGGGCATCATCTCCTTCCTGTTCACGACCGTGGCTGCCAACGCTATCGCCATCGTGGGCTCGAACCCCGTCAGCGGCATGACACTTATGACATTGATCATAGCATCATTGATCCTCGTGGCGGTCGGGCTGAAGGGCAATGCCGGTATGGCGGCGGCGCTGGTGATCGGCGGAGTCGTGTGCACGGCGCTGTCTGTGGCGGGCTCGTTCGTGACCGACCTGAAAATCGGATATTGGCTCGGCACCACGCCTAAGAAACAGGAAATCTGGAAGTTCGCGGGCGTCGCTGTCGCTGCTGCAACTGTCTGCGGAGTGATGCTCGTGCTGAACAAGACTTTCGGATTCACCGGGGACAATGCTCTCGTCGCGCCTCAGGCCAATGCAATGGCAGCCGTTATCCAGCCGCTGATGAACGGCGGCGGTGCTCCGTGGATTCTCTACGGAATCGGTGCGCTCATCGCTATTGTCCTGACAATGTGCAAGATACCGGCTCTCGCTTTCGCTCTCGGAATGTTCATTCCTATCGACCTGAACCTGCCTCTGCTCATCGGCGGCGCCATCTCGTGGTTCGTCGCTTCCCGCAGCAAGGATGCCCAGGTCAATGCAGAGAGACACGAAAAGGGTACGCTTATCGCTTCAGGATTTATTGCAGGCGGCGCCCTGATGGGTGTTGTCAGCGCCATCCTCAAGTTCGCGAATGTGGATCTGTTCCTGACTTCGTGGCATGCAGAGTACGGTGAAGCTGTAGCGCTTCTTCCTTATATAGGTATCATCGCGTTCATTATCGGGGTCGCGATGAAGGTCAATGAGAAAAAACAATTACAATAACGAGATATGGAAAAGATATTGGACAGATTTCTGAGATACGTCGCCATCGACACTCAGTCAGATGAAAATTCGGAGTCACAGCCAAGCGCTGCCAAGGAACTGGATTTGCTGAAGTTGCTCTGCAAGGAGCTGAACGATATGGGCGTGGAGGCTACCCTGGACGAGTACGGATACGTCATGGGCTCCATCCCGTCCAACATTGACAAGAAAGTTCCTGCCATAGGCTTCATCGCGCACGTGGATACGTCTCCGGACGCTTCCGGAAAGGATGTCAAGCCGCAGATCATCAAGGACTACGACGGCGGAGACATCGCATTGAAAGGTGTGCCGGGCCTGTTCCTGAGGCCGTCCGAGTTCCCTGAACTGCTGTCGCACAAGGGCCAGACCATCATCACCACTGACGGCACCACGCTGCTCGGAGCTGACGACAAGGCCGGTGTGGCGGAGATCATGAACGCGGTGCAATACATCATGGAGCACCCTGAGTTCAAGCATGGCGACATCAAGATCGGTTTCACTCCGGATGAGGAAATCGGCCGCGGCGTCGTGAAGTTCGACGTGAAGCGCTTCGGTGCCGACTATGCCTACACGATGGACGGCGGCGAAATCGGCGAGCTGGAGTTCGAGAATTTCAATGCCGCTTCCGCCAAGCTCCACATCCAGGGGCGCAATGTCCATCCGGGCTACGCGAAGGACAAAATGAAGAATGCCATCCTTATCGGTATGGAGTTCAATGACTTGCTTCCTATCGGCCAACGTCCTGAGATCACCGAGGGCTACGACGGATTCTTCCACATCATCAGTTTCAAGGGCTCGGTAGAGGAGGCTGATTTCAGCTACATCATCCGCGACCACGACCGCAAGAAGTTCGAGGAAAAGAAGGAGCTTATAGGTCAATGTGTCAATTTCATCAATGTCAAATACGGTGAAGGCACTGCCACTCTGGAGGTCAAGGACCAGTACTACAACATGCGTGAGCAGGTGGAGCCATACTATTTCATTGTTGAAAAGGCTGTCAAGGCCATGGAGATGGCAGGCATCAAACCGAAGATTCAGCCTATCCGCGGCGGCACTGACGGAGCGAACCTTTCATTCAAAGGCCTCCCTTGCCCGAATATCTTCGCCGGCGGCCTGAACTTCCACGGCAAGATGGAGTTCGCCCCTCTCGAGAACATCGAAAAGGCCTCCGAGGTAGTCCTGAACATCGTCAAGCTGTTCGCGGAATAGGGATACGGAAATTAGACGCAGCAACACGACCACAGCGTGCCACCATAGGTAATTTCTGAACCAATGAGCATACCTGCAAGTTGGCAAATTCAGATGTAACAAATTAACATACAACCACTTACATACCCTAAAAGCAAAATGCAAAGATGCTCATCACCCTATTTTTTTAGGGGAGTGAGCATCTTTGCGCATTAGCTCAAATGCTCATAACCGCCTACTCATCAATGCATTACAACTACCATTACAGCATTAGCATTATGCTCATTGGTACCATAATTCCGCCGCTGGGTGACTATTAGCAGCATTTTCCTATAGAACAACACTCGCGCATATCGGGTATAACTCTTTGCTTATTTCAGCATATTCAAGAAGAAAGGAAACAAAAGAGCTGACTCATAGATTTTATTTCTTTTTGACAATGTAACTGATATTGAAGGCGCATCAGACAAATAATAGTCAAACACAAGAAAAAAACATCTTATATATTGTACAATGTAAATATTGTATCTATCTTTGTGAAAAAGAACCACAAAATGACTTTTGATAAAATATTGGATGACGGAAGGCTCTGGGCAGTACGGTACGATAAAGAAGGACAGAACTGCTTCGACGAATTGTTTGACCGGTGGTATGACATGCAGTGGCTGAAGTCATTCTTCACAGATAATCTTTCGGATTTAAGCGCCTATTTCCACATCACAGATGTATATAAGGCCATAATGGAAACAATAGAGGATGCATCCACTTTGGAATGCCTGATGCTGGACATAAGTCCGGACGCAAACCTAAATACACTTTTCAGACATCTTGAAAATAACAGATTCTCAGAAATGACATTAGGAAAAGAGAAAGCGAAAGGAAAAAGCGTCCACAAACATTCTTCTTGGTTAAGGATATATGCTATCAAGATTGAAGACGGCATCTACGTAGTAACCGGAGGAGCAATAAAACTGACGGCTACGATGTCTGAAAGAACACACACTCTCGCGGAACTGGCTAAAATGGAGATGGTTAGAAATTATTTCATTGACAATGGCGTTTTTGACAAAGAAGGATTAAATGATTATATAAACCATGAGCAAGGCAACTGAATTTTTGAACAATAACCAATCTGCAACCCCTTCAAAGTGGAGGGAAGCGGCTGAATGGAGAAGAAAGAATGAGAAATGGCTGAAATATGCCAGAGTCATAACGATGAAAACAATGCAAGCTATGGATAAGCAGTCTGTCACTCAGTCGTTACTTGCTGAGCGGATGGGATGCAGCCAACAATATGTTTCCAATTTGCTCAAAGGAAGTTCTAACATGACATTGGAGACAATAGCACGTATCGAAACAGCGCTCAACATTGACCTCATCGGATCCGCATTGGGCGGCTTGGCCGATGGATATGACCCTGCTGAAAGTTCATCACGCACGTGCTATCTGAATGATGTGGAACAACCTGCACTTGCACACCTCGATGAGCACACTGGCAATCAATAAGTTCTCGGTCGGTAAACGAACTCAGTCACCTCAGCCTTTCTGAGCTGGAACAATCTTCTCTGAAGCCAGGCCGTTCTCCGCTCCACCTGCCGGCTCTGATTTCTCCGGCACTTCCGCCGACTGATCTACTTTCCGTGCAGCTTTCTCCGCCTCACGGGCGGCCTTTGCGGCGGCTTTGAGGTCGTCGCGTTCCTTTTGTTTCAGGTATGCGGCCTTGTATTTCTCGAGACGGGCATTCTCCTTCTCCTCCCTGGCTTTCAGGGCCTTGAGCTGTTTCAGCTTCTTCACACGAAGTTTGGCAGCTTTCTTATCCGCGGCTGCCTTGGCTTTGGCTGCATCCAGACTGTCGAGCCTTGCCCATTTGGCTTCACGGGCAGCTATCCTCGACGCACGGATGGAATCACGCTGCGCTTTCTTCAACGCGGACGGATCCAGCACAGGAGCATTGACAGAAGACGAATCAGAAGACATTGACAGAGAATCAGTTGCGGCCTTTGTCGAATCCGCGACAGACGGGAGCGACGTTCCGAGCGAGTCCGCAGGAGAGAGTGACAATGAATCCTGCGCTACGGACAGCGAGTCGCCAGCTACCGTCAATGAATCTGCGGCAGCGGCCTTAGCCTGTGCGGCAGCCTTCCTGCGAGCCTCTGCATTGGCCTTGGCCACCCTGCCCTCGCGGATCTGCTTCATTATGCCCGGGATGTAACCAGGATAGTATCTGTCTGTGTATTCGAAAGTTGCACGCGGACGGGCCGAATATGAACTGCGCTCCGATGCACGCAGAGAGAGCGTGGTAATGTCCTGTTTGCCGCGCGGGCACGCATCTATCTGCCAGTCAAAGCCCTTCAGCACACGTTCATCACGCGTCATCTGAGCCACCGGATAGCCATCGTTTTTCGCTGCATCGAAGTAATAGACCTTGTCCAGTTCCCCGTTCAGGAACCGCGCAGAGAGCATTTTCGCCGCACTCTTGTTCACGGTCGCATAGACGCTGTCCTCCTGCAGATAGAAAACGGCATTCGCCTCGCCGAGAGCATCGAATCGTGTCAATGCCCCGGTAGTGTCGAAGTAGGCGAGCATTTCCGTAGCCCTGATCTGGTCGAAGCACAACGAGTCTTCTTTCACGATGATGAAGGCGTTGGACATCAGGCTGGCCTTCTGCATGGCCCTGTCCTTGATCACCGCATAGATGCTGTCGGCAGAATACTGCCTGTTGCCCTCATTCCAGACAAACGGCTTCTCATACATTCGGACCAATGAATCCAAATCATTGTAAACCAATGAGTCACAAGCGAGCTGTATATCTTTGCGGAACATCTTCACGTTCTTGATGGCCGTGATGAAATTCAGTTTCGTGGAGTCCTTCGGTGCGGAAAGCGAGTCCGCGGCCACTGTCAATGAATCTGCTGCATTCGCGAGCGAATCTGCCGAATGCGAGAGCGTGTCAGCAACATGCGAAAGGGAATCGGACGCATGAGCGAGCCGGCCGGCCGGTTTCTGAAGTGCACCAGACGCCGGGCCGAGCGATGCGAGCGCGTGAGAGACAGAATCTGCCTCAGAGGCCTGTGCACCAGACGCCATTGCGGTCGAATCCTTCGCCGAGGTCAATGTCTTGGCTGTCAATGAGTCTGCCGGAGCGCCCTCGGCCAGCTCAGCTGCATCAGTCGCCTCATCACCATTCTCCCCGGAAGCCTCAGCCGACTCAGAAGCCTCAACCGCCTCCGAAACATCCGAAGACTCAGATGCGTCACTCTCAGAAGTCTCAGAAGCCCCCGAAGTCTCCGCAGCCCCTCCTGCAGCAGCCTCAGCCCCGGTCTCCTCCGTCTGCTTCTTGTTAGGCTTAGGACGGTTCGGGTCATTCTCCATCGCCTTGGCCGCAGCTTCAGCCGCCTCCTTGGCCGCCTTCTGACGATAAGCCTGGACAGCATCCACCGCCAGATCTTCAAGACGGGACTTGGAATTCTTTATCTCAGATTCATTGACCTGAAACATCATATAGGTACGGGCGAAGATGGTATCAGCCCCGAAATAGACCGTATCAGGCTGGTCCTCAGCATTTTTCATCACGCCGATCACTGCCGGGTCCCTCGTCAGCTTCACCTCGGACAACGAATCCGTATAGAAAATCCGCCCGGCCAGAGCCGAAACATCACGCGTAGTGTCAGTCACCTGCGCATTGCCGAGCAGCTCGATATTCTTAGATGACCTATAATAATATAAGGAGTCCGCCCAGCCTTCCTGAGTATCACTCATGCCATGGACATTGTTCCGGAACAGGAAAATCTCGCGTCCGCGGTCATACCAGCCGCCATTGGCCGAAAGCATATTGTCATCCTGCCAGGTATCCGTGTCGAACCCGAACGTCGCCACATTGGTCCTGGCATCATAGACGATGGTAGTGGACTTCACGAACACCGAATCCGTGAACATATTCACCCGGTCATTGAACGTAAACGTCCTTATCTTGGAATCGTAAGTACCTGTCCGGCTTTCGATTATCTGCCCCTCGGCATCCTTCATCGAACCGCCGTTGAAGAAAAACGCCACACTGTCCTTCGTGTTGTAGTCCAGATGCTCGGTACGCAGCACATTCCGGTCCTTGTCCTCGAGCTGCACCAAAGTACCCCTGAACTCAGCCAGGTCCCTGTCAATGTAATAAGTCAGCCTGTCTCCCGTCAGCACCGTCTGGTCCTGGAGAATCTTCACATTGCTGATGGCGTAGATTTCATTGGAACTCATATTCCAGAGCGCCGTATCACAGATGAGATAAGTATCATTGTGCAGAAACCTCGCCGGGCCCGTCACTTTTCTGTAATCGACGCCGTCCTTCTCGATAAGTTCCATGGACTGCGCGCTCAGAAGACGAACGAGCGAGTCCTTCTGACTGCCATTTTCCTGTGCAGACAGACTTGTCAATGTCGAGAGAACCGTAACGACAGATATGAAAAGCTTACGGAAATTCATTGACACTCAATATCTTACTTTTCAGCAGCCTCGGACGCGCACTGAGCCACTATCTTGTTCCAGCCCTCGCGAGAGAAATTGCAGTCCTTGAACAGCGGATCGATAGTGATATATGTCGTCTTTATCTTGCTGTCAATGAACTCGTCGATAGCCTCATTCTGCTTCTTGGCCTTCGCCTCGTCCAGCAGCTCGCTGTAGTCATTCTCGAACGAAGCCGTATGGGACGGGATGATCTTGTCCACACGGATTATCTTATACACAGTATTACCGCTACGGCCCTCATTGTCAAGCGATTCCACAGGCTCGGATATCTCCCCTTCCTTCAGATTCTTGATGGCTGCATAGTCCTGAGGCTTCAGCTGGTCGATCTCAAAATACGCGGAACCGGTATTCGGGTCAGCCATCTGGCCACCATTGGTACGAGTCTGATTGTCCTGAGAATAGAACTTCGCAGCAAGCTCGAAAGTGACAGCCTTGTTCTGGATTTCAGTCTTGAGCGAGTCGAGCGTCTTGAACGCCTTCTGCCTGTCAGTATCCGTATAGACCGGCTTCATGAGAATATGGCGGGCATTGAACATATCCCCCTTCTTCTCGAGCACCTCGATAATATGGAAGCCGTCCGGCGTCTCCACAATCTGGGAAATCACACCAGGCTTGAGCGACATCGCCGCATCAGAAAATGCCGGCCAGAAAATCGACTTCGACGCAAGCCCCAGTTCGCCGCCCTTCCTCGCGCTGCCCGGATCCTCAGAATAGATACGGGCCAATGTAGAGAATTTCTCACCATTGATAATTCGCTCACGTATGCTCAGCAGCCTCTCCTTCACCGCAAGATTCGCAGCCTCGCGGTCCGGATAGATACAGATCTGGCTCAGCTGATACTTCACCGGAACCATAGGCAGGTCCGCGGCATCAGTCTTGGAAACATACTCCTTCACATCGTGCGGAGTCAACTCAGGCACCGCCGAAGCAATCTGAGACTGCATCTGCTGGGTAAGCGACATATCCTCAAGCTGCTGCTTCCATTCCTGACGAAGTTTATACATCGGCTTGCCGTATGCCTTCTCCACATTGTCATCACCCCCGAGCTGAGTACGCATCTGGTCGATACGCTGCGCCAGAGTGCTTGACACCATCTCCTGGTTCACCGTGAGAGAATCCACACGCGCCTGCATCAGGAAAAGCTTCGACTCAAGCATACGCTCCAGCTGCTCGCAACGCATATTCCTGTCGGAATACATCCCCTGCATACGCATATACAGAATCTCCTGCTCCAGTTCCGACAATGAAATCATCTCATTGCCCACGACAGCTATTGTCTTGTCAATGAGACCATTACCATATTTCTGGGCATTGAGTGGCATCTGCACCGAAGCCAACACCGCAACCACAGCTGCTGCAAGTTTCAGTATATTCTTCATAATCAATAAATCATCATTTTATAACGAAAGCGCCTTGAGCGCGCGCATTCTCTAACAAGTCCCGTTCCAAACCTGAAATCAAAGCCTGTTTTCTGGTACTCAGGAGAATATCTTTTATCTGTTCCCTATAATATTCCACCGGTCCGGTCTGCCCCGCCCTCATCATTTCGTTGATAAAGGCAATGTTCAGATTGCCGTTGCCGTCCGGAATCTCCACCATCCCGTCCTTCATCACCGCCAGCAACGACCCGTAATCCGTCCCGAACTCCCGCGACAGCCTCACCATATTCACCCAGCCTCCGCCGAAGAAGTTATATCTCAATGCAGATGAATACGTCAGGCTGTCACCTTCCATTATATCATCCACATCAGACGAAAGCAGCTTCTTCTTGATGATGTTCAAGTTCGGCGAATCGGCAGAGATGCAGAGGAACTTCGCCTTGGCAATCGGCAGAGCCAGACGGAAATTCTCAATATGGTCCTCATAGTACTTCTCTATCTGCCCGTCAGTCACAGCCGTATCGAGCCGCTGGTTTATGTACTTCTGCTCATAGCGGTACTTCAGCAGCGAACGGCGATAGTCCTCCAGTTCCTTGGTGACATTCTTCTCCGACTTGGACAACTCCCTGTCCACCACATCATTGAACACCATATCGGTAGCCCAGGAATTTATGTACTGGAGCGCAAGCCGAGTGCTGTCCTCAGCCGAAATGCCGTCCGGAATGAACGTCGCCAAATCCGTATCATACAGTTTTTCGGACCCCACCTCAGCCACGACCTTGCCGTCACGGACAAACGACATAATCGTCTTGCACGAATTCAACATCGGCAGGACGATTACGAAAAAGCATACGCCTATAATATTCAGGACTCTGCGAGTACTCAAATCTATCTCGAATAATTAGGTGATTCCTTGGTGATAGTCACATCATGCGGATGGCTCTCGAGGTAGCCCGCATTGGTGATACGCACGAACTGGGCGCCGCGCAGAGAAGCGATATCCTTCGCTCCCACATAGCCCATACCTGCACGCAGACCGCCCACAAGCTGGTAAACAACCTCAGCCACAGTGCCCTTGAACGGCACCTGAGCCACGATTCCCTCCGGAACAAGCTTCTTCACATCCTCTTCCATATCCTGGAAATACCTGTCCTTGGAACCATGCTCCATAGCCTCGAGCGAACCCATTCCCCTGTACGCCTTGAACTTCCTTCCGTTCAGGATGATGGTCTCACCTGGAGACTCCTCAGTTCCGGCAAACAATGAGCCGGCCATAATGGTGCTTGCACCTGCCGCCAATGCCTTCACGATATCACCCGAATAGCGGATACCGCCGTCAGCAATCACAGGCACGCCCGTTCCCTCCAATGCCTTGGACGCAAGCATCACAGCCGTCAGCTGAGGCATTCCGACACCGGCGATGATACGTGTCGTACAGATGGAACCAGGTCCGATACCGACCTTCACCGCACTCACACCTGCATCTGCCAATGCCTTGGCACCCTCGCCTGTGGCAACATTGCCCGCAACAATCTGTATATCTCTGTTCTTGAACGCCTCGCAAGCCTTGGAAATCACCTCGAGCACACCCACGGAGTGACCATGAGCAGTGTCAATGACGACCGCGTCAGCACCTGCGCTCACGAGCATCTCGATCCTGTCGAGAGTGTCAGACTTCACGCCGACTGCAGCAGCCACGAGAAGACGTCCCTTCGAATCCTTGGAAGCGATAGGATTGTCCTTTATCTTCATAAGGTCCTTATAGGTGATGAGACCTACAAGCTTGTTGTCCTCGTCCACTACAGGAAGCTTCTCCACCTTGCTGCTGCGGAGAATGCCGGTGGCATCCTGAAGACTGATTCCTTTCTTCGCCGTGATCAGATTATCCTTCGTCATCACGTCCGAAACCGGAATCTTCTTATTGTCCTGGAAACGCAGGTCCCTGTTCGTGACAATGCCGATGAGCCTGCCTGCGCAGTCCACTACAGGAATGCCGCCGATATGATGCTTCGCCATAAGGGCCAATGCATCGCCCACAGTAGCCTCAGGACTGATGGTGACCGGATCGTAAATCATACCGTTCTCCGCTCTCTTGACCCTGCGGACCTGCTCGCACTGCTGGTCAATGGTCATATTCTTGTGAATCACACCGATACCGCCGGCACGAGCCATCGCGATAGCAAGATCAGCCTCAGTAACAGTGTCCATTGCAGAAGAAACAATAGGAGTGCAGAGAGAAATATCTCTTGTGAATTTGGTGGAAACATCTACAGCTCTCGGAAGGACTTCAGAGCGTGCAGGAACGAGTAGAACATCATCGAAGGTGAGCCCCTCCGGAATTGCTGAATTTACGAACTGCATTTCTAACAAATATATTTTGGCAAATATACGAATTTTTTCAATGAAATTTACATTCCGGACATTTTCAATGCAAGATTCCCAAGATTTTCAATACCCCACTCCCAGATTTTTCAATTTGTTTCGTTTTTCGATTTGTCGATAATAATGCGTAACTTCGGCGATTAGTCCGACATTTTGCAGAACGCCGCGACTGGCGTGAACTGATTTTTTCGCGGAATTATAACTCAACAATATGAATACAAGACATATAGCAACACTTTTTCTGGCAGCGTTCATTGCCATTGCCGGGGCCTGCTCGCCGGAGACGACAGTAAAACCTGACGAAGGAAACGGAACAGAACAGCCGGGCAAACCTGGAACCGGAGAAGAAAATCCGGGCGGCGAAGAGAAACCGGGAGAAGGAAACAAACCTGAAGAAGGCGGAAAACCTGGTGAAGGTGAGAACCCGGGAGGAAGCGAGAATCCCGGCGAAAGCTCGACAGAAGAGACCGTAAACGTGACAGTTCTGAACCCCGGAGCGACAAAGGTGGAGACCAAACCTACCCCGCAGCATCCGGACCTCATCCACAACGAAGAATACCACGAGTTCTACAATCCCCTTCAGGACTACCTCGATGACTTCGGCAATATCGACTACGTCTGCGCACAGGGCAAGGGAACGGATTGGCCACGCGTGCTCGACGACTACTCAGGCATCCGCTTCTATCAGAGCACCTCAGCATCGAAGAACGGAGGATACATCCGCGTCCGCGCCCACAACGGAGCCAAACTGCTCAGCGTAACAGTAGGTTCTGCAACATTGACAAAAATCGCCCACTCGGTGGACGGACGTGCGAAAAAGTCAGAGGCGAAGAACATTGACGCAGGCGGCTCCTACACGGTCGAAGGCGAATACGACGAAGTCTGCTTCTACTGCATGGGCACGACACAGAGCGAAAGATGGGAGATGAACAGCATCAAAGTCCGCTACCGTGGCGGCTTCATCGAGGAAGACTTCCAGACCGGCATTGAAAAGGAATATGGACCGCTCGTGCGCGTGGATCTGCCTCTGAAAGAAGGCTTTGAGAGCGGATTTCCGACGACAGACAAGCCGTCGTACTACAAATACGGCCTGACCGCAGGACGCGAAAACCTCCAATGGAGCACCTGGTTCGGCTCATTCTCCTGGCAGAATCCTATCGCAGGGAAGCAGAGCGCCCAGCTGCGCATCTATAAGGAAGACCCGGACTATTACGGCCAGCCACAGTTCGGCCACCTGAAAATGGAATACTTCATCGAGAATCTCTCGAAAGTTAGCTTCAGCTACTGGTTCTCCGAGTTCTGGGTATCCGCAACGATTTCCTACTGCGAATTCGACACCGACGAATGGAAAAATCCGCAGCAGATCGCCCTGAAGAGCTACAGCGACCGCAAGACCAAGCAAAGTTTCACCTACGACTTAGGGGCCAAGGTCAATGCCAAGATCCGCATCCAGATAGACCCGGACAGCGGCCACCCGGACAGCGACCACCACGACCTGATTTTCGACGACTTCATCTTCGAATAAAATTTTTCATTTATACATATAATGACTAACTTTGCAGGATGTAACTGATCTGACCACTTGACGGTTACTGAAATAATGGAAACTGATAAATAAAAATAATTAACAACAATCATGAAAAAATCAACCAACAATTACGAACGCCCTGAAGTCCAGGTCGTTTACGTAGAAACCGAAGCCGGATTCGCGAGCGAAGGATACGGAGCCACTATCCGCGATTTTAATTATGACGAAGATGAAACGCTCGGCTGCTAAATCAAAGTAAACCATGAAAAGATTTTTCTCTTATATCGGGGCGTCATTGGTAGCCATTGCCGCTCTTTCGAGTTGCAATAAGGAAATTGAAAATCCTTCAAGCGAAGCCTCCAACGGCATTCAATTCGCCATTACTGCATCGTCTGTTGACACCAAAACCAGCATAGATGGATTTAAAACATCTTGGGTGGCAGATGACGAGCTTGATATCACACACGCTATTGCTGGTTCTACCACATACATAACTGATGGAAGTTTTTCCATTTCAAAAGACGATCTTGCCACAAATAAATTTAACGGAACCCTTAAATCAAATCTCAAAGAAGGATCCTCTTATGACTGGTATGCTCTTTACCCTTATAACAATGGAAAAAATTATACATACATTGGACATTCCAAAGGTGCTACTCAGAATGGCAATAATAGCACCGCACATTTATGCGGAACGCTTTGCCCTCTTTATGGCGTCGCTAAAAATGTAAATAGCTCAGATCCGGTATCTTTCGACATGCAGCACCTTGCAGCTGTCGTTGAAATCACCGTTACGAATGAGACAGATGCGGACCTTACAGTTAAAAACATCACCTTTGCTTCTTCAGATGAGAACATTGTAGGCTCGTACATAATTAATTTTAAGGGCGATAATGTCACTTACGCAGCTAGCGGCGAGCAGTATGTAAGCAAGGTCGCAACTCTAAATGTTACTAATGGAAACGCGATAGCAAAAAACGGAAGTGCTAAATTCTATATTCCTATCAAACCGCATATCGCAGAAGCCGGTTCTAAAATCGTCATTAACGTAAATGGCTACGAAAAAGAAATTCCACTAACAAAAGATGTTACATTCAAAGCTGGGACTGTCAAGAAGATTGGTTTTAAGTGCGATCGCGTATCTACATCTGCATCTGCAACATTCGATTTTACTGATCTCACATCCTTAGGGCTAGAAGTAGGCGATATTACCAAGCCAATTGTATCTGAAAACATTTCGCTAACGACAGCAAACGGCACTGCGACCACTAATACTAGGATATTTAAGACGAACAATAAATTTGAATTGAGAGCCTATAAAGGAAGCACATTATCTTTCAAAGCTCCAGATTCATACATCATCAAGTCAATAGTATTTTCGGGGAAGGCTATTAACGCCTGTTCAGTAGATGTTGGGGAGTTTTCCAGCGGCACATGGACAGGTGCAAATCAATCAGTGAAGTTCTCAGCAACTAACACTCTTAAGATTTCAAAAATCATTGTGTCATATGTAAAAGGCGAACCGACCACATCAATTATTGCTGACAATATCGCCAATATTTCAGCTAGAGGTGTTGCTGATGGAAAACTCACATACACTATTGAAAACCCAATAGAAGGTACTACTCTCGAAGCATCCTGCGACGAATCTGTGGTTGATGTCGTTCTCGTAGAAAACGGAAAAGTTTTATACTCAGTAAGTAAGAACACCGCCAACACTATAAGAACTGGTCGAATCACACTCACTTACGGAAATGTTTCCAAAGATATTACCATATCCCAAAATGCGGCACAGTTTAAGGTTTCCCGCAACGAAGTCGAACTTGAAGCGACATCAAATGCATCAACAAGCGTAACCATCACAAGCGATTTCGATTGGATTGCCGATAAAAAAACAGGAGATGGTTTCGATTTCACCCCAAACACATATACATGGGCTGAAGACGGCAAAGAAACACTCACGATTACGGCCTTGTCCGACAACGCTTCATCAGAAGGGACAAAGATTCTTGGTACCATTTCCGTTCAGAATACGGAGACCGGGGGAAATTATCGAAATTACTGTTAAGCAGAAAAGTTCTTATGTAACTACTCAGAATTCTTTAAAATACACATATAGTAGCAACGAGGGATGGACAATTAATGGAACCGACAAGAAGACATATCATGCTTTACTCGGAAGTACTAAGTACATTCTATCTCCAGAATTCACATTTACCAAAATTACGTCAATCACCATAAAAGCGCGTACGTTTGGTGGAACAGGTAATAACAACACGATTAAAATTACTTATGGAGACAAGGTTCTCGGAACTATTCTACCAACAGACAGCACACCAAGGACATATTCTCTGACAAATTTAGCTACGCTGTCAGGAAAAGGCAGCATTAAATTTGCGGCCCCTTCCTCCAGCAGCAGCAAAGGCCCTGGAATTTTCGAAATCACTATAGCTTACGAATAAACTTTTAGTCGGCTCTTACCAATGAAAGTTGGACTTTTCTTGGTATCTGTTTTAAGCAAAAACAAACTTGTCGGAGGAAAACGAGTGTTTTCCTCCGACTTTTTTAAACTCAACCCCCACACAATCATGTACACCACAGCAAGCCTCGAATGGAAAGGCCAAACAATAACCATAACCCGCAACGACGATGACTCCATTCAGATATACCCCACCATATTTCCATCCGTAAAAGCCGGATTGCGCGAAATCGCCGACGCCAGAGGCATCAGTTACGAACCGTCTTGGAACACAAGATATTTGGGAATGAGAGTGTTGAAAGCACTCAATGGCGTAAAAACCATAGACGACCAGATCGAAAGAGAAGCCATGCGTTCTAGCGGGATCATTGAAGAAGAATCTACATCATCGGCGACTTTAGTAAAAATCACCTTTGAAAATGTAGCGATAATCGAAGCGATGATTTCCTATGATTCGAAATACACCAGGACTGGAGACCCTCGTTCAATTCCGGACAAGAAATGGTTAAAGGAGTTTAAGGACAAATTCGACAAAACACCAGAAGCGCACGAACCTCTTGGACAAAACTCTCCTGCTCTTCTTGAATATAATTTTAATGGATATCGCGGATCATCCGCATTCTGGATGCATCGGCTTGGCGAATACTACGGTTATAATTACGGGAATGAATTTAATGGATTTGACTCAGTAAAAGACTACCCTTGGTATTACAGATTCCTCATTTACAATGCGGTATGCGCCGTCGATGCCGAGAACAGCACCCATATCAACGCCGACAAAGTCGGACGAAAAGAGCTCACAGACAGGATTGTCGAGCACAGAGACAAGTTATTGGAACGTTTGAAAGACACGACGGACTACCCCCTAATCAGAATTCTTAGCGAAAAGACCGACCCAGAAGGAAATAAAGCTAATGAAGGTAAGCAGATTCCGCCTCGCAAGAACTTTTCTTTCGCGACCAAATTCTGCCACTATGCCTGCTTCTACATATTCGAAAACAAGGATGTCGAATACAGGGATTCCTATTCAATCTACGACTACATAGTATCAAACGCATTGACAACGTACTACGGGTTTGAGGATATAAAACCTAGTGAAAACGATTCGGATGATGAGCAGTTTTTTGTGGAAAAGTACCGAAATTATCAGACCTTTATTGATAATCTTCGTGATAACGCCGCCAAAGCCGCCAAAGCCCCTAACCCAGTCAGCCGAAACGGCTTCGACCACCTGCTATGGTATTACTACAAGGGCAAAGGAAAGAACAACCAAAAACAAGACGCAGGCTCCACAGATTAAGGACTAAGACTGATCACCAGGCATAAACCGAGCACAAGATCAGGATCACTACCAAGAACATAGTCTCGACCGAGAACAAGAACCCACGGATCGTGAGCCAAACGCGGAGGTAAGAAACATTGAGGCCAATGTGTTGAGTTCGACGGAGGTGACTCTGTCGG
>ERZ857629.2387-NODE-2387-length-17911-cov-5.531810_pt1 | contig 17911 bp, 25 predicted proteins | sample MGYA00519700_ERZ857629 | MGnify/ENA primary metagenome ERZ857629 (study PRJEB31778, sample SAMEA3449351) | human gut metagenome | biome: human gut; feature: human-associated habitat; material: faeces | place: United Kingdom | collected 2010/2012 ...
GCAGGGAGTCTGGTAGGCGATATGGCGGTGTGTTACTATTCACCGAAACTCAAGAAAAAAACTATTGACAAACCCGCATCCCCATGCTATAATACCCAGGAACCTGAGGGGTTCACCACATCGCGGAGTAGAGCAGTTGGAAGCTCGTCGGGCTCATAACCCGGAGGTCGTAGGTTCGAGTCCTGCCTCCGCAACCAAAATTATCCCGGATTTCGGCAAGAAATCCGGGATTTTTCTAACTTTTTAGTATTTTTGAAAATTTGCTTTTCGGAATAATTCAACAATAATTCAACTTGCTTTCAAAATCATGCTTTCTTCAAAAATATTTCCGATAGAATTTCTGCGTTTTGTTGGTCTGCTGCCTCCATCACATGGGCGTAAATATTGGCAGTGGTGGAAACCTGAGCGTGCCCTAGGCGTTTGGAAATGCTGACGCTGTCCACGCCGTTGAAATACAGTATGGAGGCCATCGTGTGGCGGAACGCATGGGGGTTGATGTGCGGCAGCCCGTGGCGGATGGAGAACTTTTTCAGCCAGTCCGTGACCGTGTCCGGGTGCATGGGCTTCCCATTGTCCTGGGCAAACACGAAGTCCTGATTGCTGTAATATTCACCCAGGCGGAGGCGTTCGGCGGTCTGCCATGTTCTGTATTTTCGCAGGAGCTGCATTGTTTCCACCGGCAGGGCAATGAACCGCTTCGACCGTTCCGTCTTCGGCGTACTTTCGTAAATCCCGATATCGGGAGAATACAGAATGCTGTTGCATATGTAAATCCTTTTTGCTTCAAAGTCCACCTTGTCCCATTTCAGGCCGAGGATTTCGCCCCGACGTGCGCCCGTAATGAGAAACAGATGCACAAGGCATTTCCACTTGATTGGCTCCTGCTCCAACGCTTCCCGGATAGTCGCCACCTGTTCCGGCTGAAAATAGTTGACTTCTTTGTGTTCCACTTTGGGCAGATCGGCACGGCTGGCGGCGTTGAACGGCACAAGTCCCTCTTTCACGGCCTGTTCCAGAACGGTTGAGATCAGCCGGTGGTGTTCCTGCACTGTTTTCGCAGACAGTGGACGGTTGTCCGCTTCAACGGTGAACGCTTTTTCCAGCTTGACCCCCATAACCCCGGCAGCAGAGGCAGCCGCTTGCAGGCTGACGGGCTTCCCCTTGACCATAGCGGAAACGGTGGAAGCGGCAATGCCGGAGTCTTCGGCTATCTTAGCCCGGCTCAGTTTCTTTCCTTTCAGATAGGCAGCAAGGTCAATTTTGGCGGTGGCGCGTTCACCGCCTTTTCTTGTGCCATTTTTTGACAGAGCGGTGTAAAGGGTATTCAGATGGTCAACCCTTAAATCTTTCAATTTGATATGTCCGATAGCGGGATAAATCCGAGTGGTCAATTCCCTATAGCGAACGATGGTGGAGTGTTTCACGCCCCGTTGGGATTTCAGGTCAATTACATAATCGCAGTAGCTTGCAAAGGTCTGGCGGGTATCGGTGGCGGTTCCCTCTTTGCACTGCTTTTCAAAGGTTGCGGCGAAAGCCTCAGCCTTTTTTCTTGCGCTTTTTTCTGTCCAGGTGGGAGAAACATCGAACGTGGCGGTAAATGGCTTGAGCTGCTTACCATCCGCCTCACGGCCACGGAAAACCCGGATGGAATAGGAAACCAATTTGCCGGACTTGTCCCGGCGCTCTTGAATGTTAGCCATTATTGGCCACCTTTCCGCTTAAATAAGTGTTTAAGCTGCAATTCGACAAAGTCGCATACTTCATTTTCAAAAGTGTTCATTTCTTCAAGTGAAAGTTTGATTGATGCACCATCATGTGAAATCGTATAACCGTCCATTAACATATTCAAAGTTTCTTCGACGGTACCAATCTTTTGCATGGGTGAAGTTACCTTGATTTGATACTGTGCCAACTGTGCAAATGCGGATAACCCCGTTAACAATAAATCGCCTTCATGTTGCGCTTGAGAAATGACCGCGCTGTATTTTTCAGTACTGTTTTTATAGTCAGAAAAACCTAAAAGCCACTCTATGCTATATTGTGGAAATCTTTTTACAATAATTTCTGCTGTTGTTTCTGTAACATTCGCTTTTCCTTGTACCATTGCGGATATTGCTTGCTGTGATATACCAGTTTCTTTACTAAGCTGGTTTTGTTTAACCCTCTCGCTTTCGATTATTTCTTTCAACCTCTTGCACCTTAAATCATTAATTTCTACCTTTGGCCTAGACATTTCGCGCCTCCAATTAAACATAAATAACTTTAATAATTGTTCGACTTATTCGTGTTTTTATTGTATCATTTGAGCAGACGAAAGTCAACGAAATTTGTGAAGTTTATGGAGGTTCGACGTATGCCGGAGTTCAAAACCATTCGCCAGACCGCCGCTGCAGGGATTCTCCCCGAATACAGATTGCGACTCATGGTCGCGGCGGGGACTTGTCCAGGGATCAAGACTGGGAACCGATTCATGGTCAATGTCACCGCGCTTGCGGAGCAGCTCGACCGTATGAGCCGTGAGCCGAAGGAGCAGTGATTTATGGCGCGGAAGCGAGTTCAAATTTTCCCCATCTTTGAGGAATTCCGACGGCTCACCGCTGACCTGGATGATGCCCAGTTTGGAAAGGCTGTCCGACATGCGCTGGGGGTGTACTTCGGTGACCAGCTATGCGAAGAACCGGACGCGCTGGTCAAGTTCGTTTCAAAGTTGCTGCTTGACCAGGCAACCAGATACGACGAGTTCCGGGAGAAGCAGCGAAGTAACGCAACAAGCAACCAAGAGCTGCCAAGTGCAGCCAATGTCAGCCAAACTCAGCCAATGGAAGCGAATGCGTGCGAAGTGCTACCAAGTGCCCCTCCCAGTCCCATCCCAGTCCCTGTCCAGGATAGTAAGGCGGACAAGCCGCCCGCACACAAACGGTTTGTTCCTCCGACGGTTCAGGATGTGGCGGACTATTGCCGGGGCAATGGGTACTCCGTTGACCCTGAGAGGTTCATTGCCTATTACGAAAGCAATGGCTGGATGGTTGGGCGAAACAAAATGAAGAATTGGCAAGCCACTGTTCGGACTTGGGCACGCAAGGAGAAGTCAACTGTGGCACCCGCCACGCCGGAAAATTGTGGCTATACACTTGCACCGCTTGAAGATCCATTTGAAACCGCCATGAGGGAAAGAGAGGGCATGAATGTTTGACTTTATGACGGCAGAGGCCAGCACCGTGGGCTGCTTTTTGATTGATTCGCGGTGCCTATCTTTGATTCGGGAGCACATTACCAGCCCGGAGGCGTTCGCAAGCGATCCGTGCAGGAGAGCTTTTCAGGCCGCTTGCAAGCTGGCAGACGGCGGCCAACCGATTGACCCCGTGACGGTGGGGCGAACAGCAGGGCTTGGCAACCAGTTTCTCGTGGATTGCATGGAGCTGGTTCCGTCATGCAACGGGGCGGAGACATACGCCCAGACCGTCATGGATGGTTTCCAGCGGCGGCAGTTACGGGAACTGGGAGACAAGCTGCAAGCCGGTTCCCTGTCACTGGAAGCCGACACGGCCCAACTCCTGGCAGATGCACGGGCGGCGCTGGATGGGCTGGCAGAGGCGCAGAGGGGCAATGCGGCAATCTCCCCGTCTGACAGTCTACGGGATTTCCTGAGCTTCAGGGCAGAGGTCAACGAAGGAAAGCGGCAGGCAATCAAAACCGGCTTTCCATCTCTGGATGGTATTCTGGGCGGCTTTGCCCAAGGTGGTCTCTACGTCGTGGCCGCCCGCCCCGGCGTGGGCAAGTCCGCTTTGGGCATTGCTCTGGCCGACATGATTGCGCGGGAGCACACGGTGCTATACGCGTCGTTGGAAATGTCTGCTGAGGAGCTGAACGCCCGCCGCGTCGCGGTATTTTCTACGGCTCCCTGCACTTTTGGCAAGCTCTTGTTTGGGAAGACCAGTGAGACGGAAGACAACGCCATGATTGAGGCTTGTGGGGTGCTTGCGGAACGAAAATTGCACATTCTGGCCGTGTCCTCGCTAACAGTGCCGCAGCTAGAGATTCAGGCACGGAACGCCCACGCCCAGGTGGTAATGGTGGACTACCTAGGCCTTTTATCCGCCACAGATAGGCGGGCCAGCGAGTACGACCGCGTCACCCAGATTTCCGGCGACCTGAAGCGCATGGCAAAGCGCCTGAGCTGCGTGGTGATTGCCCTGTGCCAGCTGAACAGGGAGTCCACCACCGGCAGCGCAGACACCCGCCCCAAGCTTTCACAGCTTCGTTCCTCCGGCGCAATCGAACAGGATGCCGACGGTGTTTTGCTTCTGCATCGCCCGGAATATGGGCAGGCGGAGACGCAACGAAATCCGGCGGAACCTCAGCAATTCTTTGTTGACGTTGCAAAAAACCGCCACGGGCGAACCGGCCCGGCAGAACTGGCATGGTACGCGCCGGTGAACCGCTTTGTTGATCGGTCTGGGCGGTGGGAGGTGCGGTCATGGACGTGATTCAGGAGGCCATTGCCGCCCTCCCACCACCCGCCAAAAGCAAGGCGGCACGTTGGCAGCAACACGAGGACGCAAAGCAAGAAATTTCCCGGCTGGCTACCTCATGCGCCGAATATGAACAGCTCTGCAAAGCCATTGCGCAGCGGTATAGAGTGTAAAAAATCATGAACGACAAGTTTTCCCGGCAAAAAACGGCGGGAAACGGAAAGGAGGTGGGCTTTTGACCCATAAAAAGGAAAAATTACTTGCCGCCCTGTTGACCAGTCGCACGAAAAAAGAGGCGGCCAAAGCAGCGGGCATATCAGAACGCACCATGCGCGCGTACTTCGATGATCCGGAGTTCCGGGCGGCCTACAAACAGGCCGCCGCCGGAATCATGGACAGCGCTACCCGGCAACTGCAACAGAATTTGACTGTTGCAATCGACCGGCTGGGAAAGATCGTGGCGGACGACGAGGAATCCAGTATCACGCAGGTATCAGCCGCCAGAACCTTGCTTGACTACGCACTTCGTTTCACCGAATTCAACGATATTCTAAAGGAACTGGAGGTCGGAAACAATGCGCTATAACCAGTTGAGAAAACAGGTATCGACTGCAACCGCCGCCAAGCGGAAACGCCTCAACGCTGCAAAGGCCGGAATTGGAATTAGGGAGCTGGAGAAAATGGTGGACGAGGCTGCTGCATATTGGGAAAGCCCCGAGGGGCAGGCAATCCGGGCAGAATCAGACCGGCAATACCGGGAGTATGTAGAGAGCGAGTCCTACGGGCAGGAATATTTTGCCATGACCCCCACGCAGAAACAAATGCACTTCTGGCACTGGCAGGAACACCGGGGCTATATTACCGCCGATGAACTGGCAAAGCTGGCCGGTCATGACAATTACATTACCCGCCTCATGCGGGAACTGCCCGGCGTTGATCCCGAAGTGCTCCCGATTCCGTACCCGGAATTCCCGGAATACAGCGGCGACGATGCCTGGGGCGATGAGGCATTTATTAAACCGCCGCAGGAGGGCAAGCATAATGACGAATCAGCCGAGAGAACCTGACGTTCTGATTATCTCTGTCCGGCATGTCCCCTTCCGGGATGCCGACGAGATTTTAACGACCTGGAATCCGACCCAGCAGGGCTATATATTCAACATCGTCAGCGAGTGCGAGGATGTGCAAAAATATCTATCAAAGAAATATTTATCGGAGGATTGAAAATGAGTAAATACAATGTTTATGCTAAAAAGCTGGATGCCGCTTTCCGTGCGGCTCAGGAAGCCTATGGGACAGAGGTTGCCAAGCTGAACGCCGCGCAGAAAGCCCGTGACGCTGCTTTTGCGTGGTCGCCGGAGCGGGCGCAGGGAATTGCTGCCAGCCTTGAGCAGGCCGAACGGCAGGCCGCCACAATCGCCTTGCAGGCCGCACAGGAGGCTTTCACCAAAGCCGCACGGCAGATCATGGACGATTACCGGGGCAGCGTGGAAAGCCTGAAGCAGGAGCTTTCCCAAGCCGTGAGCGCCGCCACGCTGGCTGACCCGGCAGCAGTTGACGCAAACGCCCTTGCACTGCTGAACAGCGGCATTATGAAAGCAGCGGATTACAGGCACATGCTTGACCAGTTCGCGGACAATCCCACCATGCGCCGCATGATCGGCAAGTATGCCGGAGATGCAGCAGCGGCAGCCCGCGACAACCGGCAGGAAAGCGCCGCTTTGAGAGCCGTACATATTGAGGCCGGGCGGGACAGCTACAGCGTCATTGACACGTTCAACGCCCTGGCGGATGCCTCCATTCGCTACCTGGGAGCATCCGCCCCGGACAGGCACGCATACGGCTTGCAGATGCAATCCCACTGGGATGACGGAGACATTCGGGAGGCTATCGATAATTTCTGATGACGAAATTACTTTTCGAGAACCTACAAATATTCCTACCATCCCCCGAAGCGCTGGCGGGAACACTTGAGATACCGGCGATTAAACCTACAACCGACATTCCCGACTGTAGTTGCATCGGTTTTAACTGTGCCATGAGCCGCAAAGCTCCTGAAAATGTAAGTCTTCACTTTTTCCTGGATGATTACCAATTTGTAAGGCTGTGGAACACCCCGGACAAGTACATTTCGACATTGACAAAGTTCCGTTACCTATGCGCCCCGGATTTCTCCACCTATTCGGACATGCCCAAGGTTTTGCAGATGTACAACCATTATCGCAAACACTGGCTTGCCGCTTATTGGCAGGAACTGGGCATGACCGTTATCCCCACGATCTCATGGAGCACCCCGGATTCTTTCGCCTGGTGCTTTGATGGGGAGCCCGAGGGCGGAATTGTCGCCATTGGTACAGCAGGAACCCAAGGGAGCAAAGCAAGCCGCGCGGCTTTCCTGGAGGGCTACGACGCCATGCTGGCACGGCTCCATCCCCGTGAGGTTCTTCTATTCGGCAAGGCGCCTGAAGGAATCAGCGGCAACGTGCGGCCCATGGGAGACCCCACAGCGCAAAGATTCGGAAAGGAGGTGTAACTACGGGCGGCAGAGGTGCAAGCGGCGGCGGACGATCCGGCAGCGTTGGAAGCAGTACGGCAGTCAAAAGCCGAACGAGCGGCGGGAAGTCTGCCTCTATCAAGATTCCCATATTCACCAAGGCCAGCATCAGCAAAATGAACCGATCAGGACTTGAAACGCTGGCTACAGCAATTTTTGCCAACAGAGCAACATCACAAGGGTTATCCATCCAAGAGGGCATTCACAGAGCGAAAAGCCTTATGAGCGGTAATACAACGGCTCAGTTGAGAAAATACGTCCTGAAATACGGGAAAAAATAGCCACATTGCCGCAACAGGCAAATATTAAATAGCCTCTTGCCCGCTGTGGAGGCCAGCAGCAGGCAAGAAGCAGAGAAAGCATTCTCCGAATATAAACGTTCGTTCTAAATCAATAGCCAGCAGCAGGGCCGCTACGGCCTCACAGAGCAGGTAACACGCAACGCGCCCCGGCCATCAAAGCCGGAGCGTGTTGTGCTTATATGTAATCTTCAAAGTATTGCAGAGTGGAAAACTTTACAATGTTCCTGTTTCTGGAAATGTTTATGTGCTGCTTCGCTTTCTTATATTCCTTGATGTATTGCCGCATTTTTTGTTCTATGGTGTAACTGTTTATGCTTTTCAATACTTCAAATTCATTCGGTCGAATATGCGGTTTAATCGAAGAAATATATTCGGTTGGTTTGTCAATCACAACAGCCTTTGTGAAGTCAATGCCGCATTTATTGGCCTTATCCGTCCAGATCGTGTGCTCATGGGTAATATTGGAGCGCATGGGGATCGCCCACAGCACACCATCAATCAGAACACCAACCCGGATATAAGGGCGGCATGTTTTCTGTTCAATTTCAGGACAGTCTTCATACCGCCGATAAAATTTTTCGGTTAGGAAAATGACATTCAGCACGATTCGACACCTCATAGCCAAAGAAAACGGCCACGCATGAGCATGGCCGTTCTTCTCAGTGAGCATTCTTTTGTTTACCCTCCACACGCTCTATGTGGAGATCAACTCAGTGAGCATTCTTTTTTATTGACTTGCGCTCTACAAGTCGACAGCGGCGGTAATATCTCTATTACGCTTGCGGATCTCTCCGCATCGTTATTATATGCTGCTGTGTAAAAAAAGTCAACAAAAATGAAGCAGAATTCATAGAAATTTAGTTCGCCATAAGACTTTTTACTCTGAGCACTCCTGCGTATTGTCCCGCTCCATCTGGTTTGTGATTGCCCGGTTGATAAAGGCGTAAAGGTCTTCACCGTTTGTCTCTGCTTCATCTGCAATTCTTTCCGCCAACAGATAAAGTGCGTTGCCGATTTGATCGCACTGTAATTCGATTAGATAACTCGATGCAGAATCAACTTTTAAGAAATCGTTATAAAAGTGTTCGACGAGAAAATGACCAATTTCGTGCCCTAAAATACGCGTCGCCTGCGCACCTGATTCAATCCGTAAATCGTTCATGACGATGTTTGAATCGTAAGAATCTACATCCGCAATCGCATAAGTGCCATTAGGAGTCTCTCCGTATCGAATGTCAATATTCATCATTTTGCACAAGATTTCAAGTATTTGATATGCTGGATAAGTACAATATTCGGGCTGCATTATGGTCACCATCCTTGCACCATATTTTCATTTTTCACAAGAGCACCACTAAAAACATCATAATTGCAAAAGGCAGTTCGACGCGGCATGGTAGAGTGACCCAACGCTAATGCTGTTCTGTCGGGTCGGTGGCGGGTCTGTCATGCTCTAGCCGTTGATCTATGGCAGTTTTAACATACTGATTCATTGTTTCGCCGTGGATAGCAGCGGCGGCCTTAATTTCGTCTTTCTTACCTTTTGGTAGCGCAACGGAAATGCGGTCAAGATTTGCGGCGTCCCATTTCTGGGCGCTTTTCCTCTGTGCATCAGATACTGGCATTGGTTCACCCCTTCCTACCATGTGGTTGGGCGTTTTATAAAAATGCCTCTTCTCCACTGTTCACATTATACCACACAATAGATATACTTATCAAGTATAAAAATAGCCAATAAACCTACTTAATAATTAGCGATTTTGTCAATAGACAGTCTACTTAATAAGTAGTATAATCATGCCATGAAGAACAGGACAGCCCAATTTCAACACCGCTTGTTGTAAGTCCTATACCAAACACAAAGAGGCGGAGACAGCACGGAGAGACGGCAAACAAAATCTTAGGAGGTAAACCAATGTAAGAAAAACGACTGACCCCGATTAAGACCATCCGTGCCAAGTGCCTTGACTGTTGCTGCGGCAACTCCAACGAGGTCAAACTATGCACCTGCACCGGATGCGCCCTGTACCCCTACCGTGAGGGACACAACCCCTTTATCCAGAAACAGGAGTGGACAGAAGAACGGAAGGCGGCGCAAAAAGCCCGCATGGTGCAAAACATCCATTCGCCTATTCGGGAGAAATCCGCAAACTAGCCCCGGAGGTATAAACACCCTACCCAATGTAGTTTATCCGAAAAAGCACCAGCTACACGCAGGGGAAACGGCTCAGAAACGATTTTAACAACCATCCGCCACCACGAAAGGAGAAAACCATGAGCATCAACGAATTGGAAATGAAGTGCCAGGAGCTTAGAGAGCTGCAACGGCTGATCGAGGAAGCCCAGGCAGAAGCAGAGACAATCAAGGACGCCATCAAGACGCACATGGGCGATTCCGAGACGGCCTGTGCCGGGGAGTACAAAAGATCACGTGGAAACCCGTCACCACCGTCAGAATCGACACCACGGCCTTGAAAAAGGCAATGCCAGAGGTCGCCCAGGCGTTCACCCGGCAGACCACTACCCGGCGTTTCAGCGTGGCATAAGGAGGTTGATATATGTCAATCAAGGACAAGCATCCCACATGGTTCAAGATGAAGATTGAACGACGCCAACTTATCAAGCAGTTGCCGCCGGAAACCGCTGTTAACGTTCTTCTGGCTTGCTGGGATTATCTGGAAACGGGCGAAACCCCTGATTCCCTGCTCCCAATGGAGAAGATAGCGTTCTCTGCTTTCTTCCCAGATATGGAAGAAGCTTGGCAAAAATATGAGCAGCGGATCAATGCTCGTAACTGCGGCAAATCGACCGATATCGATTGATACCGCACGAGACAGAAGAAGAAACAGAACCAGAAGTAGAAGTAGATATAGAAATTATAAAAGGGCGTAGAAGGGAGCGGAGCCTGCTCCACTCTGCCCCCCCAGAGGAGTTGAAACATTGATTTTTGATTTTGACAAGTTTGTGTCTATCGCAGAGCGGGTGTACCACAGTAGCCAATATAGCTTTGCAGAAACGATGGAGGTATTCCGCTGCTACTTCGAAACCTACGAGAAGTACATAGGACGACCACACCCGCCAATCAAATCCGCCCAGATCGCCCGTATCATCCAACTTATGCCGTATCTGGACGAAAGCAGCGTTGGCAGCGATTATCGGGAGATTGAGCCGGAAAACTATCCTGATGTAATTGACAAGCATTTTCGGACAAAGTACCGAAATTGCGACTATAACATCAACCATTTTTTCGCCGGCAGAATACGCGAATTACGATGGTTTGAAACGGCGTATTAAAGAAAGCCCCTTGCATCACCGCCGACCAAAACACGATGCAAAGAGCCTAGCCCACACAAGTCAACAAACCCGGAGGGGCAGAGCCTATTGTAAGCCCCAGCCCCTCCAAAAGTCAAGAAAGGAATATAAAAATGCTTACAAAGAAAACCGCCGAAGCCGCTTATACCGACTTCTTGACCCAAACCAACTACAAGCGCTTGCCGAAGACTGCGGACGCGCTGTTTACACAGCTTGAAAAGCAGCTTCGCGCAATCGACGAAACCGAAAGCGACGGCTATTTCCCGGCCATTGCCGCCGCTTTTTTCCGGATGGTGAAAGCCGTCAACCGAAACCGTGAGTTGCGGAGTGATCTTTGTTTGCTGATTACCGCCACAGCTGATGTCTGCGAGAAAGGCACGGAGAAAGATGTCAAGATACTGCGCGCATTCACCTCGGCGCGAGCGAACAGGAGGTGACGGGAAGATGGCCAAAGAAGAAAGTAAAAATATCCGCGAACAGCTGGCGCGGGACGTGCTTTCCCTGACGGATGAACAGGTTGCATACGTGCTAAGGAGGCTGAAATGTTTATTACAAAACGAGCGCTCAGTGAAAAGAACCGAAGATTAAAAGAATTGCTTTAAGGAGGTAAAAAATGTCTTTATTTCATCGGTATGTTACAGAAACAGAGCTGCACTACATCGTCCGTGATCTGTCACGGGAAATCAATAGCCTTAAAAATGACATCAGGGCTTTGCAAGAATCTTGCGGAGAAACGCCCACAGAGGTTCCGAAAGAAGTGCTCCGCAAATTGCCGACACAAGAGTGAAAAACAGTAAGGAGGTATCTATATGAATAAAAATAGCACGTTATCCCCGAAGGCATTGGAGGGTGTGAAGGATATCGAAGGTCTAAAGTACATCCTGGCGTTGACCGAAGCAGAAAAGCGGGAGCTTTTGAGGCTGTGGAAAGAGCGGAACCGCCACGGAACACTTGCTGAGCAACTGGAAAAATGGGCGAGTGGCGGGGTAAAACCCTCCATCTCATTTTATGCCAAAAAGTTAGAAAAACGGCATGGTCGAAAATTCAACAAAAATTCAACTACGTTATAAAAAGTTGGATTATTTTGCTCAACGATACGAAACGCAAAATCTGAAAAGTCCTTGTAAATAAAGGACTTTTTCAACATTACCAAACGATAGAATACGCCCGTTTTTGATCTCATAACCCGGAGGTCGTAGGTTCGAGTCCTGCCTCCGCAACCAAAATTATCCCGGATTTCGATATGAAATCCGGGATTTTTCTAACTTTTTGCGCAAATTTGCGTTGACTTCAAATTTACTTTGGGGATAGTTTGGGGATAGCTCAAAATCATGGGTGGGAAAAACCGAACTTTTTGAGAAAAAAGAGAAATCGGCCATCCATGCCGCCGCTGCACTGAATGACCAGGCTGTAAATTTAAATCACCTCATCAGCTGTAATCCAAATCATTCCGCCATCCTCTTATGGTCCGACGCAAATTCCGCGAGCAGCTGATCCGCATCCGCAAGCATTTTCTCCTGGGAAATCCTTGGTTCTTCCTGAATGGTAACGGCGAAGGGCATCCCCTTTGCTCTTACAAACGCATTTGCGAAAATATTGAATGCCGTAGAGGTCGTCATTCCCAGCTGACTGCAAATCGCTCCCATTTGTGCCTTGACCTCCGAATCCATCCGGAATGTCATATTGGTATCCATAGCATTCACCTCCTTGCACGACTATCATAGTACATATTATGTGCAAAGTCAATTCCTTTTTTTCAGAAAGCATATACCTACTTTCTCCCCGCAAACACCCCCGCCCGGACATCCGCAGCTGTCGCTCTGGCAATGGCAATCTGGTGTGCGTAAATCGTTGCCGTTGTGTTGGCGTTGGCGTGGCCTAGCTCTGCGGCTGTTGTCACCAGGTCAACGCCGTTGGCAATCATCGTAGAGGCTGCTGTGTGTCGGAATGCGTGGGGGTGGATATGGGGCAGATCATTTTGGGCCCTGAAGCGATTCAGCCACGCCGTAATGCTGTCCGGGTGCATCCGGGAGCCGTCGCCCCTTACAAACACATAGGGAGTGCCTGCCCAGCGGTCTCCGTTCAGCTCCTGTAAATGCTCATATTCGACTCTCCATTGCCGCAGAACCGTTAAGGTCTGCGGCGCAATTTTAATGGCACGGACAGCCCCGGTTTTGGTGGTATCCTCATAGATGCCTCTGTTTGCGGAGTACAGCAGACTGCAGTCAATCACGATAACCCCGGTATCAAAATTCACCCTGTCCCATTTCAGTCCCATGATTTCACCCCGGCGGCATCCGGTGTCAATGAGCAGATAGGTAATGGCTTTCCACTTGATTGGCGCTCTTTCCAGGGTATTCAAAATGTCGTTCATCTCGTCCGGCTGGTAGTAGTCCGGCATTTTCCGCTGTACCCTGGGTGGCGTTGCCTTACTGGCGGGGTTGTAGGGAATCAGCAGTTCTTTGTCCGCCTGGCTCAAAATGGTGGAGATCAGTCGGTGGTGTTCCAGAATTGTTTTCTTTGCCAGCGGAGTCGGGTCATTCTGAACGGTGAATAATTCCTTGCGTGTATAGCCCAGTGCCTCGGAAATTGCGTCTGCCGAAGCAAGCCGCAAGGGCTCTCCTGCGGTGGCCGCTGTGATGGTACTGGCAGCTACCCCGGCTCTGCGGGACGCTCTGCCTTAGAAATCCCTGCCCGCTTGAATTGGGTCATGAGATTTCGCTTCGCAACAGCATGACAGCTGTCCTCCCGGATGGCATTCTCGGTCATGTCCCTGTAAAAGTCATTGAGATGCTGGGGGCGAATATTACACAGCTTCAGATTGCCGATTGCCTCGTTGATCCTGGGCAGCATATCGATATACCGATCCAGTGTGCTTGTTTTCACGCCGATACGCTCCTTTAGCTCCAACACATATTGGGCATGCTCACTTCCGTTTACAATAATGGCATCAATGGGTCGTTCACAACTTTTCTGTCGGCTGCAAGCCGAGTTTTACATACCAAGAGCATTTCCCATGGTCTGCGCTGCCGCAAAATCCATATCGAGTGTTCATATCGAATTTAAGTTGTGAGCACTCTTTTTATACTTCATGCCGTGTAAAACGTCTGTTTCATGCCCTAGCGGATGTGTTCCTGATAAACGGGCTTTGGGGTGCCTCTGGAATGTCCAGGTAGTGGTATCGATCCGTAGAGCAGATCACGCCGTCTAAATCAAAAATAATTGCACGTATATCAGTTGTGCTTCCATTGAAACCCATTTCTTGAGAACACCGGCAGTTTGTCTCCGGCGTCGATGGTAATTGTTTGGCTGCCCGCATAGATCTCCCCTGAGAAAAAGTCCGTCCAGGTGCCTTGAGGCAGATAAACCTCACGGGAATGTGCGTTTTCTTCCAGCAATGGCGCTACCAACAGATCATTTCCCAGCAGGTACTCATCCTGACAGCACAGAACATTGGGATCCTCCGGCCATTCGTATACCAGCGGACGCAGGATGGGTTTGCTTTCCTTCACGCACCTCTTTGCCGTTTCCCAAAGGTATGGGCACAGCTGCTCGTGTAGCTTATGCCAGTAGCGCATTTCGTCCAGAAATTCCGGCGCGTTATAAATCTGCGCCATGTTCCATGGGCTGCGTTCATTGTTCCCCTCCGCACCGGGCATCAGGTCCCGGAACTGTCCTCCGTCCGGCTCAGAATGCCATTGCATGATGGGGCAGAAGCAGGCCAACTGGGTGGCCCTGCGGTAAAGGTCCAGGGTCGGAAGCGGGCCGGCAAATCCGGCAATGTCAAAGCCCCAGAACAGAATACCGGATGCGGCTGCGGAAAGTCCGGCTTTCAGCACGCTTGCAAGCTCCCGGTTTAGGGACTGCTGATCGCCGCCCCAGTGGCAGGGAACCGTATGCTGCCCGGAGAAGCCTGCGCGGCTGAATAGCACGCGCTCACTGCCAATAAAATCCCGGTAGCTTTCCGTATAGTCCCGCGGATAGCGGTTGACGCCCTGCTGTCCTGTGCTGCCGTCGAAGAACTTTACGTCCGTGCTGTGAATAAATTCGCCGCCATCGGTTTTGAATCCATCCACGCCCATGTCCAGCAGATATTGACGCTTGCCGAACCAGCTTTCCCTTGCGGCAGGGTTGGTGAAGTCCGGCACCATGGAACCGGGGAACCATTTCCCCTTGGGAATGCGGTAGGGGGTTCCGTCAGAGAAGCAGACGCACAGCTTCTGCTTGATTGCTTCCTCCCAGTCCAGTTTATTCTGCTGATTTGGCTTTTCTCCGGGTTCCAGCTGCTTATAAACCGGGGCCTGCCAGAGAAGCAGCTTTTTCCCCGCGTTGTGGAGCTGCCGGATCATTTGGGCAGGATCAGGCCAGGGCGAGTCCGAAAAGTCGAAATCCTCCAGAGAAAGGGGCGTACCATCCGCCTTGGGAACGAAGCTAGCCCCATTCCAGATGTAGAAGGTTGCTTCATCGCTCCAGGCTTCCAGTACAACCACAGAAGCGGGAAAATCGTAAGTATCCAGCTTTTCTAACAGCTGCTCCACATCTGCCTGTTTCTTCCATCGATTGGCGGACACCCATATGCCCAGGGCCCACTCCGGGGGAAGCTGGGCGGGACCAAAGAGGCTCATGTATTCCCGCAGAATCGTCTCCGGGGTCCCGGAGAACAGAACGATGTCGGCACTTTCTGGGAGGATTACGCGGATTTCATCCTCCGCAAAATCAAATTCCGTTGTCTCACAGGTATCGACATACAGCCCAAAGCCGGTATCCGTCCAGAAAAAGGGCGTTGGATTGTAGGTTTTATCGCCCTGAAAGCAGAACTTTTCCTCTACGCGGTTGACGACGTGATGCCCCTTCTGGTTCAGAGAATCGAATTTCTCTCCCATTCCATAGGCACCGTTATACTGCAAATGGATCGTCAGCGTTTCTCCCCGGCGGGACAGCTTGGCCGCGCCAAAGGAGCTCTCTTTTTCCTTGTAAGAAACTTTTCGCATAGTTACCCCTTAATGCCGCCAGCCATCATTCCGTCTTTGAACTGACGCTGGGCAACAATGTAGATCAGAATAATGGGAATCATGGAGATCAGGCTGCCGGCCATGAGCACATTGTACTCCGTGGCATACTGACCATTCAATGTGGACAGGGCGATGGGCAGCGTCATCTTATTCTTGTTTGTCAGCATGAGCAGCGGCCACAGGTAATCGTTCCAGGATTCCATGAACGTTGTAATGGACAGCGTGGCCAGGCTTGGAATGCACAGCGGCAGCGCAACCTTGCGGAATACCTGAAATACATTGGCGCCGTCTATCCGTGCGGCATCCAGAAAATCGTTGGGGATCGTGCGCATCTGCTGTACCAGCATGAACACCGCAAAGGGGCGGAAGATGGAAGGAAGAATTACGCTGGCGTAGCTGTCAATAAGCCCCATGCGATTCATCACGACGAACAACGGGATCATCGTTACCTGGGTGGGGATCATCATGGTAGCAAGATAGCACCGCAGGAGCAAACTGTTCCCCGGAAATCGGAGCTTTGCAAAGGCGAAGGCCGCCATCGAGGAGGAGAGCAGCGTAATGACCGTATAGCTTACAGAGATAAACAGGGAGTTCCCAATGGTTTTGGCAAAGGGAAATTTGGAGAACACCTTGATATAGGCGGCAAAAGTCGGTTTTTCCGGGATCCACTGGATCGGAATGGACATCAGCGCGCCGCGGCTTTTGAAGGATGTGGAGATCATCCACAGAAAAGGGATTATCGCAATGACCGCCAGGAGAATTGCGACAATATAAAAGCACACCGTCCCCAGCTTTTTCTTAGTTGTCATAGTGCACCCACCTTTCCTGCCCCTTCATCTGAATGGCCGTAAATACCATAATGATCGCAAATAAGATCCAGGAGAACGCTGAAGCGTAGCCCATACGGTAGTAGCGGAAGCCGTAATTGTAGATCCGCTCCACCATGACCTGTGTCGCGCCGTTGGGACCGCCGCCGGTCATGATCATGATCTGCGGGAACAGCTGGAACGCGTTGATCATTCCGACGATCAGCACATAGAAGATTGACGGCGTCAGCAGCGGCAATGTGATCCTTGTAAACTTGACCCATCCGTTTGCGCCGTCCAGCTCTGCCGCTTCATAATAGGTCCTGTTGATGCCGATCACGCCGGACAGCAGGATCAGACCGAAGAAGCCCATATCCTTCCAGACGGACACCAGCACAATGGCGGGCATGGCCCACTTTTCGTCGGTCAGCCAGCCGGGCCCCTGGATGCCGAAGATGGAAAGAATGCCATTCAGTGCGCCATACTGGGGGGACAGTACCGATTTCCAAATCAGGGAAGCGGCTACCCAGCTGGTAAGCACGGGGATATAGTACACGACCCGGAAAAAGCCGATTCCCCGCCGCGCCTGGCTAAGCAGGGTTGCGACCAGAAGAGACGCTGCCAGCATCAATGGAATATAGAGGACGATATATTCGGCAGTATTTCCCAGGGTTCTCCAGAATTCTGTACTGGTCAAGATTTTCTTGTAGTTTTCCAGCCCGATAAAGTGCTCCTGGAGAAAGCCGGGGTCTGTCAGCTTTGCCAGGCCGTTCCAGTCCGTCAGGCTGATCAGGCCGGAGATAATCAGGGGCAATACGCTGAAAATCAGCATACCGATCAGGCTGGGCAGCAAAAACGGGGAGGCTGTCAGCAATCCGCCGGCCTGTTTTCGTGGGCTTATTCTGCGTTTCATAGAATCCCTCCATATGCCTTGTGGAAAAAATCAGGGCCGCCGCGCTTGCTGCGGCGGCCCCATCCGGGAATTATCCGAGAGTGATCTGCGCTTCACATTCCGCCTGTGCCTGATCCAGGGCTTCCTGTACGGTGATGGTACCCTCCGCTGCCGCGGCGAGCTTCTGGGTGATGATGTCGCTCATAAGGGCGTAATCCTCAATGACCGGAGGCATAACCAGGTAATCCAGGCTTTCAAACACGGCCTTGCGGTTGTCGGGAGGCGTGATTTCCAGGTAGCTGGACAGAGCGTTCAAATCCTTCAGGGCGGGAAGATCCCAACCGGCATCCAGACGAATGTCGGCGGATTCTGTGCTGGAGGTCAGCCATGCCAGCCAGGTGGCAACCGCTTCGGGATACTTGGTGTCGGGGTTCATAACGACGCAGTTGGAGAAGAAGTGGGTAGCCTTCTGGGTGCTGCCGGGCTCTACGGCGATGTCCCAGGCAAAGTCGCAGCCTTCCGTGAAGGTGGCGAAAGCCCAGATGCCGGTGGGGATCATGC
>ERZ857629.2388-NODE-2388-length-17909-cov-3.061667_pt1 | contig 17909 bp, 13 predicted proteins | sample MGYA00519700_ERZ857629 | MGnify/ENA primary metagenome ERZ857629 (study PRJEB31778, sample SAMEA3449351) | human gut metagenome | biome: human gut; feature: human-associated habitat; material: faeces | place: United Kingdom | collected 2010/2012 ...
CTGCTCAATAACCTCTATCAGTTCGTTTTCATCAATCGACACGGCATTAGGGCAACTGTCTGCGCTCCTGTTATGCCCCGAACAGACCCACCTGACATAGGTGTTTTTGAAAGTACGCACGCATCTTCTGAACGACCAGCCGCAATCTTTACATTTTATCAGCGTGGAAAAAAGATGCTGATTGCTGTGCCGTTCTTTATCCGCCCGAATTTTTTTGCCCCGATCTGCTTTAAGCCTTCCTGCCTCGGCAAAGTCCTCGTCACTGATAATGCGAAGGTCGGGGCGGTATGCCACATACCATTCATCCTCATTTTTTAAGGTGCGTTTGCCGGTAAGAAAGTCGGAAACCTCTTCTTTTCCGTTTACGATTTTCCCGGTGTACAGCTCGTTTTCAAGAATTCGGCAGACCGCATTTTGCGACCACTCAAAGCCCCGTTTGGTTTTGATTCCCCGAGCATTCAGCATAGCGGCTATTTTGGACGTACCATAACCCTCGTTTAAATACCACCTGTAAATTTGACGAACCGCATCGGCCTCCGTTTTGTTGACCGTCAGATTAAAATAATCGCCGATCGTTTTATCATACCCGAACACAATGTTCGGCACCCTGCCTTTTTCGGCGTTTATTTTTTTGCCGAACTTTACACGCTTGGAGGTGTTTGCGCTTTCCTCCTGCGCTAACGCGCCGAACACGGTAAGCACAAATTCGCTGTTGCCCATACTTGTCATATTCGCCGTTAAAAACCGGGTTTCAATACCGAGAGATTTTAATTTTCTTATATTCTGGAGCAGGTCAACGGTATTCCTTGCAAAGCGCGAGATGTCTTTTACAACCACCATATCAAAAAGTCCGCTTTCGGCGTCGGTCATCATTTTAAGAAACTGCTTTCGGTTTTTAATTTTTGTTCCCGATAAGCCTTCGTCGGCATACAGCTTTACAAGCCTGTCTCCCGAACGGTCGGTGTATTCCTTAAAAAAGTTTTTTTGCGCTTCCAGCGAATTTAACTGATCTTCCTTTTCGGTTGATACACGGCAGTAAGCCGCTATATTCATAAAAAAATTCTCCTTTCCTGCGATTTCGACAACGCAATACCACAATAGTTTTCACAAGTCCGGCTGACAATCGCTATTCTTTTTTATAAAAGCCATTCCGCTTTTACGCAGAATGGCTCATTGTTTTTTCGCTGCTCTGAACGGTGGCTTTTATCGCTTTTTCAACCCTTGGCTTGTTTGCCTCTATAAAAAGCTTTAAAAGAATTTCGGCGGTGTCCTCCACCGAGTTTGGATTATTGAAGGAATATTTGGGCCTAATCTTTCCCACGGTGCGGTCGCCTGCCCTTCGGTTCTTTTCTTTGATAATACATTCTATGCTCATGCCGTTTCGTTTAGCACAGTAAATTTTCATTCACCGCTCACTTTTATAAAATCAAAGACATACCTTTTGCTCGTATTCCTCCTGCGTTGAACAGCAGGCAAAGCACCTCGGAGATATCTTTCTGCCGAGGTTTTTAAGCATCGTGGCTTTGCCGGACTGACGCGGACCGGTGAGCAAAATTGCCGACCGGTTTTTTGACAGTTCGGCAATACGCTGTTCTATATGTCCATTGTTACAGGCCGTAATAGACCTCGGCTGAGTATGGTTTTTTCATTTACATTACACTTTATTGTACCCGTAAAGCCGATGAAAACCTCGGCTAAAATCAGAGGCAATCATTTTTTAGCCGAGATTTTGCCGTTACGGTTTTTGATAGAACAAAAAATCAGCACGGCGTGAAACCGTGCTGAAAACTTTATTGTTGCTGTTTTACGGCGGTTATAAGTATGAGTTTATATAAACGACAGGGTATGAGCGTGTCAAACAGGCGGTTATGATTGCCTGCAACGGGTTTTCATACCAAGGCGCACCTTGCTCCGTAAAGCTCATTGAAAAGCCGCTTATTTAAAATACTTTACAGCCGAGCGGAACATTTTAATATCGTAATTCCCGGGAATATTTTTGTAAAGGTCAGGGGCATACCTTTCGGAATGGCCCATTTTCCCGAACACCCTGCCGTCGGGGGAGGTTATACCCTCAATTGCATAGTATGAACCGTTCGGGTTAAAGCGGATATCATTTGTCGCCAAACCGTTTTCATCCACATACTGCGTAGCAATCTGTCCGTTTTCGGCAAGGCGGTGTATCAGTTCATCGCTTGCTATAAATCTGCCCTCGCCGTGGGAAACAGGCACACTGTATATATCGCCTACCACGGTTTCAGACAGCCAAGGCGATTTATTCGACGCAATACGCGTTCTGACGATTTTAGATTGGTGACGCGCTATTGTATTGTATGTAAGGGTCGGGCAGTTCTCGTCGGTATCAATTATTCTGCCGTAAGGCACAAGCCCTAACTTTATCAGCGCCTGAAAACCGTTGCATATGCCGCACATAAGCCCGTCTCTGTTATCAAGCAGGTCGGTTATCTGCTCTTTGACCGCGGCGTTGCGGAAAAACGCGGTTATAAACTTGCCGCTGCCGTCGGGCTCGTCACCGCCCGAAAAGCCGCCCGGAATAAACACCATCTGCGCGGTTTTAAGGCTGTTTGCAAATTCTTCAACACTTTTCGCAACATTTTCGGCACTGCGGTTATTTATAACAAATATTTCAGGTTCTGCGCCTGCGTCGCGCATTGCCTTTGCACTGTCATACTCGCAGTTAGTGCCTGGGAAAACCGGAATTAACACCTTCGGCTTTGCCGTTTTTACTGTGGGAGAAACACGGTTTTCGGTTTTATAAGAAAAGGTTTGCATTTCGGTCTTCGGGTTTTCCTTATTACAGCGGTAAACGCTTTCGAGTTTATTTTCGTAAATTCCGAGCAGTTTATCGAGTTTTATTTCTTCGCTGTTATAAGAAATTTTACCGTCCGCTGTTATTTCGCCGATTTCCGTGGCATCTGCAATATTCTCGGTCACTTCAAGCAAAAATCCGCCGTAGCAATAGCCGAAAATTTCCCCGACCGTCAGATTATCGGCAAATTTAAAGCCTAATGAATTACCGAAGCACATTTTCATTACCGCTTCGGCTATGCCGCCGAGGGTTGGCGTGTAACAAGCAGACGCTTTGCCCGAGCGCAAAATCGAGGTCACCCTTTTGAAAGCATTTAAAAGCGAGGCGGTATTCGGCAGACCGGTTTTATCATATTCGGGCTTTATTAAAATAACCTTATTGCCCGCTTTTTTAAACTCATTTGATACTATGTTTTCGGTTTTATCGGTTGTGACCGCAAAGGAAACAAGGGTAGGAGGAACATCTAAATTTTCAAAGCTGCCGCTCATCGAGTCCTTGCCGCCTATTGCCGCCGTTTTAAGCTCGGTTTGCGCCTTTAATGCGCCGAGCAGCGCCGCGAGGGGGTTTCCCCAACGCTTTTTATCTTTGTTAAGGCGCTCAAAATATTCCTGGAAGGTAAGATAAACATCCTTAAATTCCGCACCGGTCGCAACCAGCTTTGAAACCGACTCTATAACCGCAAGGTAAGCGCCGTGATAAGGACTTTTCTCGGTGATAAACGGGTTGTATCCCCAGGACATAACCGAGCAGTCGTCGGTGTGTTTCTTTTCGACCGAGATTTTCTGAACCATTGCCTGTATGGGCGTCAGCTGATTTTTTCCGCCGAACGGCATAAGCACCGTGCCCGCGCCTATTGTTGAGTCGAACTGTTCCGAAAGGCCGCGCTTGGAGCAAACATTCAGATCGTCTGCCAGGGCGAGGTAATTTTCCGTGAAAGAACCGCTTATCTGTTTATCAAACGGCTGTGGCTTTGAAACCTCGGCGGTTATGTGCTTCGGAGCGCCGTTTGAATTCAAAAACTCACGGCTAATGTTGACGATCGTTTTACCGTTCCAGTTCATTACAAGGCGGGGCTCTTTTTTAACGACCGCTACCGCAACCGCACCGAGATTTTCGGTGTTTGCCAGTTCGATAAACCTCTCGGCATCGCTTTCGGACACCACAACCGCCATTCTTTCCTGCGACTCGCTTATTGCAAGCTCGGTACCGTCAAGACCTTCATATTTTTTGGGGACGGCGTTGAGGTCGATCTCAAGTCCGTCAGCCAACTCTCCGATAGCAACCGAAACACCGCCCGCTCCGAAATCGTTGCAGCGCTTTATCATACGGCAGGCGACCGGGTTTCTGAACAACCTTTGCAGTTTTCTTTCCTCGGGAGCGTTACCCTTTTGAACCTCGGCTCCGCAATTTTCAAGCGATTTTAGGGTGTGGGATTTTGAAGAGCCGGTAGCGCCGCCGCAGCCGTCACGCCCCGTTGCGCCGCCGAGAAGTATGACGACATCTCCGGGAGCCGGCGTCTCACGCCTGACGTTGCAGGCGGGCGCCGCCGCAATAACCGCACCGATCTCCATACGCTTTGCGGCATACCCGTCATGATAAATTTCGTCCACAATTCCCGTGGCCAAGCCTATCTGGTTGCCGTAGGACGAATAACCGTCCGCCGCACCTGTGACGATTTTCCTTTGCGGCAGCTTTCCCGGCAGCGTTTCGGATACTTTTTTAAGAGGGTTTGCCGCACCGGTGACACGCATTGCGCCGTAAACATAGGATCTGCCCGAAAGCGGGTCGCGTATTGCGCCGCCTATGCAGGTTGCCGCTCCGCCGAAGGGCTCTATTTCGGTGGGGTGGTTGTGGGTCTCGTTTTTAAAGAGCAACAGCCAATCCTCGTCATTGCCGTCAACATTCACCTTGATTTTAACTGTGCAGGCATTTATTTCTTCCGATTCATCCAGTTTTTCAAGGCAGCCCTTAGCTTTTAAATATTTAACCGCAACGGTTGCAATATCCATAAGGCAAACAGGCTTTGTTCTGCCAAGCTCTTTGCGCATTTGAAGATAATCGTTATATGCGCTTTGCAGCAGCTCATCTTCAAAAACCGCTCGGTCTATATGGGTCAAAAACGTGGTGTGGCGGCAGTGATCCGACCAATATGTATCAATCATTCTGATTTCGGTCATAGTGGGGTCACGATGTTCCGATTTAAAATAATCCTGACAAAACTTAATATCGTCCGTGTCCATTGCAAGACCGTATTTGTTTACAAAATCGGCAAGCCCGCTGCTGCTTAGCCCGGTGAAGCCGGTAAGCGTAGCCACGGAGCTCGGAATATTATATTTTAAGACAAGCGTTTCGGGCTTTTCAAGTGCCGCCTCACGGGCCTCTACGGGGTTGATAACATATTTTTTTACCGCATTCAGCTCCTCCGCGGTAATATCGCCGTAAAGCATATAGACCTTTGCCGTGCGGACAAGCGGTCTGTCACCCTTTGATATAAGCTGAATACACTGTGCGGCGGAATCAGCGCGCTGGTCAAACTGACCCGGTAGATACTCTACCGCGAAAACCGCCGCGCCGTCGTTTTCAAGACACGAATATGTATTATCAAGCTGCGGCTCCGAAAAAACGGTTTTTACCGCGTAATCAAAAAGCTCTTTTGTTATATTTTCCGCGTCATAGCGGTTGATTACGCGTAATGATGTAACACTTTTTATCTGCAAAAGCGTATTTATATCGTTAAGCAGCGCCCTTGCCTCTGCGGCAAGCTCCTTTTTCTTTTCTGTAAATATACGGTATACCATATCAGTTTTCCTTCCCGGCATTAAGCGCCTTTAAGCCTATATCCCTGCGGTAAAACGCATTATTAAACGAAATTTTATTTACCTTTTCATAAGCCGCGCAAAGCGCCTCCTTAAGCGTGGGGGCTGTTGCTGTAACGCCCAGTACCCTGCCGCCCGAGGTCACAAGCCTGCCGTCCTTTATTTCCGCGCCCGCAACAAAAACGCTGTTCTTAACACTTTTGTCCATTTTAATTTCAAAGCCCTTTTGGTAAGATACGGGATATCCGCCCGAAGCTATGATAACGCAGGCGGCTGCGCCGTTTTTAAATCGCACCTCGGTTTCCTTTAACGTGCCGTTTGTAACTGCGCGCATAACCGTGAAAAGATCGCTTTCAAGCAGCGGCAAAACCACCTGCGTTTCGGGGTCGCCGAAACGGCAGTTGTATTCTATTACCTTAGGACCGTCTGCCGTTAGCATAAGCCCGAAATAAAGGCAGCCCTTAAAGGTGCGCCCCTCTGCATTCATAGCGTTTACAGTGGGTAAAAAGATTTTTTCCATACAAATCTCAGCAACTTCGGGGGTGTAATAAGGGTTCGGCGCTATCGTTCCCATACCGCCTGTGTTAAGCCCTTTATCGCCGTCCAACGCACGTTTGTGATCCATTGAGGAAACCATGGGGATCACCGTCTCCCCGTCTGTAAACGAAAGTACAGATACTTCGGGACCTGTTAAAAATTCCTCTATAACAATTTTTTCGCCGCTTTTGCCGAAGACCTTATCCTCCATAATATCGTGCACGGCGCGTTTTGCCGCTTCTCTTGTTTCGGCAATAATTACGCCTTTGCCGAGTGCTAAGCCGTCTGCCTTTATAACGGTGGGCAACGGTGCCGTTTCAAGGTATGAAAGTGCGTTTTCCGGATTATCGAAAACCTCATAAGCGGCTGAGGGTATACCGTATTTTTTCATTAGGTTTTTTGAAAAGACCTTGCTTCCCTCAATAATGGCAGCTTTTTTATCAGGACCGAAACAGGGTATACCCGCCTTTGTAAGCTCGTCCACCGCGCCGAGGCACAGCGGGTCATCCGGTGCTACTACTGCGTAATCAATTTTATTTTCGGTTGCAAATTTCACCTGCGCCGATATATCGGTAGCGCCGATATTTACGCAAACCGCGTCTTCGGCAATTCCGCCGTTACCCGGCAATGCGTAAAGCTCGGTTATTTCTTCGCTTTCCTTAAGCTTTTTTATAATGGCGTGTTCTCTTCCGCCGCCGCCTATTACCATTACTTTCATTTAAAAAACTCCTTATCAGTGGTGGAAAAGTCTCATTCCGGTGAACGCCATTGCAATGCCGTATTTATTGCAGCAGTCAATCACAACATCATCTCTGATTGACCCTCCCGGTTCGGCAATATAGGAAACTCCGCTTTTATGTGCGCGCTCTATATTATCATCAAAGGGGAAAAACGCGTCCGAGCCGAGAGAAACACCGGAAACACCCGACAAATAATGTTTGATTTCATCATCGGTCAGCGGTTCGGGGCGTGTTTTAAAGTATTTCTGCCATATACCGTCGGCACAAACATCTTCTTCGTTTCGGTTTATAAAGCCGTCTATAATATTATCGCGGTCGGGACGTCTTATATCGTCCTTAAACGGTAGTTCAAGCACACGGTCATACTGCCGCAAAAACCAGGTATCGGCTTTTGAACCTGCAAGTCTTGTGCAATGCACGCGCGACTGCTGACCCGCACCCACGCCTATAGCCTGACCGTCAAAGGCAAAGCAGACCGAGTTGGACTGGGTGTATTTAAGGGTTATAAGCGAAATAATGAGGTCGCGCTTTGCGTTTTCGGGAATGCTTTTGTTTTCGGTAACAATGTTTTGCAGCAGCGACTCATCTATTTTAAAGTTGTTTCTTCCCTGCTCAAAAGTGATGCCGAAAACCTGTTTTCGCTCTACCGCATCGGGCGTGTATTCGGGATCTATTTCAACTATGTTATAATTGCCCCCGCGCTTTGATTTCAGTATTTGAAGAGCCTCGGGCTCATATCCCGGAGCTATAACGCCGTCGGACACCTCCCGTTTTATAAGCTCGGCGGTTTTTTTATCGCACACGTCGGAAAGCGCCGCCCAGTCACCGAAGGAGCACATTCTGTCGGTTCCTCTTGCCCTTGCATATGCGCAGGCAAGCGGCGAGTCATCAAGCCCCTCTATATCATCGACAAAGCAAGCCCTTTTAAGCTTGTTTGACAACGGAATACCCACCGCTGCGCTTGTGGGGCTTACATGCTTAAACGAGGTGACGGCGGGCAGACCCAAAGCCTCTTTAAGCTCCTTTACAAGCTGCCAGGAATTAAACGCGTCAAGAAAATTTATGTAGCCCGGCTTGCCGTTAAGAATTTTTATCGGCAGCTCCCCGCCGCTTTCCATAAATATTTTAGAGGGCTTCTGGTTTGGGTTGCAGCCGTATTTCAGTTCAAATTCCTTCATTTTTCTATCTCCCGTTTTTGTTTATTATCTTATCGGTATACTTGCCTGTTTCAATATCGGTATAACGAACATAAAGCGAAATTTTGTTTTCCCCATTCAGGTTTTCCCAAATTTCATTTGCAAATTTCTCAATATCATCCTTAATATTGACCCTGTGCGGCTCGCCCGTAAAGGTAGGCAGCGGGTCGCCGTTGCAGTTATAGGTGTGTATAAAGTGCCCAAGCCCCGCAACCGACGGATAAGAAAAGATATAGCGGCAACAGTCGGTTCCGTTTTCATCTATGCTTTTGAGTATGCTCATCTCGTAATTAAAGCCGTTTTTCAGATAAAGAATACCGCTTATTCTGGGAGTAAAATTCGGCGCGTCGGGTTCAAATTCACGGGTTTTGAGCGCTTCGTAAAAGCCCTTGCCTTTTCCCATTAAATTATATACCGTGTCGGTTTGGTCGCCGTTTGTAACGATAAGATTGTTTTCGCTTTTGCGAACGGCATTGTAAATTATAAGCGACGGGTCGCTCACCTTAGACGCGTCAAACGGTTCGGTTTTCAGCGTTTCGCCGTCCCTCACAAACACGCGGTTGCGGCTGTTTTCGCTTCTGCCCATAATGAAATATGCACAAACGGCACTTTTTCCGTCCGGCGAGGTTCCGATGATAATTCCGCGTCCTGCATATTCGTTGTTTTTTAAAAGGGTCGATATATCGTTGGATTTATATACGTTCATTTTTCCGCTCCTTTATTTCTTTGCAAACTTTTTCGGCAGCTGCAGGAAGTATTATCCATTCGGCATTTTCCATAACCCGCTTTTGCAGAGTTTCGGGCGTGTCATTTTCTTTAATTTCAACTGCCTTTTGCATTATAATTCTGCCGCCGTCGGGTATTTCGTTAACAAAATGCACCGTAGCGCCCGTCACCTTAACGCCGTAATCAAGCGCCGCTTTATGAACCCTAAGCCCGTAAAATCCCTCGCCGCAAAACGACGGTATAAGCGAAGGATGCACATTTATTATTCTCTCGGGGTAGCGCTTTACAAACTCTGCGCTTAAAATACTCATAAAGCCCGCAAGTACAATAACTTCAATTTTTTCTTTTTCAAGCGCGTTTAAAATATTGTTTTCAAATTCCTTTTGTGAAAAGCCCTTTCTTTCGCAAACCGCAGTTTTAATTCCCGCGTTTTCCGCCCTTTTAAGAGCATAAGCGTTTTTGTTGCTTGAAACCACAAGCTTTATTTCGCCGCTTTTTAATATTCCGCTTTTTTGGGCGTTTATCAGCGCCTGCAGATTTGTTCCGCCGCCTGATACCAGCACCGCAATGTTTACCTTATTATTCAATTATAACACCCTCGTCGGATTTAATAACCGAGCCTATAATATAAGCGTCCTCGCCGTTTGCTTTAAGAATTTCTATTGCCTTTTCCTTATCCTCATCTGCTACGGTAACGCTCATACCCACGCCCATATTAAAGGTGTTGAACATATCTCTTTCGGGAATGTTCCCTTTTTCTTTTATAAGATTGAATATCGGCGGAATTTTAAGCGACGCCTTATCCACCTTAACCGAATATCCGTCGGGCAATGCGCGGGGAATGTTCTCATAAAAGCCGCCGCCCGTTATATGTGACACCGCCTTGACATTAACCTTTTCAAAGAGAGCCAACATGGATTTAACATAAATTTTAGTAGGCTCTAAGAGCGTATCGCCAAGCGTTCTGCCGCCGAGTTCGTCAATCGGAGAGTTAAGTTCGCATTTTTCAATATCAAACACCCGCCGCACAAGCGAAAAGCCGTTTGAATGTACTCCCGATGAAGCAAGCGCTATTACTGCGTCGCCCTCTCTTACGGTGTTTTTGTCGAGCATTTTCTTTTTGTCGACAATTCCCGTACAGTAGCCTGCAAGGTCATAATCGTCCTCGGGCATAAGCCCGGGGTGCTCGGCGGTCTCACCGCCTATAAGCGCGCAGCCTGCCCTCACACAGCCCTCAGCCACACCGCTTACTATTTCGGCAATTTTTTCGGGGTGATTTTTTCCGCAGGCAATATAATCAAGAAAGAAAAGCGGCTTTGCCCCGCAACAGATTATATCATTAACGCACATTGCAACGCAGTCTATGCCTATGGTATTGTGGCGGTCAAGCAGCATTGCCAACTTTATCTTTGTACCTACGCCATCGGTTCCCGAAACCAAAACAGGTTCTTCAATGCCCTTAAGGTCAAGCCCGAAGCAGCCGCCGAAGCCGCCCACGTCATCAAGGCAACCCGCTGTTTTTGTTCTTGCTATATGGCTTTTCATAAGCTCAACCGATTTATAGCCTGCGGTTATATCAACGCCGGCGGCGGCATAAGATTTTGACTGTGAATTATTCATTGCCTTTCTCCTTGTTTTCGGAAATTTTAGTTTCGAATTTATTCTTCATCGGGGTGTTCGGAACCGCGGTGGGATAGTTGCCGTCAAAGCAGGCGGTGCAATAGCCCGTGCCGCAGATCCCTTTTGCAATTTGCTTGACGCTGTCCACGCTCAGATATCCGAGCGAATCGACGCCGATGATTTTTGCGATTTCTTCAACAGAATGCTTACAGGCTATCAGGTTCTCTCTTGAATCGATGTCCGTGCCGTAGTAGCACGGATTCATAAACGGCGGGGCAGATACGCGCATATGTATCTCCTTTGCTCCCGCCTCCCGCAGAAGCTTAACTATTCTGGCGCTTGTGGTACCTCTGACAATGGAATCGTCTATCATTACGATTCGCTTGCCCTTTGCCACCTCGGCGATGGGATTCAGTTTTATTTTAACCTTGTCCTCACGGCTTTTTTGCCCGGGGGCAATAAATGTTCTGCCGATATATTTGTTTTTGATAAAGCCTATTTCATACGGAATACCCGACTGCTTAGCATAACCGAGAGCTGCGTCAAGTCCAGAATCGGGAACGCCTATTACCACATCTGCCTGCACGGGATGCTCCAGCGCCAAAAACGCTCCGGCTCTTTGTCTTGCGGTGTGAACCGGACAGCCGTCTATTACCGAATCGGGTCGGGCAAAATAAATGTATTCAAAAACACAGAGAGAACACGGAGATTTTTTACAGTGATCCTCGATCGACCTGACCCCGCTTTTTTCAAACACAACAATTTCGCCGGGCTTTATATCCCTGACAAATTCCGCGCCCACGGCGTCGAGCGCACAGCTTTCCGACGCAACTATATATCTGCCGTCGGCGGTCTTTCCGTAGCAAAGCGGCCGAAAACCGTTTTCATCACGAACGGCAATAAGCTTTGAAGGCGACATTACGACCAATGAATAGGCGCCTTTTATGCGATTCATCGCCGAATTTACGGCCTGCTCGATAGACGGGGCGCTCAGGCGCTCCTTGGTTATGATGTAGGATATAACCTCGGTATCGCTTGTGGTGTGGAAGATAGAGCCCTGAAGCTCCAGCTCACGGCGCAGTTCACCCGAATTTATCAGGTTTCCGTTGTGGGCAAGCGCCATTTTTCCTTTTATGTGGTTCACGACTATCGGCTGTGCGTTGCTGCGGTCGTTTGAGCCTGTGGTGCCGTAGCGGACATGGCCGACAGCAATATTTCCTTCACCCAGGGAATTTATGATTTCGGTTGTGAAAACATCGTTGACAAGCCCCTTGTCCTTAAAACCGCTGAAAACACCGTCGTCATTAACAACTATTCCGCAGGATTCCTGCCCGCGGTGCTGGAGAGCAAACAAGCCGTAATAGGCGGTGCTTGCAACATCGCTTGTCTCACCCGAGTATACTCCGAATACTCCGCATTCTTCTCTTAAACTGCTCATTTATGCCTCCAAGTATCAGTTGCCGAAAACTCTTTTCATCATTTCGTTGTATGCGTCCTCTACTCCGCCCATATCGCGGCGGAAACGGTCCTTATCAAGCTTTTCGTTTGTGTCGGCATCCCAAAAGCGGCAGGTATCGGGCGATATTTCGTCAGCCAAAACGATCGTGCCGTCCTTAAGTCTTCCGAATTCAAGCTTAAAGTCTACAAGCTTAACATTAAGTGAAAGGAAATACTCTTTAAGAATATCATTGATTTTAAAAGCCATAGCCTTAATATTTTCAATTTCCTTTTTGGTTGCAAGCCCCAAAGCCAGCGCGTGATAAGAATTTATAAGCGGATCGTGCAGTTCGTCGTTTTTATAAGAAAATTCAATGGTAGGCTCTGTAAATACAATGCCCTCCTCCACGCCGTAGCGCTTTGCAAACGAGCCTGCCGAAATATTGCGGATTATAACCTCAAGCGGTACGATTGATACCTTTTTAACCACCGTTTCTCGATCGCTCAGCTCTTCAACAAAATGCGTGGGAACACCGTGCTTTTGGAGCAGTCGGCAAAGATAATTTGACATTTTGTTGTTAATAACACCCTTGCCCGAAATTGTTCCTTTTTTAAGGCCGTCAAGCGCGGTTGCGTCGTCCTTGTATGACACAATCACAAGCTCCGGGTCGTTGGTTGCGTAAACCTTTTTTGCTTTGCCTTCATAAAGCAGGGCTGTTTTTTCCATTTTAAAATTCCTCCGTTAATTAAATTCTTTTTCTATTGCCGCATTTTTTTCAAGAACTTTTTTGGCATCGGCTTTACGCTTTGCATCGAGCTTTACGGCAAGAGTGTCATCGCTCACGCTTAAAATCTCTATGCACAACAAAGCGGCATTAACCGCACCATCGATCGCAACCGTGGCAACGGGAATGCCCGAAGGCATTTGTACGGTTGAAAGCAGTGCGTCAATACCGCCTAAGTTGTTTGATTTTATAGGTATACCGATGACAGGCAGGGTTGTATTTGCAGCAACGGCACCGGCTAAGTGAGCCGCCATTCCTGCAGCCGCTATAATAGCTCCGAACCCGCTGTTTCGTGCACTGCGGCTGAACTTCGCAGCCTCGTCCGGTGTTCTGTGAGCCGAAAAAATGTGCGTTTCAAACGGCACATTGAATGACTCGAGCGTGTCTATTGCCTTTTTCACAACCGGCAGGTCGCTGTCGCTTCCCATTATTATTGCTACTTTTTTCATTTGCATTTCCTCCGATAATCAAAAAGGGCATACCTATCCCATTGGATAAGTATGCCCAGACGGTCGGCGTTCAAACTTTTCGGTTCATGTGGTGCTCCACTTATCCGTCAGTCCCAAAAAGCTTTTTCGTATGCTAAAATTATATCATATCTGCTGCGATTCTGTCAAGCAATTTAAATAATTGAAGGATAACAATTATTTTCTGCAAACAAAAGACGGGGGCCGCTTACGAACCGTATTGCAGTATGTTGCTTTGTATGGAAGGATAAAGTCTTTTTCCTTCGGGAGCTAAAGCCGCCCCATACCGTGAACGGCAGAGTAGTTTTACCGAAAGTTCTTTTTTCAAAGACGCTATCATCTGACTGAGCGCCGGCTGAGTATAGCCCAAAAGCTCCGCCGCCTTCGTAAAGCTGCCGACCTCAACAGCCTTGAGTAAAGTAATATGTTTCTATATTTCAAATAACCTTTCTGCATATTCGCATAAGAATTATCAATTTACTTGTTTTAAGAGATAAAATATACTATAATAAAAGCAAGTGCGGAGGAATCTTTCATGGATATGAGCAGTTTTTTGGCGGACGCCTATTTCACCGAATATGAATCTAAGGCAAAATATATGACGGGAAGTTCCGACACGGAATCACTCTCCTCAAAGAAGCGATAACCGACCTTACAAAACACGCAGATGAGCCGCTCGGATATGCTGCCAGCCGCACAAACCGTTCGGTTTTGTTACTGCCGTATGTACAGTGGATTTTGAAATTCCGAAGCTTTTTGCAGCGTCTCTGACGGTAGCTTTATTCTCAACAATATACTCTCCCAAAATAACCGTCCTTCGGTCAACAGTACCTTTCAAAGGTGTCCCCTCCTGAAAAATGTCTTTGATAAGATATATGCAGGAGCGGGCAATAACATTCTAAAAAAGAAAGACAATAATTCTGCCCTGCCGTCAGACCTGATGCACCCGCGGCGGCATTGCGGATGCTCTCAGACACACTTTAACAGCAAAAAAACACAAAGGATGATGATTTATGAACAAAATAGAAAGCTTTCAGGTCGACCACAGAAATCTTCTGCCGGGACTTTATGTTTCCCGAAAGGACACAAAGGACGGCCTTACAATAACCACCTTCGATCTAAGATTTACCCACCCTAATCGGGAGCCTGCTCTTGACGGCGGCGCCATGCACACCATCGAACACCTTTGCGCCACATATCTTAGAAATTCCGACCGTAAGGAGGACATCGTATATTTCGGACCTATGGGCTGCCGAACGGGATTTTATCTTGTTATGTTCGGAAATCTTTGCTCAAGTGATGTTTTGCCTCTTGTAAAATCGGCCTTTGAATTTACCGCCGCCTTTAACGGAGAAATTCCCGGCGCGGCCGAAGCGGAATGCGGCAACTATCTTTATCATGATCTTCCCATGGCGCGGTATTATGCAAAAAAATATCTTGCCGACCTTGAAAAATACAAGTCTTTTGAATATTGATTTTGTAAAACCATTGAATATTGATCTTTGCAAAACCACCCTTATGCCCCGCCTTGCAAACAGGAAACGTTTTATTTTATTTCCGTCTTTTGCCGAATTATTTAACCTGAAAAATGCCCAGCCAAAACGGCCGGGCATTTTTTGTTTTGTACGGTAATTATTCGTTTATAATTTCGCCCTGACCCGATTGAAGAACAAGATCGAAGAAGGTATGAATATCAACATATTTGTATTCATATTCGGGAGAATGCTCCTTGGCGTAGGCGATAAAGCGCTCGACAAGCTCCTTGGTCTGATCGGGAGAATCGCAAACCGTGCGATATCCGGCGAAGTTGAATTTGCCCATAAACCCGGTCATATAACGGTACATTTCTGGAATGCTTGCCTCGATGCGCTCGGGCTTTCCCGACACCTCATTTTGCAGATGGAGATAGGGAGTGCCGTTATAAACGGTAATGGGACGGGCAAGTGAATTGTGGAAAGAGCCTTTTGGAGAAATCTCGTTAAAGGCGGCCATAATTTCGTTTGTTACCGTCTCGTTTCCGTTGATTATAAATCCGGTGATGTCATAATCGAAACGCTCGTAATAGGGCTTTGAATACTTGGCCCATTCAAAAATTGCGGGGGGATTTTCGCGGTAATCACAGGCAGCGGTAAGCCCGAAGGGAATTACATATCCGGCACCGCTGTCTCCGGCGATGAAGAAATCATTGTCGGTCTTGTGCTCGTAAACATAGTCGAAAACCATAGGCGCGCGCTCGGAAAGATTGGGATTGAACGCCCAGTTTATAGGCAGGCTTCCCCTTGCGTTTTCGTGAGAAAAGAAGTTCCAAACATGCATACGAAGCCATGCCGCCGAGTCGTAATCTCCGCCGTAAATGGTGAAGTATTTTGTGTTTTTGTCAAACTTGAGCCTTTCCTTGGGACGGGGCCAATGATATTCCTTGACGTGGCTCTTATAGCTGCAATATGCGCTGGCGTTGGGCATAGAGCAGGGATGAGCGGCGTCGGCTTCCTTGGCCAGATTGAAGGCCGAGCCAAGGCAAACGCAGTCCCATTCGAGAACGGTGGCGATAACGCTGCCGGTACCCGAATCCTTGGTATATTTCATCCACCAGGGCGGGAATCCGAGAAGCTGACCGATCTCGCCCTTTGCACGATCATAGCGGCGGCGAAGAATTTTTATAAATGTCTCACGATCGGTGCCCGGCTTCTGCTCGGGATCGTCGATAGGAGCTTCCTTATCATAGCAGGTCAGATCAAAGAAGAAGCAGCGGCGGGCGATATAATAATCGTGGTTATAAATGCAGTTTTCAAAAACATTGCTTTCATACCGCTCACGGCAGGGATTGCCTCTCGAGCAGGCGGCACCGTCGAGAATATATGCGATATATCTGGAGGAGCAGCGGTCAAAATACTTGTCCATTGCCCAAAGATATGCGTCGCACTTTGCGCTGCCCGTACCCATATCAACGCTGCCGCCTTTTCCGAACAATCCGGTAAGGTTTTGTTTTTCGGCAACGCCCATACCTTTAAGAAGGTTATAAAGGCTGCCTTCGTTTTGGTCAAATTTAACCGGCAGATATCCGTCGAGGCCGCAGATCGTAGCGGCCACATTGGCGGTTGCGGGAACGGTCTCGTCCCACAGCACCATTCCGCAGGAAAGTATCTGCTCCTTAAATGTATCGAGGAAAAGGTCAAAACTATCGATATCGATAATGTTCAGATGGGAAAAGCTTCTTCCCTCTCCCCTGATATAGTCGAGCCAAAACTCATCCACACCATCGTTTTGAAGGTACAAAAGAATGTTTCCGTTGGTTTCATAGTCGCGGTTAAGCAGTCCCTGCAAGCTGCATATAAAGCGGGCGGAATCCTTTTCAAAAAGGTTTTCCATACCCTCAAAAAGCTTGTGATGTATGCGGTAAAGCGTGCTGCCTTCAAGACCCTTTGTGTCCAGCTTAAAGGACATATCAGGTGATGTATCTTTTTTAATCATTAGCTATCTTCCTTTTTCTAAAAAAGGGACCGTATCGGGTGATACGGCCCCTTTTGAAATGTTATGTCGGGAAAGACTATTTAGGCAAGGTTACCCGAATAGAATTCGTCAAGCTGAGACTGAAGCTGTCCCTGAACCTCTGCAACAACAGTGGAGGGATCGGTACCCTTACTGAGGACGGAGGTATCAACCTTAGCAGAAACGGTAGAATCGATAGCACCGGTTCTGTACTCGGCGGTAGCGTTGTTTACAGCATATTTGTATGCGGAAACAGCGTTCTTGTCGAGACCGTTTCTCTGCATCTCTTCGGACTTAGCGTTGATGATCTTACCGTTGGCATTGGCAAGCTGATTGAGGAAGGTTACCGAGATGCCGGCAGTGCTTTCCTTGTTCTTGGGAACGAGGAAGCCGTTTCCGTCATAAGCACCGGTGATGTAGCTGCTCTGATCGGGGCCCATAGGCATAAGTACGAAACCAAGCTCGAAGGTTGCGCTTGCGGCCATGGTGGAATAGTAGTCCATGTTGGAAGCAAACATTGCAGCTTTACCGGCGATAAAGTCGTTAACGCTGGTGCTGATGTCTGCATTGTACTTGTAGGACTTATCGGTCCAGTAAAGCTCTTTCATAAACTCGAGAGCCTTAATACCGTTCTGGTTGCACATGGTGGCAACGATCTTACCGCTGGAGTTTCTGGTAGCGGTACCGCCGGCTTCGGAGGTGATGGCCATACCGATGATGTTGGTGTTGGAGGTTACGCCAAAGATGCCGTCAGCTTCGCTGGTGCACTTCTTGGCAACCTCTCTGAACTTATCAAAGGTCCATTCCTTGCTCTTATAAGCGGATGCAACAACGTCCTTACCGCCGTTATACTGCTTGATAAGATCTTTGTTGTAGATAACGCCCATAGGAGTTGCGCCCATTGCGGGGAACGCTACTGCATATTTCTTTCCGCTGTATGTGCAGGACTCGGTGAATCCGTTGGTATAAGCCTTACCGAGAGAGTAAGAGGAAAGGTCAACTGCACAGCCCTGCTTTGCGACCGAGCGGAGAGCGGCAAGAGACAGCTCAAGAATGTCGGCCTGGCAGTTGCCGGCCATAACCTCGTTTACGACGGCGCCGGCGTCATCGGAATAGGTCTTGAACTCGACAGAGCAGTTGTATTTGGATTTAATGGTTTCAATCTGGGATTTGTAAACGTTACCGATGGTGGAGTTCTCGGTGTATTTACCGGCCTGATGGCTTCCGAGAACAAAGGAATAACCCTTAAGAGAATTGGCAGTAGCACCG
>ERZ857629.2390-NODE-2390-length-17907-cov-5.661887_pt1 | contig 17907 bp, 15 predicted proteins | sample MGYA00519700_ERZ857629 | MGnify/ENA primary metagenome ERZ857629 (study PRJEB31778, sample SAMEA3449351) | human gut metagenome | biome: human gut; feature: human-associated habitat; material: faeces | place: United Kingdom | collected 2010/2012 ...
TCGCGACCAATATGCTGGTGGACGCCGGCTGCAAGTACGTCATCATCGGCCACTCTGAGCGCCGCGCCATGGGCGAGACTGACGCCGATATCAATGCCAAGGTCCTGGCGGCGCTGGACGCCGGCCTGGTGCCCATCATGTGCTGCGGCGAGACCCTGGAGCAGCGGGAAGCCGGCATTACCGACGAGTGGATCGCCATGCAGATCAAGCTGGGCCTGAGCGGCGTGTCCGAGGAGAAGATCCGCCGGGTCATCATTGCCTATGAACCCATCTGGGCCATCGGCACCGGCCGTACCGCCACCCCCGAGCAGGCCCAGGAGGTTTGCGAGAACATCCGTGCCGTGGTGCGCAAGCTGTACTCCTCCAAGAATGCCCGCGCCATCTCCATCCTGTACGGCGGCTCCATGAACGAGAAGAACGCCTTCGAGCTGCTGGCGCAGCCCGACATTGACGGCGGACTGATCGGCGGCGCTTCCCTGGTGCCCGAGAAGTTCGTGGAGATCATCAACGCTGCGAACCAGCCCACCGCGTAAGCGGCTGCGTCCGGCGCTCCGAATTTTGAAATGCTTTCAGCGCAGCTGTTCGTTTGGCAGCTGCGCTGATTGCCCATTTGAGGAATGTAAAATGAAAACACTTCTTCTTTCTGCCTCCGATCCCGCCGCCGCGCCCCGCGCCGCTGAAATCATCCGCCGGGGCGGCCTGGTGGGCATTCCCACCGAGACGGTGTATGGTCTGGGAGCCAACGGGCTGGATGAGCAGGCTGTGGCCAGGATATTTCAGGCCAAGGGCCGCCCGCAGGACAATCCCCTGATCCTCCATGTGGCCCAGCCCGAGGAGATGGAAAACTTTTGCCATGATATTCCCCCGGCGGCCTATGCGCTGGCGGAGAAGTTCTGGCCCGGCCCCATGACCATGGTGCTGCCCGCCCGGGATATCGTTCCCCGCCGCACCACGGCGGGGCTGGATACCGTTGCTGTCCGCTGCCCGGACAGCGAGATCACCCGGCAGATTATCCGCCTGTCCGGGGTGCCCATTGCGGCTCCATCGGCCAACCTCTCCGGCAAGCCCTCCACCACCACCGCCCAGCACGTGCTCCACGACCACGACGGCAACATCGACGCCATCGTGGACGACGGCCCCTGCCGGGTGGGGGTGGAATCCACCATTGTGGACCTGACGGAGGATCGCCCCCGGCTGCTGCGCCCCGGCGGGATCACCCCGGAGCAGCTGACGGCGGTGCTGGGTGACCTGGTGGTGGATAAGGCCGTCACCGCCCAGATCGATAAGGACGCCGTGGTGAAGGCTCCCGGCATGAAGTACCGCCACTATGCCCCGGCGGAGCCGGTGGTCATCGTGGCTGGGAGCCGGGAAAAGGCGGCCCGGTACATCCACGATCACTTCACCCCCGGCGACCGGGTGCTGTGCTTTGACGAAGAGCTGCCCCTGTACGCCGACTGCGCTCCCCTGTCCTATGGAAAGGAATCCGACGTGAATACCCTGAGTGCCGGGCTGTTCTCCGCCCTGCGGGAGCTGGACGACGCGCGCATTCACCAGGTCTATGCCCGCTGCCCCGTGGGCGGCGGCGTGGCCTATGCGGTGCAGAACCGGCTGAAAAAGGCGGCGGCCTTCCACATCGTGGACGCGGAGGCGGAGGAATGATCCTGGGCATCACCGGCGGCACCGGCTGCGGCAAGACGACCTTGCTGCGTGAGCTGCGGGCGCGGGGCGGGGAAGTGCTGGACTGCGATGAAATCTACCACGCGCTGCTGCAAACCGACGCGGCTCTGCTGGCTGCGCTGGAGACTCGGTTCCCCGCCGCGTTCCCGGGCGGGTGCTTTGTACGCCGGGAGCTGGGGAAGATCGTCTTTGCCGACCCGGCGGCGCTGAATGACCTGAATGCTATCACCCATGCCGCCGTCCGGCGTGAGGTGGAGCGGCGGCTGGAGCCGCGGCCGGCTCTTGCCGCCATCGACGCCATTGCCCTGTTTGAAAGCGGGCTGGACCGGCTGTGCGACCTGACGGTGGCGGTCATTGCCCCCCGGGAGGCCAGGGTCAAGCGCCTGATCCGGCGGGACGGGATCTCGCGGGAGTATGCCGTCAGCCGGATCAATGCCCAGCATGACGATGCCTGGTTCCGCCGGCGCTGCGGCGCGGTGCTGGAAAACGACGGCACCCAGGACGAATTTCACAAAAAGTGCATTGATTTTTTGGATGCACACGGTATAATATCGTTAGCATGAGTTTCCCTAATATACATAGATAAGGAGAAAGAAAAATGACTGCTGAAGAACTGCGCAATTCCATCCTCAGCGCGCCCAAGAACGGCTATAGCAAGCTGACCGCCGAGCAGCGCAAGGAGATGGAGGCCTACGCCCTGCGCTACCGTGCCTTTATGGATGCCTGCAAGACCGAGCGGGAGGCCACTGCCTGGGCCACCGCCATGGCCGAAAGGCACGGCTTTGTCCCCGCCGTTCCCGGCATGACCGTGAAGCCCGGCGACAAGATCTACCTGAATAACCGGGGCAAGAGCTTTATGATCGCCGTCATCGGCAAGGAGCCGCTGAGCAAGGGCGCGAACATCTGCGCCGCCCATGTGGATTCCCCCCGGATGGACGTGAAGCCCCAGCCGCTGTATGAGGACTCCGAGATCGCCTACTTCAAGACCCATTACTACGGCGGCATCAAGAAGTACCAGTGGACCTGCGTGCCGCTGGCCATTCACGGCGTTGTGTGCCGCAAGGACGGCACCACCGTCACCGTGACCATCGGCGAGGATGAGAACGACCCCATCCTGATGGTTTCCGACCTGCTGATCCACCTGGCAGGCGACCAGATGCGCAAGACCGCCAGCGAGGTGATCGCCGGTGAGCAGCTGAATGTGATCCTTGGCTCCGAGCCGCTGGAGGGCGAGGGCGCCGACCTGGTGAAGCTGAATGTGATGAAGCTGCTCAACGAGAAGTACGGCATGGTGGAGGACGACTTCCGCAGCGCCGAGCTGACCATCGTCCCCGCCGGTAAGAGCCGGGAGGTGGGCCTGGATCGCAGCCTGCTGGCCGCCTATGGCCACGACGACCGGGTGTGCGCCTACGCCGAGCTGGAGCCGATCTTCGACCTGGAGACGCCCACTCATACCGCCGTGTGCATCCTGGCCGACAAGGAGGAGATCGGCTCCGTGGGCATCAGCGGTATGCAGAGCCACGCCTTTGAGTACTTCATGGAGATCCTGTGCGACGGCCAGGGCGTGAAGCTGAGCCATTGCTTTGCCAACTCCTTCTGCCTGTCCGCCGACGTTTCCAACGCTTTTGACCCCAATTTCCCCGAAACCTGCGACAAGCGGAACAACTCCGCCCTGAACTACGGCATCAGCATCTGCAAGTATACCGGCGCGCGGGGCAAGGGCGGCGCGTCCGACGCCTCCGCCGAGGCCATGCTCCATGTGCGCAAGACCTTTGAGGACAACGGCGTGCTGTGGCAGATCGCAACCCTGGGCAAGGTCGATCAGGGCGGCGGCGGCACCGTGGCCGCCTACATGGCCAACCGCAACATCGTCACCGTGGACGCGGGCGTCCCCGTGCTGAACATGCACGCTCCCATGGAGCTGGTCAGCAAGCTGGACTGCTACATGACCATGCTGGGCTGCAAGGCCATCTACCTGGCTTGATTTGACGCGCGACGACCCGTAAAAGAGCAAACAGTCACAGCAGTTTTTCGCTGCTGTGACTGTTTTTCCTTTATCCCCTGACAACCGCATACATGAGACTGTTAAAATCCGGGAGGGAACTGGTCATTCCTTTCTCAAGGATGGTAAATCCGTTTCGGGATAATTCCTTTTCAAAGGTATTCCACGATACCATTCTGCATGACGTTCCCGCCACCATCATCTTGCCGGATTCGTGATCCCGTTCCTGCAATGTAAATGCCGACCGAATATCGCTTTGCCGTTCCACTTCGCCGTCGCCCATTGTGCAGATCAACGCAATTCCGCCTGCCGTCAAATGGCTGCGGAGAAAGCCATAAAAGCCGTCTCTGTCCTCATCAGGCACAAGCATATGGACAACAGCGATGGCAAAGAGAAAATCGAATTTTTCGTCCAGTTCGTCGGAAAGGCAGTCCAACACGCTGAATTGATTTTCATATTCCGGCATTTTCTCTTTGCAGTATGCAATCGCTTCGCCCGAAGTATCAGTTGCTGTCAACTGAAAGCCGTGTTCCAGCACCGTTCTGGAATCTCTGCCTTCGCCGCATCCAATTTCCAGGAGACGCTGGCTATGACTGATGCCATACTTGTCGATTACCTCCATTACAATGGGCGTACTTACGCTGCTTGCCCAGCTCACGCCCTGTGCGTGCGCCGTTTTGTAGCGTTCCTCATAGGCGGTGTAGTATTTTCTGTCATCCGTTCCCATTTTCCGTTCCTCCGTTCATAGGCGTCATTTGTCCGCGCTTTTATATACTATAACAAATAGCGTTACAGGTTTCAACTTCCCCTCAGAACACAAATTTTCCCTGTTCCTGCACTTCTTCTACGGTCCAGCGGAAAACAGCTTCTCGGTTCCATTCCGGTTTAATGTCTTCCGCGGAAAGGCTTTTCATAATGGCTCCTTCGTCGTAAAACCACGTTTGGTCATACCAAAAATCATAGCAGTATTTTTCACCTACATAGATTTGGTGCCATTGCTGCGCTTTACTCATGCCTTCACCCATTTGATAGCTGATCACCACAAAGCTGTTATTGGTCCCGCCTGTGGTATGACCGCCGCCACCGATTATGGCTTTGCCAGGATATACATCCGGAAGGACCTTTTTTCCAACATATTCTGCCAGTGCTTTGAATCCGTCAAAGCTTTCCGTCGCATCGGTCAGCATTTCTTTCGGAATGTCAATCAAGATGAATCCTCCCACTTGCATTCCGTTTTTGACCAAATCATGCTGGCGATTGGAAACATGGTAGCGGTTCAAGTCCACCGACCCATCCGTTGCATCAAAGCTGATGCTGTCCAGCACCTCCGGGGCGGCCTCTATCTCTGGGTCTGCCATCACGTAAAGGCCCATCCGCCCTGGCTTGTAGGGAAGCGCTGAAAGGTTCTCCCCCTCGGCAGCAGCAGAGGCCGTTGTTTCCGTCTCAGCAGCTTCCGTTGCGGTATTCAAGCGTTCTTCCTTTTTTCCACACCCCATGAGAACGAAACATAGTAAAAGCGTAAGCAATAAGATGTCGCGTGCTTTCTTCATATTATAATGTACCTCCTAGAATGGATTCCAGCTGTTTCTCGCAGATTGAACGCACAACGGCATTTGACCAAAGCCAAATGCCGTTGCTTTTTCGCCGAAAAGGTGGTCATTTCATTGGGGAAATAGTATCAAAAACCATTTTCCACGCATTTCACTGGATAATTTCCTCTGCCATGGCAAAGAGCACATCCGGGGCGATGGAGGTGCCCATCTCCGTGAAGGAGAATTTGCTGTCGGGGGTTATCCATGTCAGGGAAGCGAAAGCTTGCTCCTCCACTGCATCGGCACCAAAGGAGATGTAATTGCCGGGCTGCTGCGCCCATTCCTGCTCTTCCTCAGAGAGCTTATACCCCTCCGGGACAAATATATAGTGGTCAACGTAATAATTCAGTGTGATTTCTCCGATCGCCTTGGATGCAATGGGGATACGCTCATCCTCCGTGACAGCATCTCCCAGGTTTGGAATTGCGTAGAAGCTCACCTGCTGCCCCTGGCTATTTTCATAGTTTACACGCAAATCCATGAACGTGAGTACCTGGTTGCCGTTACCGTCATCTCCCACGACCTCACCTGTCCGCACATCCTTAAATCGGAAGCCACTGCTGAATTCTTCCGGGAGATTCAGCTTGAATCCGACCTTTTCTATGGCCTGCTCCAGCGCCTCATAGCTTTCCTGGTATTCCTGGCCTCTGTTGGTAAACGAATGGACCCGCACCTGCTCCGCCGCAAAGGCTGTGACGGTCAAAAGGCAGATAACCGCTGCCGCGATGAGAATGCGGGAGATTCTTTTCCTGTTTTTCATGGTAATAAGCTCCTTTTCTGATGTGTCCAGTTCTGCAAGATACGCATCATCAATTTCGCTCAGCGCCTTTGCCAAGTCCGTTGCTTTCATGGGCAAATTCCCTCCTTTTCCAGTGCCCGCTTCAGTTCCTTTCGCAGCTTTTCCAGCCGGTATTTCACCTGCCGGGCAGAGCAGCCGTATTTTTCCGCGATCTGGGGCGCGGTCATGGCTTCGTAATACCGGGAAAGAAACAGCCTTCGGTCGTCCGCATTCAGCGTGGCCAGGAAGCCGTTCAGGCTTTTCCCCAGCTCCTTGATTTCCAGCGCCTGCTCCACGTCCCTGCCTTCGTCGGGAATGCACTCCTCCAGCTCGGACAGGAGCACAGCGCCGTTCCCCTGACGTTTCTCCGCTGTCAGGTAGTCCAGCCGCTTGAAGCAGAGATTCCGAACGATCCGGGACAGGTAATATTTCAGGACAGGGGGACGCTTGGGGGGAATGGTGTTCCAGGCGGCCAGATAGACATCGTTGAGGACCTCCTCCGCGTCCTGCGCGCTGGGCAGGAGATTGCAGGCGATGGTTTTTAAGTAGCTGCCGTATTTTTGGGACGTTTCCGAAATTGCCCCCTCCGACCGGGAAAAGTACAGAGAAATGATCTGCGTATCTTCCAAATGATTCACTCCTTTGTTCGTAAGGCCCTTACACTCATATAATACGGAAACAGAGCCAACTGGACAAGGGGTTTAACAAAAAAGCCGCCCCCGTTTCCGGGAGCGGCATGGGAGGGAGCGGCGCTTATTTCGCGTGAGAGCCGAAGTTGACCACGGCGGTGTCGCCCTGCTCGTTGGCGCCGAACTCATAGTCTTTGCCGGGCAGGATGGCGTTCATGATGATGCCCACCAGAGCGGCCACGGCCAGGCCGGACAGGCTGATGGTCACGGAGCCGATGGTGAAGCTGATGGCGCCGGCGGCGCTGGTGCTGACGCCGATGGCCAGGCCCATGATCATGGCGGCGATCAGGACGTTGCGGCTCTTGGTGAAGTCCACCTGATTCTCAACCACGTTGCGCACGCCCACGGCGGAGATCATGCCGTACAGCACCAGGCTGACGCCGCCCATGGTGGCGGCAGGCATGGCCTGGATGATGGCGGAGAACTTGGGGCAGAAGGAGAGGATCACGGCGAAGTAGGCAGCCAGGCGGATGACCTTGGGGTCATAGACCTTGCTCAGGGCCAGCACGCCGGTGTTCTCGCCGTAGGTGGTGTTGGCAGGCGCGCCGAACAGGGAGGCCATGATGGTCGCCAGGCCGTCGCCCAGCAGGGTACGGTGCAGGCCGGGGTCGGCCACATAGTTCTTGCCCACGGTGGAGGAGATGGCGCTGATGTCGCCCACATGCTCCATCATGGTAGCCAGGGAGATGGGCATGATGGTGATGATGGCGGTGACCAGCAGGCCGCTGTCAAGATCCTTGCCGAAGATGGACAGGGCCGTTCTGTTCCATACGATGGGCAGCCCGATCCAGTCGGCCTCGCCGACGAGCTGCACAAAATGGGCGCGGGAGCCTTCGTCTACGATCATCGCAAACACATAAGAGGCTACCACGCCCAGGAGGATGGGGATTATTTTGATCATGCCCTTGCCGAAGATATTGGCGATCACCACTACCAGGACGGCAACCAGAGCGATCCACCAGTTGTTGGAGCAGTTATTTACGGCGGAGTTGGCCAGCGTCAGGCCGATGCAGATGATGATGGGGCCGGTGACAATGGGCGGGAAATAACGCATGACTTTTTTTGCGCCAAAGGCCTTGAACAGAGCCGCCAGCACCAGGTACACAAGACCGGCACAGGCCACGCCGAAGCAGGCATAGGGCAGGGTATCGAAGCCATAGTCGCCGCTCAGACCGCCGATGGCAGTGTAACCGCCGATGAAAGCGAAGGAGGAACCGAGGAATGCGGGAATCTTGCGGCCGGTGATCAGGTGGAACAGGAGGGTGCCCAGACCCGCGAACAGCAGGGCGTTGGCCACATCCAGCCCGGTCAGCGCGGGGACCAGCACCGTTGCTCCGAACATGGCGAACAGGTGCTGCACGCCCAGAATCAGCTGCTTGGGGGTGCCCAAGGTGCTGGAATCATAGACGGCATCAGTGTTTTTCTCAATTTTTGCCATAAATAACTTCCTTTCTTTTCCGGGTGGTTTCCGAAAAAAAGGAACCGACGCAGTGCTGCTTCGATTCCTCCTTTCCGTGTTCTCATGAAAAAGCCCCAAAGAGGTTGGTCCTTGGAGGCGTTTGTGCTAGTATACAACCTCTTCCTCGGAAAAGCAAGGGAAAAAAGCGCTGACCGCTGCCAAAATATGAATGAATTGTGACTGAAATTTTGTAAAAAATGCAGTAAGAGGGGCCTGACACCATCCGCCATTTTTCTTTCAAAAAGAATTAACAGAAAGATAACAGTAAAAAATAGATTCATTGATTGCCGAAACCGAAAAAGTATGCTATGATAACCACAATTACCTGCAAAGAAAGGAACATGCCCCAAAAGGGGCGGTTATGCTATGAGTTCAGAATCACAGAATCCGAAAAATCCCAAAAAGCCGATGGACAATATGCCCAAGGGCGGCGTGTGGACGGCGCTGATCGTTGCCCTGGCCCTGGTGCTGCTGATCAGCTGGATTTACAGCTCCATCTCCGGCAGCCAGTACACGGAGACCAGCGTCAGCGACTTCCTGGATGCCATGGACAGCAACCAGCTGGCGGAGGTGGAGATCCGCTATGACCGCATCGTCTACCTGACCAAGCAGGAGGCAGCCAAGCCCGGCTCCCAGCAGAAGGCCTGCTACACCGGCCTGCCCAGCGGCGGCGATACCCTGCTGCTGGCCCAGCAGCTGACGGATATGGGCGTCAAGGTGACCCGGCCGATCACGGAGGATAACTCCATGATCATGATGATCCTGTCCTATGCCATCACCTTTGCTATCCTATTCGTGTTCATGCGGATGATCACCAAGCGCATGGGCAGCGAGGGCATGATGGGCGGCTTCGGCAAGAGCAAGGCCAAGATGTATATGGAAAAGCAGACCGGCGTCACCTTTAAGGATGTGGCCGGGCAGGACGAGGCCAAGGAATCCCTGGGGGAGATTATTGATTTCCTCCACAATCCCCAGAAGTACACCGAGATCGGCGCGAAGCTGCCCAAGGGCGCGCTGCTGGTCGGCTCCCCCGGCACCGGCAAGACCCTGCTTGCCAAGGCCGTGGCAGGGGAGGCGGGGGTGCCCTTCTTCTCCATCTCCGGCTCCGACTTTGTGGAGATGTTCGTGGGCATGGGCGCCAGCCGGGTGCGCGACCTGTTCCAGCAGGCCGCCAAGGTGGCTCCCTGCATCATCTTCATTGACGAGATCGACGCGGTGGGCCGCTCCCGGGACAATCGCTACGGCAACAACTCCGAGCAGGAGCAGACCCTGAACCAGCTGCTCAACGAGATCGACGGCTTCGAGCCCTCCAAGGGCATCGTGTGCCTGGCGGCCACCAACCGCCCGGAGATCCTGGACAAGGCCCTGCTGCGCCCCGGCCGCTTTGACCGGCGGATCATTGTGGACCGGCCCAACCTCCAGGGCAGACTGGATACCCTGAAGGTGCACACCCGCAAGATCAAGCTCAGCGACGATGTGGACTTGAGAAAGATCGCCCAGGCCACCGCCGGCGCGGTGGGTGCGGACCTTGCCAACCTGGTGAACGAGGCGGCCCTGCGGGCCGTGCGGCACGGGCGGCAGCTGGTGACCCAGGAGGACCTGATGGCCTCCTTTGAAACCGTCATTGCGGGCACCGAGAAGAAGCACACCGTCATGACCGATATGGAAAAGCGGCTGGTGTCCTATCACGAGGTGGGCCACGCCCTGGTGGCCGCCCTGGAGAAGCACTCCCAGCCCGTGTCCAAGATCACCATCGTGCCCCATACCTCCGGCGCGCTGGGCTATACCATGCAGATGCCGGAGGAGGAGAAGTTCCTGAACACCGTGGAGGAGCTGAAGACCGAGCTGCGTACCCTGGTGGGCGGCAGAGCCGCCGAGCAGATCGTGTTCGGCGCGCAGACCACCGGCGCGGCCAACGACTTGCAGCGCGCCACCGCCCTGGCCCGGAATATGATCAGCCAGTACGGCATGGGCAAAAAGCTGGGCCTGATGACCACCGCCTCTGTGGAGCACCAGTATCTGGACGGCCAGGCCTATATGGACTGCGCCCAGTCCACCGCCGCCGTGGTGGATCAGGAGGTCAAGGAGCTGCTGGACGAGAGCTACGCCTCCGCCCTGTCCATCCTGCGGGAGCATCGATCCCTGCTGGACGAGGTGGCGGAATTCCTGCTGATGAAGGAGACCATCACCGGCGAGGAGCTGATGAGCTTCGTGAATTCCGCCGAAAAGTCCGCCGCGCAGGACGAAGAGAAACCGCAGACAGAAGAATAAAAATCTGCCCCCGGCCGGGCGCACCGTTGATCGGTGCCCCGGCCGGGGGTTTTCAAGGAGGAAGAAGGAAGCGCATTGCTCCACCGATGGGGGAAAACGGGTCAGCTCAGGTTCAGGAATTCCGCCGGGTCCATGGGCTGATCCTGGCAGCTGACGCTGAAGTGGACGTGGCTGCCCATCACCGTTTCCACCAGGGCGGTGTCACCGGCGTAGCCGATGGTCTGGCCCAGGGTGACGGTATCGCCGGGCTGGACGCACAGGTCCTCCCGCAGGCTGGAATACCGGGTGGTGTAGCCGCCGGTGTGGCGGATCACCACGGTGTAGCCCAGGGCGTCGTCCTCATAGGTGGTGTACACGGTGCCGTCCGCCGCCGCACCCACGGGCGCGCCTGCCTCGGCGGCAAGGTCGATGCCGTTGTGGGTGCGCCAGTCCCGGGTGGTCTCGTTGTAGCTCAGGCAGTCCATGGCGTAAGCGCTGATGGCCTCACCGGGCACCGGCATGGCGGTTTTCAGCACCTCGTCATTGGTGACAGCGGCAGGCACGGTCGCGCTTACGGCAGGCTCCGTCGCTCTGGGCAGCGGGGCAGCGGGGGTGGATACGCTGGGTGTGGACGCGCTGGGGATGGATGCCGAAGTGGTGCTTTGTGTAGTCTCGGCCAGGTTCTCCACCAGCGGGGCCTGAACCGCCGCCTCCTGAGCAGGCTCCTTGCCGCGATGGGACAGGAAAATGGTAAGCCCCGATGCAGCAACCGCCAGCACCAGAATCAGCGCCGCGAATTTCAGGCTGAAGCCTTGTTTTTTGTTGTTCATCATAGAACACCTCCGAGGCAGAGTATAGACAGGATGTGCCCGGATTAAACGCCGGGCTGAATTTTTTTGGCAGAATGAACAGATGATAATGGGGCAGGGAAGGGGAGAGGGGGCAAAGAGGAGCGAATAAAAGAAAATTGCCCGGATTATTTCCGCTGTCCTATTGACTTTCCGAATTTTTTCTATATATTTATATCTGTCAAATTCTGACGAAAAATCGGGTTAAAGAATCGGGGGAGGATAATGTCCAAGGAACTCATCAGGCTCCGTGATCTTGTCATGGAGTTCGACGGGGAGCGTATACTAGACGGAATCAATCTTTACATCAACGATCATGAATTCCTCACACTGCTCGGCCCTTCCGGCTGCGGCAAGACCACCACGCTGCGGATCATCGGCGGTTTTCTCCCGCCCACATCCGGCACGGTGACCTTTGACGGCGAGACGATCAACGACGTGCCGCCCTATAAGCGGCAGATCAACACCGTGTTTCAGCGCTATGCCCTTTTTCCGCATCTGGATGTGTACGACAACATCGCCTTTGGCCTGCGGGTAGCCAAGCTGCCCAAGAGCGAAATTGACGCCCGGGTCAAGGAGATGCTGGAGATCGTCAGCCTGCGCGGCTACGAGAACCGCCACATCGACCGGCTTTCCGGCGGTCAGCAGCAGCGGGTGGCCATTGCCCGGGCGCTGGTCAACCGGCCCAAGGTGCTGCTGCTGGATGAACCCCTGGGCGCGCTGGACCTGCGGCTGCGCAAGGACATGCAGAACGAGCTGAAGCGCATTCAGCAGGCGTTGGGCATCACCTTTATCTATGTGACCCACGACCAGGAAGAGGCGCTTTCCATGTCCGATACCATCGTGGTGATGGACAAGGGCCGCATTCAGCAGATCGGCAGACCTGAGGATATCTATAACGAGCCGAAGAACGCCTTCGTGGCGGACTTCATCGGCGAATCCAACATCCTGGACGGCGTGATGCTGTCCGACTATCGGGTGAAATTCTTCGACCGGGAATTCGAGTGCGTGGACAAGGGCTTCGCCGAGAATGAGCCGGTGGATGTGGTCATCCGCCCGGAGGATGTGGATATTGTCCCGCCCAAGCAGGGCCACCTGGTGGGCAAGGTGACCGCCATCACCTTCAAGGGGCTGAACTATGACATCATCGTGGAATTCAAGGGCTTCAAGTGGCTGATCCAGTCCACGGATTATCAGGCCGTTGGCTCCACCATTGGCATTCGACTCAACCCGGAGGATATTCACATCATGCACAAGAGTGAGTATTCCGGCATGTTTGGTGATTACAGCTCCTACTCCGCCGAGTACGACGAGCTGACGGAGGATGCCGAGGATGAAGAAGCGTAACGCGGTTTTGCTCAGCACCCCTTATTTAATATGGATGGTGCTGTTCACCCTGATTCCTCTGGGTGTGGTGGGCTACTATGCCCTCACCGACCCCGGCACCGGGGAATTCTCCCTGGTCAATGTGCGCCAGCTGGGTACTTACCTGCCCGTGCTGTGGAGCTCCATTGCCTATTCGCTCGTCTCCGCGGCGGTGTGTCTGGTCATTGGCTATCCCGTGGCCTATTATATCGCCCACTGCGGCCCCATTGCTCAGCGCTTTCTTTATATGCTGGTGATGCTGCCCATGTGCATGAGCTTCCTGCTGCGCACCCTGGCCTGGGTGGGCCTGCTCAGCGACCAGGGCATTATCAATAATCTTCTGGTGGCCTTCTTCGCCTGGCTGCGCTCTCTGGGGGGCATCTTTGCCGGGATCCCGGAGGATTTCGGCCGCCTGACCCTGATCCGCACCCCCGGCGCGGTGGTGCTGGGCATGGTGTATAACTACCTGCCCTATATGATCCTGCCCCTGTATTCCACCATCGTCAAGATCGACCACCGGCTCATCGAGGCGGCGGAGGACCTGGGCTGCAACGGTGTGCAGACCTTCCGGCGGGTGGTGCTGCCCCTGTCCGTGCCGGGCATTCTCTCCGGCATGACCATGGTGTTTGTCCCGGCGGTGTCCACCTTCTATATTTCCCAGAAGATGGGCTCCCCCAGCACCGTGCTCATCGGCGACGTGATCGAGCGTCAGTTCAAGCAGGGCAACAACCCCAATCTGGGCGCGGCGCTGTCCATTGTGCTGATGCTGCTGGTGTTCGTGTGCACCGGCATCATGAACCGCTTCGGCGGCGATGAGGAAGGGAGCGTGGTGGTATGAGACGCACCAACCGATTCATCACGGTCCTGATCTTCATTTTCCTGTATATTCCCATGGCGGTGCTGGTGGTGGCATCCTTCAACACCGGCAAGAATATCACCCATTTCGATGGCTTCACCTTCCAGCAGTACGCCAAGCTCTTCCGGGATGACGGCCTGCTGGAGCTGCTGCGCAACTCTCTGACCGTGTCCGTCCTGGCCAGCCTGATCGCCACGGCCTTCGGTACGGTGGCGGCGGTGGGCATCAACGGTCTGAATCCCAGGCTGCGCAAGGCGGCCATGAGCCTGACCAATATCCCCATGACGAACCCGGACATTGTTACCGGCGTGTCGCTGTCGCTGCTGTTCGTGTTCATCGGCACCAAGCTGCTGGGCCAGCGCAACAGTCTGACCTTCTGGACGCTGCTGATCGCCCATGTCACGTTCAATCTGCCCTACGTGATCCTGAACGTGATGCCCAAGCTCAAGCAGATGGACGACAGCCTGGTCAATGCCGCCATGGACCTGGGCTGCACCCGGGTGCAGGCCTTCTTCAAGGTGACCATCCACGAGATCATGCCCGGCGTGATCTCCGGGGCCATCATGGCCTTTACCATGAGCCTGGATGATTTTGTCATCAGCTATTTTGTCACCGGCCTGGATTTTGTGACCCTGCCTGTGGAAATCTATTCGTATACCAAAAAGCCCATCCAGCCGAAGATTTATGCCATGTTCACGCTGCTGTTCCTGCTGATCTTCGTGCTGATGGTCATTTCCAATGTGATCCAGCTTATGGGCGACAAAAAGCGCCTGGACGCCAGGAACAAGTGAAAGGAGATCTGATTATGAAAAAAGTAATTGCGCTGCTGCTGTGCGCCGTGCTCACCCTCGGCTGCTTCACCGGGGCTGCCTCTGCCAAGAAGAACAAAGTCACCCTCTACGTCTACAACTGGGGCCAGTACATTGCCGAGGGCGACGACGATTCCATCGACGTGATCGCGGCCTTCGAGGAGGCCTATCCCGATATCAAGGTGAAGTATTCCACCTTTGATTCCAACGAGAGCATGTACGCCAAGCTCTCCAATGGCGGCATCACCGTGGACGTGATCATCCCCTCCGACTATATGATCGGCCGGATGCGCCAGGAGAATATGCTGCTGGAGCTGAACTATGACAATATCCCCAACGCCCAGTATATTGACGACTCCTTCAAGGGTATGGCCTATGACCCGGAGAACAAGTATTCCGTCCCCTACACCTGGGGCACCGTGGGCATCATCTATAATACCAAGTATGTGGATGAGGCGGATGTCACCGGCTGGGAGCTGCTGTGGAACGAGAAGTATGCCGATAAGATTCTGATGTTCGATAACTCCCGGGATGCCTTCGGCATTGCCGAGTATCTGCTGGGTTACAGTGTCAATACCACCGACGAGGCCGAGCTTCAGGCCTGCGCCGACAAGCTGGCTGAGCAGAAGCCCGTGGTGCAGCAGTACGTCATGGATCAGATCTTCGACGCCATGGAGAATGAGGAGGCCTGGATCGCCCCCTACTATGCAGGCGACTACCTGACCATGGTGGAGGAGAACGAGGACCTGGCCTTCTACCGCCCGGATCACCAGGGCTTTAACGTGTTCATCGACGCCATGTGCATCCCCACCTGCTGCCAGGAGAAGGAGGCCGCCGAGCTGTTCATCAACTTCCTGTGCGACCCGGAGATCTCTGCCGCCAACATGGATTTCATCGGCTATTCCGTCCCCGCCTCCGAGTCCAAGCAGTATATGGACGAGGACGTGGTGAGCGACCCCGTGGCCTATCCCGACGCCGAGGAGCTGCGCAACGCCAGCAGCTTCGACTACCTCCCCGAGGACGTCTCCCGCAAAATGGAGAGCCTCTTCATGGAAGTCAGAAACGGCTGAATAACACCCATCCAAGCACCCAGAGGCTAATCCCTCTGGGTGCTTTGCCATTCTTGTGGGAACAAACCTCCATGTCGGGGAGGTCACATAACCTCCCATTACGGTCAACTTTGACGCCAACGACAACAAATTGTTACCATTTGTAACCAGAAAAACGAACCTATCCACAGATTGTGGAGAAATGAGAGGCAGGTTACAAAAATCTTAAGAATTAGAAAATAAACGGAAAAAACGCAGTTTTCTCCTTGAAAAAACACGGGGAATGATGTAAAATGGAATCAGAAGGAAAGAAAACAGAAACAGCCTGAAATAATTTTGTAATTTATTTTGTAATTTATTGTAAATTACCTATTGACGAAATTAGAAAAAGCATATATAATACGTCTATAAATCAGAGCGCCCGAGAGTGTACCGTATCCGTGCAGTTATCCGGCCTCAATTTGTAAAACATTTTTAGGAGGAAAAACAAATGAAAACAGTTAGTAAAAAGCTGCTGAGCTTACTGCTGGTAGCAATCCTGCTGGTTTCCGCACTTCCCTTCCAGGCGTTCGCAACAGAACTCGATGGCTCCGACGCTGTCGTCGCTGCCGCACCCGACGCTGCTGCCGCAGCTGCCCCCGCAGCTGCACCTGCCACTCCTACCCCGGAGAAGCATGATGCAAACCTGCCCACCCACACCCTGAGTACCTGGAAGTACAACGCCGGCGTGCATTGGAACGAGTGCACCAACCCCAACTGTGAGTATGCCGGCCAGCGGCTGAACGAGAATGCCCACGTCTTTGACGGCAACGGTGTGTGCACCGTCTGCGGCAATGTGTGCGATCATAACGAAATGCTCGGCACTGTGGATGTTCCCGGCTCCGCCAAGGAAGCCGACTGCATCCACGAGGGCAAGACTGCCGATATCGCCTGCGCCGAGTGCGGTGTGGTCCTGGAGAAGGGCACTGTGATTCCTGCCACCGGCGTGCACAAGTGGGATGCCAACGGCGTCTGTGAAGTGTGCCACACCAAGCAGCAGGGCGCAGCCTGCAAGCTGACCCTGGATGCCGATGGCGGCACCGTGGGCGGCGGCTCCAGCCTGATTGTTGACGTGCAGCAGGGCTACCCCATCCAGACTCTGCCCGATCCTGTCCGCCCCGGCTACAAGTTCATGGGCTGGTACATCAACGGCACCCGCATCAATGTGGGCACCGTGTATGACTTCGGCGAGGCTGCAACCGCAGTTGCCAAGTGGGTCGAGCGTACCCAGCACCTGACCGTCCGCCGTGTGCTCAACGGCAACTTCTCCACCGCCTATACCATCTTTGAGGAAGAGGTTCCCGAGAACACCCCCCTGCTGACCTACCTGAATGCCAACATCTCCGCCAAGGTTCAGGCTGCTCTGCCCGCCGGCTACCGCTGGGAGAGCAACTTCTGGAAGGATTACAGCGGCACCCAGCCCCTGACCACCCAGGATACCGTGATGAACCAGGCTCAGACCGTGTACGTCAATTTCGTGTCCAACGCCTACACCCTGTTCTTTGATGCAGGCAACGGCACCGTGACCCCCACCTCCAAGACCGTCTACTTCGGCTCCGCCGTGGGCACCCTGCCCACCCCCACCCTCAGCGGCAAGGTATTCCGTGGCTGGAAGGATGCCAACGGCATCGTGTACGATTCCACCACCGTTTACCAGATTGCTTCCAACAGCACCCTGACCGCCGTGTGGGACAATGAGTCTCTGGTGATGCTGTACATCCACGTCAACGGCAACTTCAGCTCCTGCGACCGGATGATCCTCATGGATAAGTACGTCATCAACGACAACATCAGCCGTGCCGACGTGCTGAAGGAAGTGGCCAAGTACTACGCTGCCCGCCCCGGCTACACCCTGTCCATCGCCGGCCTGTTCGATGAGAACACCTGGGCCAGCTACCGTGCCAACACCAGCAAGGCTGGCGTGGAGAACATCGGTGTCTCCGACAAGCACCTGAACAAGATTTACGTGATGGTCAACAATGCCCAGAGCGGCACCACCATCCTGCCCACCAACCCCACCACGACTCCTACCATTCCCAACAATGGCAATGCTTACTTTGTCGTCACCGGCCCCAACAACACCGGCTACTGGGTCCAGTCCAACGGCAGCTATCCCCAGGGCTCTTACTGGGTGAGCACCGGCAATGGCAATGGCTACTGGAGCTACAACCCCAGCAACTATCCCACCACTGTCATCTACCCCACCTACGTCCCCGGCAGCAACCCCAAGACCGGCGATACCGCGCAGCTTGAGGTTGCCGCAGCGGTCATGATCCTGGCTGCCGCCGCGCTGGTTACCATGATGGCCCTGCGCAAGAAGAGAGCCTGATCTCCAAACTCCCAAACTCCCCCGGCTTCCCGGCCGGGGGAGTTTTCTGCTGAGGTACGCTGAATGGAATGCAGTCCGTCCCCTACAAGCTTAGCGCCCTTGGCTCCCCGATGGGGGAGCTGTCGAGCAAAGCGAGACTGAGGGGGTGTTGTTCGATGAATGGTA
>ERZ857629.2392-NODE-2392-length-17891-cov-10.205371_pt1 | contig 17891 bp, 18 predicted proteins | sample MGYA00519700_ERZ857629 | MGnify/ENA primary metagenome ERZ857629 (study PRJEB31778, sample SAMEA3449351) | human gut metagenome | biome: human gut; feature: human-associated habitat; material: faeces | place: United Kingdom | collected 2010/2012 ...
CATCAGCGGCAATGTCGGCGGCGACGTGACGGCGGGCGACAGCGCCCGAATCGGCGGCAATGTAGAGGGCAGCGTCCGCGCAAGCGACAGCGTCACCTGCGGCGACGTCGGCGGCGACGTGACGGCGGGCGACAGCGTGCGCTGCAGGTCCGTCGGCGGCAGCGTCAACCAAAAGTAAAAAGCGGAAGAGCGCGGCACGGAACCCGCGCTTTTCTTCTTGTCAAGCGGCGGGAACTGTGCTACCATGGGCTATAACAGAAAAAAGGTGGGATCACGATGGAAAATACCTTTAAAAGCTCCGTCTTCGGCGGCTTCAACCGCGACGACGTTATCCGCTATATCGAAAAGACCGCGCTTGAGAGCAAGCAGCGGATCGAGCAGCTCGAGCAGGAGAGCGACGCGCTCTGCCGCGAGAACGCCTCGCTGCGCGACGAGCTCTCCGATGCCAAGGGCGCGCACGACAAGCTGGCCGGGTCCTACAGCGCGGCACTGGAATTGCAGGTAACGCTCAAAAAGCAGCTCGGCGAGGCGCAGGAGGCGCTTGCCGCCCTCAAGGCGCAGTACGAGACCGATGCGCAGGCGCTCGAAGCGCTGCGCGCACAGTCTGCACAGGAGCAGGACGCGCTGCGGCAGGACTATGAACGCCGCCTGCGCGAGCAGAAGGGTGCGCAGGAGCAGGCGCTTGCCGAGGCGCGCGAGTCCTCCGGCGCGCGGCTCTCCGCGCTGGAATCGGAGCGCGCGCAGCTTGCCGGTGAGCTGGAGACGCTGCGCCCGCAGCTCGACGAGTACGCGCGCGTCAAGGCGCACATCGCCGAGATCGAGCTGTCTGCGCGCGAGCGCGCCGACGCGCTCGACACTGCAACGCGCGTAAGAGCGCAGGAGCTGATCGACGCCTGCACCAAGCAGTGCGAGCTGGTCATCGCCACGCTCGGCACCACCTGCGCCAATGTTTCCAGCGAGCTGCGGCGCACCGACGCGATGATCTCGCAGCTGCCCGCCGCGTTCAACACGCTGCGCACCGACTTAAAGGAGCTGAAAAAACTCGAAGGCGAACAGTAACGCATACAAAAGAGGGCGCGTTCCCGATGAGAACGCGCCCTCTTTCCTTTTTACGACAGCCGGTACTGCTCGAAAACCGTCTCAAATTCGTCCAGATGGCCGAGCAGCCCCTCCGGCGCCTCCGTGCGGTAGAAAAGCACGCAGCCGCCGCGGCGCAGAATGAGGAACTGGCGGACAATCCGGTCCTCCGGCGCGGTGGAATTCGGGTAGCGGAAGAACGTATTTGCGATATAGTACGCCTCGTCAAAGCTGTCGGCCTCAATTTTTCGTGCGCTGCTCTCATGATGGTCGCCGCTCGCCGCGAAATAGTCGCGCAGCTCATGCGTCAGCGGAGCGGCCAGCGCGGAGATGCGCAGCGCGTAAAAGTCCAGCTCCGTGCTGTAAAGCCACCAATCGCCGATCATCCCCGCGTAGGGCGGCTCGCCCAGAGCGCTTATGTGCCCGCCGAGCACCGTGCGCTGCTCGCACAGCTCGTACCAGTCCACCGCGTCTCCGCCGAGCATCCCGGCGCTGACATAGGGCAGCGGCGGCGTGTCGTACATTTCACCATCGGAAGCGCCGCGGCCGTACAGGCCCAGCACGAACGTCAGGATAAGAAAGACGACCGAGACGATCTTACCGGGCTTTGCCCAGCGGTCGCGCCGGGCGGGGCCGACGGACTCGCCGTTTTCCATCGCGCGCTTGAGCGCGCGGAGATTGCGCCGCTCCTGCGCGTCGCTGAGCGCCGCAAAGACAAGGGAGCTGAGCAGCGACACGCCCTGTACGATCGACTCCGTCCCGACGGTGATCAACCCGCGCACCGGAAGGTCAGACTCTCTTACAGTCCACCAGCAGAGCAGCGCCACGGCAAGCGGCAGCAAAAGCTGCGACAGGCGGCTGCGCAGCAGCTTGCCGCGCACCGTGCGATAGGCATAGCTCTCCGTACACTCGCGCGGCGCGGGGGTGTGCGCCGCCGCCTCGCCGCGCCAGACGTAGAACACGCCGTTTTTCGACGTGCAGACAAATTTCCAGCCCGCGAGCGCACGCCTTTTGCGCAGCGCGGCGTCCGGCCCGCCCTTTTCCGCGGCGGGCTCAAGATAAAACTTGCAGCGGCGCGGCTCGCCCGTGCGGAAGCGGTTCCAGTCGACCAGCTCGTCGCCGTCCGCCGCGCGCTCGGCGAGCCACCGCTCGATTCCGCGCGGATCGTAGGCGCTGCCGCGGAAGCTCTTTTCCGACAGCCCGCCCGCGCCGCTCTCCGTCTTCGGCGCGCTCTCCGCATTATTCGCGCAGGCGGTCTCCTCCGCCGCCTGACGGCTCAGCTCATGCAGCTTTTCGTCCATATCGCGCCCTCCCCCTCTTCTCTCTGTGCTCAAGTATAGAGGGGAGCGGACTTTTTTTCAAGCAAGTTAAATGAGCGGCGCGCTGTTTCCGCGCAAGGCAGATGTTACATCGCAGTTTTTTCGAAAAGATTGCACGCAGACGTGCAACTTTTCCGCTTCCGCAGCCTTATAGCAAAAGGGGCTGCAGCTGGCGGCCTGCCATCGCCGCCTCGACCGCCGGCAGGATCCGGCGGAAGTCCGCGATGAGCGAGGTGGGCTTTGCTTCGGCATTGTCCTGCCCGAAGGGGACGAAGTAGTAGTTCTTGCGGTTCAACAGCGCGGCGATGTTCGGCGCGCTGGCGGATAGGCCGTCGTTCGTCGCAATGGCGAGCACGACGGGCTTGCCGTTGCGCAGGTGGCCCTTTGCCGCCATCGTCACCGGCCCGTCGGTGATGCCGTGGGCGAGCTTTGCGAGCGTGTTGCCCGTGCAGGGCGCGACGACGAGCACCTCCATCGCTCCCTGGGGGCCCAGCGGCTCAGCCTCAACAATGTCGCGCACGGCGCTGCGGCCCGCGATGGCCTCAACGCGGGAAACAAAATCCTCCGCCGTGCCGAAGCGCGTGGAATAGCGCGCGGCGTTTTCTGACAGAATGGGCACAAGCTCGTGCTCGCGCGCGATGTCCTCGTAAATTTTCAGCAGCTCGGGATGGTTGCAGAACGAGCCGCAAAAGGCAAAACCGATCTTCATACGTCCTCCTCCAAGAGTTTACATAAAGTCTTTTTGATCGCAAGCGCCGCCGTCTCCGGCGCGACGCGCCCGGGCAGTCCGCCCGCCTTGACATAGGAAAGGCGCAGCTTTTCCACCGCTGCAGGGTCGAAACCGCTGCGGCCCGCCAGCTCGATGAGCAGCGCGTCGGCCGGCAGCTCGGAAAGGAGCTTTTCGTCCATCACCTGATGCGGCACGGTGTTGAATACGACGCGGAATTCCCCCAGCGCGCCGCTCAGCCGGTTTATGTGCAGCGGCGCGTAGCCGAACGCGTCGATCCACGCAAGGTCGGAGAGCTTTCGCGCGCTGACCGTGACCTTCGCCCCCAGCGCGTGCAGATCGTGCGCCAGCAGCTTTCCGATGCGGCCAAAGCCGAGCACAAGACAGGGCGTGCCGTGCAGCGTGACGCTCGTGTGCTTCATCGCCGCTTCGATCGCGCCCTCCGCCGTCGGGATCGCGTTGCGCACGCTCAGCTCCTCGGCGGTGAAGTAGTCCGCGACGGAAAGCCCCAGCGCGCGGGCGCGCGCCATCGTCTCCGCACCGGCATTGCCCGCGAAGATGCGCTGCGTCGGGCGCAGCGCGCGCAGCAGATCGTCCGCCGCGACGTCCGTGCCGGCGAGTTTTCCGTCCCTTTCCATCGGCAGCGGCAGGACGATGATCTCCGCTTTCAGCGCGTCGCACAGCGCGCGCTCCTCCGGCGCGCCGTCAAGCCCCCACGAGCAGACATCGTATCCGTCCGCCGCCATCATCTGCGCGAGCAGGCGCATGCGCGCATCGCCGCCCAAAAATGCTATCGTTCGAGCCATCTCATTCCCCCTTTTCCATAAAGGGTATGCGCGCGCGGCGCAGTTCTTGATTGCAAATCGCGCGGCGGCATGGTAAGCTTGAAAAAAACGGGAGAGGACGTGGACGCGGGATGCTGATCGATCTGAAATACTGGCTCATCAACCTCGCGCTGCTTGCGGCGGCGCTGGCGCTGCTGCGCCCGTGGCGCGGGCCGCTCCAGCCGGTGCGCCCCGCTCACGTTCTCTGCGGCGTTGGGCTGGGGCTTGTGCCGGTCGTGCTCGTGGGCGCGCTGAATATCGCGCTCGCAGGTTCGTTTTCAGTGCTTCAGTTTCTCGCGCTGCCGGCGGGCAGCGCCGCGCAGTTCTTCCTCTTTCAGCTGCTGGTCGCGGCGGCAGAGGAGCTGTTTTTCCGCGGGTGCTTACAGGGCGCGATCAAACGGCGGTGGCAGTCCCCCGCCCTCGCCGTCGCGGGAAGCGCGCTGATCTTTGCGCTCGCTCATCTGACCGGCGGACGGGCCGGTATCGCGCAGTTCCTGATACCGCTCTGCATCGGGCTGCTGTTCGGCGCGGCATATGAGAAATGGCGCGGCTGCACGATGCTCTCGCTCATCCTGTCGCATCTGCTGTACGATCTCGCGGTCACGAACGTCCGGCTCTGAGGCGGGACGGCGGCGCAAAAAGCGGAAGGGACCTCACGGTTCCTCCCGCTTTTTCGATCAGTTTTTTATGCGGCGAGCAGGCTCTCCTGCTGCTGGAGATAACGCCTGACCACGGCGGCGGCCTGCGCCCTCGTCAGCGGCGAGAACAGCTCGAGCTGCTGCGCGCCGTCGCCCTTCAATATCCCCGTGCCGATCGCCCAGCGCACGGCGTCCACGGCATAGTCGGACGCCCCGGGCACGTCCGCGACGCCGCTGAAGGCGCCGAAATACTCCGGTATCTGGCCGGTCGTCACCGCGCAGCGGTACAGGAGCGTCACCATCTCCTGCCTGTTGATCGGCTCGCCCGCACGGAATGTCATCTGCTCGAGCAGGCCGTGCTCCTCCGCCCACGCGAGCGCCGGACCGTACCAGCGCTCATTGGCCGTTTCGATCCGCGGGCTCCCCGCGAGATTATAGGCGATCTGGAGCGCCGTCGCCCAGGTCACAACGCCGTTCGGATCCATGCGCCCCTGCCCGTCTCCGTGCAGGACGCCGTGCGAGGCGGCGAAGCGGATGTCGTCATAGTACCACGCCCCCGCCGCCAGATCGGCGAACGGCAGCAGCTCGCCCGTCACCGTGACCGTGCAGGACGCGCTGGCGCGCCCGCAGCTCGCCGTGATCACGGCGGTACCCTCCCGCAGCGCGACCACGCGGCCCTTCTGCACCGACGCGACCTCAGGCGCATCCGACGTCCAGACCACGGCTTTGATGCCCGCGTCCTCCGGCAGACACGCCGCCGTCAGCGTCAGGCTGCCGCCCGCAGTGAGCGACGCCGACTCCGCGGAGAGCCGGATCTCCTCCACCGGCTTCTGTGTCCATGGATTCTCCGGCCGCGGATCGGTCGGATCCCAGCCGCAGTCATCGGGGATCGCGTCCACGAGCCGCTCGGGCTTTCCCAGCGGGCCGGGGTCGTCGCTGTCGTAGATGGTGACCCGCGTGCCGGCGGGACAGTTTTCATAGATCCATTTTGCGTCGGCCGTCTGCATGCGCACGCAGCCGAGCGAGGCGACGCCGCCGAGCATATTATACTCCGAGGCGATCAGCTTCGACGGGTCCGGCGCCGTATAGCAGACGGAGTGGAAAAGGTAATTGCCCCTGAACTGAGTGGAATACTGGCCGTAGGAGCCGTCGAACATCAGGCACCACTGCTTTCTGACGTTCGTGAGCTGGAAGCTGCCGAGCGGCGTGGCATGGCCCTGCCGTCCGGTCGAGCAGATCATCGCTTTATAGGGAACGGTATATTCTCCGGCCTCGTCCTGCGTGTACACCGTCACGGTGTTCATTTTCCGGTTGACCATGATATAGTACGGGCTTCCCGCAGCGGAGGCGGAGCCGGCCTCCCCCGCCGTGAGCAGGCCGCTCAAAAGCACCGCCGCCAGAAGCGCCGCGAGGACGCGCAGCCGTTTGTTCATGTGCAGATCCCTCCGATTTCTGAATACTTTTGCCTAATTATGACAGTATATGCCAAAAAGCGCAAAAAGTCCAGAAAAAGCTGAAAAAGCACGCAGTCTCCTGAAGCCTGCGCGCTTTTGGTATCGTTTATTTGACAAACTCATAGGCGGCGAGAACATCCTTGATGCCCTGCTTGTCCGCGCTCTTGATCGTCAGATCATAGTACTTGCTGTCGCCCTCGAAGCGAACGATCGTCTCCGACGAATCTGCGATCGCTTCGAGCATTTTGATATCGGCGTCGCCGGGCGCAAAGTCAGCGACCTCCCAAACGTCGCCATGGTCGTTGTCCCTTTCGACATCGAAATAATCAAAGTATTTCGTATATTTTTCGCCATCGACCAAAAAGGTGATCTTTGTGAAGAAGACCCAGTCGTCGCCGGTGTAATTGCACTTCAGGCGAAGCCATGTACCCGAGCTGTTCTGGCCGATGTAGGGAAGGACAAAGCTTCTGGTATTGATATACGTCGGTTCGTTTTTGGACTGATACCACGTGATGCCTTCGACCTTGTCCGTCTCCGTTTTCAGCTTTGAAAACGCTTCCTGTCTGGCCTTTTCTTCCGCTTCAGCCTTCAGGGTCTCTATCGTCTGCACCGCGGTTTCCAATGCCTCCGCATTTGTCACCCTGCTCTTTGCGGCAGCGGGCAGGGAATCATAGGCATCCTTGACCGCGGTGATCTTTTCCTCGCTTTGCAGCGAGACCTCGCCGATCTCATCAATGCGCGCAATGACCTCTTGCGCCTTTAAGCCGGCCAGCGCTTCCTCCGCCGCCAGCAGCTCGGAGTAGTTGGCGACCCGCTTCTGAACGTCCGCATCGCTGCCGTCATACAGCTCCCGCGCGGCCGTGATGCGAGGCTCGCTGTCCAGCGTCACCTTTCCGACAGCGGAGATCGCAGCGGAGATCTCATTCGCAGCCCGGTCTTTCACAAGCTCATCGTACTGGCTGCGCGCATCCAGCAGGAGCTGCTCGTTCTCGATCTGCGACCGGTCCTTCTCCTCAAGCGCGGCCACGGCGTTTTCGGCTTCGATGATCCTGCTTTCACTGTCAAGCGTCACCTCGCCGATCGCAGCGATCAGGCCGTCCGCGCTTTTGGCCGCGTCGCTCTTACAGGCTGTCAGCGCGATGCACATCACCAGCGCCAATACAAGTAGAAGATGCTTTTTCATATTTTCCATAGTTCCTTTCGTCAGCGGAACGGGCCGCGGCAGCAATTGCGGCGCATTCCTTTTCATATCCCGTGGTTCTCTCTCATTTTGGGCGATAGTTATAGGATACGGCGCGAAAAGGTCGAAAACAATAAGCTGGGAGCATAGGGTCTGAGATTTATTTGCATCTTCGGAATGGCGAGGCGGACATCTGAGAGAGCAGGCCGCGGCGGGGATCGTCCGCGCTTCTCCCGGGCCGCATCCGACGCAGACGCGCTCCGTATCGCAAAAGGGCATTTTTTGCCCGCCATGCGGGTTGACAAGCGCCGCCTGCCGATGTATAATTTTTGTTATGCATAATTCAGATTATGTATGGAGGTATGGTCATGCCAGCAAAAGCAAAGGTCACAAAAGAAATGATCGTTGACGCAGCCTTTGCGGTCGCCCGTGAAACGGGCGCGGGGAACGTCAACGCAAGAACGGTATCGGAAAGGCTGCATTGCTCCACGCAGCCCGTCATGTATCATTTCGCAACGATCGAAGAATTGAAAAGGGCCGTCTATGCAAAGGCGGACCGCTATCACTCGGACTATCTGATGGAGCTGAAGCGTCCTTCCAACGGCGTCATGCTCGGGATCGGGCTGAACTATATCCGCTTTGCCATCGAAGAACCGCATTTGTTCCGCTTCCTTTTTCAGTCGGATCTTTTCGGCGGGGCCACGCTGCTTGAGCTGATCGACGCCGAGGAGCTCACCCCTGTTCTTTCAGCGATGCGGGAGGCGCTGGGGTTCGGTATGGAGCAGACGAAAAAGGTCTTTCTGACGGTTTTTCTGTTTGCGCACGGGTATGCGAGCATCATCGCCAACAATTCGCTGAAATACGACGAGGAGACCATCAGTTCTCATCTGGAACGCGCCTATAGAGGCGCAATACTGGCTGCTCAGGAGGAAACGACATGAAAACGCTATATGAGAAAAATGAGCTGAGGTTTGCCCTCGTATGGATCGCGGTCTACTGCGTTCTGCAATCGCTGGCGAATCCGCTCAATGCGCTCATCGGGATCGACTACGCGGCAAGCGCCGCTTTCTGCGTTCTGCAGGCCGTCGTTCTTTTCACCTTTATCCGAAAGAACGATCTCATGAAGCGGTACGGGCTTTGCAAATCGCCCGTTCCCGCGCGGCGGTTCCTTTACTATGTGCCGCTCGTGATCCTGGCGTCGGGAAATCTCTGGAACGGCACCGCGATGAATTACACGGCGGCGGAAACGGTCTGCCGCATCGTGTGTATGCTCTGCGTCGGATTTCTGGAGGAGGTGATCTTCCGCGGGCTTCTGTTCAAGGCCACCGCAAAGGATAATATCAGGTCGGCCATTATCATCTCCAGCGTGACCTTCGGCATCGGGCATATCATCAACCTGTTCAACGGCAGCGGCATGGATCTTGTGAGCAATCTGTGCCAGATCGTCTTTGCCATCGCGGTCGGCTTCCTGCTCGTCACGATCTTCTATCGCGGCGGGAGCCTGATCCCCTGCATCATCGTTCACGCCGCCATCAACACGCTCGGCACGTTTGCCAATGATGCGGCGCTCACCATGGAAGCGCGTCTGCTCCATATTGCCGTTCTGATCGCCATTACGGCCGCCTATACCTTGATCCTGACAAGAACGCTGCCGAAAAAGGCGCGGGAGCATACGGCTGATACCGTCTGATTTACGGGAGGGAACAGATATGAACAGCAAGTTGACTTTTCGGAACGCCGAGCGAAAGGATACGGCATTGATCCTGCAATTCATAAGGGAGCTTGCCGATTATGAGAAAATGCTGGACGAGGTGGTCGCCGATGAGGCGACGCTGGAGGAATGGATCTTCGAGCGGCAGAAGGCGGAGGTGATCTTTGCGGTCGAGGAGGGAACGGAAGTCGGGTTCGCCCTGTTCTTCCACAATTTTTCCACCTTCCTTGGGCGCGCAGGCATTTATCTGGAGGATCTGTATGTCCGGCCCGAATGCCGCGGGAAGGGCTATGGGAAAGCGATCCTGAAAAAGCTGGCGTCCATTGCCGTCGAGCGCGGCTGCGGCCGTCTGGAATGGTGGTGCCTTGACTGGAACAAGCCGAGCATTGACTTCTACCTTTCTCTGGGGGCGGAGCCCATGTCGGATTGGACGGTCTACCGCATCGCGGGAGACACGCTGAAGCAGCTCGCAGACTGAAACACGGATCGACGGAGGGAACGATGGAACACACTGGCATACTCATCGGCTGCTGTGGGCTTGACTGTGAGGCCTGCGACGCCAGGATCGCAACGATGACAAACGACAATATTCTGCGCGAGAAGACCGCCGCCCTGTGGACAAAGCTCAACGGGGTGCCGATCACGCCGGAAATGACCCGCTGCACCGGCTGCCGCGCGGAGGGCGCAAAAACGCCGTTCTGCGACAGGCTCTGCCCCGTACATAACTGCGTGCGGGAGAAGGGGCTCGACACCTGTGCGGACTGCGCGCAGATGGACGGATGCCCGACGCTGGGACGCATCGCAGCAAACAGCCCGTTCGTTTTGGAAAACCTGAAGCATCTGCGCGAGGCGAACTAGATGGAACGATATATCGCCCTGCTGCGGAGCGTCAACATCAGCGGCAAAAACAAAGTGCCGATGGCAGAATTGAAGAAGGGCTTTGAAGCGCTCGGCTTTATTGAGGTCAGGACCTGGCTGAACAGCGGCAATGTGATCTTTTCCGGCGAGGAAGCGGATGCAGCGGCACTCACCGGCCGGATCGAGCGCATGATCCAGCGTCAATTCAGCCTGGATATTTCCGTTTTCGTCATGGCGCAGAAGGAGCTTGCGGACATCCTGCGCCATACGCCCGATTGGTGAGGAACGGAGGATCAGGAGATCTACGATAACCTTATTTTTATCCTGCCGCCCACAGCCTTCAAGGACGTCTATCACGAGATCGGCGAGCCGAAGGAGGGGCTGGAGCAGATACAGGAATATAAGGCGGCCGTGTTCTGGTCGTTCAGCCGAAAGGACTATCAGAAAACGAACTGGTGGCCAAAAACGGCCAGCGCGAATATCGGCTCGAATCTGACGATAAGAACGGCGAATACCGTCAGGAAAATTGCCGGTATGTGAGCGGAACTGCGGACAGGACGGCGCGGGCTCCATCGCCGGTTGAACGCGCCGCGATGTCACAGCGAACGGCAGAATGCCGCGCAAAGGCCCCTGATCGCGGTCGAGCCCCTCAAGAAGCAGGCTGACCTGCCGCAAATGCGGCAGGTCAGCTTTCTTATACGCTTTTCCAGATCCGGTCTATTGCTCCAAAAACCGCCGCAGCATCGCCGCCAGCTCCGCGCGCGCCGCTGTTCCCTTCGGGTCCAGCGCTCCGCCGCTCCTGCCGTTCATGATCCCGCTGCCGACCGCCCAGTTCAAGGCGGATACGGCCCAAGTGCTGATCTGTCCGCGGTCGCTGAACTGCGCGAGATGATCTGCAAGCGTCACCGCATCCATCCCCTTGAAAACAGCATACCGGAACAGCATCGCCGCAAGCTGCTCGCGCGTGATCGGCGCTTCCATGCTCGTACCGTCGGAAATACCGTTTTCCATCGCCCACGCGCGGCCTGCCGCATACCACGGCGTACCGCCGGTGCTCACGCCCTCCATACGGGCAAGGATGGTCACGACCATCCCGCGTGTCACCGCCGCGTCAGGGGCAAACTCCGTACCGGAGACGCCGTTCATCAGCTTCTTTTCACTGACATAGCGTACATCTTCATCGAACCAGTCGTTTTTGTCCACATCCGTAAAATCTGAGCCGTCTGTCGTGTCCTCCTGCTTGCCTTCATCCTCCGCTTTCGAGGGCTGCGGCACAGGGGGCGTAACGGGAGCAGCGGGCGTCACAGGCGCGGGCGCCGGCAAGACAGTGCGTTTATAGCCGCAGGTGTTGCAGGTGGCGTCCGCATCGCTGCTGTAGCCATGCTCCGCTTTGTCGCGCACACTGACTTCCGGATCCGGACAATCCGCATCGGTGCAGGCGCGCCAGTGATGCGTCGTGTCCTTGTCCCATGTTTCGCTGTAGCTGTGCGTGTGGCCGGGCTCCGGAGATTCGCCGATAGCGGGGATCGTCTGCCTCTCTACGTAACCACAGGTGGTACAGCTGCGCTCACGCTCGCCGGTCTCCGTCGCGGTGGGCTGCCGGGTCACATTCCAGCTGCCGTAATCGTGCGTGTTGAATCCCGTTGTGACTGTGCAGCCCGTGCAGACGCGCCAGTGATGCGTTGCGTCCTTGTCCCATGTTTCGCTGTAGCTGTGCGTGTGGCTGGGCTCCGGCGCGGGCGCGGAGGCATCCGTGACGGTGACGGTGCAGGTGTCGATCCGGTTTCCGTTCGCGGTGCGGACGACGATCATCGCCATGCCCGCGCCCTTTGCGGTCACATTGCCGCTTGCGTCCACCGCTGCGACCGACGTATCCGTGCTTTCCCAGCTGACGCGCCGGTCATCGGCATTTGCCGGAGCGACTTCGGCGGTCAGCGAGGTGTTTTCGCTCTTTTCAAGGCTCAGCTTCTTCATGTCCAGCGACACGCCGGTGACGGGGATCGTCTGCGCGCCGCCGACCCAGCGCGCCACAAGCGTCATGCCGCCGGTCACGGGATCGTACCGAAAATTCCAGTGCTTTCCGTTGTAATACCAGCCGTCAAAGACCGCGCCCGCCTTTGTCGGGTCCTCCGGCTCGGTGACGTGTGCGTTGTGCTCGATGCCCTCCTGTGCCGCGATATCGGTGCCGCCGGCCGAATCAAATTCCACGGTGTAGACCGCAGGCGTCCACGCGGCGTAGAGCGTCATATTTCCTTTGACTACATCCTTTTCAAAATCCCACTTGCGTCCGTCTTTGTCGCGCCATTCCGCGAGCGTATAACCGAAGCGGACCGGCGCGGGGGCCGGCTCCGCAGCGCAGGTGTTGTACCGCACGTTCGAGATCTTTTGTTCGTAAGAGTCCCCGCCGACCATGAAAGCGCCGCCGTTTGCGTCAAACGTTACCGTGAACACGGCGGAATGCGATATCCAGCGTGCCGTAAGCGTCATGTTCTCGGTGACGGCGTCCGTTCTAACGTTCCACTTTCTGCCGTCATAGTACCAGCCGTCAAAATCGTAGCCCTCCCTGCTCGAGTCAAGCTTGCCGCCGAGGTAATCGTAGGAGGAGATCGGGCTGCCGGTAATGGTATAGCAGTTCTTCGTTACCGGCGTTCCGCCGGCTGCGTCAAAGCTGACAGTGCTCACGCCGGAGTTTTCGCCAAACGTGCCGCCGCAGATGTATCCGCTATCGCCGCTGTTTGTCACCCTGCCTTCAAATGTGCCGCCCGAAATGGTGCCCGCGTTGGATACATTTCCTGTAAACGTGGTGCTGCCGACCGCATCCTCACTGCAGCCGATCTCGCCATCGTAAATGTAGACTGCACACTCCACGGTACCGCCGTCGGCGTTCATCCTGTCGTCCTCAATAAACAGCCCATCGCCGTAGGCATAAGAGTTCCCCGTTGACGTGCAGCTATCGGCAATGGTGCCGCCGGTCATCCAGAAGCTGCCGCCGGCGTAAACGCCGCCGCCGGAAACAAAGCTGTCGCCCGTCGCGGTACAGTTGCCAATATCGCCGCCGGTCATCCGGAAGCTGCCGCCGGCGTAAACGCCGCCGCCCGCAACGTGGCTTTTGGCTGCTGCCTTGCAGTTGTTAATACTGCTGTTTTTCTCCATTGTAAGCTCGCCGGCATCGATATAGACGCCGCCGCCATAGCAGTAGCCGCCGTCATCGCCGGCCTCAGCCGAACAGGAGGCAATGCTGCTGTTATCCGTCATCAGCATAGATGCAAATCTGCTGACATGCACGCCGCCGCCATACGCATTGGAACTATCGGAGACGGCGCTGCAGCCGCTGATCCCGCTGCTGCCGCGCATCTCAAGCCTTGACTCGGAAGCAAGATACACGCCGCCGCCGCTTTGGGCTTTGCAGTTGAGGATATCACTGCCTTCCAGAATGAGCGTTGCGCCGGGGCCGACATATACGCCGCCGCCACCCTCGCCGGTGGTATCTACGCCGTTTCGGACCGCGCCGGCCTTCGTCCCATCCTTATCCTTCTGGCTGTCTTTGACGGTCAGTGTGATCCACGTATCGGAGCCGAGCCTGACGACCCTGAACCGGCCGCCGGATCTCGGCTCCAGATAATGGCCGTTCAGATCCAGCGTAAGCGTGCGCTTGATCTCCAGCGTGCTTCCAAGGGAAATGTTAGCCGTCAGCTGAATTTCCGAAATGCTTGCATTCGCAGCCGCGGCTCTCAGCTGGTCGTCGGTACTGACCTGCCTGACGGCGGCGGAGGCTGTGACGCACAGGGCCAGCGCCGCGCAAAGGATTATCAGCAGGTGAAGCAGGCGTTTTTTCATCTCTCGTCCTCCCTTTCGGTCTGCGCCTTTCCCGTACTCCGTGAAAAGGCGCGGGCAGAGGAGCCTTGCATGGGGATTTCATCCCCATGCAAGGGGGTACCCCCTTGCGCTGCGATCGGTCTTGCACCATCCCGCGGAAGTCCATTCGCGCCGAGACCGGCACGGTGCCCCTCCTGCGGGCTGGTATGTATATGGATCATTGTGTCATATTCCCCGCAAAAAAGCAACCGCTTTGTGCATCGCTCCCCTGTGCGCAAGAGCGGCTATCGGCGGCACCGTCATGGCGAGGAGGCCTTTTCTGCGGCTCCCACGGCGCGGTATTGACTTTCCGCGTGTAGTTGACAACGATTTTAGGCAGATTGTCTCGCGGCTCACCGCCGCTATGTGCAGCATAACGGCGGCGGCTTCAAGGGCATGTGGTACTTCCCGCTGAACTGCTCAGAAGCGATGCACTGGTGCGTTATGAACGGCATCCTCGAGGCCGACGAAAACAACAACCTCCGTCCGGCCGCTCCCGCTGCCCGCGCCGAGACCGCGCACGCTTACCACATCCTCGCAGCAGTCAACAAGTGAATATTCCAAAAGCCGCCCGTGAGGAGTTCACGGGCGGCTTTTTGGTGCGCTTCGCACTGCTGCTGCGGTAACGGCAACATCTGATCCATCTTCCCCACGCAGGGAAAATGGTAACGCCCTAACTGGCGAGGCAAGCGGGGCGGCAATCGTCGCTCCGCTTTGATTTTTTGGAGAAAGGAATGATTTCATGAGCAAATCTGCGATCTACACGACCAATGTCAGCAATCCCACCGTTGCGGCCGGCGGCATCGTGCCGGTCGGCACCACTGCACGCCGCTATGGGTGCAATGTCCGCCAGGACGGCAACGCGATCGCGCTCTGCGGTCAGGGCTACTATCTGGTCGACGTGAGCGCGACAGTAGCCCCCTCCGCTGCCAGTAACGTCTCTCTGACCGCGCAGAAGGACGGCGTCGCGATCATCGGCGCGACGGCCGCGCAGACGGTCGCTGCCAACAGCGTAGCCAATCTCAAGCTGACGGCCATCGTGCGCAATGCTTGCGGCTGTGAGAGCTCTCTCCTGTCGCTGCTCCTTGGCGGCGTGGCATCGGTCATCAACAACCTCGCGGTGACGGTCGAGAAGCTGTGAGGTGCGCCATATGAAACTCATTGAGAAGCTTGTCGAAATGGTCGACGAGGAGATCGAGGACGCCAAGAAATACGCAAAGTGCGCCCTCGCGTACAAGGACGAACGTCCCGCGCTGGCGAAGACGTTCTATGACCTCTCGACCGACGAGCTGCGCCACATGACGCTGCTGCATAATGAAGTCACAGCGGTGATCCAGCGCTACCAGCAGGATCACGGTGAGCTGCCGGAGGGAATGCGCTCGCTGTACGACTACCTGCATGGCAGGCAGATCGAGCGCACGGCGCAGGTTCGGCGCATGCAGGACATCTACCGCGGGACGTAGCACTGCGAAAGTAACCGCGAGAGTAACAGAACAATTTCTTCTAGTTCTTCCATACAAGTACGATCTCAAACAGTTCTTTTGCGCTGTCCTTGATCATGTGCTGGAACTCCGGTCGATCTGCTGTTTTGGCAGATAATGCCCTATCAATATACGTTCCGACGATCAACGCTCAATATAGTCATCCATCAATCCTATCAATACTGGTTTTGATGGATGGGATAGGAGGATTATGTCACAGAAGTTTTTGAAATTTACAAGCGAGAGCTTATCTGCATCCTACATACCGTTTCCACGGTTTTTGATGGAGGATAGTCTTGCTGAGCTATCCAACGATGCAAAAGTGCTGTACACCCTGATGCTGGATCGGGCAAGCATTTCAAAAGTAAACGGTTTTCTCGAAACTGACGGTACCATCCGGATGTACTTCACCGTGGAACAGGCGCAGAAGAAACTGCGCCGCAGCCGACAATGTACTACGAAAGCGAAGACGGCAAAAAGGCATTTGCCGAATGGAAAGCAAAGAAGGAGATTTCGGACTCCGCGTCTACATAAAGAAAGCGGAAGGATTGCCACAATCGGCAATCCTCCCACTTTTTTCGTTACCAGTCTTCAATTTCTTCCATAAAAACAATAAATCCGAACCCATGACCAATCGGCAAAAGGTTCGGATTATATTGTTTTGGTGGAGATTAGCGGGATCGAACCGCTGACCTCTTGACTGCCAGTCAAGCGCTCTCCCGGTTAGTGCGGTTACATACCCCCGCAAACCGGGCAGAAACAGCGCTTCAATACACGGGAACATTGTTGTGCTGATCTATAAAATTGCAAATCAGCTTTCTCGAATAGCACTTAGTTTTGAAATGATATCACTCAAAGAAGAAGCGCTCTCTTGAAATACCTCTGGCAATTCAACAGCAGTTTCTGCAGCAAGAAGTGCTGCACGAGTTTTGGCATTGCCCTCATATGTACGTTCATCGATTACTTGGTATACCACCGAATACTCATTAAGAACATCTTCTACCCGCTTTTTGTCTGCAAATGCACCATCCTTTCGTAGCAGGGCATCTTTTGACAATGCGGAAAGATACTTAAAATAGGCAATTCGTGCAGATGGCTGAGTCTCAACACATTTTAGAGCATCTGTACAGATTTGGATTACCTCTTTATATTGGCGTTCCTCAAATAACATATCAGCATATTTAAGGGAACATTGAACGGATACAATAGACTCATTTTTGATTGCCGTTTCTAATGCAACTTTTGCCAGCCTATGTTCTTCAATAGCTGACTCTGGATGTAAACTATTTACAAGTTTCCACATAAAAGAGTCAAATCCCTTATCGCAATCTTTAGGACATCCGTCGACTTGACTTGGCTCTGGGCATCTGGCATAAAGCAACGACCTCCCCTCTCACTGGAAATGTTTTCATAATTATTATAGCAACTTTTGTGAAAAAAACAAGATTGAGTCAATAATGTATTTATTCTGTTACAATAATTCAGTTCATGTATAGTTCTCCTATGAAACTAATCCGCTCAATTGAGACTGTGGGCGGCGTTTCCATATATCCCAAACTGAAAGGAGGTTCCCCGCTGCTTGCCAGTCTGCTGACTAGTCTTTTTTATGCCATGACGAAGGAGGTTAAGGATGGCAGACGACAAAAAGAACATCGGCCCCGAGGCTGAAAAACCGTCAAGGAACATTCTGCTAAAAGCCCAAACGTGGCTGTCCGGCCAAAACGGACAAGGATCCTGCCGAAAAACCCAAGCAGTCCCGAGACAAAATGTCCCAAAGTATTATTCTGTGGAACGATATGTAAGATACAAAAAGTCTTTAACCCAGTAGTAATACCGTTCAACAGGACAACGGGCGGTAATTTAATATTTATCTTTCTGAAAGGAGGTTTCCTGTTGCTGGCCAGTCTGCTGACTGGTCTTTATTTATGCCATAACTGAAGGAGGTTAATAATGGCAGACGACAAAAAGAACATTGGCCCGGAGGCCGAAAAGCCCGGTGACGCTCCCCAAGAGAAAAAGACGGAACCTGTCAAGGACACGCCCCCTGCGACGGAGCAGCCGGCTCCCGGTGTGCCACAGGCCCCCGTGGTGGAGGCTGTACCGAAAGCGCAGCCCACTCCCACGGTAGAAAACCAGCCCGAGGAAAAGGCGACTCCCGCTCCGAAGGTGCTGGATTTCAGCGCCGCGAAGAATAAGGCTCCGGCAAAGGAGGAAACAGCGCCGGAGAAAAAGTCCGTCAAGGAACAGGCTGCGGAAAAGCCCAAGCGTGGCCGTCCGGCCAAAGCGGACAAGGCTGCTCCCGCTGAAAAGCCCAAGCAGCCCCGAGACAAAATGCCCCAAAGTAAGAAAGCTCCCGGCAAGGAGGCTCCCATTCCCCCGAAGCGGGAGGTACCGTCCAAAGAAGCTAAAGCTCCCGAACAGGAGCAGCCCGCCGCTCCCCGTGACACTACCCGCTCTGCCGAGCCGGAGCAGATTGTCTATCTCAACCTGTCTGACCTGCATCCGTTCAAAAATCATCCCTTTGGTGTCCGGGACAATGCGGAGATGCAGGGGCTTGTGGAGTCGGTCAAGGCGGCAGGCGTCAATCAGCCCGCGCTGGTGCGTCCCCGTGAGGATGGCGGCTATGAGATCATCGCAGGCCACCGCCGCCAGCGGGCAAGCGAGCTTGCCGGATTTGCGAATATGCCGTGTATCGTCCGCAACATGACGGACGATGAAGCCATCCTCGCCATGACGGATGACAACCTCCGCCACCGTGAGCGCATTT
>ERZ857629.2403-NODE-2403-length-17808-cov-3.961302_pt1 | contig 17808 bp, 17 predicted proteins | sample MGYA00519700_ERZ857629 | MGnify/ENA primary metagenome ERZ857629 (study PRJEB31778, sample SAMEA3449351) | human gut metagenome | biome: human gut; feature: human-associated habitat; material: faeces | place: United Kingdom | collected 2010/2012 ...
CCGCCGCTTTGTTTTTTCTGTTCTTCTTTCTCCTTTTTTTTGTACTCCTTTTTTCTCTTATTTTCAGTTCAGATATTCTTTCATTTTATGTTTTTGTTTAGAGTGTCTTAATTTTGAAACTGCGAGATTTTCGATTTGTCTTATTCTTTCTTTTGAAAAGCCTGTTTCTTTTCCCAACTGCTCCAATGTTTTTGGCTTTTCGCCGTTAATTCCGAATCTTTCGATTAATATTTTTTGTTCTCGGTCGCTCAATTCCTGTAAAAATTTGCCGATATCTCTTTTCAGGAAAAATTTTTGTATTCTTTTTTCGGGAAATTCAGAGTTTTCGTCTTCCAAATAGTCGCTCAGGGTCAGATTTTCGGTAATTGGAGTTTCAAGGCTTACGGGGTCTTTTTGCATTGCGTTGATTATATTTCTGACTTTTTTGGTGCTTATTTTCATTTCTTTTGCAATTTCTTCGAGTGTCGGTTCTCGGTCAAATTTTTTTGTCAGGTAGTTTGAAACTTTTTTGTAGGTTCTTATTTTTTCTGCCATGTGAACAGGTATTCTTATGGTTTTGGAGTTGTTTGCAATTGCTCGAATTATAGTTTGTTTTATCCACCAAGTCGCATAAGTGCTGAATTTAAACCCTCTTTTGTAATCATATCTCTCTGCTGCCCTTATTAATCCCAGTGAGCCTTCTTGCACCAAGTCCAGAAACAGTACGCCCTGTCCCGTAAATTTTTTGGCAATACTTACAACAAGCCGCAAGTTTGCACGAATAAGTTTTTTCTTTGCTTCCTTATCTCCGAGTGCCGTTTTGCGTCCAAGTTCAAGTTCTTCTTCCGTTTTGAGAAGTTTTATCCTTCCTATATCTTTTAAATATGATTGAAGCAAGTCGTCTTTATAAACAATTGTGTTAAAAGTTGTTATATGTTCGTCTTTATTTTCCAAGTCAAAATCTTGCTCAACGCAATAAATATCTCTCATTTCACACTTCCTTTACTCTTTTGTTTTTTTTGACGTAAGTTAAAGGATTTTGTTTCAAAAATCTTTGTATTATGATATTTGTTATGAACTACTATGAAATTGCAAAAAAATTTAGAGCGAAAAAAAGGCTTGGTCAAAATTTCTTGACAGATGAAGATGTTATTTATGACATCATTGAAGCGGCTGACATTCAGCCCGAGGATACGGTTGTTGAAATCGGTGCAGGTTTGGGCTTTGTTACCGAACAGTTGGTTAAACTTGCGAAAAAAGTCGTTGCGATTGAACTTGACGAGGATATGGTTCGTGAATTGCAAAAAATCGGGGCGGACAACCTTGAAATCGTTCACGCTGATATTTTGAAAACGGACATTTCTCAATTTGGCGAAAATATCAAGGTCGTTGCGAATATTCCTTACTACATCACAAGCCCGATTGTTGCGCATTTGCTCGGCGAGGTTGATGATTTGGATAACAAAAACCGAAAATCTATCTCTCAAATTGTCATGATGACTCAATATGAAGCGGCAAAAAGAATTACCGCAAATGAGCGTTCGGAAGAAAAAGCCTACGGCTTGCTTACAATCTTGGCTCAATTTTACTCTGATGTGGAAATGATTAGATTTGTCGGGGCAAAATCGTTTTTCCCCGCCCCTAAGGTCAATTCCGCCGTTATAAAATTTAACGTGAAAAATGAGCCTCTTTTACAACTTTCCGACTACTCGTTCTTCAAAAAAGTTGCAAAAGCGTGCTTCGGCACAAGAAGAAAAAATATCAAAAACTCTTTGACCATCGCAGGTTTTTCAAAAGATGCCGTTCAAAAAACTTTGAGCGAGTTGAATATTCCCGAAACAGAGCGTGGCGAAACATTTTCAATTGCGAAGATAGGTGAGTTGTCCGAAAAATTAAAGGAAAATTTATGAAAGAAATAAAAGTTCAGGCTCCTGCAAAAATTAATATTACTTTGGACGTTGTGAACAGACGGGAAGACGGTTTTCACGATTTGAAAAGTATTATGCACACCATTAGTCTTTATGATTTTTTGACTTTAAAAATTGAAGACAATCAGGGCATTACTATTGAATTATCGGGCAATTCGGACGAAATTCCCTACGATGATAAAAATTTAGTCTGGAAGGCTGCCGAAAAGTTTTTTGAGGCTGCAAATATCACTGATGTGAAACTTTCCGTTTATTTGGAAAAAAATATCCCCGTTCAGGCAGGTTTAGCAGGCGGAAGTACAGATGCTGCCGCTACTTTGTTTGCTTTGAATAAACTTTTTGACAATGTTTTGACTTCTCAAAAAATCAATGAATTGTGTGCAAGTTTGGGTTCTGATTTGAATTTCTGCTTAAAAGGCGGTTGTGCGATATGCACTTCTCGTGGTGAGGCTGTTCGTTCAATTCCGTTTTTGGAATTGCCTGTTTCGATTGTCAAGCCGAGATATATGAAAATCAGTGCAAAAGAGGCGTTTCAAGAATATGATTTTCAGGAAAATCAAGAGCATTCAGATTTTACAGACAGGCTCGTTCCGCTTATCGTAAGAGGAAATTTTGATGAAAATCTGATGCACAACGATTTGGAAGCACCTTTGATTAGAAAATATAATCACATTAAAAATATGAAAAAGAATTTGAAAAATTCACTGATGTCAGGCAGCGGCCCGATTTTTTACAAGTTCGCAAAAGAATTTGAGGTTCTTTTTGACAAAGATGAATTTATCGTTTTTGAAAATTTGAAAACGACAGGTGATGGTGTGAAGGTTGTAAAAGGCTGATTTATGGGCATATCCGATACCGAAAAACTTAATGAAAACACGGTCAATATTGATGTTTCTCCGACAATTGATGTCGTTAAAATGATTAACAACGAGGATTTTAACGCAGTCAGGGCGGTTGAAAATTGTTTGCCTGAAATTGCTGCTGCCGTCGATATAATTTCCGAAAATTTTAAAAACGGCGGAAGATTGATTTATTTTGGTGCAGGAACAAGCGGCAGGCTCGGCGTTTTGGACGCTTCGGAGTGTCCACCGACTTATTCTGTTTCCGAAAAAATGGTCGTAGGAGTTATTGCAGGCGGCGACTATGCTTTGAGACATGCGGTCGAAGGGGCTGAGGATAAGCCTGAACTTGCAAAAGAAGATTTTGAAAAATTAAATATCACTGAAAATGACACGGTTACTGCAATTTCTGCAAGCGGTAATGCAGCATACGTGGTTGAGGTTTTGAAACTTGCAAAAGAAAAAAATTGCAAAACAATTGCAGTAACTTCAAATATTAATGCTTTGACCAAAGAGTTTGCAGATGTGTTTATTTGTGCAAAAACAGGTCCTGAGGCTATTTCAGGCTCAACCAGAATGAAGGCGGGTACGGCTCAGAAATTGATTTTGAACATGTTAACGACGGCTTCGATGGTTAAAATCGGCAAGGTCTACAAAAATTTCATGATTGACGTGAAGCCAACGAACGAAAAACTCAAAAATCGTGCGGTCAAAATTGTTGCCAAAATTGCCGAAGTTTCGGAAGAACAGGCTCTTTTTGTTCTCAAAGCAAACGGCTACAAGATTAAACACGCCGTTTTGAATTTAAAATACGGCTTGGATTTTGACTCTGCGGAAAAAATTATCGTTGAAAACGATGGTGTTTTGAGAAAAATTTTCCTTAGTCTTCATCAAGATAATCAACAAGTTTAGCCATATATTGTTCCAGTGTCGAAAGTTTGTTTTCGATAGTGTCCAATCTTTTTGCCAAAATGTCTGTTTTGGAATTATTTTCGTTAATGTTAACCACTTGTGCCGCAATAAAATCAAGCAAGTTCTTGATTTCCGAGTTGTCGGTCTTGTTTTGAACAAATTCGGTCGTGTCTTGTAATAACTCGTTGATTTTTGTTTGATTATCGGTTTTGTTTTCTTCTATAAGATTAGCAATTGCGTGAAGATTTTCGATTATTTCCGAATTATCAGGCTGAGAAACAGGTTCAGCAGGTTTTTCCCGAGTATTGGCTTTAATGTCTTGCAAAAGTTGTTGATTAAGTGCTTGTTGAGCCGCCAATTGCTGAATTGCAAAGTCATTTTGTTCTTTCAATTGCTGAATTTGAAGATTTTGGTTTTCAATAATTTTTTGAACTGCAAGGTTATTTTGCTCGTTAAGGGTCTGAATTTGTTGTAAACTTTGCTCCTGAATGTTTTGGATAAAGTTTTGAACCTGTTCGGCGGTTTCATCTTCTTCATCTTTATTTTCTGAAAGTTGCTGGATTTGACTGAATTGTTCTTCTTGCTTTGTGGTCAAGTCAGATAATTCCTGTTTGATTGAATTGATTGAGTTTCCTGCCATATCAATCCATTCTGCAAGGTAGATGAACGATTCGGTCAAGCATTTTTCAAAGTCTGTGCTTTTTGTTGAATTTTTCTTAATATCTTCGATTTTTTCTTTTAATTCTTCAATTCCGAAGTTGTTAGCCTGCTTTTCCAAAGATGTGATTATGTTTTGCAAATTAAACAAGTGTCCACGCATTGTGTCATTTGTTTTATCTGTTTCCAAAATCATTTTGTTGGTTCTGCTGCTTAAATTGGACATATCATCTGTCAATTGAGCAAACATCTTCTTCATATCGGCAAGGTTTTGAGAATTTACCGTGCTTTCGGTTTCGCTGATTTGAACGGAGAGCGCTCTGACTTGAAGCGCCAAGGCATCTGCCTTTTTATTCCATTCTTTTATCAAGTTTATGTTTGCGTAAATTTCATCAAGTTTGTTTGAAACCCTGCTTTCGGACTCGTAACCTGATTTCAAAACGTCTATATCTTTTGCAAATTTATCGAGTTTTTGCACCCATTCGTTGATGAAAGTCAAATTTTCGTAAATAATATCAATTTTGTCCGAATTTACGTCAAAATCATCTCTCATCTCGTCAATACTCGTTCCGAGAGTGTTGAAATGTTCGTTTACACCGTCAAAATTTTCAATTATTTTATCGGAAGTACTTGCCCAATTGTTAAGCATTGAAAGGTTTTCATAGATGATGTCCACCTTGTCCGCATTGTCATTGAGTTCATATTCCGACAGTTCAACAAGAATGTTTTTAATCTCGTTTATTATGTCTGTATTTCTGTCATCTCCTGCTTTAAGGTCTTTTAAATACTTCCTTACAACGCCTGTTTCGCTTCCGTTGTTTTTTATTCCCGTAATTGCTTCTTCACACAGGAATTTGATTTCGTCTTGGACAACAATTTTGCTCAAAACTTCTCTGATTTGCGTGTGAATGTTCGCTTTTAACAGGTTTAATTCTGACTTGAAAGTTTCTATTGCCTCTTTGCTTTTTGCATCAAGAACGGCTGATTTTGCAGTGATAGCCTTTAATTCTTGAACTTCTTCGACAATTTCCGATTTTGATTTTTTGGTTAATTCAATAACTTTTTCAACATTTTTTTCCGTGTTGAATATCGCTTGTTTGTCAATGCTTCCGACACTGTCTGAGAGGTCTGAAATGTCCGATTTCAACTGCTTTACATCACTTATGATGTCTGTTAAAAGTTTTTCGGAATTTTGTTCAAAAACTTCTTCCAATTCCGTCATTTTATTCTTTATTTCAGAAATAACGGTGGTTACGGTTTCTCCTATTCCGCCAAAATTTTCGTTGATTCTTTCTTCAATCTCGTTTTGGAAAAATGTCAGTTCCGTTTTTAATTTTTTGAACTGGTTTTCATCGTCCGAGAATATTGCAACTTCGCCGTTTTCGGTTTTTTTCTCAATGATTTTTTCTATCTTTGAATCAATTGTTTTTAAAAATTCATTTAACTTTTCCGCTGTGTCTACATCGTTTGAGGAGTCAGTTTTGGTAAGGGTTTCTAAGGTTTTTGTGGTTGACGTAACAAAGTCATAGACTGAATCTTTCAACGACATGTTGTGCGATTCCAAAGCGTCAAGTTTAGAGTTTATCAATTCAAGTTTTTCGTTCAGGTCGGACTCTTCGTATATTTCTGCAAGATTGTCAATCTCTGCCTTCAATTCCTTGGCAGTTTCTTTTTTAACAGACAAATCGTCTATTTTTAAATTGATTTTTTCCAGAATATCCGATACCTTATTGTTCATATATTTTAAGCCCTTACCCTTGAAAATAATTGTATCAAACACATTACATCGGTGCATTTTTTTTGAGCAGATTTTTTTGTCGAGAAAATGTTTTTTTCGTGTTTTTCTTATGTCTGCTGGTTTTTAGGTCTGTTTTAAATATTACGATAGTTTACAATTATTCTATTTTATTTATGAATTTTTTAATTGCGGACAAATCTTTTTTTGTAAGCCAACGAGGTGAATTAACTTCCTCAGAGTGATTTCTCAAAAGATAGGACGGGTGAAATATTACTGTTGCGGGTATTTTGCCGAAAAGCGTGTATTTGTTTCCTCTGATTTGAGAAATTTTCACATCTTCTCCCAAAAAATTCTTAGCCGCCGTCGCTCCGCAAAGAACAATCAGTTTTGGTCTGACAATATTAATCTGTGCCTCCAAATATTTGAAGCACGCTTCTTTTTCTTCGGGTTTGGGATCTCTGTTTTCAGGCGGTCTGCATTTGACTGTGTTGCATACGTATAAATCTTTTTCTCTGGATATTCCGCTTTCTTCCAAAAGTTGGTTCAAAAGTTTGCCTGCTCTGCCTACAAACGGTGTACCGCTTGCATCTTCATCTGCCCCCGGGGCTTCGCCTATCAGCATAACGGGTGCATTCGCATTTCCATCTGAAAATACCACGTTTGTTCTCTTTTCGGACAACGGGCAGTTGTAACACTGTAAACAGACATTTCTAACTTCCAAAAGCGATAATTCTTTTAATGTCGGTGTTAATTCATTTTCGTTAAAATTCAAGTAATTCATACTTTTAAGGTATCATTGAACGTCTGCAAAGTCAATTATTATTTGAAATCAAAAATCTTTTTTAAAGGGATATTCAGCGCTTTTGATAATTTTATTAAACTCTTTAATCCCGGTTTGTTGATGCCAACTTCAATTTTTCCCAGAAAATCTTGGCTTATTCCTGCTTTTTCGGCAAGTTTTTCCTGTGTTAAAGAGGATTTCTCTCTCAACTTCTTTATGTTTTTACCTATTTTTATGTAAATTTCTTCAAAATCCATTTGAATATTTTAATGGATACGTTAAAATTTTTTTACTGGGTATTATACAGTAAAAAAGGAGTGTCTTAATGGATGAAAATTTTGAAAACGACGGCTATTATATTTCAAAAGACCAAATGCAACTTTTGGTGAATAATATTGAAACGATGGAGTATATGCTTGCTTTTTTCAAGCAAAATATTAACCTGATATTAGAAAGTGGCAAATCCCTTTAATGTCTGTTAAAATAAAGAAAAAAGGAGATTTATGAAGTATTTGGTGGTCGGTGCTGGCGGTGTCGGCGGTATGATTTCTGCTGCTTTGGCTCTTTCTGGGGCTGATGTTGCGGTTATTGCTCGAGGGGCGCATCTTGATGCAATAAAAAATAACGGACTTAGGATAATTTCTGATATTTTTGGTGATAAAACCGTTGAAATACCAGCCTTTTCAACTGATGAATATTCTGATAAGCCTGATGTGATTTTCGTTTGCACAAAGCATTATTCGCTTCCTGACATAATTCCTTTTCTTCAAAAAGTTTCTGATGAAAACACAATCGTCATACCTGTTTTGAACGTGTTTCAAGTCGGTGAGGAGTTGCAAAAATCACTGGTAAATACAAATGTTTTGGAAGGTTGTATTTACATTGTTTCCTTTGTTTCAGGCACAGGTGTCATTTCTCATCCTTCTAAAATTTTTAAAATATTTTTCGGTAAAAGAAGCAATCAAAAACTTTCCGAGGAAAAACTCGTCCTCATTCAATCCGATTTGACAAAGGCTGGAATTAAGGCGTACAACTCGGATAATATTTTACGGGATACTTTTGCAAAAGTTACGTTAATTTCTCCTTATGCCGCTTGCGGTGCGTTTTTTGACGTTCCTCTTGCAAATATGCAAAAAGACGGCAAAGAAAGAGATTTTCTCATAAATTTGTTGACGGAACTTTCTCAAATTGCGGACAAACTTCATCTTGATTTGGGCTTTGATGTGGTTCAAAGAAATTTGGACTTTGTGGATAAAATGCCTGCCGATACTATTTCTTCGCTTCATCGTGATATCAAAAACAATCACAAGGCAGAGGTTGACGGTCAGATATTTAATATTGTACGATTAGGTCAAAAACTCGGGCTTGAAATGTCTGCGTACAAACTTGCGGCGAAAAAATTCGGTTTTGAAAATTAGAGGTCGGTTTGAAAAAAACAGTTCTTATCATATTTTTGAATGTATGTTTTATTCTCTGTTGTCTTTTGATTGCGGAGCATTTTGCCTATAAATATACCCTCAAACAATGTGAAGAACACGCAAAAACTTTTATAATTTACGAAAAATCTATCAAGCCTTTTTGGCAAACTAAAATGAAAGATGATTTTGACTTGGAATATGCAAATGACCACTCTTTCAGAAAACCTGACGGCATTGACAAAAATTATAAAAAACCGCCCATAGTCCTTTTCGGGTGCTCTTTTACCTACGGTTACAAATTGAATGACGACCAAACGATAAGCCATTTTCTCTCGGAAATGTCAAAACGCCCCGTGTACAACCGTGGACACAACTCTTGGGGCTTGCCTCATCTGGTTTATCAGTTGTCCCGTGATGATTTTTATCAAAATGTGCCTGAGCCTGAGTATTTGATTTACGTTTTTTCAAAACACAGTATTCAAATGTTTTATGACTACGTTTTTCAACTTTGGGATACAAATATTTGTTTGAGATATAAGGAAAAAAACGGAAAACTCGTAAGGGTCGAAAATCCGCCTAAATTTATTCAGGGTTCGTACCTCTTGAAAATATTTTATCGAAAACTTGCTGAAAACAGTTATAACTGCAAATTTTCTGACAAGGACGAAAATCTCGCCGTTTTGCACTTTGTTACGGCAAAAAATGAGGCTCAAAAACATTGGAAAAATACAAAATATGTTGTCCTTTTCTTGGATAAAATAACCGAAACGGAAGGCTTTCAGGATAAACTTCAATCCGATTTGAAAAAAGAAGGCTTTGTGGTGTTGAATGCGGAAGATTTGACGGGATTTTCAGATATTCCGAAAAAATACAGAGTTCAGCCGGACGACCCTCACCCCGGTGAAAAGTACTGGCAGCACCTCGTTCCTGCTTTGATAAAAAAACTTAATTTATAAATCATTTGAATAATTTGCACAATAATCTTTTGTTTATGTTACCATTGAAACAAATAAACAGGGGAGATGTTATGCCTGCTAAAAAGGTTATTGAAATTGTTCTGGACGTTGAAACAACAGGTCTGGATTATACAAAAGAAAAAATGATTGAATTTGCCGCTCTCAGGCTCGAAAACGGCAAAATTAAAAAAGAATATCAAACACTTATAAATCCGCAGCAACATATCAGAAAATCAAGCATCGCCGTTCACGGAATTACGGAAGATGTTGTCGCTGACGCTCCGACAGAAGAAGAAGCAATGCCGGGGATTTTGGAATTTATCGGTGATTATCCGATTGTCGCTCATAATGCGATTTTTGATTACAGTTTCATTAACGAAGCAGCGAAAAGAACGACAGGAAAAGGTATTACAAACCCCATGATAGACTCTCAGGCTATGTTTAAAGAGGTCTACCCCGATTTGGAATCTTGCGGTCTTGAAGCATTGATGAAAAAGTTCCACGTAGAATTTTCGGAAAGACACCGTGCTATGGCGGATGCAATGGGACTTGCGGAAAGTTATCCCGCTTTGAAAAAACTTTATAAGAAAAAATATGCTTGGCAAGTAAAACAACTCGAAAATGTTGAATACCTCTTTGAAAGATTTTTGCGTATTCAAGGGGCGGTTTCTACTATGCAGGCTGAACTTCAAGACTTGAAGTCGATTTTTAAACTCCACTTTGAACAAGGCGGTGAACCTATCGTTTCTCCAACGGGTGAAACAATGATTTATCACCACAAACAAGGTTTTAACTATGATTTCTCCCTCATCAAGGATACTCTTGAAGAAATTGGTGCTCTCGAAAAAGCGGTAAAATTGAACAGCAGTTTCATCGACAGACTCGTCAACGGCAGAGGTTTGGACGAAGAAACCCGTGAAAAACTTCGCAGTGCAAGAATTGAAATAAGTACGACCAAAAATCTTCAAATAATTAAACCCGATAAAAAATAATTCGCATGGCGAAGCAAATAAGTCGTTCTGAACTCGTTTTGATATTTTGTTTTTTAATTTTGAAACAATTTTGGAGCGAAAAAATAAATAGCCCGATTTTCTTATGCAACAATTTGTTGAGCATACTCCAATCGGAGGATTTTTCTTAATAAAACTTTACAATCTAATAAAAAAGGGCAAATTTATGATTTCATAATATTTAAAGAGTCATCGAGTGTGTTAAATAAGGAAAAAAGATTTGAATATTAAATTGATAACTGATGTTTTTGAAGCAAGTGCAAAGAGATACGGTACTTACACGGCATTAGAAGATGATTACAGCGGATATAAAGCCACTTATGAAAAATTGAACGATGATATTTTGAAGGCGGCGACTGCTTTTCAAAAACTCGGTATATCAAGAGGCAGTCATATTGCACAATTTAGTGAAAACAGTGCAAGATGGATGGTTTTGGACCAAGGTTTGCTAAAAAACGGTGCGTTTAATGCGGTCAGAGGTTCTGCCGCACCTGCCGATGAATTGAAATATATTTACAATCACAGTGAGAGCGAAGTTTTGATTACCGACAGCAAAAAAGTGCTCGAAAATATGGTGGATTTTGTTGCTTCAAAGGGTGCTAAATTTGTTATTTACACGGGTAATGATGACCTCAACAGAGAAAATTTACCTGTTGCGGTTTACACGTTTAATGAATTTTTGGAATTAGGGGCAGATAAGAAGTTTACTCCCGTTGCGGTTGATGAAAACGATGTTGCGACTTTGATTTACAGTTCAGGCACAACAGGTCGTCCGAAGGGAATTATGTTGACTCACAAAAACATTGTAAGTCAGATTATCAACATTGATCCTGTTTTGAAAATTAAGGAAACTAACAAAATTACGACAGTTCTTCCGATTTGGCATGCTTACGAAAGAACTTGCGAATATTATATGATGTCAAAAGGTATTCATTTGACATATACAAACATCAAAAATTTCAAAAAAGATTTGAAAAAATTCAAGCCTCATTATTTTATCGTTGTTCCGAGATTGTTTGAAGCGGTTTATGACGGAATTATGGCTGAAATGAAGAAAAAGAGCGAAACTCAACAAAAAATGTTCAACTTCTTCATCAACGTTTCTCAAAAATATTGGGCTTCTAAGAGAATTTTGGAAGGTACCGATATTTACAATCAACATCCTTCTTTCTGGTCAAAGACAGTTAATTTTGTTGAAAAAACCGCATTGTTCGGTTTGCATAAATTAGGTGATAAGTTAGTTTATTCAAAGATTAAGGCTGTTTTGGGCGGAAACTTCATCAAAGGTATTTCAGGCGGCGGCGCAATGGCTAAGCACATTGATGACTTTTTCCAAGCAATCGGAATTGACATTTACGTCGGTTACGGTTTGACTGAAACCGCACCTGTTCTCGCAGTAAGAGAAATCGGCGATAACAAAATGTATTCAACAGGTAATGCACTTCCGCAAACGGAACTTCTTATTGTTGATATTGAAACTATGAAACCGGTTAAGAAAGGCGAAAAAGGCGTAGTTTTAGCAAGAGGTCCGCAAGTTATGAAGGGCTATTACAACGACCCCGAAGCAACTAAGAAGGTGCTTCTTTCCAACGGATTTTTCATAACGGGTGATATCGGCTGGTTTACTGATGATAACTGTTTGGTATTGACCGGCAGAGCGAAAGATATTATTGTTCTTTCAAACGGTGAAAATATTGAGCCTGATGCAATTGAAGCATCTTGTATGACAAGTCCTTTTGTTAAGCAAATCGTGCTTGCGGGACAAGATAAAAACGCTCTTTCCGCTTTGATTGTTCCTGATATGGACGAAGTTAAGGCCTTCGCTAAGAAAAACGGTTTGAATATTTCCAATCCGCAAGAGTGCGTTGAACTTAAAAAAGCGGTTATGAACAACTTGAAAGATATTATGCAAAAGAATAAATCTTTCAGAGCACACGAAAGAATTTCTAACGTTGCGTTCGTAAACGAAGCGTTCACTCCCGATAACGGTCTTATGACAATGACTGCCAAAATCAAGAAAAATGCGGTTTATGACAGATACCACGATTTGATTGAAGCAATGTACAGATAGTAAAAAATACGGAATGAAAAAGAGGAACTCAGTTCCTCTTTTTTTGTTATTTTAAATATTTTTGAAGAATAAGTTTTTTCAATGCCCGAGAGTGGATTGCATCGGGTTCTGTTGCAAGAACTTTGTCTAAATTTTCAACTGCACTTTTATAATCCTTCAATTTCATTTTAACAACGGCGAGATAATAAAGAGCGTCCACGAATTTGTTGTCCAATTCAACTGCTTTTTCCAAGTCAGCGGCTGCTTTTTGAAGGTCATCATTGCTGATTTCTTTATCGAGTAAAAGGACGTGTGCCCTGTTGTAGTAAGCGTCTACCATTTTATTATCCAATTCAATTGCTTTTGTATAATTTTCATAAGCATCTTCAAGTCTTCTCAAATTATGAAAGACGATTGCTTTTGAAAAATAGGTCAAGGCCCGGTTGGGGTCGAGTTCGATAGATTTGTTGAAATCTTCCAAAGCACCTGTCATATCTGCGTTATTTGTTTTGTCTATGCCTGAATTTGTGTAAAATTTTGCATCTTTTTCTGTCATAAAAACCTCAAAATTGCTAATTACTTCATTATTTTAAACATAAAATAAAAATCGTCAATCCGAACAGTGTTTAATTAAAAATAAAAAAAGCGGTATTTGAAAAAAATACCGCCTTTAAAATACAAGATTTAATTATTCTTTGATAGTGCCTTCGTTTATTGCCATTGTTGCAATTGCGGCAATTAACAATACGATTGCTCCAACTAAAAGCGAGTATTCATAGTGATAATTGATACCTGCTTCCGTTTGGAATGAGCAGATGCTTATGAACCAAGCAAGGATTGTACATACAACGATTTGAGGTCCTGCGATGAAGATGTTGAAAATGCCCATTACCGAACCTTCCGAACCTTTGCTGATAAATCTTGTCAACATTGCAAAAGGAAGCGCCAAGGTGCTTGCCCAGCCGATACCTGCAATTGCCATCAAGGTCATTACAAGAGTGGTGTTTGTGGTAAATGCCATTGCGCCGAATGCAAAGGCCATTGATGTTAATGAAATTGCGTGGATAATTTTGTTTCCGAATTTTGAGGACAAAATTCCGATAGGCAATGAAACTATAAAGCATATAAGGTTGAATATTGCAAAACATACAGATGAGAAATTTGTTGCATCTGAAATGGTCGCTTCGTAAGATAATTTTACGTCTTCCGCTACCGTTGTTAAGTCGGGAACGCCAAATACAGTGTGGATTGAGTATTGCGTGAAGTATATGAACATACACATAATTCCAATCCATGTGAAAAATTGTACCGTGCAGATTTTTGCAATTTCAGGCGATGATGCGAAAAATGTTTTTACACTTTCCGTAAAACTCATTTGCTTTTCAGCAGGCTTGTTTTCACCTTCTGCAACTGCTTCAACTTTAACGGGTTCTCTTTTGATTTCGTTAATGGTTAAGCAAGTCCAAATCGTTGCTCCGAAAAATGCTATTGCTGCCATTACAAATTGTGCAGGTATGCTCATTTGATAATTAAATGCCCAGTTCAAAAACGGCGCTGTGCCTGCCGCAATTACCGAACCAAGTCCGATTGCAAAACTTAAATATGAGTTTGCAAGGGAATGCTGTTCTACGGGCATGTTGTCGGGAATTAATGCTCTGTAAGGACCTTGTGCCGCATTTACGCAAGCATCAATAACCCAAATCATAATTGCCGCAAATACCAATGCCGTTAATGCGGGTAATTGGAATGGCAAAAATGCTTGTATGTGTTCAATTATTCCTGATGAATTAGGGAATAACACGAGCGCAATACTTGCAAAAAGTGCACCTAAAAATAAATATGGTCTTCTTTTTCCGAATTTTGTATGAGTGTTGTCGCTCATTGCTCCGATAATAGGTTGAACCACCATGCCCGTAACAGGGCCTGCGAGCCAAATTAACCCGAAAATAAACGGCGAAGCGCCAAGACCTTCCGTAACAGGTCCTGACAAAATAATTCTCATTTGCCAAGCAAATTGTAAACCGAAAAATCCCAAACAGAAGTTCAATAATTGGACGTTTGAAAATTTTTTCAGTTTAGTTTCTGTTTTTTCTTCTGACATAATACCTCTTTCCCAACTAAGATTTATATTTATCTAACATATTTTCAATAATTTCTGCTGCATCTCCTAAAATATTGATATCTGAATGTTTAAAAACAGGTGCATTTATATCGTTATTGACTGCAATAATTTTATCACAAGAATTTATTCCGACCAGATGTTGATTCATGCCCGAGATGCCAAATGCTACATAAATTTTTGCATTAACGGTTTTGCCCGTTTGCCCGATTTGGATTGAAGGGTCTGCAAATCCTGCATCTACTGCCCCTCTTGATGCTCCGACCGACGCCCCCGTTTTGCTTGCGAGTTCAAATAATTTGTCAAAATTTTCCTTGTTTTTTAATCCTCTGCCGCCTGCCAAAATTATTTCCGCTTTTGCCAAGTCGTTATTTTTGCCAAAGTAGTCCGGAATTATTTCCAATAAATCGGTGTAGGATTTTTCTTCGCTCGTATCAACCCAGTCAAAATTAACGACGGTATCTTTTTCCATGCAAAAATCTTCCGCTTTTACCGCAAAAACACCTTCTCTTACCGTCGCCATCTGCGGAGAGGTTTTGCAAAGGATTGTTGCGTTCATTTTTCCGCCGAAAGTCGGTCTTGTTGCTTCCAATTTTCCGTCAATTATTTCTAAACCCGTGCAATCAGCCGTTAACCCTGTTTTTAATTCAGTCGCTGTTAACGGGGCTAAGCCTCGTCCGAAAACAGTTGCGCCGAATAACACTATTTGTGGTTTTTCTTTTGCCAAAATTTCGCAAGCGGCTTTTCGGTACAAATTCAGCGAATAATCAGCGAAAACGTTATCGTTAACGATAATTACTTTGTCCGCTCCGAGTTTTGAAAAATTGTCGATTATCGAATCATAATTCATTCTTTTTCCGATAATCAGTATTTGAACTTCACTGTTTTCGATATTTTTTGCAAGAGAAGATGCTTTCGCCGCAAGTTCGTAAGACACTTGTGCTGCGGTTTCATCTCTTTTTATTTCACAAAAAACAGTTATCTTAAATTTGTCCATTTTTATCCTTTGCTGTTTTGAATTTCTTCAAGAATCAGAGTTGCTGCTTCTTGTGAGGTTTTGTCCGTAAAAATTTCTCCTGCCGTTCTGCTGTTTGGACGGAAGGCTTTTTTTACATACGTCGGAGAGCCTTTAAAGCCTGCTTCTTCGGGAGTTATTCCGATATCTTCCGCATTGTAGGCGGGAATTTCGCAGTTTTGAGATTTTATTCTTCCCGAAATTTTCGGAAGTCTTATTGCGTAGTCATTTTTTTGAATGCAAATAACACACGGAAGTTTTGCCTGAACTCTTTCCGTGCCGTCATCGGAGAATTTTTTTACGATAATTTTGTTTTCGTTGATGCTTTCAATTTCAAGAACGTTTGTTACCACTCCGAGGTGCAAATTTTGGGAAAGGGAAGGTCCTGTTTGTGCGGTATCTCCGTCTGAGGCAAATTGTCCGCAGATAATAAGGTCAAAATTGCCGATTTTATTGACTGCTTTTGCCAAAACTTTTGAGGTCGCTGCCGTGTCTGAGCCTGCAAAAAATTTATCACACAATAAAATGCCTTGGTCTATTCCCATTGCAATTGCTTCTCTCAAAGCATTCTTCGCCTGCATAGGCCCCATTGAAATTGCAGTTACGTTTGCATTTTGGTTATCTTTTAATCTCAAAGCAGTTTCTATTGCGTATAAATCACAAGGATTTATGACACTTTCCGCCCCTTCTCTACTCAAAGTGTTTTTGTCCGTCCACTTTACATCAGCCGTATTGGGAACTTGTTTTATGCAAACGATAATATTCATCAACTCTCCAATTTTATTTTATTTTGACAGAAGTTATGATTTTTTGCAAACCTACATATCTAAGCCAATGTCGAGAGGTTTTACTCCTGAATGAATTGCGCTTGTGGATATTACATCAGGATTAATTGCGGCAATTTTTTCGATTGTTTCAATCGTTACGTTTCCGCTGACTTCAACAATTGCTTGTCCGTTGATTAATTCTATCGCTTTTTGCATTTCGGGTATCGGCATATTGTCCAGCATTATTATGTCAACACCGCATTGTAATGCTTCTTTTATTTGTGCTTCGTTTTCACATTCAATTTCAATTTTGTGTGCGTGAGAGTTGTATTTTTTCGCACGTTCAATGGCATTAGTTACAGAGCCTGCACATTCAATGTGGTTGTCTTTTATCATAATGCAGTCGCTGAGGTTGTATCTGTGAGGGATTCCGCCGCCTGTTCTTACAGAATATTTTTCAAACATTCTAAATCCCGGAATGGTTTTTCTTGTGTCGGTCAATCTTACTTTCGGATTGTTCATTGCTTTTATGTATTTTGCAGTTTCCGTTGCAATTCCCGACATGTAGCGAACATAGTTAAGTGCGGTTCTTTCACCTGTTAAAATACATTTTGTCGGTGCGACTATCGTTGCGAGCAAATCGCCTGCTTTTATTACATCGCCGTCTTGCTTTTCAAATGTTATTTTTGCTTCCTTTGACAAAAGTTCAAAAACTTTTTTAACAACGCTTTGTCCGCAAAGAACACCGTCTACTCTCGTTTTTAGGTATGCAGTTACGGTTTTGTCCTCCATAAGTGCTTCCGTTGAAACATCTTGAAAACCGATATCTTCTTTAAGTGCGTTTTTAACGTGTTCTTCGACTAAAAAATCATTTAACATATATTTCCTCGTATTTATTTTGTTTTATTGTTTTTGTGTAATGTCTTGCAGGTTCGTGCTTTCCGGGGTAGTCTTCTCTGAAATGTCCGCCTCTTGATTCTTTGCGTTTGAGTGCAAATTCTATTACAAGTTTACCTATGGTTAAAAGGTTTCTGACTTCATAGGCTTCTTTTGATGGGCATTTGTCTGTGTAGCCGAACGCTTCCGAGATTTTTTCCATCTCTTTTAATGCTTCTTTTAAATTCTTTTCGTTTCTGATAATTCCGACTTTTTCCCACATCAAATCTCTGATTTTTTGCTTTAATATGTGAAAATCAATCGTGTTCAGAGGAAGTTCTTTTTTGTACAAATCAATCGTTTTGTAAATTGCTTCGTCTTTTTCTTCCTCGTGAGTGTCGGGTTGTTCGGAAGTATCTTCCTTCAAAAGTTCTGTTATTTCATAAGCGGTAACAACGCATTCAAGAAGCGAGTTGCTTGCGAGTCTGTTTGCTCCGTGTAATCCGGTACAGGCGGTTTCGCCTATTGCGTACAGATTTTTTACGGAGGTTATTCCTGTAACGGTTGTTTTTATCCCGCCCATAATATAGTGTGCGGCAGGTGAAACAGGAATAAAGTCTGTTTCGGGATTTACTCCGTTCTTTTTGCATACACCTAAAATCGTCGGAAATCTTTCGTTTAACTTTTTTTTATCAATCACTGTTGCGTCAAGAAATACGTTCGGAATATTGTGAGTTCTCATTTCGTTGAAAATTGCTCTTGT
>ERZ857629.2410-NODE-2410-length-17768-cov-7.273415_pt1 | contig 17768 bp, 14 predicted proteins | sample MGYA00519700_ERZ857629 | MGnify/ENA primary metagenome ERZ857629 (study PRJEB31778, sample SAMEA3449351) | human gut metagenome | biome: human gut; feature: human-associated habitat; material: faeces | place: United Kingdom | collected 2010/2012 ...
AGGACGTCTGGAACGGGTACTGGAGCTTGTTGTCGCGGCCGGTGAAGGTCACGTCATAGGCGCGGGAGAACTTGTCGCCAAAATAGTGGCTCGTCGCACCCTGAAGCGCCTTGCGGTCCTTCATCATGCACTCGACGGTGTAGGTCGCCTCGGCGCCGGCAAACTTCTCCTTGTCGGTCTTGCGGCCGGGGACGACGGGGATGGCGAGCACGTGGCGGAAGAAGTCGGCGTAGCAGTTGAGCTGCTGCATCGTCTCGGCCTGCGCCTCCTCGGCGGTCTCGTGGATGGTGTGGCCCTCCTGCCACCAGAACTCACGCGAGCGCAGGAACGGGCGGGTGGTCTTCTCCCAGCGGATGACGGAGCACCACTGGTTGTAGAGCATCGGCAGCTGGCGGTAGGTCTGCAATACGCGGGACCAGTGGTCGCAGAACATCGTCTCGGACGTGGGGCGGAAGGCAAGGCGCTCTTCGAGCTTCTCGCTGCCGCCCATCGTGACCCACGCGACCTCGGGCGCGAAGCCGTTGACGAGCTCGCCCTCTTTCTTGAGCAGGCTCTCAGGGATCAGAACGGGCATCGCCACATTCTCGTGTCCGGTCTTTTTGAACTCCGCGTCCATCAAACGCTGCATGTTCTCCCAGATGGCGAAGCCATAGGGGCGCAGGATGGTAAAGCCCTTGACGCTGGCATACTCAACAAGCTCCGCCTTGCGGCAGATGTCGGTATACCATTGGGCAAAATCGTCTTCAAGATTCGTGATCTGTTCTACCTTTTTATCTTTTGCCATGTTTATGTTCTCCCTCAGTTTCAGGATAGAGTTCTGAATTGTTATTGTATTGTTTTTGCGCCGAATTGTCAAGCACAGGCGCGGAAAAGGTGCGGAACGGCAACGCCTTTCCGCACCTTTCTGTATTTTTCTCACACCACCGTCGGGAAACGGAGGATGGCCTTGAAGAGGTCGCCATCGATGGCGAGCGACATCTTCCCACCCTGCAGCTCCGTCAAGCTCTGCGCGATGGAGAGGCCGAGTCCGTTTCCCTCGGTCGAGCGCGAGCTGTCGCCGCGCACAAAGCGCTCCATCAACTCCTCGGCGGGAATGTTCAGCGCCGCGCGCGAGGTATTCTTGAAGGTCACGACCGCGTCGCCGCCGGTCTTTTCAAGCGTCAGATAAACGCGCGTGCCATTCTGCGCGTATTTGCAGATGTTCGAGAGCAGATTGTCGATCACGCGCCACATCAACGCGCCGTCCACATTGCAGAAGAGTTCCTTGTCCGGCATCACGCTCACGAGCGTCAGGTCCGCCGCGCTCAGCTTGTCGCCGTACTCGCCCTCGACCTGCGATAGAAGCTCGTTCATGCTGCACCGCACGGCGTTCACGGGCAGGTTACCCGTCGTGGCCTTGCTGGCCTCGACCAAGTCCTCCGTGAGCTTTTTGAGCTTGAACGCCTGCCGCTTGAGGACGGCGAGGTATTCTTCCTCCTGCTCGGGAGTGTGCTCATGCTGCAAAAGATCAACGTAGTTGATGATGCTCGTGAGCGGCGTCTTGATGTCGTGCGAAACGTTTGTGATAAGTTCCGTTTTGAGCCGCTCGCTCTTGAGCTGCTTGTCGATGGCCGCAGCCATGCCGTCGCCGATGGAATTCAAGTTCTCGGCGTGGCGCTTAACGTCCCAATACATCCACTTTGTGTCCACCTGCGCGTCAAGATTGCCGGCGGCGAGGGCTTCGCCCTCCTTCTGGAGCTTTCGAAGCTGGAGCGAGAAGAGGCACGCGGCGACGGACAGCACAAGCATCGTCAGCAGCATCGCCCCTCCCGCGCGATTTGCCGCAAATATACCGAGCATCATGCTGACCACAAAGCAGCCCACCGCCGTGCGCCAGACGAGCGGGATGGCGTGCAGCAAACCCACAACGCCGCGGCAGAAGGCGCAGAGCACTCTCCAGCACCACTTGACGATCTTCCAGCACAGGCACAGGAGCTTGTAGACAATCGTTCCCTTCCACAGTCTGCCCACCTTGACGCGCGCACAGAATGTCACCCACGCGGCAAAGACGAGCACCGCCAGCGCAAAGCTTATCGCCAGCAGCAGCACATCGTAGGGCGGGGTATAGAAGCTCACATAGGAGTAGACCTCCTCCACCGCCACGCACAGCAGCGCAATGATCGTGCCGTCAACGAGAAGATAGAGGTCGAAGGGGATCTTTTCCTGCCAGCCGCCCTGCAGCTCGCCGTCCTCGCGCCGCGCCGCCGTGCGGGCGAGGAAGATGAGCAGGAACAGCTCCATCGCGCCAAAGAGGATGAGCATCTCCAGGGCGTTCTGTCCCCAGCTTTCTGCCTTGTCGTAAAATACCTTTGCCCAGTAGATATCATCCTGCGCGGGAAGGCCCTTCACAAGGTAGACATCAAAGGTCTTGTCAACATAAACGGTGCTGTAGCAGAAGGTATCACCGTCGCTGACGTTGCTGAACTCCACCTTGTCCTGCTCGTCCGTCACACGGAAGCGAATGTTGCTGTAGCTGTCTCCCTTGGAGTAGATCTTGTCGAGCTCATAGTTTCCGCCTTCCATGGCGATATAGTCGTCGCAGATCTCCCACGTCTTTTTGCCGACCGCAGTCAGGCAGAGGTCGCTCGTGTAAAAGTCCCGACCCATACCGCCGTAGGAGTAGGCAAGTCCTACAACATAGGTGAGGATCACCGGCACGAGCGCCGCCGCCAGCAAAAAAGCGACCGTCTTTGTCCAGAAATTGCGTATCCACGCAGCCTTCATTTCTTGTCCTCCATTTTATACCCCAGCCCCCACACGACCTTCAGGTAGCGCGGCTCGGAGGGGTTGATCTCCAATTTTTGCCGCAGGTGGCGGATGTGCACGCTCACCGACGTTTCCGCGCCCAGCGAATCCTCCTTCCACACAAGCTCGTAGATCTGGGCGGAGGAATAGATGCGTCCCGGGTTCTTCATCAGCAGCCGCAGGATGTTGAACTCGATGGGCGTGAGCGCGACCTCGTCGCCGTCGACCGTCACGCTTTTTTTCTCCTCGTCGAGCACGATGGGGCCGACGGTGTAGACGTTCGGCTTCTCCTCTTCCTTTTTCGACCCCAGCTGCGTGTAACGGCGGAGCTGAGACCTGACGCGCGCGAGCACCTCCACGGGGTCAAAGGGCTTTGTGATGTAATCGTCCGCGCCGATGTTCAGGCCCAGGACCTTGTCGCTGCTCTCGCTCTTGGCCGTGAGCAGGATGATGGGCACGTTGCTCTTTTCGCGCAGCTTCGCCGTCGCGGCGATGCCGTCGAGCTGGGGCATCATGATGTCCATCAGGATCAGATGGATGTCGTTCTTCTCCACGACCTCCAGCGCCTCGCGCCCGTTGCTCGCCTCAAACAGGCAGTAGTCCCCGCCGGAGAGATATATCTTGAGCGCGTTGACAATGTCCTGTTCGTCGTCACAAATCAGAATGTTGTACATTTTCTCACCTCATGTTGGTCATTGTATCAGCCGTTTTCAAACAAAAACAGCGATTGTTTCTTAATTCTTACTTAATATCCTCTCAAAAAGGGCCGAAAGGGGCTTCCTTTCGGCCTTTTTCGGTTGTTTTCTTATCTTTTTCGGTCAATTTTGCGATAAAGGCAGAGCGCTCTCTCCGCCGCGACGCCTGCGGCGTGCGTAAGGCTGCGCGCGTTGTAATGAAGCTCTGCAAAGCAGAACGCGGACTTCCCCGCCGCCGCGAGGCACAGAGACTTTTCTTCTTTTTTCCGCCGGCTGTACCAGATCGACATAGTTCTCCTCCTCACAAATCACACCCGTCGAGCGCGGCAAGGCCGAAGCGCGCGGCGAGGCTGATCTTCTCGCGCTCGTCGTCCGAGGATGCAACATCGAATTTCGTGCGCAGCTCACGCAGGAACAGGCCGCGCAGCGAATCCTCCTGCGCTCGCGCCCAGACGTCCTCGCCAATGCGCGTCTCATCGCGCAGCTCCAAGTGGAAGAAGTCGGGCGCAAACTGCTCTTCGATTGACTTGAGATCAAGCCCGCGCTCATCCGTCTCTCCGGTGAAAATAATGCGGTAAATATCGCGCACAGTCGCATCCGGCAGGGCCGCGCGCAGCGCGTCCTCCGCCGATCTTCCCGTCACATCGACGTTCAGGACCTCATACCGTCTGCGCGCGAACGGCACAAACGAAAGTTCGGCCTTCCCACGCTCCACCGTGCCCGTAAGGATGCCCTTTTCGCCCAACTCGTCGAAACCGCGGCCCTCCGGGCAGCCGGAGTAGGCGTAAGTCGTCTGCCCTTCGCGCAGGAAACCGCCGAACTGGTGTGTGTGGCCGAGCGCAAGATAGTCGATCCCGCTCTCCCTGATCTGCCCTTTCGTGAGGGGATCGTAGCGCGATTCCGTGGCGGAGATATCACCGTGCAGCACCATCAGATGGATGCAATCGTCCTCCGGTGCGCGGAAGCCCGCAAGCAGGCTCTCATCCTGCACCGGCGCGGTAAACGCCGCTCCGTACACGGCGCACTGAAGCTCCGGGAGCTCCACGCGCTCGACCGTCTCCGACGTGAAGACGTGCACGTTCTCCGGCCAGGAAAGCGTCGCGTAGGCCGACTTCGCGCTGTACGGGTCGTGGTTGCCGGGGGCGATGAACACTCGCGCCTGCATTGCGCCCAGCGCCTCAGAGAGCGCTTCCAGCGTCTCGCGATAGGTCGTGTCGCTGTCGAACAGGTCGCCCGCGAGCAGCACGAGATCGACGCCGTTCTGATTCACGTAATTGCAAAGCCGCGTCAGCAGCTCGCGGCTCTCGCGGCGGCGCTGGCGCGCCTGCTCGGCGCTCAGCGCGCCGAACGCGCTGTCCAAATGGAAGTCCGCCGCGTGGACGATCTTCACGCTCATGTGTTCTCTCCTCTCATGCCTGCGGGGCGGGCGCTTTCTCCTTGCACACGTCGACCCAGGCGACAAAGTTTGAGGAATACTTCTCAAGCTCGTCGCAGGTCATCTCGATGGCGCTGTTCGCGCTGCCCGCCGCGGGGAAAACCGTGTCGAAGCGTTTGAGCGACACATCGAGATAGGTCTTCACATTCTCCGGCAGAGCAAACGAGCACACGCCGCCCGGCGCGTGGCCGGTGAATGCACAGGCCTCGTCAAAGCTCAGCATCTTTGCTTTCACGTGGAAATACGCCTTGTACTTGACGTTGTCAATTTTCATATCTCCCGCCGTCACGATGATGATGGGCTCGTCGTCCGCGAGCTTGAAGCTCATGGACTTCGCGATGCGCGCGCCCTCCACGCCGACGGCGACAGCGGCCAGCTCGACCGTCGCGCTCGACACGTCGAACTCGCGGATGCGGTCGGCGATGCCGAAATGTTCAAAATAGGCTCTCACTTTTTCGATGGACATTTGCGTTGTTCCTTTCTATTTTGCGCTTTCTCAGCGCACATCGACGCGCTCGACGCTCACGCAGAGCCCCGTCGCGTCATCCAGTGTAAAAATCGCTCCCTGCATCTTGCCGGCGCTCTTCTCCGGCTCGCGGTAGCGGCCCGGGAGACCGCCGAGAAACGTCTCGACCGACTGCTCGGGCTTGATACCGAGCACGCTGCGCACCGCCCCCGTCATGCCGAGGTCCGTGAGGTAGCCCGTCCCCTTGGGGAAGACCTCTTCGTCCGCCGTCGGCACGTGGGTGTGCGTGCCCCAGATGGCGCTGACGCGGCCATCGAGGTAATAGGCCATGGCGAGCTTTTCGCTCGTCGCCTCGGCGTGGAAGTCAAGCAGCGTGAACGTCGGCTTTTCGCCGCTTTTGAGCAGCTCGTCCGCCGTTTTGAACGGATTGTCCGCATGGAACGCGAGGTCGCAGCGGCCGATGAGGTTCATCACCGCGATGCGGGCGCGCCCGCAGTCGAAAACGCCGTAGCCCCTTCCCGGCACGCGCGCGCCGAGATTGTACGGCCGCAGAATATACGGGCAGTCGTCGAGGTAGTCGGTGATCTGCATCTTGCCGAATGTGTGGTTGCCAAGCGTGATGACGTCCGCTCCCGCGGAGAAGATGCGCTCGGCGTCGTTCGGCGTCAGGCCGACCATCGCGGCATTCTCGCCGTTGACCACGGTGAAGTGGATGTTCTTGAGTTTTTTCACGGCGCGCAGATGGTGCTCGAGGCAGCTGACGCCGCAGCCGCCCACCACATCGCCGATGGCCAGAATATTGTAGAGCATGGCGTTCCTCCGCTTTGCGTTTTCCCCAGTATAGCAAGGCGCGGGACAAAACGCAAGAAAGGCATGAAAAAAGGCCCCGCAAAAAGCCGACTCCGCATAAGAAAACATGCGCCGTAAAAGGCAAATTTTGCACTGACTCCTTCGTTGCGCCGTCTTGCCATGCGTCAGCATGCCCGCGCCGTCGCGCCTCAGCTCCGCACAAAATTTGCTCTTTTTCGGTGCAAAGCAGTTTTGCCAATGAATTTTTGAGATGAAATCAGCTGAAAAAATCTCCCCATACTGGCGTATGGGGAGATTTTTTCGGTTGTATTTCAGCCAAAAAGGCGCAGGCAAAACCGCATGTTTTCTTATGCGGAGTCGGCTTTTTGCGGGGCCTTTTTCTTATTTCGCGTATTCGATGGCGGTCGTCTCGCGCAGGACGTGCACCTTGATCTGGCCGGGATATTCCATCTCTTCCTCGATCTTTTTGGCAAGCTCGCGCGCCAGAATGACCATCTGGTCCTCGCTGACCTGGTCGGGCTTGACCATCACGCGCACCTCGCGGCCGGCCTGAATGGCATAGGCCTTGTCGACGCCGGGATAGCTGCCGGTGATCTCCTCAAGCTGCTCGAGGCGCTTGATGTAGTTCTCCAGATTCTCGCGGCGGGCGCCGGGACGGGCGGCAGAGATCGCATCCGCCGCCTGCACGAGGCAGGCAACGATGGTCTGCGGCTCCACGTCGTTGTGGTGCGCCTGCACGGCATGGATGATGTCGTCCTTTTCGTGGTACTTGCGCAAAAATTCGACGCCGAGGGCGACGTGCGTACCCTCCATCTCGTGGTCGACGGCCTTGCCGATATCGTGCAGCAGGCCTGCGCGCTTGGCGGCGTAAACATCCGCGCCCAGCTCGGCGGCCATCATGCCCGCAAGGTGCGAGACCTCGATGGAGTGCTGCAGAACGTTCTGGCCGTAGCTCGTGCGGTAGTGCAGGCGGCCGAGCATCTTCACAAGCTCGGGGTGCAGGCCGCGGATGCCGGTCTCCAGCACGGCGCGCTCGCCCTCAGACTTGATGATGGCGTCCACCTCGCGGCGGGCCTTGTTGACCATCTCTTCAATGTGCGTGGGATGGATGCGGCCGTCGGCGATGAGCTTTTCGAGCGCCAGGCGCGCAACTTCGCGGCGCACGGGCTCGAAGCACGAGACGGTGATCGCCTCGGGCGTGTCGTCGATGATGAGGTCGACGCCCGTGAGCGTTTCGATCGTGCGGATGTTGCGGCCTTCGCGGCCGATGATGCGGCCTTTCATCTCGTCATTGGGCAGGGGCACCACACTGACGGTGATCTCGGCAACATGGTCGGCAGCGCAGCGCTGGATGGCAGAGGCGACGATCTCGCGGGCGCGGGAATCGGCCTCGTCCTTGGCGCGCTGCTCCAGCTCCTTGATCTTGAGCGCGGTCTCGTGCGTCACTTCGCTCTCGACCTGCTCGATCAGGTACTTCTTGGCGTCTTCGGCAGTAAAACCGGAAATACGCTCGAGCATTTCGGTCTGGCTGCGCTTGATGATCTTGATTTCTTCGTTTTCCTTGTCCAGAGCGGCATGCTTCTGGTTGAGGGCCTCCTCGCGCTTTTCCAGCGCGTCGGTCTTGCGGTCGAGGTTCTCCTCCTTCTGCTGGAGCCGGCGCTCCTGCTTCTGCTGCTCGGCGCGGCGTTCCTTGACTTCCTTCTCGTATTCGTTTCTGGAGCGCAGGATATCTTCCTTTGCCTCCAACATGACTTCGCGTTTCTTGTTTTCAGCGCTCTTGATCGCTTCGTTGACAATACGAAGCGCCTCTTCATCGGCGTTGGAGATCTTCTCCTCGGCGCGTTTAGCGGCTCTCTTGCGAATCCAAATACCAAGAAGAATGCCAATGACGAGCGTCCCCACCGCGATAAGCGCAGCGTAGAGATAGCTGATCATGCGATTCCTCCTGTGTGCTGTTTTTTGATCGATGCGATTGATCTATCGTTGGGTTTTTGAATCATAAACGGAAGATTCCCCTTCTCTCCCCTCCATAAATCCAAAAAACATTGTAAACTTTTTATAACCAGCTGTCAAGGAAAAGTCGCGCCCGGAAAATATCGGAAACGGGCGAAGATCACACCGCGATGTAGGCCTGCGCCGCGTAGCCGAGCTGGTCGTTGTAGCCCACGGAGTACCAGCCCTGATAGCTCCCGTAGACCTGCACGCTTTCACCGTTTGGGATGCTGCCGACTGTTTCCCCGTCGATGCCCGGGTAGCTTCGCAGGCGCAGGGCTGAGCCCTCCGTCGTGACGACGCCGGTGCGCACGAGCTGCGGGTAAATGAACGGCAGGCCGAAATACTCCGTCAGTCCCCGCGCGATGGCCTGCGCCGCGGCGTCGAGGTTATTTTCGATCCAGCGCGCATCGTCGTAATTGTCGTGATAGCCGAGCTCGATGAGATTTGCGGGGTATCTGGGCCGCCGCACCTCGCCGAGCGTTGTGGTCGCCTGCGTCGTCACCTTTGCAGGCAGCGGGTAGACCATGCGCAGCTGCGCGGCGAAGAGCTCGGCAGCACGCTTTCCGTCGCTGCTCGTGGGATAGTAAAAGACGATGATGCCGCGGTTCTTCCCCGCCTGCCCCTCCCCCGAGGCGTTGGAGTGCAGGGCAAGGTAAAAGTCAAAGCCGCCGAGGCTGTTCGCCTGCGCGATGGACGAGGCCGCGGTCATCTCCGGCGTGTTGCGCACAAAGGAGATGGTGTTTGCGTAAAGGTACGGCTCGAGCGTGTCCGCCAGCAGATTCATCCAGTATTCCTCGCTGCCACTGCCGTCGACATACGGGTTCCAATCCTGCGTGGAGGGACTCAAATAAATTCTGGGCATGTGCAAAACCTCCCGTCGTTTCCAGTCTATGCTTGAAAAGCGGCGCACATGCAAAAAAAGAGACCGCCGAAGCGGTCTCTTTTTCATTAGCAGGATGCTTTGCGTTACACGGACGCAGCCGCCTTGTCCTTCTTGTTCTCGATACGCTGGAGAACGAGGACGACGACCAGCACCGCAAGACCCGCAAGGTCAGTGACCGTGCCGGGGATGCCCATCAGCAGGCCGCCGATGACCAGCGCGACGCGGCTGATCGCCTTCATGTCGCGGATCAGGTAGCCCATCAGGCCGGAGGCGATAGACGCCATACCGAGGGTCGCGGAGATGACGATGGAGGCAACGCTCAGGAAGTTGACGTCGCTGCCAACGAAGATCAGGGCGTTATTGTAAGCAAAGATGTAGGGGATGATGAACGCCGCGATTGCGAGACGGGTCGCGTTCCAGGCGGTCTTCATCGGGGGAGCCTTGGCGATGGCGGAACCGGCGTAGGCAGCCAGCGCAACGGGCGGGGTGATGTCTGCGACGATACCGAAGTAGAAGCAGAACATGTGGGCAGCCATCAGGTTGAGACCCATGCCGGAGGCAAGGATCGGCGCGCAGGTGGTGGCCATGATGATGTAGTTCGCGGTGGTGGGAACGCCCATGCCGAGCACGATGCAGCAGAGCATCGTCAGCACGAGAGCGATGATCAGGTGACCGTTGGACAGACCGACGATCGCGCCGATGAGCACCTGGCCGAGACCAGTCATGGTGACGACGCCGGCGATGATACCAGCCATACCGCAGGCGATACCGACGCTCAGGCAGTTCTTGCCGCCGTTTTCAAACGCGTCGATGATGGTGGGCAGGCTCTTGACGTTGGGCTTGCTGATGGCGTAGTTGATAACCAGCAGCGCGAAGGCGATGGCAAGGCAGAGCGTGCTGCCGTTCTCGCCCATGAAGGTGCCCGGCTCGAAGCTGCGGCTCATGAGGGTCATGAACAGAAGCGGGATCAGGGGGATGGCCATGACGAGCTTCTTCTTGCCCTCTTCACGGCTGATCATGGCGACGACCACGCAGTAAAGGGTCGCGTACACGGCGGCGGTGGCCATCGTAAAGCCGATCATGATCATGTAGACCAGAACGACCAGCGGGAGGATGAGGTAGATCTGCGGGAGCAGGATCTTCCACTTGGGGAGCTCTTCGCGGGGCAGGCCCTTGAGGCCGAGCTTCTTGGCCTTGAAGTGCACGCCGAGGAAGATGCCGAGGAAGTACAGGAATGCGGGCAGGATTGCACGCACGATGATATCAGCATAGGGAACGCCGACCATTTCCGCCATCAGGAACGCCGCAGCGCCCATGATCGGGGGCATGATCTGACCGCCGGTGGAAGACGCAGCCTCGACCGCGCCGGCAAACTCCGGGGGATAACCGGTCTTCTTCATCATCGGGATGGTGACGGAACCGGTGGTAACGGTGTTACCGACGGAGGAACCGGAGACCATGCCGCAGAGGGCAGAGGAAACGACCGCGACCTTTGCAGGACCGCCGGAAGCCCAGCCGACCAGTGCGTTCGCGCAGTCGATGAAGAAGTTTGCAACACCCGTGGCCTCAAGGAAGGCGCCGAAGATGACGAACAGCGCGATGTAGGTCGAGCAGACGCCGATCGGGGTGCCGAGGATACCGGTCGTGGTGTAGAAGAGGTTATACATAACGGTCTTTAAGTCCTTGCCCGCACCTAAGAAGGCGTAAAGCACGAACACCGTCGCTACGCAGATGATCGGCATACCGACCACGCGGCGGCAGCACTCGACGAGGATCAAAGTGCCGACGATCGCAAATACGATCAGAAGGGGAATGGAAACGCTGCCGATCTGCACGACGAAAACCTTCTGGATTCGCGTACCGGCGGTAACGATTTTTTCAAGATTTAAGGGGTAGAAGAAGAAACAGAACGCGCCGACTGCCGCCATGACGATATCGTACCAAGGCATGTAGTTGACCTTCTGAGAGCCCTTCTTGATGGGGTAGTAGATAAACACGAGAATGATGACCAGGCCGAGGAAGAGCGGACGGCGCGCACGCTCGTCCATCTTGATCCACATGTTCATCACGATCAGGAAAATGCCGAACAGTGCCGTAAGGACACGCAGAATCTTGCGGGGAGTCCCCTCCCAGACGCGCGTGTTCGACTCACGGTCGTACTTTTTCATGATCGCATCGACGTCTTCCATGGTGCCGACGTCGTTGTCGACTGCAACATTGTTGAGCTTTTCGTTTTCAGCCATGATGCAATTTCCTCCTAATTCTATTTGAGAGCGTCCGTGCGCTCAGACGAGCCAGAATTCGTAATTAAAACGCACAGGCGCGTTCTTTCCACACAAATCACGCAGACTGACATCCTCGCCGTTTACATTGAGTACATGGTCAGAGACCGTACCGACAATGTAGCCGACGTTTGTCCTGTCCTGATGGATGTTTCGGATGACCATTGCCCAGCCCTTGTAATCGGGGCGGTCCACATAGACCTTGTCAAGCGTTTCGCCGGGGTTGAGCTCCGTCTGCACGCCTGCGCCAAAGGAGCAATAGGTCGTCTCCTCCACATAGATCGTTTTGTTTTCGATCTCGTAGGTATCGGTCAGGGGGTATTTGTTCACGGAATGGATAAAGGTCACGGAAAAGCGGTCTCCCTCGCCCATTTTGTACCGGGCGTAGACCTCGCCGGTGTCGCGGTTGCGCAGGGTCAGATAGTAGCCGGAGCGAGGAAGAAGCACGGCGGCCGCTGCAATAATCGTTATTATTGCAGCGGCCGCAATTATGTATTTCCGCAGATGAGAATTCACGTCAATACACGGTAGCGATCCTGCTTACAGGACGCCGATTTCCTTGTAGTACTTCTCAGCACCGGGATGCATGGTGACGGTAGCACCAGCGGAGGCAGCCTCGGGATCGAGGAAGCCGAACTTGGCGTGGCCTTCGGTCAGAGCGTCCTTGTTGTCGAACATGGCCTTGACGAACTCATAAACGACATCCTCGCTCAGCTCTTCGGAGGCAACGAGAGTAGCCTGGATAGCGACGCAGGTGACGTCGGCATCCTGACCGGTGTAGGTGCCGGCAGCCAGGTCGTCACGGATCAGGAACGGATAGGCCTCCTGGATGGCGGCGAGCTCATCGTCGCTCAGGGAGACGAGGTTGAGGGTGTTGGTGGTGGCATAGTCGACGATAGCGGTCGTGGGAGCACCGGCGACAGTGAAGGCGGCGTCGATCTTGCCGTCCTTGAGCTGGTCAACGCCATCCTGGAAGGAGCCGTTCACAGCATTGATGTCGTCTTTGGTCAGGCCAGCGGCGCTGAGCACCTGCCAGGCGTTGATCTCGGTACCGGAACCGACGTCGCCAACGCAGACGGTCTTGCCCTTGAGGTCAGACACGGTGTTGATGCCGGGCTTGGCAAGGATCTGAACGGTCTCGTTGTAGATACCGGCGACCCACAGCGCGTTATCTTCGGGAGCGCCCTCGAAGGAGTTGGTGCCCTCGTGCGCGTAGTTGATAACGTCGGACTGGAGAATGGCCATCTGAGCCTGACCGTCGGTGATCATGTTGACGTTCGCAACGGAAGCGCCGGTGGACTCAACGTTCAGGGTAGAGAGGGTCAGCTTGGAGTCGAGGACGGTCTTCATAACGCCGCCGACAGCATAGTAGGTGCCGGAGGTGCCGCCGGTCGCCAGCGTGATGGCAACGGGCGTGGTGGTGGTCTGCTGATCGTCAGCGGGGGGCTGGGTGTCGTCGGTCTTTTCGCCGCCGCAGGCAACGAGAGCGAGGACCATCACGACAGAGAGAAGCAGAGCTAAGAACTTTTTCATACGCAATCTCCTTTTTGATTTTCCGGTGCGTTCCGGTCTGCAAACGTTCCCGCCGCGGCGATCTTCCGGTCGTGCCGCGCCGCGTGACATTTGGTTTCCAGACCCGCAGCCGAAATTATTTACGCCTCTTTCAGGCGTAGTCATTATAACTGAATGTGCTCTTTATTTCAAGCTGATTTTGTATTTTTGGCCATTTCGCCAAAATATTCACAATTTTATGAGTAAAAAAACTTTTGCACACCTTACTTTTTGTCAGGCTTGCCGGTTTTTTCAAAAATGGCAAAAAATGAGGGACAGCTTGCAGCCGTCCCTCATTTACCAGCTCTTTACAAAGCTTAAATGCAGGATTTATTTCTTTTCCTTGTTGTCGACCACATTTTTCAGCAGCGCGGCGAACGCGTCCATGCTCATCGCGCCGAGATCGCCGTCCGCGCGGTGACGCGGGGACACGGTGCCGTTCTCCATGTCGCGGTCGCCGACGACGACCATGTAGGGGACCTTCTCCATCTGCGCGTCGCGGATCTTGCGGCCGATCTTCTCGTTGCGGTAGTCGACCTCCACGCGGAAGCCCATGTTCTCGAGCTTCTTCGCCTGCTCGGCGCAGTAGTCGGCGGCGCGGTCGGTCACGGGCAGGAAGCGCACCTGCTCGGGCGCCATCCACGTCGGCAGCGCGCCGGCGTATTCTTCGATGAGGTAGGCGAGCGTGCGCTCGTAGCAGCCGAGCGACGTGCGGTGGATGATATACGGCAGCGCCTTTTCACCGTTCTCGTCGATATAGTACATACCGAAGCGCTCGGCGAGCAGCATATCGATCTGGATGGTGACGAGGGTATCCTCCTTGCCGTAAACGTTCTTATACTGGATATCGAGCTTGGGGCCGTAGAACGCGGCCTCGTCGATGCCGACGGTGTAGTTGACGTCGAGATCCTTGAGGATGCGCTCCATCACGCTCTGGGCGTGCTCCCACTGCTCCGCGGTGCCCTCATACTTGTTGTTCGGGTTGGCGGGATCCCACTGGGAGAAGCGGAACGTGCACTTGTCGAGCAGGCCCACGGTGCCGAGGCAGTACTTGGCAAGGTCAAGGCAGCCCTTGAACTCCTCCTCGAGCTGATCGGGACGCAGCACGAGATGGCCCTCCGAGATCGTGAACTGGCGGACGCGGATGAGGCCGTGCATTTCGCCGCTGTCCTCGTTGCGGAACAGCGTCGAGGTCTCGCCCAGACGCATGGGCAGGTCACGATAGCTGCGGCCGCGGTTGAGGTAGACCTGATACTGGAACGGGCAGGTCATCGGACGCAGCGCGAAGCACTCCTTGGAATAGTCGTCCGGATCGCCCATGACGAACATACCGTCGAGGTAGTGATCCCAGTGGCCGGAGATCTTGTAAAGCTCGCGCTTGGCCATCAGCGGCGTCTTGGTCAGCAGGTAGCCGCGCTTCTGCTCGGTGTCCTCCACCCAGCGCTGGAGCACCTGAATGACGCGCGCGCCCTTGGGCAGCAGGATGGGCAGGCCCTGACCGATGCATTCGACGGTGGTGAAATACTCAAGCTCACGGCCGAGCTTGTTGTGGTCGCGCTTGACGGCTTCCTCGCGCTCTTTGAGGTAGGCGTCCAGCTCTTCCTTCTTCGGGAAGGCGACGCCGTAGATGCGCTGGAGCGTCTCGCGCTTCGAGTCGCCGCGCCAGTAGGCGGCGTTGCAGGCGGTCAGCTTGATGGAGTTGCCCTTGATGCGGCCGGTGGAGTCGAGGTGCGGGCCGGCGCAGAGATCGGTGAACTCGCCCTGCTTGTAAAAGCTGATGTGTGCGTCCTCGGGCAGATCGTTGATGAGCTCGACCTTGAACGGCTCTTCCTTCTCCTCCATGAGCTTGATGGCCTCGGCGCGCGGCAGCTCAAAGCGCTCAAGCTTGAGCTTTTCCTTGCAGATCTTGCGCATCTCGGCCTCGATCTGCTCCAGGTTCTCCGGCGTGAAGGAGAACGGCGCAAGCATATCGTAATAGAACCCGTTGTCGATGCTCGGGCCGATGGCGAGCTTCACCTCGGGCCAGAGGCGCTTGACGGCCTGCGCCAGCACGTGGGAGCAGGTGTGCCAATAGGTCTTGCGGTACTCGGGATTTTCAAACGTGAACTGATTTTCTTCGTTGATCTTGACTTCTTCAGACATCTTATTTACCTCCATTTTCCTTTGAGGGTGCAAAAAAAGCTTCACCCCCGATGTTCTCAGGGGTGAAGCATCATATACTCCACGGTCCCACCCTGCTTGCGCATTGCGCGCCGCTTGTGTCCGCTGTAACGGGCGAACCCGTCCCGCTTGTTTCGCGGGCGGCTCAAGGGTGGTACGGCCGGTTCCCTCCGCAGGACGCTTGCACCAAACGCATCCCTCTCTGAGCGGCGAAGTCCGGTTTCTTCCCTCTCCATGCCATTTTTGATGATGGGAGTTTACACCCGCCGCGCCGGTTTGTCAAGCCCCGCGCGGTCAAAATTCGGGCGGCTGGTTTTTGCGCGGCCTGTCGCCGTCCTCATCGTCCCTGCCGAGAAGCCCCGAGAAAAACCTCTTGCGCTTTTCGCGGCTCTCCTGCTTTTCCCGCTCCTGCTGCTCCTTCCAGCGCGCGTCGGCTTCAAGCTCCTCGATGCGCTTGCGCACGACGGACTGAAACAGCTCGGGCCTGTCCCCCTGGAGGAGCACGCGCAGCTCGTCGATCGTCTTCCCTTCGCAGGCGCCCTGAAAGCGCCATTTGCGCACGTCCTCCGGCTCAAAAAATGCCATGCGCCCGCACCAGGGGCAGACGTACATCTGCACGTCCACATGGTCGGTCCAGATGTTTGAGCCAAGGCTGGATCCGTTCATCTCAAGGGTCTGCGCGCCGCGATCCTCCATCGCGTGTCCGCAGACGCAAAGCTTGTCACTCACGGGCTTTCTCCTTTCTGTGCAGCTCCTGCTTGGGAATGTCGTCATAAAAGGCAAAGGTCTCTGCAAAGAGGGCTTCGCCGAATTCGCGCAGCTTTCCGCAGTAGTCCTCATACGCGCCGATCATGCGCCGCGCCTCGTCGGTCAGCACCGCGCCGCCGCCGTTCTTCCCTCCCGCGGCGGAGGAGAGCAGCTTGAAGCCCAGCCCTTCCTCGGCGCTGCGGATGACCGTCCACGCCTTGGAATACGCCATGGACATCGACATCGCCGCGGCGCGCAGCGAATGCAGCTCATCCACGCGGCGCAGCAGCTGCGCAACGCCGGGGCCGAAGCACTTCTGGTCGGTAAACACGCGGACCGACAGGATCGCATGGAGCTTTTTCTCCATCAGCGGCACCACCCTTCTTTATGCTTTCATTATACCCGTCCCCTCTGTCTCCGTCAATACGGCAAAAAAAAGCGGGAGCGTCCCGCTCCCGCTTATTTCATCGCAGCGTGTTATAGTGCGTGTTCTCGCCGTCAAAGAGAAAGCCGTCCGTATCGCGCACACGCCCGTTGGAGAGCATCTGCCGGTAGCGGAGGTCGTTTGCCGACGGAACGGTGATGCCCGTCATGCTGCGCCCGTTGCTGCGCAGCTGCGCGTTGGTGTTCCACCCGGCCTCAGGGGTCAGGGACTTACCGTAAACGCCGCCGTTTTCGCGCGTGATGGTCTTGTCGCTGCCGAAGTAGCGGCTGCGGTCGCTGGCGCGCGCGGCGGCATTGCTCCTCCTGTTGGCGGAGCTGACACTATCCTCCGGCCCGCCGGCCGTATCGCCGGTCATATCGTCGCCCATCATGCCGTCTCCGGTCACGCTGTCGTCCTTCGTGCTGCCGCCGGTCATGTCGTCGGCCGCGCCGTTATCGGCTGTGTTCCCGTTCTCCATACCGTTCGTCGTATCGTTCGTCGTGCCGTTCGTCGTGCCGTTCGTCGTGCCGTTGTCCTTCTTCTCACCGCAGCCCGCCAGCGAAAACAGCAGCATCGCCAGCACAAAGCCTATCGCAAGAGTCCGCTTCATATCTGCCCGTCTCCTCATTTCGTTTTCTCACGATACCCACGGTTAGTATGCGCGCGAAGCAAAAAGTAAGCAGACGTAAATTTTGTCAAAACAACGCTTTCCAAATTTGCGCCTCCGGCGCAAATAAATTTCAATCATTTTTCTGACGACATGTGCGTCAGAAAAATACTTTGCGCGGAGCGAGTGTCGAGTTGTCCGCCTTTCAGCGGACAATTGAGGCGCAGAGCGCAGCGAATCCCTTTCGAAAAGGCGGCTGTGCCGTCTTTTCGAAAGGCTCAAAAAAGAAGGGCATCGAAAAACGATGCCCTTCTTTTTTGAAATTGTCTTACTTGCTCGCCTTCGCGGCCTTGAAGGCCTCGGTCAGCATCGGGGTGACTTTGAACAGGTCGCCGCAGATGCCGTAGTCGGCGATCTCGAAGATCGGAGCGGTCTCGTTCTTGTTGACCGCGATGATGCACTCGCTCTCGCTCATGCCGGCCTTGTGCTGGATGGAGCCGGAGATGCCGAGCGCGACATAGACCTTCGGGTGAACGGTCTTGCCGGTCTGACCGACCTGATGATCGGCGGTGAGCCAGCCGGAGTCGATGGCGACACGGGAGCCGCCGACGACGCCGCCGAGCACGTCGGCAAGGTCCTGAGCGAGCTTGATGCCGCCCTCAACGTCCTTGCTGATGCCGCGGCCGACGGAGACGATAAAGTCCGCGCCGATCAGGTCGACGAGCTTCTTGGCGGCCTTGACGACCTCGACGACCTCGGTCTCGAGATCGGCGGCGTCGAGCTTGACGTCATACTTCGTGACCTTCACGGCCTTGGCCTTGGCCTCGTCATAGGGAGCCTTCTTCATAACGCCGGGACGGACCGTCGCCATGGAGGGACGGAAGCGCGGGCAGATGATGGTGGCCATCAGGTTGCCGCCGAACGCCGGA
>ERZ857629.2416-NODE-2416-length-17725-cov-3.481154_pt1 | contig 17725 bp, 18 predicted proteins | sample MGYA00519700_ERZ857629 | MGnify/ENA primary metagenome ERZ857629 (study PRJEB31778, sample SAMEA3449351) | human gut metagenome | biome: human gut; feature: human-associated habitat; material: faeces | place: United Kingdom | collected 2010/2012 ...
CCGTAGTAGCCCTCAAAGCGAGGCTCGGATAAGGGAGTGTAGCTTTCCTGCATGATTTTCAGGGCTGCGTAAAGCTGACGATAGCTTTCAGTCGGTTCCGGGAACTTATCATAATTTTCGATGGCGTCAAAGGCGCCGTTCCGTACCGGCATATAACCGGTCTGGGCCACAAAGTCCAGATTCCGCTCACTTTCCGTCAGCCAGCGGACGAACAGCGCGGCGGCCTCCGCCTTCTGGTCAGTGGTCTTGTAGGCACAAAGGCCCACGCCCGCCTGCGTCATCAGAGCGTCTGCACCTGCCGTTTTCGGCATGGGCAGTACATGGAGATCCATGGGCTCCTGCGTGCCGTCCCGGTAGGTGACGGTATCGTTATAGTAGAGGATCGCCGCGGAGGAGCCGAGGCCGGAGAGAACGTCGCCTGTCATGACCTGCGTGTTGGAATAGAGATCGGAGACCACCACATGGCCCTGAGCCAGAGAGCGGGCGAACTGCATCCAGCTCTCCTTGAATACGGCATTATTGGTATCATACCAGCCGTTTTTCGTGTAAAAATCACCGCTGCCGTGCTCCAATGCGTTCAATTCTACAGAACGGATGGGATAGTCCAGTGCGCAGAAGGCCTCGCCGCCGGACCAGTCATAGAACTTTCCGGCAGCATCGTAAAAGCCCTCCCATGTGGAAAGGTCTGCGTAACTGACGCCGGTGGCCTGAGAAAAGCGGGCGAAGCCGCTGCCGTTGCACATCAGAAGCTGGGTGGATTTGGAAATAGGGAAGAGAAGCAGGGTTCCGTCCTCCGTCATGCCGTCGGCCAGAAAGCCGGGGACAAAGTTGGAGAGCTCCTCCGCCGTAAACCAAGCGTTCCAATCTACCAGATTGTCCGAGCCCAGCGCCGTGGCGTCGCTGATGTGGCAGGTGAACAGATCGGGCATTTCCGGTGCGTCTCTGCCGCCCTTCTGGGCTTCCTTGAGGAAGCCGCCGATCTTGGAGGCACTGCTGAGATTGGTCACCTGTACCCGGACGCCCTTCTCCTGCCCCACGGTACGGTTGAATTCCTGCCCCAGCAGATCCATAGGCGAGCCGGACTGCTCGCCGTAAACGTGCCAGAAGGTCAGCGTCACCGGGTCGCTCTCCCGGAGCAGGGACTTCTCTCTGCAGCCGGAGAGGGTAAACACAAGGGCGGATACCAGCAGCAGGGAAAACAGACGCTTTTTCATGGGAAACCCTCCAAAATCGAGAAGCTGTTCATAAATCAGCGGTATTTTTGAAGCTTTTCGGTAAAATTTAGCCTTCAGGACCCTAATTCGGAGAAATTAGGGTTAACAAAATAAGAGATCCATGCTATACAAAAAGTGAGGTAAATTTGTCAAAGCGGGGCGGCAGCCGCTGCCCGGCTTCAAATTCATACACTTTATTGTGGCACACCCCACGGCGTTTTTACAAGGCGAAAAGCGGGAAAGAAGGGGGAAATACGGATGGTTCAGGCGAAGAAAACGGCCGCCTACCGGGTCATCGCCGGTCCCGGCGGTAAGCGGGTCTTTCGGTTCTACTGCGACATTTCCGGTGCGCTGTGCTGCGTGACCAAGTCCATTCGGGCGGATACGGAGGACGAGGCACTGGAGATCGCGTGGGAGACGGAGGGGCGGTGGGCCTTTGACCGATGCCCCCAATGCGGCCGGTATGTGTCCTCCGCCATGTTCAACATCAACGCGGAGCGGTGTCTGGACTGCGCCCCCTGGGAGAACGAATACCCTGTGTTCTGCCACCACTGCGGCATCAGGCTGAAAGACCCTGACGCCTTCTTCTGCCCCGCCTGCGGAGCGCGGCTGCTGGTGGGCGGCACAGAGGAAGAGGAGGGAAGGACCGAATGACGGAGTATGACCTGGAAACCAAAAAGGCCTTGCGCCGGGTGTCCCTTCTGGAATATGGCTTCGGGCCGGAGACTCTGCGGGGACGCAAGATCTGCCCGGCCTGCGGCAGGGGCAACGGCGCTTACCGGACAGACTGTATCTCCTGCGGCGCGGCGCTGCCAAAGGAGACCCTCTATGACTTCTACCGCGCCCGCCATCGCTGCTGTCCCGGCTGCGGTGTGGTGGTCACGGACGTTGCGGTGTACTGTCCCGAATGTGGGACGCGGCTGTCTAAAGAGACGGGAGCAAAGGGGGCGTCTGGATGAGCATTTTCCAAAAGCGGGAGCTGTCCACCGGCAGCGGAACGGAGCCGACGCCGCCCAGAGCGGCGGTATGCTTTACCACATCTGCTATGACCCGTCGGGCGGCAGACTGGCTTGCGCGGCTGGGGGGATGCAGACCCCTGGGCATCCTCTCCGACCACGGCGAGGATGTGATCTGGCAGTGTGAGGCGGAGAACGTGGATCTTTTGCTGCTGGAAACCGATTTTTCCCCGGCGGCGGAGGATACCAAGGACGTTTCCGCCCGCTGCGACATCGCCATCGAGGTGCGGCGCAGGCTGCCGGAGTGCAAGGTGTATCTGGCCTGCGAGGACGGCTGCCCGGAAAAGCTGCCCGCGCTGGACAAGGCGGTGGAGCTGGCTCTGATCGACGGCTACTGTGTTGGCAGTATCACTCCGCAGCAGATGCGCACATGGCTGAACGAAGCGGCAGAGGCCATGCACCGACGGGAGAGCCGCCGTGACTGGACGTGCCGGCAGGATGTCCTCTCCGACGAGTAATCTTAAAACGAAACAACAGGCCGGGCATCCATTCGGATGCCCGGCCTGTTGTTGGAGACTGTCGATTAAGTGGTAAATTCTCCGCAATGGTAAGGAAGGGTGTGCGCGGGAAACCCAAGAAGGGTGTCCTGCGCCATTGAAATCTCCCAAGTTTTCAGAACTTTACAAAAGTTCTGAAAACTTACTCAGCGGGGAGAAAAGGCTTTTTCAACACGCTGAAACAACAGGCCAGGCATCCAAAATGAATGCCTGGCCTGTTGCTTGGCGGAATCAGATCAAAAGCGATCCTGCAGTTGAAAACGGGGCAAGCCGTGTCAGAGCAGGTGGATCAGCCCCAGCGTCATCAGGGTCACGAGACTTCCGGCAATGAGCAGTCCCAGCGTGATGGCAGGCAGAGCGTGGCGCAGGCGGATGTTCAGAAAGGCCGCAATCAGAGCCCCGGTCCAGGCTCCGGTCCCCGGCAGGGGGATGGCCACGAACAGCATCAGCCCCAGCAGACGGTATTTCCGCACCAGACGCCCCTTCAGGTGGGCACGGCGCTCCAAGGCATCGATCTTCGGAGCGAAGAAGGCGTGCTTCCGCAGCCGGTCAAAGACCTGACGCACCAGCAGGATGATAAAGGGCACTGGCAGCAGGTTGCCGAAGATGGCAGCGCCGCAGGCCAGCCACGGGTCCAGCCCGGCGGCGATCCCGGCGGGGATGGCTCCCCGCAGCTCCACCACCGGAACGGCGGCGATGGCCACGGTCATAATGTACTTTCCCAGAACGGTTTCCCAAAAGGCCATGAGGTCCCCCTTGCATAAAAATTGCCCCGGCGTGTGACCGCCGGGGCATCGGCTATCATAGTTTACTCCAGATTCAGGTGTTTTTGCAAGAAGTAAACCGTTAAGAAATAGAAAACGGCACAGTAAATAAGTTCCAGAACAATCAGAAACCACATACCAAGGTGCATACCGGCCACAACGGAAACGTTGGGCTCCCAGCCCAGCAGAAGCCGGTGGAACCAGGAATCGTTCACCAGTGCCATGCCGAGGCCGCCCAGAATCTGGAGAGCAATGCCCGTTGCGATATAGAATGCCACGCTCAGAAGCCCCTTGTGATTGGGAAAACTGAAGCCGATGGACATGGCCGAATAAAAGCGCAGACACAGGCCGAAGGAGCCCAGTACGCACAAAAGCAGCAGTTCCACGGCGAAGGCCGCGCCGTTGGCCACCAGATCCAGGTGGTTTATCCGGACTGCGTAGTCCAGCAGATTCAGGAAGCCGTGCCACAGATCACCCACAAAACGGATGTCAAAGGCCATGATGCAGCAGGAGAGACCGATCACCACAACAGTGGCGGCGAACCAGACGGTAGAGACGATGAGCTTGCTCCAGATCTGTTGGTGGACGCACACCGGAAGGGTCATCATTACGTAGCCCTCGTCCTGCAGGAGATTTTTGTAAAACCGGTTGATCATCAACACAAAAGAGATGATTCCCACGGCGAAGATCCCCACGATGAACAGCATGATGAAGATGGTACCCAGCGTGCGCAGGAGGGAGCTGTCAGAATTCAGCATACCCCGGCTGGAGAAATTGGCACCCACAGACACCAGCAGCAGGATGCCGAACAGGGGCAGCATGATCCGGCCGGTGGCCCGGAACTCATGCTTCAACAACTTTCTCAGCATTTGAACACCTCCCGGAACAGCGCGTCCACGCTCATGCCCTTTTCCTCCCGAATCTGATCCACGGAGGACTGCAGCACCAGATGCCCTCGGTCGATGAACACCACCTCATCCAGTACCTTTTCCACGTCGGCAATGAGGTGGGTGGAAATGACCACGGCGGCGTCGGGATTATAATTGGAAATAATGGTGGAGAGAATATAATCCCGTGTGGCGGGGTCCACGCCGCCGATGGGCTCGTCCAGCAGATACAGCCGGGCGGCCCGGCTCATGACCATAATGAGCTGAACCTTTTCCCGGGTGCCCTTGCTCATCTGCTTGATCCGCTGCTTGGGCTGGATGTTCAGATGGTGAAGCATCTCCTCCGCGGCCTGACGGCGGAAGTCCGGGTAGAAATCCTCGTAAAAATCCATGAGCTGACCGGCGCTCATCCAGGTGGGGATGGCGGTGCGCTCCGGCAGATAGCTGACCATGGCGTGGGTCTCCCGGCCGGGGGTCCTGCCGTCGATCAAAATTTCCCCGCTGCTGGGGGTCAGCAAGCCATTGGCCAGCTTGATGAGGGTGGTCTTGCCGCTGCCGTTGGGACCTAAAAGGCCCACGATCCGGCCCGGCTCAATGGCAAAGCTGACGCCATCCAGCGCCGGAACCTTGCCGTAGCTCTTGGAGAGCTGGTTACATTCTAAAATCGGCATATGTTCACTCCTTTTCCGACTCCTGCCGCAGCAGCGACAGCAAGTCTTCCTTTTCAAATCCCAGACGCTCCATATCGGTCAGAAAGGACCGCACCCGGTCCGCCGCCAGTGCATGGCGGGCCTCCGTAATGGCCGTCTGATCCTCCGTTACATAGCGGCCGGAGGTCCGCTGGCTGTATACCAGTCCGTCCCGCTCCAGTTCCGTCAAGGCCCGCTGCATGGTGTTGGGGTTGACGCCCGCCTCCATAGCCAGATCCCGCACGGAGGGCAGCCGCTCTCCCGGCGAGAACGCACCGGAGACGATGCCGGCCCGGATCTGCCCGATGAGCTGGGCGTAGATCGGGGCATCATTGGAAAACTGCCAGTTCATGAGCCACCTCCTTGTGTTATTGTGTTAAGCAACTAATACAATAACACGAAATGGGAAATTGTCAAGAGGAAAGACTTAAATTTTTGAAATTTTTGCGGAAAACCATGTTTCTGATGACACAGGTTCCGCTTGTCCCACAGGCGGATGCGTGGTATAATATTCTGTCACAATGTGGAATTTCGCCGAAAACCGGCGTGATACAACAATAAGGAGGCTTTCATGAGCTGGAAAGAAAAACGATTGATCACGATTCTGAGCATCATTCTGGCGGTGCTGTGCGCTGCGGTGCTCGTCGTGTTGAGCATCCGCTACCGGGCGGCCCAGGCTGCCAAGGATCAGAACACCGTTTCCCCGTCGGACATCGCGGAGGCAGCCCAGAGTGAATATGTGGCCCTGTCTTACAGCAATGGCTCCACAACGCTGTCCTTCTCCCTGAATGAGGACGGCGTCTGGACCTGGGACAGTGAGCCGGACTTCCCGCTGGACGATACCCACGTCAAGTCCATTCTGACGATTTTGGAGACCCTCAAGCCCCAGCAGACGCTGGATATGCCGGAGGACCTGTCGGTGTACGGATTGGATGCCCCGGATGTGAGCCTGACGGCCACAGCTCCGGATGACGCGGTGCTGACCGTTACCTTGGGGAATGCCACCACCGATGGAACCAGCTATTACGCGACTATCAACAGCGACCCGGACCACGTTTTTATTCTGGCGGGAACGCTGCGTCAGGCCATGCAGACGCCCATCTACCAGATGTGCCGCCTGCCGGTGCTGCCGGAATTGACGGAGAGCACCATCACGTCCATCCAGCTGCAGGGACCGCTGGTGGAGCAGGTGGATCTGGAAGGGAACAGTACTCAGGTCCGGAATTCCACTGTGCTCACTGCCACCCATGCGGAGGATGACAGCACTGCCGTTTCCTGGCGTTCCGGCGGGGCCAATATTACCGATGCCCCGTCCCTGCGGGCGCTGCTGGAGGATCTGGCGGCTTTGAAAGTGGCGGAATGTGTGGACTTCCGCCCCTCTGATGACGCTGTGACCTTCTGCGGTTTTCAGGACCCTGTGACGCTGACGGTGAACTACAAGACCGCTACCGGCATTGAAGGCATTTTTGAAATGAACGTCGGAACTCACAATATGGATGGCACCGGCCGCTACGTCCGCTTCGGGGACGAGCCGGCCATCTACCTCATGGAGCTGGAGCTGCTGGACCCCATGATGCGGCTGGCCTATCAGGGAATGGAGGAAGCGTCCTGACGGGAGGGAAGAACGATGCGTGTTCTCATAGTGGAGGATGAGGTCCGTCTGGCGGAGACCCTCCGGGACCTGCTGGAGCTGGAGCGCTATACCGCGGACATCTGTCATGACGGGGAAAGCGGTTTGGATAACGCTTTGTCCGACATCTATGATCTGGTGATTTTAGATGTGATGCTGCCGAAGAAGGACGGATTTTCCGTCCTGCGGGCGCTGCGGCAGGCGGGGAAAACCGTCCCAGTGCTGATGCTCTCGGCCCGTTCGGAGCTTGCGGACCGGGTGGAGGGGCTGGACTGCGGTGCGGACTACTACCTCACCAAGCCCTTTGAACCCAAGGAACTGCTGGCCTGCGTCCGGATGCTGACCCGGCGTCAGCCGGAGCAGCGGGCCTCTCAGAATCTGGAATACGGCGATCTGCGGCTGGAAACGGATACCTTTCAGCTTAGCTGCGGAGAGCGGTCCGTCCGGCTCAGCCGGAAGGAATTTGATATGCTGGAGCTGCTGATGCGGAGCCGGGAAATGGTCCTCACCAAGGAGAATCTGATCCTCAAGCTGTGGGGGTATGAATCCGATGCCGAGGACAACAATGTGGAGGTCTACATTTCCTTTTTGAGGAAAAAGCTGGACTACCTCCACTCGAAGGTAAAGATCCGTACCATCCGCATGGTGGGCTACCGGTTGGAGCAGGAAACCTGACTATTCGACTTTTCCACAGCTTTTTCAACATTTTCCACAGACTTTTCGACAAGGGGAGGCACTTGTCATGATCCGGAAACTGCGCTGGAAATTCGTGGCGGTGTGCATGGGGCTGGTGGCCCTAGTGCTCTCGGCGGTGTTCGGCGCCGCCTATCACGCCGTCCGGCAGAATATTGAGGACCTCAGCCGCCAAATGCTGTATCAGGTCTTGCGGGAGGACAGCGGCCGGGGCGCTGTGCCCAACCCCACCATTGAGATCGGCGGGGACCGGGTGCTGCTGCCTTATTTCACAGTGAATATCTGGGGGGATACCGCCTATATCACCGGCGGTACCTATGCCGATTTGGAGAATACCGATACCCTGCGGGACATTCTCAGCCAATGCCTGGAGCAGGGAGCGGCGGAGGGGACGGTCAACGAGTACCATCTCCGCTATCTCTCCATGGACAACGGTCTTTATCGGAAACTGGCCTTTGTGGATATGTCCATGGAGCAGGCGGTGTTGCGGCGGCTGGTCCGTTCCTACCTGCTGATCGCACTGGGAGCTATGCTGGTGCTGCTGGGCATTGCGGCAGCGGCATCCCGCTGGGTCACCCGGCCGGTGGAGAAGGCATGGAAGCAGCAGCGGCAGTTTTTGTCGGATGCCTCCCATGAACTGAAGACGCCGCTGACGGTAATCCTCTCCAACGCGGAGCTGTTGGAGGGGGCAGGTCTTGCGGAAAAGCCTGCCCGGTGGAGCGGCAACATCCATACCGAGGCGGAGCAGATGCGCACTCTGGTGGAGCAGATGCTGACCTTGGCCCGGGCGGACAACGGCGTCCGGCCTGCCGCCATGGAGCCGCTGAACCTCTCCGATGTGGCCACGGACTGCGTGCTGGCCTTTGAGCCGGTGGCCTTTGAGGCGGGAAAACCTTTGGAGGAGCGGATCGCGGCGGACATTACCGTGGTGGGGGACGCTGACCGCCTGCGGCGGCTGATCTCCATTCTGCTGGACAATGCCGTGAAATACGGCGCGGAGGGCGGCCATATCACCTTGACGCTGGAAAAGATGGACCGGCAGGCCCGACTCACCGTTTCCAATCCCGGTGACCCCATTCCGCCGGAGCATCTGGCCCATCTGTTTGAGCGATTTTACCGCGCGGACGCCTCCCGTGGGGAAAAATCCGGGTTTGGATTGGGGCTGGCCATTGCGGACACCATCGCCTGGGAACATAAGGGCGCACTGAAGGCGGAGAGTGATGCGGCGTCCACCCGCTTTACCTTCACCATACCATTGAGAAAACAAGCGTAAAAAGAATGAAAAAGCGGAACGGAGAAGCTCTCCGTTCCGCTTTTGTTAGTTGCTTCGGGTTTTATGCCTTTTTCACCTTGCGGGCCATGATCTCCGGGTCCACGCAGAAGAAGGTGAACTCGCCGGTGGCCAGCAGCTTCTCATCCTCACCCAGAATGTCCACCGCCACCAGGCAAGTGGAGTGGCCCCGGTGACGCACCCGGGCGTCAGCCTGGATTTCACCCTCAGACTGGTTGCGCAGGAAGTGAAGAGCGCTGGTCTGCGTGACGTAATTGCGGCCATCGGTGTGGGCGGCAAAGCCGGTGGCGTTGTCTGCCATGGCGTAAATGGCGCCGCCGTGGACCATACCGTAGGAGTTCTTGCTCTCCGGCTTGATGTTCAGCCGGAATACGGCGTGATCTTCCTCTACCATGACCATTTCAATATGGTTGTAAGTGGCAAAGAGATTTTTGTGCTCTTTGTCCTTAAACATTTCGATTGTAATTTCGTCCATTTTGTTTTCGTATACCTTTCTATTGTACTACTTTTTGAGTGTATCACATATTTTCTCTGATTTCTACTCTTTTTTTGAATTCGGGGTTGACAAACGAAAAATGCGTGCTATTATGAACATATGAACAGACATTCAAATGAAAGGGGGGCCGTTTATGGAGGACCGCTACAATGTGGAGTGCTGTGATTTGATGCATGCCCACGATGAGATTGTAGAGAGAGTACAAAAGGAGATGCCAGGGGAAGATACCCTGTATGATCTGACAGAACTGTTCCGGATCTTCGGTGATTCCACCCGTATTCGCATCCTGTATGTGCTCTTTGAGGCAGAGATGTGCGTGTGCGACATCGCGGCGCTGCTGGGAATGACCCAATCCGCTATTTCCCATCAGCTCAAGGCACTGAAAAACGCCCGGCTGGTAAAGTCACGGCGGGATGGCAAAACGGTGTTTTATTCTCTGGCGGACGATCATGTGAAAACCATCATCGATCAGGGATTAGAGCATATTCTGGAGTAATTTTTGATTTCCAATTCAGTTCTCATAAATATAAAATCAGGAGGAAGCTATTATGAAGAAGCATTACAAGTTCGAAATCGACTGCGCCAACTGTGCTGCCAAGGTGGAGGATGCCATTAAGAAGATCGACGGCGTCAACAACGCCACGGTGAGCTTCATGACCCAGAAGCTGACGCTGGACGCCGATGACGCCCGTTTTGACGAGATCCTGCAAAAGGTCGTAGCCGCCGCGAAGAAGATCGAGCCGGACTGCGAGCTGCACCTGTAAGAACCGCCGCCGCTGGCGCGTTTCGGAGCGCAACTGCCGTAAGGCGGCGCTTCGCCTGTTCCCGAAAAGGAGGATACGATGACGACCCTTTCCAAAAAGCAAAGAAAAATGCGGAACCGCATCCTGATCGCGGCGGCTCTGCTGATTCTGGTCAAGCTGCTGCCCCTTACCGGCTGGGTCCGGGGCCTGTGCTGTCTGGCGCCGTATTTCATCATCGGCTATGATGTGCTGCGGAAGGCGGCACTGGGTATTATCAATGGACAGGTCTTTGACGAAAACTTCCTGATGGCCCTTGCCACCGTGGGTGCCTATGCTACCGGGGAGTTTGACGAGGCTGTGTTCGTCATGCTGTTCTACCAGACCGGTGAGCTGTTTCAGGATTATGCCGTGGGCAAGTCCCGGACCTCCATCGCCGCGTTGATGGACATTCGTCCGGACACCGCCAATCTGGAAACGGAAAACGGCTTGGAAACGGTGGATCCGGAGGATGTGGCCGTCGGCTCCGTCATCGTGGTGAAGCCCGGCGAGCGGGTACCGCTGGACGGTACGGTGTTAGAGGGCAGTTCCACACTGGATACCGCCGCCCTCACCGGCGAATCCCTGCCCCGAAGCATCCGTGTGGGCGATGACATCATCAGCGGCTGCGTGAACCTGACGGGGTTGCTGCGGGTGACGGTGACAAAGCCCTGTGAGGAATCCACGGTTTCCAAAATTCTGGAGCTGGTGGAGAATTCCAGCGAAAAGAAAGCCGTCAGCGAGCAGTTCATCACCCGGTTTGCCAAATACTATACCCCCTGTGTGGTGTATGCGGCGCTGGCTCTGTTCCTGATCCCTACGGTCCTGCTGGCGGTGCTGCCCACCCTCCCCGGATTTCTGGCGGGCACCGTCTGGACGGACTGGCTCCACCGGGCGTTGACCTTTCTGGTCATCTCCTGCCCCTGCGCGCTGGTGATCTCCGTACCTCTGAGCTTTTTCGGCGGTATCGGCGGCGCCTCCAAGTGCGGTATTCTGGTCAAGGGCGGCAACTATCTGGAAGCGCTGGCCAAGGCGGACACCGTGGTGTTTGACAAGACAGGCACCCTGACAAAAGGCACCTTTGCCGTATCCGCCGTCCATCCGGAGGCGGGCTTTGAAGCGGATCAGGTGCTGGAATACGCGGCTCTGGCAGAGCAATATTCCACGCACCCCATCGCCGTCTCTCTGCGGGAGGCCTGCAAAAGCGGAATGGACCGCAGCCGGGTCGCCAACGTGGAGGAGATCGCCGGACACGGTATCATGGCGGAGGTGGACGGCAAGCGCGTCGGCGTGGGCAACAGCCGCCTGATGGAGCGTCAGAGCGTCAACTGGCTGCCCTGTGAGCTGCCCGGCACCATCGTCCATGTGACCATCGACGGCTTCTACGCCGGGCATATCGTGATCGCGGATCAGCCCAAGCCCGACGCCAAGGAGGCCATCGCCCAACTGAAGGCTATGGGTGTGAAAAAGACGGTCATGCTCACCGGCGACACCAAGGAAGTGGCCCATACGGTGGCGGATGCACTGGGATTGGACGAGTACCACGCGGAGCTGCTGCCTGCCGACAAGGTGGCACGGGTAGAGGAACTGCTGAAGCAGGAGACCGGTAAGCTGGCCTTTGTAGGTGATGGCATCAACGATGCGCCGGTGCTGACCCGCGCGGACATCGGCATCGCCATGGGCGGTCTGGGCAGCGACGCGGCTATCGAAGCTGCCGACATCGTGCTCATGGACGATCAGCCCACCAAGATCGCCGCAGCCATCCGCATTGCCCGCAAAACGGTGCGGATCGTGCGGGAGAACATCGTCTTTGCCCTGACGGTGAAAGCCATCGTCCTGGTGATGGGCGCGCTGGGCAAGGCCCCCATGTGGCTGGCCGTGTTTGCCGACGTAGGCGTGGCATTTTTGGCCATTCTCAACGCCATGCGCTGCCTGTATACAGAAAAGGATAAGAAATGACACCGCAGCCCCGCCGTGCAGTACACGGCGGGGTTGTGTCCTATTCTGACACCCGGCAAAAAAGGAACAGGGAGGGCACGGCCCTCCCTGTTCCTTTTGTTCAGCGCAGATCGGATACAATGTTGTCCACGGCGTTGTCCACCGCGATACCCAGCTTGCGGATGCTTTTCCCCACCTGTGTTTTCATGGGGTCCCGTCCGTAGGGCGACATCATACCCATTGCGGCGCCAGCCAGCAGACCGGCGCTCATGCCGACCCAAAATCCGGCACAACCTTTCATACTCCGTCACTCCTTTTTCGGTCTGAGGGTAGTATGCCCGGAGAAACGGAAAGCATGATGGAAACTCATTCCAAAATCACGCCGCCGCCCACCACGGTGTCTCCGTCATAGAGGACAACGAACTGTCCCGGCGTCACCGCCCGCTGGGGCTCCCGGAACCGCAGGCGTACCTGCCCGCCGGACAGCGGCTCCGCCACGGCCTCCGCTTCCCGCTGGGAATAGCGGGTCTTGACGGTGACGGTCATAGGGGCGGTCAAAGCGGGAATGGAGATCCAGTTCCAGTCCCCGGCAATCAGCTCTGAGGTGAACAGGTCCTCATTGTGACCCAGATAGACGGCGTGGTCCGCCGGATCCTTCCGCAGGACGTACAGCGGCGGCTCGATGGCAAGACCCAGTCCCTTGTGCTGCCCCTTGGTGTAGCGGATGAACCCCTTGTGCTGGCCTAAGACGCGGCCCTCCCGGTCTACAAACGGCCCGGTGGGGGATTCGTGTCCCACGCAGCGGGTAATGAAGCTCACATAGTCCCCGTCCGGCACGAAGCAGATATCCTGACTGTCCCGCTTTTGGGCGTTGATCAGGCCGTGAGCCTCCGCCAAGGCCCGCACCGCCGGTTTTTCCAGATCGCCCAAGGGGAACAGCGTCCGGGAAAGCTGCTCCTGCGTCAACCGGCAGAGAAAGTAGCTCTGGTCCTTGGAACGGTCCGCCCCCCGGCAGAGCAGGTGACGGCCGGTGGCAGGATCCTGTCGGATTTTGGCGTAGTGGCCGGTGGCCAGATAGTCCGCCCCCAGCTTTCGGGCGGCGTCCCACATGGCGCCGAACTTGATCCTCCGGTTGCAGAACACGCAGGGATTCGGCGTGCGGCCCGCCTCGTATTCCCGGATGAAATAGTCGATGACCGTTGCCCGGAATTCCGGGGAGAGGTCCATATCGTAGAAGGGAAGCCCCAGCAGAGATGCCACGGCCCGGGCGTCGGAGCCGTCATCCGGAAGGCGGTCTGCCGGTAAAGGCAGACCGCTTAACAGGGACAGATGCAGGCCGCTGACGGCGTATCCCTGCTCTTGCAGCAAGACCGCGGCGGCAGAGCTGTCCACTCCGCCGCTCATTCCCAAAAATACCTGTGCCATAGAAGCCTCCTATGCGTCAATGCACATTCCAGATCGTATTATGTCGAATAGATATGCCAAATGGTATTAAAAGAGCTATCGTGTAGAAAAAGAAAAGCGGCTTTGCGCCGCTTTTCTGAGGTTACGATAAAACGGTAAGATTTTCGTTACGGTAAGGAAGAGTGTGCGCGGGAAACCCAAGAGGGGTGTCCTGCGCCATTGAAATCAAACATTTTCAGAACTTTTATAAAGTTCTGAAAATAAGGTCAGCGGGGCGAAAAGAATTTTTCGGCACGCTGAAGCGGCTTTGCGCCGCTTTTCTGAGGTTACGATAAAACGGTAAGATTTTCGTTCGCCTATTATTCCAGATTCCGCACGGCAAACGCATCAGAGGGAAGCGCATCCGCCAGTCCCAGCAGCGGACGGCTGAAGCCGCCGTTGTAGACGGAGGGGATGTCGGAAAGCTGGCTGCCCAACTGCCGGTCCGGCAGAGAGACCATAAAGCGGCTGCCCTTGCCGGGGGCGGACTCCACGGTGATGCTCCCACCGTGTTTTTCCGCGATGGCCCGGCACAGAGGAAGGCCCAGACCCAAGCCATAGGGCGCAGGAGTGGGATGGCCCGGCTGGAAACAGCCGTCGAACAGATGGGCCATCCGCTCCGGCGGGATGCCGCAGCCGGTGTCACTGACGGTCAGCCGCAAAGTTTCACCGCTTTTTTTCAGTTCCACCGTGACGGTGCCGCCGGCAGGTGTAAATTTCAGCGCGTTGGAAAGCAGGTGATAAAGCATCTGCTCCACGGCGGCAGGATGAATGGCGCAGACCCGCCGATCCATGGCGCAGACAAATTTCAACTGAATACCCAACTGTTCTGCCAGATCCGCAGAGGACTCGCAGACCTCAGAGACCAGCTTTACCAGATCAGCGTCCCGCAGAGACAGCGTTTGGCTGTCTGACAGATACTCTGCGGCGGACATACTGTTGACCAGCCGCAGCAGCCGGAAAAAACTTTGCTCCAAAATGGCGGCCTTGGCGTCCAAGGCTGGGTCCTGCTCCCGCTGCTCCGGAGGAATGACCTGAGAAGCCGCCAGGTACAGATTGCTGAGCAGGCTGCGCATCTGGTTGGCAATGTTCGGCAGCAGAGCTGCCTCGGTCTCGTGCTGCTCCATAACAGTGCCTCACTTTCTGTTTTGCATCAAAACTATCATAAGCCGCAGAGTGAAAATTACACCAGGAAAACATTTCCCAATGCGGGATGGTATCAATCAGCATATCAAAAATTCAGGAAGAAAACAAGAATTTTGTCGGAAATTTGAAATAATTTAACTTTTCACAAGTAAACGATGTGGTAAACGATGTGCTATGCAAAGGGGCTAAGAGCCGTTGGAAAAGGCAGATTTAATTTTACAGATCGTCCATTTCGCCTTTTAGAAAATGCGCCTATAATGAAAGCAACAAATCAACGCCCAAATGGCAGGAGGGATCTGTTTATGGCGATCAAGGTAGGCATTAACGGCTTCGGCCGCATTGGCCGTGTAGCTCTGCGGATCATGGTGGAGCGTGGCAGCAGCAGTTATCAGATCTGCGGCATCAACCTGCGGAATGCGGATCTGGATTACATGGTCTATCAGGTGAAATACGACTCCGTGTTCCGGACTTTCCGGGATACGGTGGAGCACGATGACCGGCACCTCATCATCAACGGCAAGAAGATCCGGGTCTACAGCGAGAGCGATGCTTCCCAGATCCCCTGGGATGACTGCGGCGCGGAGTATATCATCGAATCCACCGGCGTGTTCAACACCGTGGAAAAGGCCAGCGCCCATCTGCAAAACGGCGCGAAAAAGGTCATCATCTCAGCCCCTTCCAAGGATGACATCATGCCCACCTTCGTCATGGGCGTCAACCATCTGAAGTACACCCCGGATATGAACGTGGTGTCCAACGCCTCCTGCACCACCAACTGCCTGGCCCCCATGACCAAGGTCATCAACGATACCTTCGGTATCCGGCAGGCCCTTATGTCCACCATCCACTCCGCCACCGCCAAGCAGAAGGCCGTGGACTCCCGTGCAGGCCGGGACTGGCGGACGGGCCGCAGCGTTCTGGGCAACATTATCCCCTCCAGCACCGGTGCTGCCAAGGCCGTGGGTCAGGTGATCCCGGAGCTGAAGGGCAAGATGACCGGCATGAGCTTCCGTGTACCCACCAACGATGTGTCTGTGGTGGACCTCACCGCCCGGCTCATCCATCCCGCCAGCTATCACGATGTGTGCGTGGCCATGCGGAACGCAGCCAAGAACAGCATGAAAGGCATCATCACCTGCACCACGGATCAGGTGGTCTCCTCCGACCTGACGGGCTTTTCCGAGACCTGCATCTTTGACGAGACTGCCGGTATCATGCTGGATGACGATTTCGTGAAGCTCATTGCATGGTATGATAACGAATGGGGCTACACCAGCAAGCTGCTGGACCTCATGGCCCACATGTACGAGGTGGACCACCAGTAAGGTTATTCTATGAAGCGGGACTGAATTCCGTGTCCGCTGTGTTTCAAAACGGCTCACAGTCATCTTGTAAACATGAAAAACAGGGCACCTTTTGGCGCCCTGTCTGAGGCTGTTGGCAGGATGGTAAACATTCCGCAACGGTGAGGAAGAGTGTGTGCAGGAAGCCCAAGAAGAGTGTTCTGCGCATTTGAAATCCTAGGTTTTCAGAACTTTATAAAAGTTCTGAAAACTTGTTCAGCGGGGCGAAAAGACTTTTTCGGCACACTGAAACAGGGCGCCAGAGGCGCCCTGTTTGTATTTTATTCTTCCTCGTCGGTGACGATCAGACCGTAGCCGCCGTTCTTGCGGTGGTAGACAATGGAGATACTGTCATCATCGCTGTTGCGGAATACATAGAAATCGTGATCCAGCAGGTTCATCTGCAAAATAGCTTCCTCTGGGCTCATGGGCTTCACGGAGAAGCGCTTGGTCCTGACGATGTGGAACTCAGATTCCTCCGCCACGGAGAAGTCATCCATGGGAACGGCGGGGAAGGCATCGGACCGCAGGCGCTTGGCCAGCCGGGTTTTGTTTTTCAGGATCTGCCGCTCAATATAGCTGACGGCGGCGTCAATGGCACCGCGCATATCCCCATCCGGTTCTGTGGTCTGCGCCCGGAGGAGAGTGGAACCATCCCGGATGGTGATCTCCACGGTGCACAGCTTGTCTTTTTCCACAGTAAATGTCACGAAGGCGGACGCATCGTCCCGGTGGAAATACTTTTCCAGCTTTTCCACGCGCTTTTCAGCGTAATCCTTAATGGAGTCATTCAGGGGAACTTTCTTGCATGCGTAAGTATACTTCATAATGCTCGCTCCTTTCGTGGAAGAGGGATGGGGCCCTCTCTATGGTCAAATCATATCACATTCCCCTGCGCTTTACCAGATGCAAATGTATAAAATTCACAAAAAATTTTAAAGCGCCGAAAGGGGACAGCATTCGACAAAAGCTCCCATTTACAATAGAGCCAGTTCGTGCTACCATAATCGAGGAAGCTTTCCAATATCCCACCCGTTTGGGCCGCCCCTTGGGGCGGCTCTTTTTTATGCACTGCCAGCGAACTGGCCTGTATCCCGAATAGCGGCGTCCAACGAAAAAGCGGGTCACGGAAAGTACTCCGTGACCCGTTGGATTTTAGCGAGTAGAGAAATTATTGCACAGAGCCCGTTTCGGAACGTTGGCAGTCAGGGCAAACGCCCTCTACCACCATGTGATGACACAGGACGCGGTAGCCGGTTTCCTGCTCCAGCGTTTCGTCATAGGCGCGGTCATAGGTGTAGGGAACATCCACCACGCTGTCACAGACCAGACAGTGTATATGATAGTGAGGATCGGTCCGGAGGTCAAAGCGGTCGCTGCTGGACATGACCACTCGATAGATCTCCCGGTTGTCGCAGAGCAGGTTCAGGTTTCGATAGACGGTCCCGCGGCTGACATGGGCATCCTGCTCCCGGACGCTCTGGTAGATCTGCTCCGCAGTGGGGTGGTCCCGGCGGCCCCGGACCACGTCCAAAACCAGCTGCCGCTGACGGGTGTTGCGCTGCTGCTTCATGCTCACACACCCTTTCTTTGTAGTAATGATTCCTAATTATAGCAAAGGAATGGAGATCATGCAAGAGAAAGGAGGCGGAGCAGCGCAAAAAAACCGGGGCCGCTTTGCGCGGCCCCGGTTGGGGATACAGAATGTAGTTTAGACCTTCTCCACCACGACAGCGGTACCCATGCCGCCGCCGATGCAGAGGGTGGCCAGACCCTTCTTGGCGTCCTCGCGCTTCATCATCTCGTGGATCAGGGTGACGATGATACGGGCGCCGGAAGCACCAACGGGATGGCCCAGAGCGATGGCGCCGCCGTTGACGTTGACCTTGCTCATGTCAA
>ERZ857629.2418-NODE-2418-length-17714-cov-10.829662_pt1 | contig 17714 bp, 14 predicted proteins | sample MGYA00519700_ERZ857629 | MGnify/ENA primary metagenome ERZ857629 (study PRJEB31778, sample SAMEA3449351) | human gut metagenome | biome: human gut; feature: human-associated habitat; material: faeces | place: United Kingdom | collected 2010/2012 ...
GAGGATGATGACCTGCTCGGGGCCGTCGGACGTTGCGACGCGCACGCGCCGCTCGCGGCGCAGCTCATAGGTCGCGCGCTCGATGTAGGCGTCGGCGGTCTCGGCCTCCTTGGTGTAGACGACCTTGACGCCGTGCACCGTCTGCACGCTGCCGGGGTTGCCCTTGACCTTGTAGGCGTCGAAGACCGCGATCACGCGGCACTTGCGAAAGCCCTGATAGTTGGCAAGAATGTCGATGAGCGCGCCGCGCGCCGCGGCGATGTCCTGTGCGGCAAGCGTTTTGAGCTCGTCCCAGGCGAAGATGATGTTGTAGCCGTCGACGAGCAGGTATTCCTGCTCCTCGGTGCGCAGCGTGACGGCGTAGCTGTCGGAAAGCGCGGTGCGCGCGGGCTTTTTCGACGGCTCGAACGCGCGGCGCTCGACCTTGCCGTAGGTGCGCTCAAAGATGCTTTGCAGCTCGCTGTCGTCGGCGTAGGCGGCGCTGCGGCGGGGGAGCGGCGGCTCCTCCTGCGGCGCTTTTTCCGCGCCAAGGCGGGTGCCGCTGTCGCAGTGGACATGCAGCGGCACCTCCTGCCATGGGATCGTGATGCTGCCGCCGTGGTCGCAGAAGACGGAGGACGAGGGATTGTCCGTGTCGCGCTCGGGATCGTAGCCGATGGCGGCGACGATCCCGTCCTGATCCTGACACGGCTCATAGCCGCGCACGGCGCAGGAAAGCTGTCCGCGTCCGCGCGTGTAGGCCGCGACGTCGGCAAAATAGTCGCGCAGCCCGCGCACGGGGGCGAAGCCCGTCAGCACGGCGGCGTCACCTTCGTGCTGCGGCGGCGCAAGCGTGCCGCCCATGTTCTGAAGGTCCGTCATCGCGCGGCCGACGCATTCGGCCGGCACCTCGAGCCGGAAGTCATAGTACGGCTCGAGCAGTACGCTCTCGGCCTGCATCAGACCCTGGCGCACGGCGCGGTACGTCGCCTGACGGAAATCGCCGCCCTCGGTGTGCTTTATGTGCGCGCGCCCTGCGGCGAGCGTGAATTTGACGTCCGTCAGCGGCGAGCCGGTCAGCACGCCCGCGTGCTCGCGTTCTAAAAGATGCGTGAAGATGAGCCGCTGCCAGTTGAGGTCGAGCGCGTCCGTCGGTACGCTGGAGGCAAGTTGGATGCCTGTCCCGCGCGGGAGCGGCTCCATCAGAAGCTGAACCTCCGCATAATGCCGCAGCGGCTCGAAGTGGCCCATGCCGAGCACGGGGGAGGCGATCGTCTCGCGGTAGACGATGCCGCCCTCGCCAAAGCTCACGTCAAGGCCGAAGCGGTCAAGAATGCGGCGGCGCAGGATCTCGAGCTGGATTTTGCCCATCAGCTGCACGTGGATCTGTGCGCCGCGCTCATCCCATACGATGCGCAGCATCGGATCCTCCTCCTCAAGCTCGTGCAGCTTTGTCAGCGCGCTGTGCGCGTCCGCGCCGTCGGGCAGGAGGAGCTGATAGCTCAGCACCGGTTGCAAAAGCGGTGCGGCGGCTTCGCGCTCCGCGCCGAGACCAAGCCCCACATAGCTGCGGCTCAATCCCGTGACGGCGACGACGCTGCCCGCGTCCGCCTCCTCGAGCGTGCGGAATTTGACGCCGGAATAGAGCCGCAGCTGATCGGCCTTTTCGCTGTAGGCGCGGCTCTGCGCCTCATAGGTGAGCGGCGATTTTACGTGCAGCGTCCCGCCCGTGACCTTGAGCCACGTGAGCCGCGCGCCCTGCGCGTCGCGCGAAATTTTGAACACGCGCGCGCCGAATTCCTTCGGATAGTCCCGCTGCCGCGTCAGCGCGCCGAGCGCGGACAAAAGCTCCTCCACGCCCTGCATTTTGAGCGCCGAGCCGAAAAAGCAGGGAAAAACGGCGCGCCTTGCGATCATATCGGCGATAAGCGCGTCGTCGACCGCGCCGCGCGCAAGCAGCTGCTCGAGCGCCGCCTCGCCGCACAGCGCGAGCGCCTCGTCGCGCTCGTCCGCCGGCGCGGAAAAATCGACGCACTCTGCGCTCAGTGTGCCTGTGAGCTGCGCCATCAGCGCGGGCTTGTCCGCGCCCGCAAGATCCATTTTGTTGATGAAAAGAAACGCCGGCACCTCATAGCGCTCGAGCAGCCGCCAGAGCGTGCGCGTGTGGCTCTGCACGCCGTCGCTGCCGCTGATGACGAGCACCGCGTAGTCAAGCACGGAGAGCGTGCGCTCCATCTCGGCGGAGAAGTCGACATGCCCCGGCGTGTCGAGCAGCGTCAGCTCGGCATCGCCCGCGGTGAGCATGGCCTGCTTGGAGAGGATCGTGATGCCGCGCTCACGCTCGAGCGTGTCGGTGTCGAGAAAGGCGTCGCCGTGGTCGACGCGGCCGAGCTGCCGCAGCGCGCCGGAGGCGTACAAAAGCCCCTCGGAGAGCGTGGTCTTTCCGGCGTCCACATGGGCGAGGATGCCGAGCGTGAGCTTCTTCATGGCGCGTCTCCTTTCCGGGGCGAGCTTTCATGCCGCCGCGCTGGCGGCAATTACTGCTATTATACCCGCACGGCGGGGAAATTGCAAGAACAGCACCGCGGCGGAGGGGCGGCGCTGATGAGAAGGAAAAGCTCCCGTTTGGAGGATCCAAACGGGAGCTTTTTGAGTCGTGCTTGCGTCAGGTCAAATGTGCGAGCGTCGTTCCGAGGGGCGCATCGAAGCCGAGCACGCGATACAGCGCCTCGTCGCACGGCGCGCAGGTGACGGTGAGGCTGGCGAGCCGGTTTGCGCCGCCGTATTCCTGCGCGGCGGCAGCAAGCTTTCGCGCGATGCCGCGTCCGCGAAACGCGGGCTCGACGAAAAAGTCCTCAAACGAGCCGACATCTGCGCAGGCAAAGGTCGAGAACACGCGGCTCACGCTGCACATCCCGACCATGCGGGTCTTGCGGTACGCGGCAAAGAAGGTGATCCTGCCGTCCCGGACCGCTTGCAGGAGCCGTGCCTGTTTGCTCTCGTCGAGCGGCGTTTCGCCGATCTCGGCAAGGTAGCCGCTTTCGAGCCTGAAAAGCTGCGGGTCGTCCGTATCGGGGGCAAATTGGCGCACCGTAACGGGAACGTTCTTCTCCGGCGGGCGCAGCATCAGTTGTTCGCCCCGCTCGCCGCGCCCGTTCGGCAGGAAGCCGAGCCGGCCCCAGAAGCGCTCGCGCGGCGCCGTGTCGCAGCTGAGCTCGAAATATTCCGCGCCTTGTCCGCGCGCCCATGCGAGCAGCGCCTCGCCGCAGGCGCGGCCCGTGCCGCCGCCGCGAAACGCGGGATAGACGCAGAATTCCAGAATAAAGCACTTGCCGTCCTCCGTCTTGTAGATGACGGGCATGGCAAAGCCGAGCTCCTGTCCGCCGCGCACAAAGAAGAGACAGTGCAGGCGGTCGTTTTTGCGCGCCCGCAGCGCCCTGAGCCGCGAGAGATATGTCTCGCCGAGAAAATAGGCGAGATCTCCGGCCTGCTCCGGCGCGGGAAAGATGTCGCGCTCGTGATAGGCGTGCAGCTGCGCAAAAAAGCGCGCGCTGTCGCTGTCCGTGACGGCTTCACGGACGATGATGTGTTGTTCCATGGTTGTCCTCCAAGAAAAAAATCCGGAGGGTCAGGAAGCGTGGACCCTCCTTACACGCTGCATCGTCATAAAAGATCAGTCCTTTCTTCCTGAATTTGCCGCCATGGCGGCTGCGATCAGCATATCACATTTTTCCGAAAAAGGGAAGCACAAAGGCCGCTGCGCGCATAAGCTGGGAGCGGAAAGCCTGATTTTGGGAGGGAACGATATGAGACCGGTGCATTTTTTCCTCGGCGCAAACAGCGGCGAGGGCTTCTATTCGCTTTATGACCAGCTGCTTGGCGGGCGGCTCAACGATCTGATGATCCTGAAGGGCGGGCCGGGCTGCGGCAAGTCGACCTTCATGCGCCGCGTGGGCGCGGAGGCGGAGCGCCGCGGCGAGCGCGTGATCTACATTCAGTGCTCGGGCGATCCCGACTCGCTCGACGCTGTGATCCTTCCGGACAGAAAGACCGCCGCCGTCGACGGCACCAGCCCGCACGTGCTGGAGCCGACCTACACTGCCGCGTGCGAGCGCTACGTCGACCTCACGCGCTTTTACGACGTGGCGGCGGCCAAGGCGCGCCGCGCGGAGATCGTGGCGCTGAGCGACGAATACCGCGCGCACTATCGCAGCGCCTACCGTATCCTGCGTGCGCTGGACGAGGTCACGCTCGAGCGCCGCGTGGCGCTGCATGCGCAGATGGACTTTTCCAAGCTCCGCCGCCGCATGAACGGTATTCTCGCGCGTGAGCTGCGCGGCGAGGGGACGGGAACCGGCCGCGTCGACCGCGCCTTTCTCGGCGGAGTGACGCACAGGGGCGATATCTGCCGCTTTGACACGGTGGAGACGCTCTGCCCGCGCGTTTACGAGCTGGACGACAGCGCGGGCCTTGGCGCGGAGGTGCTGGAGAGCATTGTGCAAACGGCGCGGGAAAAGCAGTTTGACGTCGTCGCCTGTCCGGACCCCGACCGTCCGCGGGAGCTGCAGCACGTGCTCATCCCCGAAAGGGGGCTTGCGTTCGTCACGGCGAACGCGCGCATCCCGTATGAGGGAAGACCCTACCGCCGCCTGCGGCTTGACGCAATGGCGGAGGATAAGCTCACGCGCGCGCAGAAGGCGAAGCTGCGCTTTGCCCGCCGCGTGGAAGCGTCGCTTCTGGACGAGGCGGTCGCGGCGCTCGCAAGCGCCAAGCGCGCCCACGACGCGCTCGAGAGCGCGTATCACCCCTGTGTGGACTTCGCGGGCGTTACTGCGCTTGCAGACGAGGAGATCGAGAGGATCTTAAAGCAATAATGCTTTACGGCATTGCGGCGCTCAGCGCGGCGCGCGGAAATAGACCGTTCGATCCGGCAGGGACAAAATCAGCGTGTATTCGCTGCTTTTTTCGCCCGAGCCGTCGACATATTCCGTGACGCCGACGAGCGCCGTGCCGCTCTCGCCGTCCAGCGTGAGATCGTATATGATGTCATCCGCATCGCGCTGGGCGAGCGTGTAGGCGCCGTTTTGCACGCTGCCGTCCGCATTTGCGACCGTCAGCGTGCCGTCCTGTGCGGAGCAGGTGAGAGCGGGGAGGTCGAGCGGCTGCCCCGCGCTGTCGATGGCGCGTGCGTATGTCCAGCCGCGGCCCTCAATGGACATGCCATCGTCCGTTTTGCCGCAGCCGGCGAGCAGGAAGATGAGCAGCAGCGGCAGCAAAACCTTAATTCTTCTTGTCATGTATTTCCCCTTTTCGCGTCTTGATCGTCAGTCCCACCAGAATACCGATGCCGACGGCAAAGAATACGAGTGCGGCTAAAAGCAGCCAGGCGGGGAATTTGCCGGTGACGTAGATACCTGTTAAGGTGTCAGCGTAGCCGATGATTGCGTCGCAGTCAACAGCCGGTCCGGTGCCAAGATTCATTCCCTCCGGAATGGGCGGCCCTGCACTGAAATACTGTACCGCGCACCAGATCAGCACCGGAACGCTGACGGCCAGCAGCACCCATGCGCCGATACGCAGGACTTTTGCGCGGATGCGGCGCTGCTTTTCCGATATGGCCGCTGTATCCGATGGGGGAGTCGCGCCCTCCGGCGTGCCGGTCAGTTCCGCGAGCGGAACGCCGAAAAAGCCTGAGAGCGCGAAAAGATTCGCCGTGCTCGGCAGCGACGAGCCGTCCTCCCACTTCGTCACGGCCTGCCGCGAGACCTCGAGCGCCTGAGCCAGCGCCTCCTGGGATAGTCCGCGTTCCCTGCGCAGCGCGCGGATGCGCGCGCCGAGTTCGTTTTGCATAGCGTGCCTCCTTTGCTTTGATAGGGCTATCGTAGCAGCTTTTGGCGCAAAAGTCCATCAAGTATCCCGCTACTATCGGTAGCGAAGAAAAAAGACCGCCCATACGGGCGGCCTTGCCGATTAGTTTGCCGACTGTTTTTTGCATTCCTTCGTGATCTCCTGCCGGAGCGCGCGCAGCGGCGCGCTGTCCAGCTCGCGCGGATAGGGCTGGGGCAGCTCGAATTCGCGGATGCTGCTGTCGGGATGCATGACGAGGATCCGCTGCCCGAGCAGCAGCGCCTCTTCAAGCTGATGCGTCACGAGCACGATGGTGCGCGGCATGCGCCGCTGGATGCCGAGCAGCTGCGATTGCAGCTCGCCGCGCGTGAGGAAGTCGAGCGAGGCGAACGGCTCGTCCATCAGCAGCAGCTCCGCCTGACTTGCCAGCACCCGCGCAAGGCCGAGACGCTGCTTCATGCCCGTGGAAAGCTCCATGGGCGTAAGGTCGGCATAGTCCTCAAGCCCCACAAGGCGCACGAAGTCCCGCGCCCGCTCGAAGCGCTCCTCCGGCGTTTTGCCGACGCCGCAGGCCATGGCGACGTTGCGCTGCACGTTCGTCCACGTGATGACGTACGGCTCGGGGCTGAGCATGGCGCTGCGCCAGCCCTCGGGCATCAGGATCTCGCCCGCGTCGGGCGATTCCTTTCCGGCGAGCAGCTTCAAAAGCGTGCTCTTGCCGCAGCCGCTGCGCCCGACGATCACCGTGAGCTGCCCGATGGGGAAGCTCACGCTCAGATCCCTGAGCACCCGACGGGTGCGGCTCTCGCGCGCCTGTCCGGTGAGCACGACCTCGGTGCTGTAGGAGGTATAGGATTTGTCGATATGCCGCAGGAGGATGCTGTCCATGCGTGTTCCTCGATTCGTTTGAGTTGGCCGCCGGTGCGGCGGGCTTTCAGATGCGGATGCCGCCGTCCGCGGGGTGGGCCTGCGCAAGAAGCGGCGCGCACTCGCCAAGAAAGCGCTCCACCTGCTGCGCGCAGCGGCCGGTGTAGAGCGACGGCTCCATCACGCGGTCAAGCTCGGCGCGCGTCATGCCGAAGGCGGGATCGCCCGCGAGACGGTCTAAAAGGTCGCACGGCTCGCCCTCCTTCATGCGCGCGGTCGCGGCCATGGAGTGCCGGCGGAGCTTTTCGTGCAGCGCCTGACGGTCGCCGCCGCGCTTGACGGCCTCCATCATGATGTTCTCGGTCGCAAGGAACGGCAGATATTCGCGCAGCGCGCGGTCTACGATCTTCTCGTTCACGTGCAGGCCGTTCGTCACGCTCTGGCACAGGCGCAGCACCGCGTCGGCGCAGAGGAAGCCCTCGGGCAGCGAGATGCGGCGGTTTGCGGAGTCGTCGAGCGTGCGCTCGAGCCACTGGGTCGAGGCTGTCATCGGCGCGTTGGCCGCGTCGGCCATCAGGTAGCGGCTGAGCGAGCAGATGCGCTCGCAGCGCATGGGGTTGCGCTTGTAGGGCATGGCGGACGAGCCGATCTGATTCGCCTCAAACGGCTCCTCGACCTGCCGGTCGTGCTGCAGAAGACGGATGTCGTTGGCCATGCGGTACGCGCTCTGCGCGATGGACGAGAGCACGTTCAGGATGCGGCTGTCGGTCTTGCGCGGGTAGGTCTGCCCGCAGACGGAAAAGCACCGGTCGAAGCCGAATTCCGCCGCGATGCGGCGGTTCATCTCGTCGATCTTCTCCCCGTCGCCGCCGAAGAGCTCCATAAAGCTCGCCTCCGTGCCGGTCGTGCCGCGGCAGCCGAGAAAGCGCAGCGAGGAGAGCGCGAAGTCAAGCTCTTCAAGGTCGGAGCGGAAGTCCTGCATCCACAGCGCTGCGCGCTTGCCGACGGTCACGGGCTGCGCGGGCTGGTAGTGCGTGTAGCCGAGCGTCGGCATCGCGGCATAGCGGCGCGCAAAGGCGGCGAGATTCGCCATCACGCCCAGCAGCTCGCCGCGCAGGTACAAAAGCGCATCGCGGTAGAGAATGAGGTCTGCGTTGTCGGTGACATAGCAGCTCGTCGCGCCGAGGTGGATGACGCCCGCGGCCGAGGGCGCGGCCTTGCCGTAGGCATAAACGTGCGCCATCACATCGTGGCGCACCTCGCGCTCGCGCTGCTCGGCCGTTTCGTAGTCGATATCGGTGATGTGCGCGGCCAGCTCGTCCACCTGCTCCTGCGTGACGGGCAGCCCGAGCGCGTGCTCGGCGCGGGCGAGCGCCGTCCACAGCCGGCGCCACGTCTGAAAGCGCATATCGGGTGAGAACAGGTGCAGCATATGGTCGGACGCGTAGCGCGACGCGAGGGGGGAGCTGTAGCGGTTCTTGGTCATAAAAACGCCTCTTTTCAATGGATCATAGTCAGTGTAACGGAAAACGAGGGGCTTGTCTACCCCCTTGCAGGGAAAAAGGGAGGATCGTGATCCTCCCTTTGGTTCTTTTGGCGCCGTCTCAGCGCAGGATCAGGCTCTCGCGCTCCGCGCCGACGGAGACGAAGCCGATGTGGCAGCCGATGGCCCTTTCGACGTATTCAACATAATCGCGCGCCGCCTCGGGCAGCTCCTCCCATTTGCGCGCGCCGGAAATGTCGCACTGCCAGCCGGGAAGATATTCGACCACGGGCTTTGCCTCCTGCAGCAGCACGGGGAACGGGAACTCGTCCGTTTCTTTGCCGTCCAGCTCGTAGCGCACGCACACGGGGATGCGGTCCATGTAGCTGAGAATGTCGAGCTTGGTGAGCGCGATGCTCGTTGCGCCCTGCGTCTCCACGCCGTAACGCGTGGCGACAAGGTCGATCGGTCCCACGCGGCGGGGGCGGCCCGTCTTTGCGCCATACTCCGAGCCCTCGTCGCGCAGCCGGTCAGCCTCCTCGCCAAACCACTCACAGACGAACGGCCCTTCGCCGACGCAGGAGGAATACGCCTTCACAACGCCGACGACCTCGTCGAGCTTCGCCGTGGGAAGGCCGGAGCCGACGGGCGCGTAGGCCGCCACAGCGTTGGAGGAGGTGGTGTAGGGGTAGATGCCGTAATCAAGGTCGCGCAGCGCGCCGAGCTGGGCTTCAAAGAGGATGGCCTTGCCCTCGTTCTGCGCGTTTCTGAGGAAGCGCCCCGTGTCGGCGATATAGGGCTTGATCGCGCCGCCATAGGTCTCGACCCAATCCATCAGCTCGTCCATCGTGTAGCCCTTTGCGCCGTAAACGCGCGTGAGGATCAGGTTTTTCCACTCGAGCAGGTCGGCAAGGTGCTCTTTCAGGTGTGCGGGATGCAGCAGCTCGCCCGCCTGCACGGTCTTTTTCTGGTATTTGTCGCCGTAGAACGGCGCAATGCCCTGTTTGGTCGAGCCGTACTTCTTATCCTTCAGGCGCGCTTCCTCCAGCGCGTCCAGCTCGCGGTGCCAGGGCAGCAGCAGCGACGCGCGGTCGCTGACCATCAGGTTCTCCGGTGTGATGGAAACGCCTGCGGCGCGCAGCGTTTCGATTTCGTGGAGCAGGTTCTCGCAGTCGAGCGCTACGCCGTTGCCGAGGATGTTCACAACGCCCGCGCGGAAGATGCCGCTCGGCAGCAGATGCAGCGCGAATTTGCCGAGGTCGTTTACTACGGTATGTCCCGCGTTGCCGCCGCCCTGATAGCGGACGACCACGTCATAGTGATTCGTCAGGTAATCGACCATGCGGCCCTTTCCCTCGTCGCCCCAGTTGATGCCTACGATCGCGCAATTTGCCATAATGCTTATCCTTTCCTATCTTCGGCGGCAGCGCCGCTGACGTTCTTCGACCGCGTTATTATAAGGTGGTTTCAACCATAAGAAAAGTATCAATTTTGAATATCTGACATTAGCTGCGCTTATGTTAAAGCGGGGGAATATGCCTTGCCTTTCCGCGCGCTATCCGATACAATGAGAAGGAGAGAGCGGCCGCGGAGAGGATCGTGCGCGGCCGGAAGGAGAGATAGGAGAGCTTACCATGAACACGGCTGTTTATCAGGCATATGTCGACATTCTGCACGAGGAGCTCGTGCCCGCGATGGGCTGCACCGAGCCAATCGCCGTCGCCTATGCGGGCGCGCTCGCGCGCAAAACGCTCGGCACGCTGCCGGAGCGCATCGAGCTGACCGTCAGCGGCAACATCATCAAAAACGTCAAGAGCGTCATCGTGCCGCATACGGGCGGGCGCAAGGGACTGGCCGCCGCGGTGGCGGCGGGCGTGCGCGTCGGCGACGCGGACGCACAGCTCGAGGTGCTGGCGCACGTAACGGACGCGCAGCTCCCGCTGCTGGACGAGTACCTTTTATCGGCGGCGATCACGGTGGCGAAGTCTCCGCTGCGCTGCCCGTTCGATATTCAGGTGCGCGTCTTTGCGGGCGCGGATACGGCCTTTGTCCGGATCGTCGGCAGCCATACGAACGTTGTGCGCATAGAGAAAAACGGCGCGGCGCTCATGGACAGGCCCTTTTCCGAGGAGGCGGCCCAGCCGCCCGAGAACCGGAAGCTCCTGACGGTCGAGGACATCATCGCCTTTGCAGACGCGGTCGACATTGAGGAAGTGCGCGCGCCCATCGCGCGCCAGATCGAATACAACACCGACATTGCCGAGGCGGGACTGACGGGCCGATACGGCGCGGCCATCGGGAAGATCCTGCTCGATTCCTACGGCGGCAGCGTGCAGAACAGGGCGAAGGCATGGGCGGCCGCGGGTTCGGATGCGCGCATGAACGGCTGTGAAAAGCCGGTCGTCATCAACTCCGGCAGCGGCAACCAGGGCATGACGGCCTCGCTGCCCGTCATCGTCTACGCCCGCGAGCTGGGAGCGAGCGAGGAGCAGCTCTGCCGCGCGCTCGTTGTGTCGAATCTCATCACCATTCATCTGAAGACGGGCATCGGCAGCTTATCCGCCTATTGCGGCGCGACCAGCGCGGGCGCGGGCGCCGGTGCGGGCGTCTGCTATCTCTACGGCGGGCGCTGCGATGAGATATCCCACACGGTGGTCAACGCGCTGGCAATCAACTCCGGTATGCTCTGCGACGGCGCGAAGGCCTCCTGCGCGGCGAAGATCGCCTCGGCGGTCGAGGCGGGGCTGCTCGGGATGCAGATGTACCGGCACGACAGCCAGTTCTACGGCGGCGACGGCATCGTCGTCAAGGGCGTGGAGAACACGATCCGCGCCGTGAGCGATATCGCGCGCGAGGGAATGCGCGAAACGGACAACGAGATCATCCGATTGATGATCGGGGAGGATGCGCAAAGATGAAGATACTTGTCACGGGCTTCACGCCGTTCGGCGGCGAAGCGGTCAACCCCTCGTGGGAGGCGGTGAAGAGCCTGCCCGACCGCATCGGCGAAGCGGCGCTTTTCAAGCGCGAGATCCCGACGGAGTTTGACACCTCCGTCACCGCGCTGCGTGCGGCGATCGCGGAGCTGCGGCCTGACGCGGTGCTCTGCGTCGGGCAGTACGGCGGCGCAAGCTGCATCCGCGTTGAGCGCGTGGCGGTGAATCTGCGCGATGCGCGCATCGCCGACAATGCGGGAGGAAAACCGGAGGACGAGGCTGTTGTCCCTGGCGCGCCGGACGCGTACTTTGCGACGGTCCCCACACGCCGGATCGTCGAGACTCTGCGCGAAAACGATATCCCCGCCCAGCTCTCGTATTCGGCGGGGACGTTCGTGTGCAACAACCTTTTCTACGCCGCCCTGCACGAGAGCGCGCAGAGCTGCCCCGCCATGCGCTGCGGCTTTCTCCATGTGCCGTTCCTGCCCGGGCAGGCAAGGGACGGCGGCGCCCCGAGCATGAGTCTTGCGCTGACGGTGCAGGCGCTGACGCTTGCGGTCGAGATCCTTGCGGCGGGCGGGGAGGAGCGATGAGCGAGAACGTGTCGAGGCGGCGGCAGGAGATGCTGCTGCACAGGCTCGACCGTCTCCGCGCGTTTGTCGCCGCGGCGCCGCGGGATGAGCGTACAGCTGGGCTGCTGGACGATCTTTCCGCGCTGGAGCAGGCGGTGAGGGGATGGAAATACGGCCTTGTGTTCGAGGAGTACAGCGAGCAGCTCGACGAGGTGCTCGCGTCGCGCGTTCCCGTGCTGACGGAGGAAACGGCGCTGGCAGCCGGACACGGCGGGGCGGAGAACCTTCTCATCGAGGGGGACAATCTCGCCGCGCTGCGGCTGCTGGAGACAACGCATCGGGGGCGGGTCGACCTCATTTACATCGACCCGCCGTACAATCGCGGCAAGGCCGACTTTGTCTACGGCGACGATTACACCGGAGAGGGAGACGACTTCCCGCACAGCCGCTGGCTGTCGTTTATGAAGCCGCGCCTGATGTGCGCGCGGCGGCTGCTGTCCGATCGGGGGCTGATCTTTCTCTCCATCGACGACAACGAGCTGGCCGCGCTGCGGCTGCTGTGCGACGAGATCTTCGGCGCGGAGCGCTTTATCAACCTCTTTGTCTGGCAGCGCAATTCGAGCGCGAAGACCGAGAAGGGCAAGTTTGCCGTCAACACGGAGTATGTGCTGCTGTACGCAAAGAGCGGCGAATATGAGCTCCATCCGGCCTATAAGCCGCTTTCCACCGCCTCGCGCAAGCTCTTCCGCTTTGACGACGGCGACGGACGCGGGCGGTATCAGACCGTCAGCCTGCAAAAGCCGCGCGACCCCGGCCCTGAGACGAGCTACGACTACGTGGACAATACGGGCAGGGTGTGGCCGTGCCCGCCCAAGGGCTGGAGAATGAAATATGAAAAGCTCAAGGCGCTGGAAAACGACGGACGGCTCGTCTTGACCGGAAAGCGCCTGCGCGTCAAGGACTACTGGAACGAGCGGGCAAACGAGGGGCGGCGGATCGACACGCTATGGAACGATCTGCCGCAGAACACCGCGGGCAGCAGCGAGCTGGAGGCGGTCATGGGGAGGCCGCACACGTTCGACAATCCCAAGCCGACGGAGCTGATCGAGCGCTGCCTTGCGATCGGCGCGCCGGACGCGCTCTGCCTTGATTTTTTTGCGGGCAGCGGTACGACGGGACACGCCGTGATGAAGCTGAACGCGCAGGACGGCGGCTCCCGCCGCTTCATCCTCTGCACGAACAATGAAAACGGCATCTGCCGCGAGGTGGCGTATGAGCGTCTGCGGCGGGTGATCGACAGGGAGAACTACGCCGCGCGCCTCAGATATTACAGAGTGGAATACGTGCCGCGCGGCGCGCTGCGCGGAATTGTGCGGGATGGCTCTTGTAATGTGCGCGAAAAGCGGGTAGAATAAACAGACCATACATCGCAAAGGAGACATTGACCCCATGCTGAGCTTTCGCCCCGTGCAGCAGCGCGATATGACACATCTGCGCCGCTACTATAAAAGCTGTGATTACCGCCTGTGCGAGTATTCCGCGCTCGTCAAGCTGATGTGGCGCGGACACCTGCACCCGCAGTATGCCGAGGCGGGTGGCTGCCTGATCGTGATGAACTGCATCGACGGCAAGCCCTGCTTCGATTATCCCGTCCCCGGGCCGGATGGTGACGAGGACGCCGCGCTCTGCGCCATTGAGGACTACTGCGTGGAAAAGGGCATCGCGCTGGAGATCTCCGTCGTTCCGCGCGAGAAGGCGCCGAAGCTGCTGCTGCGCTATCCGCACTTCCACCTTGACAATCCGCGCGCCTGGCGCGACTATCTCTACGAGGCGAACGATCTGCGCGAATTTCCCGGCCGCCACTACAGCGGCCAGCGCAACCACGTCAACAAGTTCCGCAAGCTTTATCCCGACGCGCGCTTCCGCCCGCTGGGAAGGGACGAGCTGCCGCTCATCGAGCGGTTCTGGCAGGACTACGGCGAGGTCTTCGGCAAGACCTCCGAGAGCGCGAAGCGCGAGCTGAAGCTCGCGCAGTCGATGCTGCGCCTGACGGGGAAGCCGTGGCTCTATGTCGGCGGCATGGAGCTGGACGGGCGGCTCATCTCGCTCGCCATGGCCGAGCGCTGCGGCGAAACGCTGCATATCCACATCGAAAAGGCGCTCTACGGCTACGAGGGCGTTTATCCGGCGACGGTGCAGGAGTTCGCCCGCTGCTACGCCGTCGACGGCGTGCGCTATATCAACCGCGAGGACGACGCGGGCGACCGCGGCCTGCGCACCTCCAAGCTCCAGTATCTTCCCTGTGAGCTGGCGGAGAAGTACTGCTTCGACGTAAAAAACGAGCTGGAGAGCCTGACGGAGATCCCGACGATCCAAAGCGAGCGGCTGACGCTCTCGCCTTTGACCGAGGAAGACCGTGCGGCCTACAACGCCCTCTGCCTTGACGATGAGCGCAACAAATGGTGGGGCTACGACTACCATGCGGACTGGAAGGGCGAGGATCTGGAAACGTACTTCCTTGACGTTGTGCGCGAGGACTTTGCGGCAAGGCGCGCCGTCAACTTTGCCGTGCGGCTGAACGGCAAATGCATCGGCGAGGCGCTGCTCTACCGCTTCGACGGCCGCGGCGGCGCGGAGGAGGGCTGCCGCATCGCGCCCGAGTACGCTGGGCACGGCTACGGCGCGGAGGCGTTCCGCGCGCTGGCCGAATGGGGCCTGTATGACCGCCATCTCAGCCATATTGTTGCCAAGTGCTATAAGGAAAACGACGCGTCGTACAAGATGCTGTCGGCCTGTATGCGCAGAAGCGGCGAGGACGAGACGTTTTATTATTTCAACAAAGAGGTTTGACGGCTGCCCCGCGCCGCGCGGGGCGCACGATAAAGGGGGCTGTTCTCTTTCTGCGAGAGAACGGCCCCTTTGCATACGCGAAGGAGTTTTTACTGTTTTTTCAATGGACGGTACGACCTGCCGCACAAAAACCGTACTTATATAGTGAAGGGCGCTTTCAACGAAAAGACAAAGGAGGGGACGGCGTGTGAACGACGAGCAGATCATCGCGCTGTACTGGGCGCGGCAGGAGGCCGCGATCGCGGAGACGGCCTTGAAATACGGCGGGCTCTGTACCCGCATTGCCGGCAATATCCTGCCGAGCCGCGAGGACAGCGAGGAGTGCGTGAACGATACGTACCTTGCCGTGTGGAATGCCATTCCGGAGCAGAGACCGCGGCTGTTTTCCGCGTTTATCGGCAGGATCACAAGAAATCTTGCGCTGAAGCGGTATGAGTACCTGTCTGCGGCGAAGCGCGCTCCGACCGCCGTTATGTCCTTTGAGGAGCTGGGCGAATGCATATCCGGCAGGGACAGCGCCGCATCCGATGCCGAGAGCAGACGGGTCGAAAACGCGATCAATGCCTTCCTGTGGCAGCAGGGGGAAGAGAAACGAAACCTCTTTATCCGGCGGTACTGGTATTTCGATTCGATCGAACACATCAGCGGCGATACCGGCTTTTCGCAGAGCAAGGTCAAGTCGATGCTGTACGAAATGCGGCGTAAGCTGCGCGCTTATCTGGAAAGAGAGGGGATCGAGGTATGAATGCAAAACAGCTTGCAGAGCGGATCGGGAACATAGACGACAGGCTTGTGGCACAGGCGGAGCAGACCCCCAATTACGCGGCGCTGGCGCGCAGGAAAAGGCTGCGGCGGCTTTTGGCGACCGCAGCGGTGCTTATCCTGATGGCTTCCAGCTTCGGCGCGGGGGCGCTCGCCTTTTCCGGAGCGGCGGTTGTGGAGGCACCCGCGGAGCCGGAGACGGTGACGCTGGCGGAGATCGGCGTGACGCTGCTCCTGCCGGACAGCTGGAAGGGGAAATACGAGGTGATCGAGGATACCTTTGCCCCCTACGGCTCCACGATGTGGGAGGTGTGCGTAAAGCAGATCTATGACGCCGAAACGCCGCTTGCGGGGGCGGAGGGGGCGTTCTACCGCGGGACGCTTTTCACCGTGTTTCAGTGCGCGGACCGCTCCATGTCGGCGGAGGAGTTCGAGCAGAGCGGTCTCGCGGGCATTGGCCGCTATCTGTTTGCCACGCAGGATGCGGCCTATGCGGTGCTCTATGCGTCCGATATCCAGTATGACCCGAACAGCGTGGAGCAGCGGGAGACATGGGCCTTCATGCAGCAGACCGTGGGCGAGATCCGCTTCGTGCTTTCCGATATGCTTGCAGAGCCGTGACCGCGCAGCCCCGCGGGCGGAAGCTCCGCCGCTTCGCGGCATATTTTCCCACCCTCCTGCCCATACTATGGCAGAAAAGCAAGCGGGAGGCGGCTATGGAGGTTTTATCGGCAAGCTATGAGGAAAATGTCCGCGCGCTGGACGGGCTGCTCGGCGTGGGACGGTGCTTCGACATGATCTCGCGCGATCTGGTGATCGGCGGAAAGCGTGCGCGGCTGTGGGTCGTGGACGGCTACGGCGACGACGCGGTCATCGAGCGGATGCTGAGCTTCTGGCTCGCGCTGCCCGATATCAGCGGCGTGCGCACGATGCAGGAATTCATCGACCGCTGCATCACCTTCAGCGAGGTGAACGCCGAGGGGAATGTCAGGAGCGCCGTGACGAGCGTTTTTCTCGGCAAGACGCTGCTGCTCGTCGAGGGCTACGGCGAATGCGCGCTCATCGACGCCAAGCAGTTTCCGTCGCGCAGCGTGGAGGAGCCCTCGTCGGGCAAGGTGCTGCGCGGCGCGCACGACGGCTTCATCGAAACGCTCGTAGCGAACGCGGCGCTGCTGCGCCGCCGCATCCGCGATCCGCAGCTCACGCTCGAGGGCCACAAGGTCACGGACCGCTCGCGCGCGGACGTGGTGCTTTGCTATCTTGAAAACAAGGTCGACCGCGCGCTGCTCGACGAGGTGCGGCAAAAGCTTGCCGCCATCGACGTGCGCTCCATCTCCATGAGTCAGGAGAGCGTCGCCGAGGCGATGATGGGCAAGGGCCAATGGTGGAACCCGTTTCCCAAGGTTCGCTATACCGAGCGGCCCGACGCCGCGACCGCCTGTGTGATGGAGGGCGACATCATCGTGCTTGTGGACAATTCGCCTGCGGCGATGATCCTGCCGACGCACTTTTTCGACTTTGTGCAGGAGTCGAACGACTTCTACTTCCCGCCGCTGATCGGCACGTATCTCCGCGTGCTGCGCGTGGTGGTGTTCCTGCTCACCATGTTCATCACGCCCCTCTGGTATCTGCTCGTCAAGGACCCCGCGCGCACGCAGGCGGGACTTGAGTTCCTTGCCATCGACAGCGATTATTCCGTGCCGATCCTCGTGCAGCTGCTGCTGGCGGAGTTCATCGTCGATCTGCTGAAGCTCGCCTCGCTCAACACGCCGGACGTGTTCTCGAACTCGTTCAGTATGCTCGGCGCGCTCGTGCTCGGCGATTTCGCGGTGCAGGCGCACTGGCTGGTGCCGGAGGTGCTGGCGTATATGGCCTTTGTCGCCATTGCGAACTTCGCCCAGCCAAGCTATGAGCTGGGCTACGCCTTCAAGCTGCTGCGGCTGATGCTGCTGCTCTTGATCGGCGCGCTGGATTGGGCGGGGCTGGCGCTCGGCTGCGTCATCATCGTCGCGCTGCTGGCGGCAACGAAGCCCATCGTGGGGAAGGGATATCTTTACCCGCTCTGCCCGTTCGATAAAAAGGTGCTGCTCGCGCTGATGATCCGCAAGCCCATCAGCCGCGGCAACACATGATGACGTGCATAAAAAATGCAGCACCCGTAAGGGTGCTGCATTTTTGTCGTGTAGGAATTTTCGATTAGAAAATGCCCTGAGCCATCATGGCGTCGGCGACCTTCTGGAAGCCGGCGATGTTGGCGCCAGCGACCAGGTTGTAGCCCAGGCCATAGCGCTCGGCGGCCTCGACGGAGGCGTCGTAGATGTTCTTCATGATAGCTTCCATCTTGGCGTCGACTTCCTCAGCGGTCCAGTAGATGCGCTGAGCGTTCTGAGCCATTTCGAGCTCGGAGACGGAAACGCC